>Ga0190265_10002174_pt1 | contig 13100 bp, 16 predicted proteins | sample Popmic124T_FD_133135 | JGI IMG/M metagenome (GOLD analysis project Ga0190265, IMG submission 133135) | Populus adjacent soil microbial communities from riparian zone of Indian Creek, Utah, USA - 124 T | ecosystem: Environmental > Terrestrial > Soil > Riparian zone | place: USA: Utah | collected... | reverse complement strand
TATTTCCCTGATGACATGGCGCGCCAGCAGTTCTACGAGCCCGAGGGGCGCGGCTTCGAGGCGGAAGTCAAGAAGCGGCTGGAATACTGGGCGAAGCTGAGGGCGAAGCGGGCGGGTTGAACCAAGCAGGATGGGCGCCGTAAGGCGCAGTTGCGGCAAGCTAGTCCTTTTGTACCAGAGTAGCGCGCGGCGGGGATAAGCACAGAGTTAACGGCGCTGGTTTGATTGGTCAAAGCCGAGGAAGCTTCGGCTTGTCGAGGTCCGCAAGTTCGGCCAGAACGGCGTTTGGTGTCCTTGCCGAAGGTTCCTGAAGGAAAGTCAGCCGCATGAAGCTGCTGCTGTGGGCGATGGTGGGCGGTGCGCTGGGCTCGGGTGTGCGCCATTCGGTAAATGTCGGGATGGGTCGCTGGCTCGGCTCCGGTTTCCCGTGGTGGACCCTGTTCGTCAACGTAACGGGCTCGTTCGCGATGGGCTTGCTCATCGAGGCATTTGCGCTGAAATTTCAGGTTTCGCAGGAAGGGCGAACCTTCCTCATGACGGGCGTGCTCGGCGGCTACACCACGTTTTCGGCCTTCTCCATGGACTTTGCCTTGCTGATGCAGAGGCATGACTATGCGGCCGCCGCGCTCTATCTGGCTGCTTCCGTGGCTTTGTCGATCCTGGCCCTGTACGCGGGGCTGTGGCTGGTGCGCGCGCTGCCGACATGAGTGCTCCGGTCGAGACTATCATCGTCGAAAAGACGGAAGCGGGGCTGCGGCTGGACCGCTGGTTCCGGGTGCATTTTCCCGAGGTCGGCCATTCCTACCTGCAGAAGCTGCTGCGCTCGGGACAGGTGCGGGTCGACAGCAAGCGCGTGCAGGCCAACGCGCGGCTGGAGGCCGGCCAGCAGGTGCGCGTGCCGGCCGTGGTGCGACAGCCGGCGAAAGGCAAGTCTTCAGTGGTGCCGCCGCTGGGTCTCTCCAAGGGTGATCGCGATTTCATCGAGAGGATGATCCTGTTCGAGGACGACGCTGTGCTCGTCCTCAACAAGCCTTTTGGCATGGCCGTGCAGGGTGGCACGGGCACGAAGCGGCATCTCGACGGCATTCTCGCGGGCATGGCCGACCGCTTCGGCGGGGAGAGGCCGCGCCTTGTCCACCGGCTGGATCGGGACACTACGGGCGTGCTGCTCGTTGCCAAGACCAGGAACGCGGCAGCGAAGCTCGGGCGCACCTTCCAGACCCGGTCGGCGGCGAAGACCTACTGGGCCCTGGTCAAGGGCGTGCCGAGGCCGCCGCAGGGCAAGGTGGAGGCGGCGCTGGTGAAGGCTCCCGGTCCCGACGGCGAGGACCGCGTGAGGAAGGCGCTGCCGGGCGAGCAGGATAAGGCGATGCACGCCACCACGCACTATTCGGTGATCGACCGGGTGGCGCACAAGGTGTCGTGGGTTTCGCTGAAGCCGGTCACCGGTCGCCAGCATCAGCTGCGCGCGCACATGGCCCTGATCGGCCATCCCGTCGTCGGCGACAACAAGTACGAAGGCGACAAGGTGCTGGCGGACAGTGGCATAGACATCCAGCTGCACCTGCACGCGCGGCGTCTGGTGATCCCACATCCCGCCGGCGGCAAGACGATCGATGTCACCGCGCCGTTGCCGGAGCACATGCGCAAGACATGGGAGCTGCTGGGATTGGATGCGGACCGGTTCGATGCGGATGCGGACACATGATGCCCGCATTTGTTGCGAGGATACAGCGCTGCGAGGGCTCATGAATGGGCTGGTGGATGGATCCTCGGGACAAGCCCGAGGATGACAGTCTAATCCGACATCCGCTTGCCGGTTTCCAGCAGGGACTTGAGGTCGCTGAGCGCCCACGGCCAGCCGCCGCCGCCCTGCGCGGGGTCGCCACCCTGCACCATGCCGGCTACCAACGGGGCGCCTTCGACGTCGTGTGTCAGGGTCACCGTGCACAGGCCGCCCTGGTTCTCATTGATCTCATAGCTGAGGCGGGTATGCGGCTCGGCCGAGGTGGCCGGGCTGAACAGCGGGTGCCAAGTATGCACCAGCTTGCGCGGCGGATCGGATTCGATGACCTCGCCGACGATGATCACGTCCGGCATGCCCATCGCCTTCATTTCGGCGCTGGCCATGTGACTGTACTTGCCGCCCGGCTTCAGGTCGTAGGCGACGCGGCCACCATAGCCGTAGCGCTCTGTCCATTTTGGCAAGGTGAGCGCATCCCAGATTGCCTGCGGGCTCGCCTTGATGACGATCCTGTACATCTGCGTCGTCGCGGACTTGTCTGTCATGCTGGTGTGTCCTTTCGCCTTTGCTCGGTTTCGCGTGCCGGGAGCGTGGACACCTTCTGCCACTGCTTTTTGTCGATCGCTCGGCGGGAGTGCGACGAACGAGTGATCCGCGCCGAGCAGGGGCCTTGGCCAGGATCACTGACAGCGCGATGACGTGCAGCTGCGGCCGGGGCTCACCTTGGCCACCCCCACCCCTACCCGCAAGGGGGAGGGGGACGCGCGCGGCAAGCCGTGTGATTTCGAATTCAACCCACTGGATCAGCCTGCCGCCGCACCAGCCCTGGCGCTGTTGCGCTGGCGCTTGGCGATCTTGGCGGCGCGCAGCCGGGCATTGGTGGCCTTGCGCTGCTTGGCCTGGATCTTCTTGCGGCGTGCGTCGCCCATCTTTGGCATGACTGGATTCCTTCCTGATAACTACTCTGCCGCTTCCGCCTTGGGGGCTTCCACGATGCGGGTCGCGAAGTTGGCCGGGGAGACGATCTCCAGTACCTCGAAGTCCTCCGAGCAGGCAATCTCTCGATGCTTGATGCCGGGCACCTGCAGGATGGTGTCGCCCTTGCGGATGGTGCGCTGGCCCTGGCCTTCGTATTCGAACGTGGCCCAGCCGTTCAAGACATAGACGAACTGGAAGGTGCAGTCGTGCACGTGCCACTGCTGCACTTCGTCTTTGGCCTTCTTGCCGTTGTGGCGGATGAGGTGGGCGACGAAATCGCCGTGTGTGCCGTCCCTGATGCCGAGATCGCGGTATTCGAAGATCTCGCGCAGGCCCGGCGTCCACTTGGCCTCGCTGGCAAGATCATGCACGAAGTCCCAGGTCTTGGCGGTCATGGTTTCCTCCTCGGAGCGCTTGTTCTGGGGGCTATCTTAGCGGCTAGGTGGCGCATCGCCACCCTGGATCGGCGGCTGGCACTTTCTGCTATAAGCCCGCCCATGAAACTCGTCATCTTCGATTGCGACGGCACGTTGGTGGATAGCCAGCACGCGATTTGCGCGGCGATGGAATATGCCTTCACCTCGCTGGAGATGCCGGTGCCGCCCCGCGCGGATATCCTGGGCGTCGTCGGGCTCTCGCTGCCGCAGACGTTCCAGGTGCTGGCGCGCGAGCAGCCGGCGGCGGTCCAGCGTGCCCTGGCCGAGGCCTACCGCACCGATTTTCCGGGCAAGCGCGCGATGCCGGAAATGCACGACCCGCTCTATCCTGGTATCGCCGAGGTGGTGACGGCACTGGCGGGACGCGACGATGTGCTGCTCGGCATCGCCACCGGCAAGTCGCGCAAGGGTGTGTCGCGGCTGCTGGATCGGGAAGGCTGGCAAGGGCGCTTCGTCACCATCCAGACGGCGGACGACAATCCTTCCAAGCCACACCCCGAGATGATCCTGCGGGCGATGGCCGAGACGGGCGCCGAGCCCGCGGGCACCCTGATGATCGGCGATACCACCTACGATATCGAGATGGGGCTTGCCGCGGGCGTGCAGGCGCTTGGCGTGACGTGGGGCTATCACGCGCCGGAGCGGCTGATCGGCGCGGGTGCGCATGCGATGGCCGAGGCATCCGAGCGACTGCTTGCCGCTGTCGATGCTCTGCTTTCCGATCGCGAGGTCGCGGCATGAGCGAGCCTGCGAATGGTCGCCCGCGCAGGGCCGGCCGGGAACAAGCGCGTCCGTTGCCGAAGCGGTTCTACGAGACGGTGACGGTTGCTCCGGTTGTTCCCTCCCCTCTCGTGGGGGAGCGCCAGGGAGGGGGGGATCGCAGAACATCGAACGTCGGGGTTCCCCCCACCCCCACCCCTAACCCCTCCCCGCAAGGGGGAGGGGGACAGGTCGCATTTCGGCTCCTCCTCGACGGCAAGCCTGTGCGCACGCCGGCGAAGAGGGAGTTGGCGCTGCCCACGCGGGCGCTGGCCGATGCCGTAGCGGCGGAATGGGAAGCGCAGGGCGAACGCATCGATCCGGCGACGATGCCGCTGACGAAGCTCGCCAACGCGATTATCGATGGCGTGATCGCGCGGCAGGCGGAGGTGCGTGCGGAGATCGTGAAGTATGCCGGCAGCGACCTGCTCTGCTATCGCGCGGAAGGTCCGGAGGAGCTGATCCGCCGGCAGTGCGAGAGCTGGAACCCTGTGCTCGACTGGGTGCGGGAGCGGCACGGCGCGGCGCTCGCCATCGTCGACGGCATCATGCCGGCGCAGCAACCAGCCGCGGTATCGCAAGCCATCGCGCGTGCGCTCGAGCCGCACGGACCCTTCGAACTCGCGGCCATCCACGTGATGACGACGCTGATGGGCTCGGCGCTGCTGGCCCTCGCGCACGCGCACGGGCGCCTGTCGGCAGAGGCGGCCTGGTCGGCGGCGCACGTCGATGAGGACTGGCAGATCAGCAAGTGGGGCGAGGATGCCGAGGCCAAGGCCCGCCGCGACCGGCGCTGGGCCGAGATGCAGGCCGCCAGCAGGTTGCTGGCCCTTGTCGGCAATAAAGCGCGCCCTTAGGCCACCTCGCCGCGCGGCGGATAGTCCCTGGCGATCACGATGTCCAACGCACTCAGCAGATCGCGGAAGTGCGGCCTCCCGAACGGCATAGTCTGGATCGCCGACCAGAACAGGGTGCCGTCGGCGCGGACCAGAAACAGGCCTGGCTCGCTGAACAGCGCCGGCTCCTCGATGCCCACCGAGGTCTTGCCCCGGCTGCTGGAGATGAACAGGCCCCAGGCGCGGGCCACGCCCAGATCGAGTCCGTAGCCGACGGTGAGGTCGCCGAGCTGCCAGTCTGTCGCGGTTTGGCGTGCGCGCTGCTCGTCGTCGCTGCTGATGGCGACGACGTCCACGCCGCGCGTGTGGAACTCGGCTTTCAGCTTGAGCAGCTCGCCCAGATAACCGCGGCAGATCGGGCAGTGCAGGCCGCGATAGAAGACGATCAGCGTGAACCGCTCGGGTTTTCGCTCAGCCAGCACCCAGTTGTTGCCGGACAGCGTGGCGTGGCATTGCTTGCAGGCGTGCTGTCCACGCTGTCGCCGTGCGTGTTGCCGCTGATCCCGGTCGTGGTCGGTACGGCGCTGAGCGAGCATCGTCTCGGCCCACTTGCTCTGGCCGCCGGGCTGGCGGCGTCGTTCATCACGATCGGCTTGTTCGTGGCGACGATCGGGTTCGCCGCGGGTCTCGATCAGGAGCTGTTCCGCAAAGCGTCGGGGATACTGCTCATCGCGGTCGGGGGTGTGCTGCTGATGCAGCGCGTGCAACTGCAGTTTGCGGCGGCTGCGGCGCCGATCGGCAATTGGGCTGGCCAGGCTGGATTGCGCGCCCCGCGCGGAGCGAGCGGTCAATTCCTGGTCGGTCTCATGCTTGGCGCGGTCTGGAGCCCCTGCGTCGGGCCGACGCTGGGAGCCGCGTCGGTGCTGGCGGCGCGGGCGGAGAACCTGGGTCAAGTCGCTCTTACCATGCTCGCCTTCGGCGTCGGCGCCGCCATCCCCCTGCTGGCGATCGGCATGGCTTCGCGCGAGGTGCTAATGCGCTGGCGCGGTCGCATGCTCTCCGCGGGCTCGACCGGCAAGGCGGTGATGGGGCTTGCCCTGGTGACGATCGGCGTCCTCGTGCTGACCGGCCTCGACAAGCGGCTGGAAACGCTGCTCGTGGATGCGTCACCCGCGTGGTTAACCGAGCTGACCACGCGTTTCTGAGGCCGCTATCCGCTCCGCCGACGCGCCCTTTTGCACCGCAACAGCCGCGTGCTATGCCCGTTTGACGGTGGCTTGGCCTGAATCGGGGCGCGCATCCATGAAAGAAGTGCTGGAGGAACTGGAGCGGCGGCGGGCAACCGCGCGGCTCGGGGGCGGGCAGGCGCGCATCGATGCGCAGCACGCCAGGGGCAAACTGACCGCGCGGGAGCGCATCGACCTCCTCATGGACGAGAACTCGTTCGAGGAGTTCGACATGTATGTCGAGCACCGCTGCACCGACTTCGGCATGGAGAAGACCAAGATCCCCGGCGACGGCGTCGTCACCGGCTGGGGCACCATCAACGGCCGCGTGGTCTACGTGTTCGCCAAGGACTTCACCGTGTTCGGCGGCTCGCTCTCGGAAGCGCACGCCAACAAGATCATCAAGATCCAGGACATGGCGCTGCAGAACCGCGCGCCCATCATCGGCCTGTTCGACGCCGGCGGCGCGCGCATCCAGGAGGGCGTGGCGGCGCTCGGCGGCTACGGCGAGGTGTTCCTACGCAACGTGCTGGCGTCGGGCGTCATCCCGCAGATCTCCGTCATCATGGGGCCGTGCGCGGGCGGCGACGTCTATTCGCCTGCCATGACCGACTTCATCTTCATGGTGAAGGACACGAGCTACATGTTCGTCACCGGCCCCGACGTGGTGAAGACCGTGACCAACGAGACCGTCACGGCGGAGGAGCTGGGCGGCGCGCGCGTGCATACAACCAAATCGTCGATCGCCGACCGCGCCTACGAGAACGACGTCGAGACGCTGCTGCAGATGCGGCGCCTGATGGACTTCCTGCCCGCGCACAACAAGGCCGGCGTGCCCGTGCTCCCGACCAAGGACAGCCCGAACCGCGCGGAGGCCTCGCTCGACACGCTGATCCCCGACAACCCCAACAAGCCCTACGACATCAAGGAGCTGATCCTGAAGGTCGTAGACGAGGCCGACTTCTTCGAGATTCAGGACCAGTTCGCCAAGAACATCGTCACGGGCTTTGCCCGCATGGAGGGGCGCAGCGTCGGCATCATCGCCAACCAGCCCATGGTGCTGGCGGGCGTGCTCGACAGCGACGCCTCGCGCAAGGCCGCGCGCTTCGTGCGGTTCTGCGACTGCTTCGACATCCCCATCCTCACCTTCGTCGACGTGCCGGGCTTCCTGCCGGGGACGGCGCAGGAGTATGGCGGCCTCATCAAGCACGGCGCCAAGCTGCTGTTCGCCTACTCCGAGGCGACCGTACCGAAGGTGACGGTGATCACGCGCAAGGCCTACGGCGGCGCCTACGACGTCATGAGTTCAAAGCACATCCGCGGCGACGTGAACTACGCCTGGCCGACGGCTGAGATCGCGGTGATGGGGCCGAAGGGGGCGGCGGAGATTTTGTATCGCGCCGAGCTGTCGGACCCCAAGAAGATCGCCGAGCGCATCAAGGAGTACCAGGCCCGCTTCGCCAACCCGTTCATCGCGGCGGAACGCGGTTACATCGACGAGGTGATCCTGCCCAGCACCACGCGGCGCCGCATCTGCCGCGCGCTGAACATGCTCAGGAACAAGACGGTCGAGAACCCCTGGAAGAAGCACGACAATATTCCGTTGTAGGGTGGAATGGCGGAGCCCATTGAAAACTGGGTCCTGACCCGGCACGCCGAGGAGGAGATGGCCGGGCGAGGCATCGACCTCGCAACGGTTGCGGCGGTGCTTGCTGCCCCGGAGCAGAGGCTTTCCGTGCGTCCTGGCCGGGAGGTTCTGCAGAGCCGGGTTGCCCAAGAAGGTAAGACGTACCTGATCAGGGTTTTCGTAGATGTGGATCGCGAGCCGCCGGCAGTCGTGACAGCGTATCGAACGAGCAGAATCGGAAAGTACTGGAGCGCCGCACCATGAAAGCAAAATACGATCGGGATACCGACACCCTGAAGCTGATCCTGAGGGAGGGGGTTGCAGTGTCGGAAAGCGACGAGGACAAGCCAGGGGTCATCCTCGACTACGACCTGGAGGGCAACCTCATCTCGATTGAGGTGCTCGACGCTTCCAAGCGGGTGGACGCGGCAAACAAGATCGAATTGGAGATGACGAGTTAGCTGGACGGTTTCGCGGCGGCGGCGGTTGTGCCGGGCGCTGAACATGCTCCCGAAGGAGACGGTCGAGAACCCCTGGAAGAAGCACGACAATATTCCGCTTTAGGGGAGGTTTAGCTCTTGCGATCCCACCTGGGAGACTCATCGGGTCATGCGCGTGCCTGTGCTCGTTCATACCAGCGCGACATGAACTCCATCGCAATCAAGGTTGCAGTAGAGCAGGCAAACAGCACGTAGAGCGACACTTGCCAACCGAACTGATCTACGAGCAACGCAAACACCGCCGGCGAGAACGCATTGACGAGCAGGATGGGCGTGGCGATGAGCCCAAGCACCTCGCCGTAGCCCTTGGCGCCAAAAAGCGCGAGCGGGACCGCACCACGGACAATGGTGATCACGCCTTGCGAAGCACCGAGCAATACGGTGAAGGCGATCAGCTGGGTAATATCCCCCCGAGCGAAGAAGAGCAGCAGCAGGCAGGCCGGCACTAAGCCGATGGCAATTCGCGCAACCGTCATGGCCTTGAGGTTTCGGCCGAACACGATCTCGACAATGCGGCCGGCGAACTGACCGTGGCCTTTGAGAGAAGCGACCCACACCGCGGTTGCGCCAGCGAGACCTGCAGCTTCGAGCAGGGGGACCAGCTGTATCGAGATGACGCCGAACAAAAAGCCATTGAGCGACATGATGAGAGCAAACAGCGCAATGCCCAGCACACGCATGCGCCCTTCGAGCACCCGACCGTCTGGCGAAGTTGGCGTTTGGGTGGCGGGCATCGCCTCCATCGGAGCGTCCCGGCGCTCGAGGCCATACCAGTGCAAGGGCAGGCATACCACCAGGTTGATCGCCGCGAAAATGATGAGAGTTCCGCGCCAGCCGTAAGCCTCGTTGAGATAGTGGCCGACGACCCAGAATACGGTCGAGGCATAGGCACCATAGAGCGTGAGATAGGAAATGGCCTTGCGGCCGCGCGCAGGCGTGATTTGGACCAGAGCGGCAAACGCGGCGTCGTAGAGGCAACAGCGCATGCCGACGCCGATGACGGCCCAGGTCAGCAGGTAGCTCGGCACGTCGTTCACTTGCGAGAGCGCGACCAGTCCGGCCGACACGATGATGGTTCCAGCCGACATGACCACCCGGGCGCCGGTCCGATCAATGAGCCGGCCGACCCATGTCGAGATAAACCCCATCACAACGAGCGCGACGCTGAAGCCCAGGAAGACCGTCGTCATGGCCCAGCCGGTTTCGGCGACGATGGGCTTGGCAAGAACACCCAGGCAGTAGTAGCTCGTACCCCAGCCGGTAATCTGGGTAATGCCCAGCGCATTGACGGCGACCACCATCGGATCGCCCCGCCCGGTTTTGCCCGTTTGCTGATGCACGTTGGCTACCTCGCCTTGCCCCTGTCGTCCAAGACCGCCTACCATATTTCCATCATGCTAGAAATACCATTGACAAGAAATGTGCTCTTGCTGTAGCGAGATCACATGAAACTCGAAGATGCAGCTTCCCGCCTCGAGGCGCTCGGCAACCCGACGCGGCTTCGCATCTATCGTGCGCTGGTCAAGGCCGGCGATTCCGGCATGCCCGTCGGCAAGCTGCAGAGCCGCCTCGGCATACCCGCTTCCACCCTGTCGCATCACCTGAAGTCGCTGCTTATCGTCGGCTTGGTCACGCAGGAGCGCGATGCGACCACCCTCTTCTGCCGCGCAAACTATCCCGTGATGCGCGGGTTGGTCGGCTTCTTGGTGGACGAATGCTGCACGGAAGCGGACTGCGCCTCGATCCGCATCAAGGCCGACACGGCCGCGTAAGGATTTGCCCATTTATTCGATCTATCTGGAAGGAGTGAACCAATGCCAACCGCCACCAAAACGATTGCCGTCATCGGCGCTGGGCCCGTCGGTCTGGCTGCTGCAGCGCATGCGCTGGAGCGCGGGTTGCACCCTATCGTGCTCGAGGCCGGTGAGGGCGTTGGGCACGCCGTCAGGCAGTGGTCGCACGTGCGGATGTTCTCGCCATGGTCCTTCAACGTCGACAAGGCGTCCGAGCGGCTGTTGCGCGAAGCGGGCTGGAATGCCCCAGATCCCGCTCACTATCCAACGGGTGACGAGCTGGTTGAGCACTACCTGGAGCCATTGACGATGCGCACTCGCCTGAAGGACCATGTGCGAACACAGGCGCGGGTCACCGCCGTTGCGCGCGCCGGGTTCGACAAAGTGAAGACGACCGGGCGCGAGCAGGCACCCTTCGAGATTCGCTATCAGAACGGTCGTGGACCCGAGGTTCTGCGGGCTGATGCCGTCATCGACGCGTCGGGCACTTGGAATTCACCCAACCCGGCGGGCGTGAACGGGATCGAAGCCATCGGCGAGGCGGCCAACGCTGGGCGCATCGCCTATGGAATGCCTGACGTGCTGGGGGCTGACCGCGGCCGCTATGCAGGCAGGACGGTTGCTGTTCTGGGTGCCGGCCACTCCGCGGCGGGTACGATCCTTGAACTTGCCAAGTTGCAAGAGAGCGCCAGCGCCACTGAGGTCGTGTGGGTCCTGCGCGGAGACAACCCGCAAAAATCCTTTGGCGGCGGCGCCAATGACCAGCTTGCGGCTCGGGGCGAACTCGGCAGCCTTTTTGCGCGCCTGGTTCGGTCGGGGGGCGTGCGTATGGAGACAAGCTTCCGGTTGACCCATGTCACCTGCGCCGGCGAGAAGCTGCGCCTGGGCGCAGGGTCTGCGTGCTGCGGGCGCAGCGTCGAGGTCGACGAGCTGATCGTTGCGACCGGATTTCGGCCCGACCTGAGTTTCCTCAGGGAGGTGCGGCTCGCGCTCGATCCTTCGCTGGAATGTCCGCCGGCCCTCGCGTCGCTGATCGACCCCAATTTGCACAGTTGCGGCAGCGTCCGTCCCCATGGCGCACGTGAGTTGTCGCAACCGGAAGCCGGCTTCTACTTCGCCGGCATGAAATCCTACGGCCGGGCGCCAACCTTCCTGATGGTGACCGGCTACGAACAGGTACGCTCCATCGTCGCCGATATTGCCGGCGATAAGGAAGCTGCCGAGCGCGTCGAACTGGTGCTGCCCGAAACCGGCGTGTGCAGCCGTCCCCTCACGGCCTCGGCGGGCGAAGAAGCCGGATGTTGCGGCGGACCAGCTCCCCCCGATGTGGAGGCTTGCTGCAAGCAGGACGCCGATGCCAAGGCAGGCGGGGCCAAGGGGTGCGGGTGCGCTTGAAGGCTATTCTGTATGATGGGTTGGCCGGCGGCGCAGCTGAGCCATTGGAACACCGACCAGCCCGATCTATTCTCCCCCCATGCCAGCCTTCATCTGCACCGCCTGCGGCACGCAGTATCCGCCGTCTGAGGCGCCACCTGCTATCTGTCCGATCTGCGTCGAGGAGCGGCAGTTCGTGCCGGCGGCGGGGCAGAGCTGGACGACGCTGGAAGGGCTGCGCAGGACGTACGCCAACACGTTCCGCCGTCTCGCGCCGGGGCTCACGACCATCGAAACCACGCCGGCGTTCGGCATCGGGCAGCGCGCGATCCTGGTGCGCACGCCGCGCGGCAACGTGCTGTGGGACTGCATCGCGCTGGTCGATGACGCCACCATTGATGTGCTCAAGGGCCTGGGCGGCGTGGCGGCGGTCGCCATCTCCCACCCGCACTACTACACCACGATGCTGGAGTGGAGCCGCGCGCTTGGCGGCGTGCCGATCCACCTGCACGCGGCGGATCGCCAGTGGGTAGTGCACGGCGGCCCTGCGGTGCAGTTCTGGGAGGGGGACACCAAGGAGATCGGGCCGGGCCTCACGCTGGTCCGGCTGGGCGGGCACTTCGACGGCGGCACCGTGCTGCACTGGGCCGATTGGGATGAGGGGCGCGGCGTGGTGCTTTCAGGCGACATCCTGCAGGTGGTGCCGAGCGGGCACGTCAGCTTCATGTGGTCCTACCCGAACCTGATCCCGCTCTCCGCCGCTAAGGTCCGGCGCGTGGCTGAGATCCTGGAGCCGTTCGCGTTCGACGCCGTCTATGGCGCGTTCTCGGGCCGGGGGCAGATCGACGCGAAGGGGAAACAGGTCGTCGCGGAGTCGGTTGCGCGCTACCTCGCGCGCATCAGCGAGACTTAGTTTCGGGCCTGACGTCGCCGGCCGCGGCTCTTTGGTTGAGCAAAGAGCCGGCAGGCGGGGATCAGCGCATCACTTCTTCGTGCGCTGGTAGCGTAAGACGTGCAATTTCCGGGTGTTTGCTCGGACGTGCGGCAACGCGCGCACCCTTGCCGGTGCCGTCGGGGCGTTATTGCTCCGTTGCCATGCGCCAGCCGTGGGGTGGCCTGATCGGCCCAACACCTGCTGCCGCGCTGGCGCGACGTCGGGTCGTCACGGACACCCAGGGTCGCTCTCAAGGTTTCAGCGCGAACAACTTCCCGGCGGTGCGTCGCTCCGCTGGTTGCGACATCTGCCGCTGACGCGGCCACAAACAATCGCCAGGAGAATGGCATGAGCGTAATGCGTCGGCCGCTGAACGAGGTTGTCAGGGGCTGGTTCGACCTGAACGGCCCCCTGCTCGGGCCGGTCTTCTATCTGTTCGAGTCCGTCAGGTCGTACATCGAGGAACGCAAGGAAGCTTTCGACGCGCGCTTCGGCACGGATACGTCGGCGCCGTTCCTCGGGCGTGACCAGAAGCCGGCGACCCACTTCTACGTGGCGACGACGGCGTCTCTCATCTACGAAACGCTCAACGCGCTTGGCTTGCCGCCGAACACGTTCGCGTTCGTCGATATGGGATCGGGCAAAGGGCGCGCGTTGCTCGTGGCGTCGGAGTTCGCGTTCGCCAAGATTGTCGGCATCGAGCTCTCACCGCACCTGCACCGCATCGCGGAAGACAACATCAAGCGATACAGCCCCGCATCCCAGAAGTGCACGCAGTTCGAGCTGCATTGCATGGATGTCGTCGACTACGACTTCGGCCCGGAGCCGGTTGTGCTGTTCCTGTTCGATCCGTTCGGGCGGGAGACAATGCAGAGTGTCGTCGCAAATCTGG
>Ga0190265_10002173_pt1 | contig 13101 bp, 8 predicted proteins | sample Popmic124T_FD_133135 | JGI IMG/M metagenome (GOLD analysis project Ga0190265, IMG submission 133135) | Populus adjacent soil microbial communities from riparian zone of Indian Creek, Utah, USA - 124 T | ecosystem: Environmental > Terrestrial > Soil > Riparian zone | place: USA: Utah | collected... | reverse complement strand
GGCCAGGGGCCGGGCAGATCGGCGTCGTCGGGGCGCCCGGAGTCGATCAGCAGCTGCTCGCCGGCGTGGGGGGCGAAGGGGGCCAAGACGCGGGCAAGCAGAGTCAGGGCCGCAACCTGCGCCTCCGCGTCGGCACGGCTGAGTTCGCCGCGGCGCTGCACTACGCGCTTCTCGAAGTCCTGTATCCGCTCGAAGAGCCGCGTCACGTTGCGGACCGCCTTGTGCATCTGCAGCTGCTCGAGGTCGGCGGTGATCCGGTCGAGGCCGTTGTCGCACCACTTGCAGAGCCGCTCGCGCATGAACGCCGTATCCGCAGTTGCCTCCTCGTCCTCGGTCGTCTTCGAGACGGTCGCGAAACGCTCGAGCGAGTAGTCCCAGACATTGGCGAGGAAGCGGCTGGCGAAGCGCAGGGCGCCGTCGTTCCAGTTGAGCGTCTTTGCCGGCCCGGCCGCGTAGAGGACGGCCAAGCGCACGGTGTCGGCGCCGTAGCGCTCGACCAGCTCGTCCGGATCGACGACGTTGCCGAGGTGCTTGCTCATCTTGCGGCCGTCGGCGATCACCATCTCGTGGAAGAGGCAGCCGGCGAAGGGCTCGCCGTCCTCGAGGAAGGAGAGTGGGCCGATGTCGCGCAGCGCCTTGGTGACGACGCGCTGGTCGAAGACGAAGTTGCCGCTGTCGGCGCCGGCGACGAGGCGCTCGGCGGGAAGCCAGTGGCGTAGGTCCGGGTGGTTGAACATCTCCGTGGCGCGGGCCTCGGGGGGCACCGCCGCCGGGATCCACAGCCAGAGGGCGTCGAAGTGACAGTCGAGTGTGTCGGTCTCCCGCCTGGCCGGCTCGCCGCAGCTGGGACAGGGCACATCGACGAAGGCGGCGTGCTCGGCGAGGGGATTGCCCTCTGGGCTCGGCTCGACGTCGGGCGGCAGCACTACCGGCAGGTCCGCCTCGGGAACCGGCACGGCGCCGCAGCTGTCGCAGTGAATCACCGGGATCGGCGTGCCCCAGAAACGCTGGCGGGAGATCGAGAAGTCCGTCGCGCGGTAGCGGACGGCCGGGCGCAGCTTGGGCTCGGCCCCTGGCGCCGAGGCCCCCTCCCCCACTCGCTCCACACGGGCGGCGATCGTCGCATCGGCCTCGTCGACGCCGGGGATGCCGAGCACCGCCGTGGGGCCGAAGCGCGCATCCACCAGGGGCGAAACGAGGACCGGCAGCTCTCCCCCGCCCCAGGGTGAGGTCAGCGACGCGCCGGTATCGACGAGCGGCACCGACCTCGCATCCCTCGCGCTGCGCTCCCAACCGCCCGAGCGCAGCTCATCGAGCTGCTCCCGCACCCCCGGCGCGGAGGCCCAGCGCTCGAGATCGGGGTGGCGGGGCGAAAGACCGACGAAGCTCGCCTCGGCGACCGCGTCCGCGTGGGGCGTGAAGACCGTCAGCGCCCCCTCGTCGGCCAGCGGCAGCTCGACCTCCACCCCCTCGCTGCGGCCAAGGATGTCCCGCTGGGTAGCGAGCGAGATCTCATCCCACTCCTCCTCCAGGGCGCCAAGCCGGGCGTCGTTCTCCTCCACATGGGGCGCGATGCGCAGGAACCAGGTCGGGCGCAGGAGCAGGCGAACCTCGTTGTGGCAGCGCCAGCAGCGGCCGTCCTCGACCTGGATCGCGGCGAGCGTCGTCCGGCAGTGGTCGCACCAGTCGACCGTGGCCTCGGCGCGGTAGATCAGCCCCGCCTCGAGCAGGGTCAGGAAGAGCCACTGCGACCAGCGATACTGACCCTCGTCGGAGCTGTAGAAGGCGCGCTCGTAGTCGAAGGAGAAGCCGAGGCGCTTCATCTGGCCGAGCATCCGCTCGCCGCAGCGCTCGACCCACTCCGCCGGCGGCACTTTGCGCTCGATCGCCGCGATCTCGGCCGGCAGGCCGAAGGCGTCGAAGCCGAAGCCGAACAGGACCGCGTCCCCACGGGCGCGCAGGAAGCGGGCGTAGGCGTCGCCGATCGCGTAGTCGCGCACGTGCCCCATGTGCAGGTTGCCCGACGTGAAGGGGCTCGAGGGCTTGACGTAGGAGCAGCGCTGCTCCTCGGCCGGCGCCGGCGTCGCGAACGCGTCACGCTCCGCCCAGGCGGCCTGCCGCCCCCGCTCGACCGCCGCCGAGTCGTATTTAGGTATCGCGTTGCTCATAGAAATTTGACCAAATAGCGGCAGACGCGTATCTTTCCTCACCGAGTCTACAATCGGTGTCTTCTCAGCGCCGATTGTGTGACGAAAGGGAAGCCAGGGTCAAAATGGGGGTGTTTTCGCCTCAGTCCCGTCCGAGGACGTTCCTAGCTTCAGCAAACCGAGACAAATTCGGCCCCGGCGGCGCTGCCACGCGCCGGGGCCAGCCGAGACCTGAATAGGAGGTCCCAACATGGCAGAGGATAGAGGGGTCGCACTGCTAGTCGACGGCCGTCTGGACGAACGACTCGTCGAACAGGCCTTCGAGGCGGCAGAAGACGGGTCCTACGACCTAAGGGTGCGCAACGCCTTGGAAGCCGCCATCGAGGCCGCGGAAACGGATCCAGAACACGCCCTCGAGGCCCTATGGACCCTGCGTCACGACGAAGAGACGGTGGAGCGCCTCGTGCAATGCATGAACTGCTCCCCGGAGTGGGCCACGCTCGCCCTAGGCGCCGCCTTCCAGATAGCCCATGCCGAGCTGGCGAGCCCCCATCCTGATCTGCGCAGTCGCATACCCGAGCTCCTGCGCTGGCTGGAGAGCGACTAAAGATACGACCGCGAGCGCCGAAAAATTCGGGCGCTCGCGGTCGTACTTGCTGCTAGGGGTTTTCCGCGTCGTTAGCTTTGACCGCTGCGACGGTCGCGACGCTGATCGTATTCTCCAGGATCGCGGTGTTTTTGCCCGCTGCCGATGGGAGCCCAGATGCAGCGCTCACGATGGGATCGAGGAGGAAGGAGAAGATCCCTCCACAACCTTTCGTGCTCGGTGCCGCCCAGGCGTTGTCGACCAGTTCGGCACCGGTCAACCGAAGGATCCGGCCACCTTCGAGGAAGGAGATTTCGCCGGTTTCGCCGGTGATAGGCGTATTCGGTCCGGGTGGGCTGGTGGTGCCGGTGGTGAGTTTCCAGATCACCGGCGCGGCTTCCGAGCCGACATAGCAGTTGTCGCCCAGGAGCGGGTTTTCAAGCCGAACCTTGACGGGCAGTTCAAGCGCAACGCCGATGCCTTCGCTCAGGTTGGCTTCGCTGATCACGATCTCGCTCGCCGGCCGCGCCAATTCCAGAGTGGAGTTGACACCAGTCAGCGAGTTTTCGAAGGTCCATTTACAAGCCGCCCTCAGAATGAAGTTGCTGATTTCGTTGCAGTTCACGAGACCAGCCAGGCCCCCCGGAACGGGCTGAGGCGCTTTCGAAAGTGTCACGCCATTGGTGGCACCGAAGAATTTCGAGATCCTTTTGACCGGTTTGGAGAAGCCACCCTGCAGAACGACAGGATTGACGATGGGCACTTTCTTGCTACCCAGGGTGACTGTTCCGCCATCATTCACCGAATAGACACACCTATTCACTTCAGCGGTGTTGATGGGACAGAACTGGAACTTGGTGAACTCACCCGTAAGTTTTGCCGAGGCGCTGCTCGCAAATGTCAGCGCGGTGAGTGCTGCGACAAGCATCGCCGTGCACATCACCCCCACTACTCTGTTGCGCTTTCGCATTCTAATCTCTCCTAATTCGAGTTGATCTGGATCCAGACAGAAGTCAGCCGCAATGCCCTCCGGGCACCCGCCAGGCCCGCCTGCACAGACAAGCCTCTCCCGCGAGCACTTGAGGCTTGAGGCCATTGCTCAAGCAAATTTAATTCGTAGCTCCCCCAAGGCACGCCGTCAAGAACTTGACGGGAATGTTTTCTAGCTCTGGGGCGCAGGTAGCGGATAGGAGTTGGCTCGCACGGAGACCATAGGAGCCTCCGGTACTCTCATTTAGAAACTCGGCTAGTGGGCTCCTAGTGTTTGCCCCGCATATTTGCCGGTAGATCGCAAATTTACATCCATGTTCAAATGCACTTCATGCACACCATAGCTTACTTTGTGTCCTAATAGGCTTAACGTTGCTGTAGTTGAAATTAACATGGGATTGGCATTGTTTACGACGACCTTTGCCAGAAAACTACCTTTAAGCATTGCAGCTTCCGGCAGTGGGCATTCGCCGCCAGTAGTTTGAAATTCTCCTATCGCTTCACCTTCTAAAGGAGAGAATAAGACGTATGGTTCAGAGATATGTAAAACGACTTTCACGAAGTATTGCCCGCTTAGTGTCTCTATAAACGTGCACGTTACCTGTTCGCCGTTGTGAAGTAATACATGACAACCTGAATATTGAATACTTACATCGCCCGTTCCCCCCGCAGTGATGTAGCCGCTGAGTTGTGTTTTCTCACATACTATGAGTACGTTAATTTTTAAAACTAATAGTGTGACTAATCCCTCTGCTTCACCAGTGATTGTTTCTGGCAGCTAATCCCGTGAGCGCATTGCCCCCAACTAACCAGTCAGCCGCCTGAGCCCCACCGGCCCCAAACGCCATCAGCCCCAGCGCGACCAGGACCGACAGCCCCAGCGCCTTCACTCCACGTCTCCTCTTCATGGGTTCCTCCCCATTAGATGATCGAGTAGCGAGCGGCGCCAGCCCCGCATCGCGCCTTCAGGATCGCCACTGGGTCCTCTGAGGTCAAGCACTCAGCCGCGGCGTTTTCCAGCCTCACCTATTAGGACAACTCCTGAACCACAAAAGCCCCGGGAGACCACTCGGCCTCCCGGGGCTTTCTCGCTCAGCTGAGCGCTCTGACTAGGGGTTTTCCGCGTCGACTATTTTCAGCGCCGCCGTGGTGGTGACGTTGATGTCGTTCTCGAGCACGGCGCTGTTGACGCCGGCTCCCGCAGGGAGCCCGGCAGCCAGGTTGATCACCGGGTCGATCAGCGGAGCCAGCAGCACTCCGCCGCAACCGCTCGCTTTCGGAGCCGCCCAGGTGTTGTCGACCAGGATGCTGTCGGTCAGGCGCAGGATCCGCCCTTCCTCGTGGAAGGTGACCGAGCCGGTTTCGCCGATCAGGGGTTCGACCCCTTCGGGCGGGCTGGTGGTGCCGGTGGTCAGTTTCCAGATGATCGGCGAGGCTTCCGAGCCGACGTAGCAATTGGCCCCGAGGAGGGGGTTTTCGAGTTTGATCTTGATCGGCAGCTGGAGCGCCACGCCTATGCCTTCGCTCAGGTTGGCTTCGCTGATCACGATCTCACTCGCCGGCCGCGCCAGTTCGAGCGTGGCGCTGGCGCCGGTGAGGCCGTTTTCGGCCGCCAGTTCGACCAGCGCCGCGATCAGGGGCGGCGAGTTTTCCGGCGGCACGAGGCCGAGCAGCCCGCCGGGAACCGGCTGGGGGACTTTCTCGAGCGTCACGCCGTTGGTGGCGCCGAAGAATTTCGAGATCCTTTTGACCGGTTTGGAGAAGCCGCCCTGCAGCGTCACCGGGTTGACGATCGGGGTTTTCTTTTTGCCCAGCACGACTTCGCCCCCATCGGTGACCGCGTGGGTGCAGCGTGTCACTTCGATGTTGTTGTAGGGGCAGTGCTCGAACATCGTGAATTCGCCCACGAGTTTCGCCGAGGCACTGCCTGCGAACACGAGCATGGTCAACGCCGCGGCAAGCACCGCAGAGCAGACCGCTCCCACCTTAGTTCGTTTCCTTATCATCGTCAGCATCGCTCCTTTGTGTTTGTGTGAACCGCTGTCTACTTCCAGAAGGCTTTCCTGGCCCTACCCGGCGCGCGCGTAGCTGACCGGCAGCAGGCCGACGTTGCCCGAGATCTCCTTGACCCGCTCGCGCAGCTCGCGGGGATCGAATCCCCGGCTGACCGAGAGCTCCTCGGGCAGGGCGTAGAGGGCGAAGAAGTAGGTTTCGCTCTGGCCCGGGGGCGGGCAGATCGAGTAGCCCTCGCGGCCGAAGCCGTTTTGCCCCACCACCGCCCCTTTGGGCAGGCGAGAGGCCTCGATCACGCCGAGCTCTGGGTCGATACCGGCGATGGCCCAGTCGAAGAAGAGTTTGCCCTCGACCGGCACGAGGCTCATCGCGAACAGCGCCATCTCCTCGGTGCCGGCGGGAGCGCCCTGCCAGCGCAGCTCGGGCCAGCTGTTCTCCCCGTCGCAGGTGTAAGTGGGGGGAAGCGTCGCGGGGGCTCCGGTGAGAGGGCGCACCGCGGGGCTCGTCAGGGAGATGTCGGCGACGGTCGCCTCCGTCCTTTGCTCGGGGGTGAAGCCGGGCTCGGGCGAGCCCTGGGGGACCGGGACGCGCGGGCCTCGCTTGCCCTGCCCGCCGTCGCCTTCACTTGCGCCCCCGCCCGCGGCGGCGGCGCCGGGGCCCTTGCCCTGGCTCGTCCCCGTGCCGGCTCCCGGGCCAGAGCCGGGGCCGGCGTTCGAAGAGGCGCCACCCGGAGCGGTGGCGCTCGCCGCCTCCTGAGCGGAGGGCGAGGCGCTCTCGGACTCGGAGTCCGAATCGCCGCCGCAGCCAGCGAGGGCGAAGAGGGCGAAGAGGGCCGCGAGCGCCAGGCGGAACCTGGCGCTCGCGGCTTTACGGCCTGAGGCTAGGAAGCCGTCAGGGCCTGTTCTCTGTGCCATTCGAACGCTTCGGTCGGGAAGACGCCGTTCCAGGTGATCGACTGGCCGAGCGCTTTCAGTTTCGTCCCCGTCGCAGAGAGCGTGGTCGAACTGAAGGTGGCGCTTTCGGTCGTGTTGTCGATCGATCCGCCGGCGGAGCCGGTGACCGGGACCAGGACTTCGCTGAGCGCGCATTCTTCACCGCCGTAGAGAACCGATACCCGGATCCCTTCGATGACGATGTAGGGTTTTGCGCTGACCGTGGTCAGTTTCGAGGACCACGGCAGTTCTTCTGCTTCGATCGCATCGACCGTGCAGACTTCGGTGTTGGTGCCACAGTCGAAGAGCGGCACTTCGCCGACTTCTCCCTGACCGGTCCCCGCGCTGTTGGAGATCAGCAGGTCATAGAGGAAATTCTCACAATCGGTGGTCAGCCCGGGAACGGTCATGGCGCTGTCTTCGGCGCCGCCGACGACCGTCTCTGAGCCTGTCAGTGCACTGCCTTGGAACTTCCAGACGGGGGCAGCGCCGGCACTGCCGGCGAACACGGCGCTGATAACCAGCGCCGCGAGCGCGCCCCGCAGGAGCATGCGTGTTGCTTTTCGGTTCATCTCAATATCTCCTTGTGCGAGGCCCGGCTAGGGGTTTTCCGCGTCGTTGGCTTTGACCGCAGCGACAGTCGCGACCGTGACCGTGTTTTTCAGGGACGCGGTGTTCTTGCCCGCCGCCGAGGCCAGCCCGATCTGCGAGTTGATGATCGGGTTGACGAGGAAGGAGAGGATCCCTCCGCAACCGCTCGCGGTCGGCGCCGACCAGGAGTTGTCGACCAGGACGGTGCCGTTCAGCTGCAGGATCCGGCCGCCTTCGAGGAAGGAGATTTCGCCGGTTTCGCCGCTGATCGGCGTGTTCGGCCCGGGTGGGCTGGTGGTGCCGGTGGTCAGTTTCCAGACGATCGGCGAGCTACTCGAGCCGACGTAGCAATTTTTGCCGAGGAATGGATTTTCAAGGCGGACCTTGACCGGCATTTCGAGCGCTATGCCTATGCCTTCGCTCAGGTTCGGTTCGCTGATCACGATGTCGCTCGCCGATTTGGCCAGTTCGAGGACGGAGTTGACCCCGGTCAGGCTGTTTTCGAAGAAGAATTTCGAAAGCGCTTTGACCAGCCATGGCGATTTTTCCGGCGGCACGATGCCGAGCAGCCCGCCGGGAACCGGCTGGGCGGCTTTGGAGAGTGTCACGCCGTTGGTGGCCCCGAAGAATTTCGAGATCCTTTTGACCGGTTTGGAGTAGCCGCCCTGGATCGTCACCGGGTTGACGATCGGGGTTTTCTTCGTGCCGAGGATGACTTCGCCGCCGGTGTTCAGCGAGTGCATGCAGCGGTTGACTTCGGCCGTGTTGTAGGGGCAGTGCTGGAACTTGGTGAATTCGCCCACGAGTTTCGCCGAGGCGGCGCCCGTGAAGGCAAGCGCGGTGAGCGCCGCGGCCAGCATCGCCGTGGACACCACCCTCGCTGTTCTGTGTCGTTTCATCGTCCTCCCGCTCCTTGAGCTTGTTGACTGGGACTGGGTTGCATTGGGGAAAGAAGTCATCCCTGGCTTTGGGTGACTCACCTGCGCTTTTTGCCCGCCCTACCCTGCTTGCGGCGCTTGCCGCAGTCGTTTTTCACCACCGGGCGGAAGTCGTGCGCCTTGCCGTTTTGGCCGTCCATCTTCGCCGTGGCCAGCCGCGCCTTGCGCTTCACCTTGCAGAGGTTGGCGCTGTTGATCAGAAGGCCCTTGGCTCCGCCTTGCATCGTCACCACGACTTTGCTCACCGGAGCGTCTGGGACCGCTTCGAAGTTGGCGCGGATACCGCGCCGGAAGGAGTCGATCCGGGCCGAGACCTCGATCTGGATCGGCCGCGAGGCGGGCCCTTTGAGGACCCCCACCGCGTCCGGCAGTTCGTTGTCGGAGGAGCGCAGGTAGACCGGCCCTTCCAGCGGCTCGTCGAGCAGCGGGGTGAAGGCCCTGACGTGGCCGTAGACCGCCCCCGCCGGGCACTGATCGGCGGCGAACTGCACGCGGGTGCAGACGGTGCGGATGTGGCCCTGGTCGAGGAACTCGGTGCGCGGCAGGGTGACCGAGGCGCGGGCGATGTTGGCTTCGCCGGGTTTCGCGGTGAGGGTGGCGCGCAGCCTCGGGTGGGCGCCGCGCCTAGTGCCGCCGAGCAGCTTCATGTCCAGTTTCGGCCTGAAGGGCAGGGCGCCGCAGCCGCCGACCTGGAAGCGATCGGAGAGCGAGGCCGCCTGGCCGAAGACCGAGGTCGCGGTGGCCTCGATCGACATCGGGTCGCACGAGGTCGGGTTGAGCGTGAACTGGGGGCGGTTCATCTGCACCGTCGCGGTGCGCAGGTCGAGCGGGATCCCCTCGAGGATCGTCGGCAAGGGGTCGGAGACCGCCCGCACCCGGGCGCTCTTGGCATCGACGTAGAGCGCCGCCCTGACCACGACCGCGCCGAGGTCGAAGGGGCCGGCCACCGCCGGCGTGACGATCACCGCCGAGAGCGGGGCGCCCTTGTAGGGGCCGGCGAGGTAGACGCGCCCCTGGGTGTGGAAGGGGGTCGGGCCGGCGCCGGCGGCGACGCTCACCGTGCCCACCTGCGAGGCCGCGGGGCAGCTCGGGCTGGCGAGCTCGGCGGCGCCTTGCTCGGGCGCTTCGCGCGCCCTGGCCGCCGCGATCGCCGCCTCGGGACAGTTGGGCACCCCGGCCAGCTTGGCCGAGAGGCCTGCCGGCAGGAGGGTCTCGAGGCCCTTGATTTCCTGGGTCGCGTCCTCGCGGCTCAGCTTCAGCACGAAGGGCGAGTAGGCGCCGGCCTGCGGTGAGACCGTGCCGGCGTCAAGGACAGGGGCATGGGGCGCCGCCGCCGCCGTGGCCGGGCAGCCGGCGCCGCTCGGCGTGGCGCTCGGCGTGAAGGCATCAGAAGCGGGAACGTCGGGGGCTTCCGGCGCGCTCCAGGGAGTGAAGTTCCCAGCGACCGTGTGCTCGGTGCAGGTCGGCGGGGTGCGAAGCGGCGCCCGCGAGCCGCCGGTGAGATCGAGGTCGACGTCTTCGAGCGGCAGCTGGGGGTTTTCCTCAAAGCGGGTCGAGAGCTGCCCGGTCACCGGATCGGCGACCACCTCGCCCGCCAGCTTCGCCACGGTCCCCGTCTTCGGGTCGTCGAGGACGAGGTAGATCGCCAGCAGCGAGCCGAAGGGGTTCTGGAAGGGCTCGGCCAGATAGAGCGCGCCGAGGCCTTCATCGTCGCTCGGCAGGGGGTCTTCGAGCAGCGGCGTCGAGGCCACCACTTTGCCGAGCTTGGCGGCGTCGGGGCAGCCGACCGAGTTCTTGTTGAAGCGGATGGGGGCCTCCCCCACCGCGCTCACCAGGCCGACCTCGGCCGGGCTGCAGGCGGCGAGGCCGCTGGCCTGGGAGGGGTTCGCCACCATCCCCGCGGGCAGGGTGACGAGGGCGTCTTTGAGCGCCGCGCTCGAGCGGCTCTCGAGGTCGAAGTCCTGGGGCTGGTGCAGGTGGAAGTCGAGGCCCGAGGGCGAGTCGACGAGGTCGGTGGTCGGGCTGGCTTCGATCGTCGGCTCGAAGTCGAGCTGGTTGCAGCCATCGATCTCGACCGGGTTGCCTTGGAGGTCGGCGAGCTCATAGCTCGCCTCCTTGGTCAGCTCCGGTTTCTCCCAGCTCTTCGCCTTCACCCTCGTCACCGGCGAGAGCCCGCTGCACTCGGTGGGCAGCGTCAGGAAGGCGAGGCCGGTGTGCTCAGAGGGGTCGACCGGGCAGTTGCCCGGGGTCGCGCATTCGCGGATCGCGTCGTGGACGGAGCTCGAGGGATCGCCCCAGAGCTGGGTTCGGACGCTGAGGATCGGGTTGACGCCGCGGGCGAGGATGTCTTTGGCGTCGCCCGTCAGCCCGTAGTCGCCGTCGCTTCTGACGCTGCCCAGCAGGTGGACGAAGATGCCGACCCCGACCGCGTCGAAGCCGAAGGAGCCGGGCGTCCCCGGTGGGGGCACCATGTTGTAGAGGGGCGAGGTTACGGGTTGGACCCCTGGCGTCAGGGACATGATGTCGACGGTGCCGACCTGGGAGGCGCGCGGGCAGGCCGAGGAGGTCAGCTCGGCCTCGGTGCAGCGCACCGCGGTCGCGGCCGGGTTGGCGAGCAGGCCGCGCGGCAGCTCGGCGCTGATCTCACGCGGGTGCTCGGTGCCGGAGAGCGTCGCGGGGTCCGGCCTTTCGACCGGGAAGGTGAGATCGATGGTGAACCGCTCGGGGTGCGAGCCGGCGAGGGTGGCGGCCGAGCCGTCCTCGGTGGTCAGCGGCGCGTCGAAGCTGAGGACTTTGAAGGGCATCGGAGTGGAGCTGATCTGGGTCGGGACGGTGGTCGTGTCGGTGACGCCGCCGCCGCCGCTGACGCTGAACTCGGCGGTGAGCACCCCCGAGGCCGTGGGCGAGATCGCGACCCCGACCCGCATCCCGGTCCAGTAGCCGGGATTGAGCGGGTCGGTGGCGGTGCAGGTCACCGTCTGCGCAGCGATGACGCAGCTCGGCAGATCGGCGGTGGGGTCGTTGCCGGCGCCGCCGGCGCTGATCGGGGTGATCCCGGTGGGCAGCACCGCGCTCAGCGTGATCGGCCCCGAGCTCGGCGCGGCGCCGACGTTGGTCGCGACCGGGAAATACATCGGCCCGGTCAGCCCGCTGGCTTCGGCGGGGGCGAGGTTCGTCGGCAGGCTGACCGCGGTCAGCTTCCAGGCCGGGGCCGGGGCCGCCTGTGCGGAGGCGGGCACGAGCCAGACGAGAAGGACGGTCAGTGAGAAGAGGAGCTTCCTCGCGTTCATCGGCCTGCCCTCCGGGTCTTCGTGGCTGCTCGCCGCTGTCGTTTCCTGGCTTTTTTGGGGACGCAGCGAGCTTTGCCTTTGACCTGCGCTTTGCGCTTGCCTTTGGGGCAACCCGCTTTGCGTTTGACCGCCGGGTCGGGGGGGCCGACGAAGCCGGAGGGGGATTCGGTCGCGGGCGGCGCCGGCAGCGGTCCTTTGCAGGCCTCGCCCTCGCAGTTTTCTTTCACCACGTTCTGGGCGGCGAGGCCGCCCCCGACGCGGGCGTCGTAGACGTCGTAGAGCTCGTCTTGGTCGCGGTGGACGAGCTGGGAGGAGGTGACAAGGAAGGCGTTCTCGCCATCGGCGCCGGCGTCGCCGAAGAAGGAGGGCTGGGGGCTCTGGCCACTCGAGAGCAGGTAGAGGCAACCACCGTTTTGGACTTTGCCCTCGCAGGAGCCCCGGCCGCTCTCCTCCCACATGTAGACGTCGCGGCAGGCGGGGTAGGTGCTGGCGCCGGCGACGAAGCCCGGGCAGCCCGCTTCCCCGTTGACGTCCTCGACCACGAGGCGCTCGGTCGACTCGAAGAAGACCCGGTCCCCCGCGGCGGAGAGGTTTCGCGTCAGGGTCAGCGCCGGCCGCCCGGCGCTGATCAGGAAGGCCTGCATGCTGCCCAGCCTCGGCGCCAGGCCGGGCGGAGCGCCGGTCGGGTTGCAGGAGACGCAGTCGAGGCTCCCCGCCCCCGCGTCGTAGCGGTAGAAGTGGGTGACGCCTTCGTTGTCGTAGTCCGTCAGCTGGCGCCGGGAGCGGAACAGCAGCGTCTCGCCCCCAGCGCTCACCCGCGCGGTTTTCTGGTAGGTGAGGCTGGCGAAGACGCCGCTCGGCGTCGGCGCCCAGTTGCCCGCGTCGCCGGCTTGGTTGTTCTCCTCTTCGACCCGCGCGACGAAGGAGATCGCCCCGTCGGCCGAGCCGTCGTCGCGCCACAGGTAGAGGTTGCAGGTGCCGCTCCCGGTCAAGACCGCCCCTTTGCAGGTGCCCGGCGCCGCCACTTCGCCCTCCGGGTTGGCGGCGCCCGAGAGCACCCCGTTGGCGGCGAAGTAGACGCGCTCGCCCCCCTCCGAGACCCCCAGCACCCCCCTCACTTCCGCCCCGTTCGGGCCCGATTTGTCGACCACCAGGTCGGTCAGTTTCCCCGTTGCGGCGTCGAAGCGGTAGAGGTCGTTGCCGGGGTTGGCCTGCACTTCCTGGTTCGCCGCCCAGTAGAGCAAGGTGGCGTCGCTCGCCAGTCCCAGCGCCGGGCGACCCGCTCCTTTGACGAATTCGAAGTTGGGTTCTGAGAGGTCGAGTTTCGCCCGCCCGATCGTGTCCCGGGTGACGTCGATCCAGTGCACGTGGGTCGCGCTCAGCGTTATCCCGCGCATCGGGGTTTTCAGGCCGACGAAGAAGAATTCTTCGCTCGCCGGGTTGCCGTCGATCGTCCGGCTTGTCACAAGACCGCTGGGAGGAGTGCCGGAGCTTGTAGTCCAGTAGATGTGGGTCGCGTTCACCGCCACCCCCTGCGGCACTTCGCTTAGGAACGAGAGGCCGATAAAGGCCTGGCTCGCTTCCCCCCCGTCCACTTTCGCCCGCCCGATCGTC
>Ga0190265_10002172_pt1 | contig 13102 bp, 9 predicted proteins | sample Popmic124T_FD_133135 | JGI IMG/M metagenome (GOLD analysis project Ga0190265, IMG submission 133135) | Populus adjacent soil microbial communities from riparian zone of Indian Creek, Utah, USA - 124 T | ecosystem: Environmental > Terrestrial > Soil > Riparian zone | place: USA: Utah | collected... | reverse complement strand
GCGGCCGGCGGTCGAAGCGGGCGAGAAGCTCGGCTTCCTGCCCGGCGATCTGCAGGAGAAGGTCAATCCCTATCTGCGGCCGCTGTACGACGCGCTCTACGACATGCTCGACATCGAGAAGGCCGAGAAGTTTCTCGAACGCGGCGCCATCGAAGTCGCGCCGCTCGCCTTCATGCGCGGCCGCACCTTGAACGACGCGTTCGTGATTCTCGACGAAGCGCAGAACACCACCACCGAGCAGATGAAGATGTTCCTCACGCGCCTCGGGTTTGGCTCGAAAGCCGTGGTGACCGGCGACGTCACGCAGATCGATCTTCCGCTCGGGCGCACCTCAGGTTTAGTGCAGGCGATGGAAGTGGTCGGCAAAATCGATGGCATTTCGTTCGTCTATTTCGACGAGCGCGACGTGGTCCGTCATAAGCTCGTGCAAGCTATCGTGAAGGCCTACGACGCTTATGGCAGCGGCCCGTCTACGCGTTAACGTCGCCTGCCCGGATGGGCAGGAGATTCCCCGTGGTCTCGCGCAGTGGCTGGTGCGCATCGCGCCGGCATCTGCGCGCGGCGATCTGTGCGTGGCGATCGTGTCGGACCGCCGCATGCGCGCGCTCAACCGCCAGTTCCGCGGCCAGGACGCCGTGACCGACGTGCTGTCGTTTCCCGCGCAGTCGCGAGGGTTTCTGGGCGACGTGGTCATCGCCGCCGGCGTCGCGAAACGCCAGGCGAAAGAGGCCAGCCACGAGATTCGCACCGAAATTCGCGTGCTGGCGCTGCACGGCCTGCTGCATCTGCTGGGCTACGATCACGACGCCGATGATGGCAAGATGGCGCGAGCGGAGGCCCGGCTGCGGAAGAAGGCAGGGCTGCCGGCAGGTTTGATCGAACGTCAGGGATGACCCCGTTACTGCTGTTCCTCCTGGGCTGTGCCGTGACCTACTTCGGCACCGTCTCAGCGGCCTTCAATGCGCTGATGCGGTTGTCGCTGCGCATTCACGCCGAACGTACCGACCGCGGCGACCAGCTGGGGTGGTATCTCGAGGACCCGCGCCGCTTCTTCATCCCCGCGCGCGTGCTGCTCAGCACGCTGACGATGATCGCCGCGGCGCTGCTGGCGCGGGTGACCGGGCTGGATCGTGCCGGCTTTCCGGTACTGGTGCTGGCCATCGTCGCGATCGTGGTGACCTGCGAGCACCTGATCCCGCTGCTCATCGTCCGCCGCGATCCCGAGCGGGTGCTCGACTTCCTGTTGCCGTCGTTCGACATGTTCGCGCGCCTCGTCAAGCCGCTCACCGTCGGCATGCTCCGCATGGGCACGAGCCGGCAATTGAAGAATCATTCGGGCGTGCGCCAGGCGGCCAACGGCAAGGGCAAGCAGCCGCCGACGCCGGTTGAACTGGCGCCGGCAGTCCCCGCGACCGCGACGGCCGAGGCCGCCGAAGAGGCGGTGCAGGAAGGGCAGGCGCGCGAGCTGCTTCGCAACCTCGCCGACTTCCGCGAAACGATGGTCCGCGAGGTGATGACGCCGCGGCCCGACATCATCGCCATCGACAGCGACGCGACGATCGAGCAGCTCACGACCCTCTACCGCGAGCAGCAGTATTCACGCGTGCCGGTGTTCAAGGAGTCGCTGGATAACGTGCATGGCTTTGTCTTCATCAAGGATCTGATCCAGCGGCTGCCGACGATTGGACCGAGCGGCTCGATCGCGCCGCTGGTGCGGCCCGCGCACTTCGTGCCGGAGACCAAGCGCGTGCCGGAACTGCTCAAGGAATTTCAGCGCAAGCGCCACCAGATCGCCATCGTCGTCGACGAATACGGCGGCACCGCGGGCCTGGTCACCGTGGAAGACCTCCTCGAGGAGATCGTCGGCGAGATCCGCGACGAGTACGACGTTGAAGTCGAGCGCATCGTCGATGAAGGCAACGGCAAGTTCCTGTTGAGCGCCAGCGTGCACGTGGACGAAATGGCCAACCTGCTCAGGGCGCAAATCGACGGGCACGGGTTTGAAACCGTCGGCGGCTATCTGTTGTCGCGGCTGGGTCGCGTCCCGGCGATCGGCGAGCACCTGGAAGTCGACGGGTTCGATGTCGAGATCGTCGACACGCAGCGGCGCCGCATCACGCGCGTGCGCATGAGCCGCCTCGTCCCGGTGCCGGCCGCGGAGAACGAAACCACGGCATGAAAGCGGGGCTCGTCGCGCTGGTCGGCCGCCCCAATGCCGGCAAATCCACGCTGCTCAATCGCCTCGTCCAGCAGAAGCTCGCGATCGTTTCCGACAAACCCCAGACGACGCGCAATCGCATCGTGGGAGTGCGGAACTACAGGCCATCGGGCCATCAGGCCATCAGGCCATCAGGGCACGAGGCGATCGGGCCATCGTTAGAAGGACAGGTCGTTTTTGTCGACACGCCTGGGGTCCATAAGCCCCTCCATCGACTCAACGTCCGCATGGTCGATACGGCGTTGGACACCCTGAAAGAGGTCGACCTCGTGGCGGTCGTGGTCGACGTGAGCGAGGCTTCCGGCGGCGGCGATCGTTTCCTGATGGACGTCGTGAAACGATCCACGACGCCCCGGATCCTGGTGCTCAACAAGGTCGATGCGGTGGACAAGCCGGCCCTGCTGCCGCGCCTGGTCGAGTACGAGAAGGAGGGGTTCGAGGAGATGGTGCCGGTGTCGGCCCTCACCGGCGAGAACGTCGATCGCCTCGAGCAGATCCTGCTGAAGCACCTCCCCGAGGGCGAGCCGCTGTATCCCGAGGACTACCTGACCGATCAGCCCGAACGGTTTTTCGTGGCCGAACTGGTCCGCGAGCAGGTCCTGCAACAAACCCGCGACGAATTGCCGTTCTCGACAGCGGTCGTGGTGGACAAGTTCGAAGAACCGGATGCGAAGGGGCTGATGCGGCTCTATTGCACCATCCTCGTCGAGCGCGAATCGCAGAAGCCCATCCTGGTCGGCAAGGCCGGGGCGCGCATCAAGGCGATCGGCACGGCGGCACGCAAGGAGCTCCAGGCCTTCTTCGACACGAAGGTGTTCCTCGACCTCCACGTGAAGGTCAAGGAGGGCTGGCGCGAAGACGAGCGGATACTCGATTCCCTCGGATTGCCTTCCAGAAGAAAGAGATAAGCCACAGAAGGCGCAGAAAGCGCAGAGATCACGTGTAAAATTGCGTGATCACCATGGGTCCGCAGCGCAGAATTGACGTCGTACTCGACTCCGTCAAGCGGCTTCTCCGCATCGGCGCCACCGCCAATCTCCTGAACCTGCTTCAGAAGCAGCACCCCGCCGACCTCGCGCAGGTGTTCAGCACGCTGCTCGATACCGAACGCCAGGCCGTGTTCTCGCTCCTCGTGGAGCGCAGCGCCCGGCTGGCCATGGAGACGGTCAGCGAAATGGGGCCCGAAGAGGGCGCCAAGCTGCTGACCGGTCGATCTGCCGAAGATATCGCCAGGTTGTTGCAGGAACTTCCCTCGGATGACGCCGCCGCGCTGATCGATTACCTGCCGGAGGAATTGTCAACCGAGGTCCTGGAGTTGATGCGGCGCCGCGAGTCGGCGGAGGTCGAGAGCCTCCTCGAGTACGGCGAACAGACGGCGGGCCGCATCATGAACCCGCAGGTGTTCGCGTTGAGCGAGGACCTGACGGTCGGCGAGGCGATCACGGCGCTGCAAAGCTCGCGCGACGTCGAAATGGTGTTCTACCTCTACGTCGTCGATGATCGCCGGCATCTCGTCGGGGTGACGTCGCTGCGCCGGCTGCTGCTGGTCTCTCCCGAAACGCCGCTCAAGCGCATCATGACGCCGGAGCTGACGAGCGTGCGCGTCGACACCGACCAGGAAGAAGTGGCGCGGCTGGTGGCGTCCTACAACCTGCTGGCCGTGCCCGTCGTGGACGAAGAGAACAAGCTCGTCGGCATCGTCACCGTGGATGACGTGATCGACGTCATCAAGGACGAAGCGGCGGAAGACCTGTTGCGCCTCGCCGGCGTGTCTGGCGACGAGCGCATCGAAACGCCCGCGACCGAGGCCCTCCGCAAGCGTTTGCCATGGCTCGGCATGAACCTCGTCACGGCCTTTGTCGCGGCGTCGGTCGTGGCCTTGTTCGAGGGAACCATTCAGCAGGTCACCGCGCTCGCGATCTTCATGCCGATTGTGGCCGGCATGGGCGGCAACGCCGCCACGCAAACACTCACCGTGATCGTGCGCGGCCTCGCGCTGGGCGAGGTGTCGTGGTCGAGCGCGCGCAAGACCCTCGCCAAGGAAGCCACCATTGGTCTGGGCAACGGCGTGGTGCTCGGCCTGGTGGCGGCCGGCGTGGCGTGGGCCACCAAGCACGATCCCATGCTGGGGCTGGTGCTCGGCATGGCGATGCTGATCAACATGTTTGTCGCGGCCACCGCGGGCACGCTGGTGCCGCTTGGCTTGAAGGCGCTGAAGGTCGATCCCGCGCTGGGCTCGTCGGTGTTCATCACCACGTTCACCGACGTGGTGGGGTTTGCGTCGTTCCTGGGCCTGGCGACGGTGTTCCTCAGGTATCTGGTGAAAGTACAATAGGCGGCTACGGCATGCCGCTGTACACGGCCGAAGCCCTCGTTCTCCGCACTTACAAGCTGGGCGAAGCCGACCGCATCGTGGTGTTCCTCACGCGCGATCGCGGCAAGAAGCGCGGTGTCGCGCACAATGCGAGGAAGTCGCGCAAGCGGTTCGGCGCGGCGCTCGAGCCCCTCACCGAAGTGCGCGTGGCCTACTTCGAGAAGGAGCGGCGCGAACTGGTGGGGCTGAATTACGCCGAGCCGGTGCGGTCGCCGTTGTCGGCCCCGAGTCCGGAAGCGCTCGGCTACAGCCACTACTTTGCGGAGTTGCTCGACGAGTGGGCCGCCGAATCGGACGTCGACGAGCGGCTGTATCGCCTCGGCACGTCGGCGCTCGAGGCGCTCGTGAGCGGCGCGCCGCCCGAGGCGCTCGCGCGGTATTTCGAGTGCTGGCTGTTGCGGCTGCAGGGCGTGTATCCGTCGGACCTGTCGTTCTCGAGCGGGGCGGCCGACTTCGTGGAAGGCGTGCGGAAGGTCGGGCCGCGAGAGGTCGAATCGCTCGGCGCCTCGGTCCGCGTGTTGCGGGAGATTGAACTGATTCACCGGAAGCTGATTGCGATGCACCTCGAGAGGGAACCCCGGTCCGTTCGCGTGCTGAACGAACTGCGGCGCACATAACGTGACATTCCAGGCACTGATACTGAAACTCCAGCACTTCTGGTCGGAGCAGGGCTGCCTCATCCAGCAGCCGCTCGACGTTGAAGTGGGCGCCGGCACCTCGCATCCGGAAACGTTGTTGCGCGTGTTGGGCGCCACGCCGTGGAACGTCGCCTACATACAGCCGTCGCGCCGCCCGGATGACGGACGGTTCGGCCAGAACCCGAATCGCCTGTTCAAGCATCACCAGCTTCAGGTGATCCTCAAGCCATCGCCGGACGAAGTGCAGCAGATTTATCTCGACAGCCTCGAAGCGGTCGGCATCAATCCGCGCCAGCACGACATCCGGTTCGAAGAAGACAACTGGGAATCGCCCACACTCGGCGCGTGGGGCATCGGCTGGCAGGTGATGCTCGACGGGACCGAGATCACGCAGTTCACCTACTTCCAGCAGGTGGGCGGCATGGACCTGTCGCCGATCTCGTGCGAAATCACCTATGGCATGGAACGCATCGCCATGTTCCTCCAGAAGGTCGACAACGTGTTCGACATCGAGTGGGGCGGCGGCAAGAGCTACGGCGATGTCCGCATGCGCGACGAGGTCGAGCAGTCGAAGTACGCGTTCAATCAGCAGACCGGGATCGATCGCGAGCGCTTCTCGACATATCACCGGCACATGTTCGACGAGACCTACAAGTTTGGCGAAGAGCTGCTGAAGGGCGGATTGATCCTGCCGGCGCTGGAGCACTGCTTGAAGTGCTCGCACCTGTTCAACCTGCTCGATTCGAGCGGCAGCGTGGGTGTGACCGAGCGCATGGCCTACATCCTGAGGGTCAGGCAGCTCGCCCTCGCCATTTGCCGCGAATACGCAGCCCAGCAGGAGAAGCCCGCTCATGGATAGGGAGATCCTGCTCGAGATCGGCACCGAAGAAATTCCCGCCAGCTGGCTGCCGGGTCTGACCACGCAACTGGGACAGGTGCTCGATGCGAAGTTGAAGGAAGCGCGGCTGGCCATCGAGGAGCCGATCGAAACCTTCAGCACGCCTCGCCGGTTGACGGTGCGTTCGGGGCGAATCGCCGAGCGGCAGACCGACCTCGAGGAGCTGGTCACCGGCCCGCCGGTATCGGCGGCCTTCGGCGCGGATGGCAAGCTCACGCCCGCGGGCGCCGGCTTTGCCAAGAAGCAGGGCGTGCCCGAGGATCAGATCGAGCGCATCAAGACGCCGAAGGGCGAATACATCGGCGTGCGCAAGCACCAGCGCGGGCGCGCCGCGGTTGATGTGCTGCCCGAGGTGCTCACCGGTGTGCTTCGCGGCATGGCGTTCCCGAAGCAGATGCGCTGGGACGCCGCGCTGAACGACGGCCGCGGCGAGTTGCCATTTGGCCGCCCGATTCGCTGGATCCTGTATCTCTTTGGCGGGCGTGTGGTGCCGTTCACCATCGCGCGATCGCCGCTGGCGCACGGGTCGCGCGTGCAGGAGATCAGCGCGGGCGCGTCCACCTATGGGCATCGCTTTCTCACCACCTCCGGCCGGCCGGGCCGCGCCGTCAAGGTCAAGAACTTCGACGACTATCGCAAGCGGCTGGCGGAGCACTTCGTGGTCCTCGACCGCGCCGAGCGCCGCGATCGCATTGCCCGCGAGCTCGAAGGCGAAGCCCGTCGTCGTGGCGGCCGCATCGCGCGCTCGCTGGTCGGCCAGGGCATGCTCGACGAGGTGCCGGATCTGGTCGAGTACCCGGTCGTCCTCTCAGGCGGTTTCGCGCAGGAGTTTCTCCAGCTGCCCGAAGAAGTGCTGACGACGACGATGATTCACCATCAGCATTTCTTTCCGATTGTCAGCGACCAGGGGAAGCTGATGCCGGTGTTCCTCGCCGTGCTCAACATGCAGCCTGAAGCGCCTGCCGTGATCTCGCGAAATATGGAGCGCGTGCTGACCGCGCGGCTGCGGGATGCGCGGTTCTTTTACGACTCGGATCGCGAGAAGCCGCTGGCCGAATATGTCGAGCGGCTGGCGACGGTGCTGTTTCACAAGAAGCTGGGCACCTACCAGGAAAAGGCGATGCGCGTGCAGCAGCTCGCGCGCTGGATCTGCGCCGACGTATTAGGCCGGTCCGATCTCGCTGAGCATGCCGCCGAAGCGGGTCGTCTGTGCAAGGCAGACCTGGGCACCGACATGGTGCGCGAGTTGACCGAACTGCAGGGCACCATGGGCGGCATCTACGCGCGCGAGGACGGCCGTCCCGAAGAAGTGTGGAAGGCGATCTATTTCCACTACCTGCCGGTTGGCGTCGAGGCTGCCGCGCCGCCGACGAAGGAGCAGCTCGGCAAGGCGGCCATCACGTGGGCGGCAGTGTCGTTGGCCGACAAGCTGGATACCGTGACCGGCATGTTCACCGCCGGCGAACGTCCCACCGGATCGCGCGATCCGTATGGCCTGCGGCGCGCGGCGCAGGGCATCGTCCGAATTCTCGTCGACCTGCCGGAGCTGACCGGTCTCGACCTGCGCGTGACGCTGGGCCAGTTGGTCCAAGCGGATGTGGATGACGCGTTCTGGTCGTTCATGGCGGATCGCGTGCGCTTTGTGCTCGAACAAAGGGGTTACGACACGCGCAACGTCCGGGCCGTAACCCATTCCGAGGTCACGGAGCTGTCGCCTTTAACTGCAAAGCGGAAGTTAGAGGTTCTTCCGGAGTTCACGGAGAGCGAGGAATTCAAGCAGCTGGCCGGCTTGTTCAAGCGCGTGAAGAACATCGCGAAGAACCTCGAGGCGTCCGCGCCGGACCTGGGCGGGAAGCTGACCGAGCCCGCTGAAAAAGCGTTGGCCGCGGAAGTGGATCGCCTGCAGCCGCTGATCGAAGCCGCTGTGGCATCCGGCACCGGCTATCGACAGGCGTTTGCCGAGGCCGCGAAAGCCGGTCCGGCCGTGGCGAAATTTTTTGACGATGTGATGGTGATGGCTGAAGATCCGAAGCTGCGCGACGCGCGGCTTCGATTGTTGAGGCGGCTCGAGGGATTGATCCTTCAGCTCGCCGACGTTTCCGAGATAGTTCCGGAAGAGAAGTAGGAGCACAGACAGTGGCGAAGAAGAACGTGAAGACGAAGGGTTCCAAGAGTTCCAAGAGTTCCAAGAGTTCCAAGAGTTCCAAGAGTTCCAAGAGTTCCAAGAGTTCCACAGGTTCCAAGGGTTCCAAAGGACCGAAGAAGTTTGTCTATTTCTTCGGGAACGGCAAGGCTGACGGCAATCGGACGATGAAGGACACGCTCGGCGGCAAGGGCGCGGGCCTGGCCGAGATGACCAATGCCGGTTTGCCGGTGCCGGCCGGGTTCACGATTTCTACCGACGCCTGCAATATCTATTACGCGAACAACAGCAAGCTGCCGGCCAACATCGAGACCGAAATGGTGGCGCAGCTGCGGAAGCTCGAAAAGTCCGCCGGCGCCGAGCTCGGCTCGAAGAAGCGGCCGCTGCTCGTGTCGGTGCGCTCGGGCGCGAAGTTTTCGATGCCCGGCATGATGGACACCATCCTCAACCTTGGTCTCAACGACGAGACCGTCGAAGGCCTCAAGGCCTTGACCGGCAATGGCCGGTTCGCGTTCGACAGCTATCGCCGCTTCATCCAGATGTTCGGCAGCGTGGTGCTCGAGGTTCCGAAGGCGACGTTCGAGCACGAGTTCGAGGCCGTCAAGAAGGCCAAGAACGCGACGCTTGATACCGACCTGGACGAGGCGGCACTGCGCGAAGTGGTGGTGGCTTACAAGAAGCTGGTCAAGGCGCAGACCAGGAAGGACTTTCCGCAGGACCCGATGGAGCAGTTGCGCGGCGCGCGCAACGCCGTGTTCCGGTCGTGGCACAACGCCCGCGCGAAGGAATATCGCCGCATCTACGACATCCCGGATGCCATCGGCACCGCGGTCAACGTGCAGATGATGGTGTTCGGCAACACCGGCGACCGGTCGGGCACGGGCGTGGGCTTTACGCGCAACCCCGCCACCGGCGCGAAGGAGTTCTTCGGGGAATTCCTGATCAACGCGCAGGGCGAAGACGTGGTGGCCGGCATCCGCACGCCGCAGCCGATCGCCGAGCTCGAGCGCGTGATGCCGAAGGCCTACAAGCAGTTGCGCGACATCACCACGCGGCTGGAGCGCAATTACAAGGACATCCAGGATTTCGAGTTCACGATCCAGGACGAAACGCTCTACATGCTGCAGACGCGCAGCGGTAAGCGCACCGGCTACGCCGCCGTGGTGATTGCCACGGACCTGGTGAAGGAAAAGCTGGTCACGCCCAAGGAAGCCTTGCTGCTGATCGATCCCGAAGCGCTGTCGCAGCTGCTCGCGCCGGATTTCGATCGCACAGCGTGGAAGGAACACGAGGTGGTGACGCGCGGGTTGCCGGCGTCGCCGGGCGCGGCCTGCGGCAAGGCCGTGTTCTCGTCCGAGACCGCGGTGGAATGGTCGAATCGCGGCGAGCCGGTGATTCTCGTTCGCCGCGAAACGGTTCCGGACGACATTCACGGCATGTGGGTGTCGCAGGGCATTCTCACGGCCACCGGCGGCATGACCTCGCACGCCGCGGTGGTGGGCCGGCAGATGGGCAAGCCGTCGATCGTCGGCGCCGGCGAGCTGCGCATCGACGAGCACGGCAAGAGCTTCACCGTGAAGGGCAAGACGGTGAAGGAAGGCGACTACGTGGCGTTCGACGGCCTGACGGGAGAGGTCAAGCTCGCCAAGGTCGCGTCGCAACCGAGCGAGATCCTCCAGGTGGTGGCCGGCAAGTTGAAGCCATCCGAATCGCCGATCTACCAGCGCTTCAACACCGTGCTCGAGTGGACCGACAAGTTCCGCCGTCTCGGTATCCGCGCCAACGCCGATCAGCCGGACCAGGCGGAGCTCGCGTATGCGTTCGGTGCCCGCGGCATCGGACTGTGCCGCACCGAGCACATGTTCTTCGGCGAAGGGCGGATCCCGATCGTGCAGCGCATGATTCTCGCCGACAACGAGAAGGATCGCCGCGCCGCGCTGAGCGAGCTGTTGCCGATGCAGCGCGAGGACTTCTACGGCGTGTTCAAGGGCATGCACGGCACGCCGGTGACCATCCGCACCATCGATCCGCCGCTGCACGAGTTCCTGCCCAAGCGCGAAGACCTGATGGTGGAGATCGCCACCATGCAAGTGAAGGGGCAGAAGGGCAAGGAGCTGGAGGAGAAGAAGAAGCTGCTGGCTCGCGTCGAGCAGCTGCATGAATTCAATCCCATGCTCGGCCATCGCGGCGTGCGTCTCGGCATCACCTATCCGGAGATCACCGAAATGCAGGCGCGCGCCATCATGGAGGCCGCCTGCAAGTTGAACAAGGAAGGCCTCAAGGTCATTCCCGAGATCATGATTCCGCTGGTCGGTGACGTGCGCGAGCTGCGCGATCAGAAGGGGATCGTCGAACGCGTGGCCGCTGACGTCATGAAGGAGCAGGGCATCAAGATCAAATACCTGGTGGGCACCATGATCGAGGTGCCGCGCGGCGCGCTGACCGCCGACGAAGTGGCGAAGGAAGCGCAGTTCTTCTCCTTCGGCACCAACGACCTGACCCAGATGACGTTCGGTTTCTCGCGGGACGACGTCGGCAAGTTCCTGCGCGTCTACCAGGACCGCAAGATCCTCGAGAAGGATCCGTTCGCCACCTTTGACGCGTCCGGTACGGGTCAGCTCGTGGAGATGGCCGTGAAGAAGGGCCGGGCCACCCGGCCTGAGATCAAGCTGGGTATTTGCGGTGAGCACGGCGGCGATCCGGCATCGATTCACTTCTTCCACCAGGTCGGCCTCGACTACGTGAGCTGCTCGCCGTACCGCGTGCCCGTGGCGCGGCTGGCGGCGGCCCAGGCCGCATTGAGCGTGAAGGTCGGCGATTGATTCGCTACTTCGTCCATCGAGACGGTCACACCGAAATGGTGGACCGCCTCGACCCGTCCACCTTCGCCAGGGCGACGACGGACACGCCGCCGGCCTGGCCTGAAGGCGTGACGGTGTGGGCGGATGTGGCGGAACCCACCGAGGCCGACGCGGCGGTGCTGCGCGACGTGTTCGGCCTGCACGAGCTGCCCGTCGAGGCCGCCGTGCAGCGCGAAACGCAGCCGAAGGTGGAAAGTTACGGGCGGTATCTCTACATCGTCCTGCACGGCATCAACTTCCAGGCGTCGGAGCACACGTTCGAGACGCACGAGACCGACTTTTTCCTCGCGCCGAACTTCCTCGTCACGATTCACGACGGCCAGCGGCGCAGCATCGCGCACGTCGCCGATCTCTGCCACCGCGCCCACCACATCCTGACGGAAGGGCCGGTGGCGCTGCTGCATCGCATCGTCGACACGATGGTCGATCACTACCGGCCCGAGGTGGACGAGCTCGAGGAGCGGTTGGATGCGATCGAAAAGCAGGTGATCGAGGATCCAGGAGAAACGCTGACCGGCGACATCCTGGCGGTGAAGAACGACATCACCTCGCTCCGCCGCATCGTCATTCCCCAGCGCGACGTCGTCGGCCGGCTGGCCCGGCGCGAGTTCGATTTGATCGGGCAGGAGATGGCCTACCGCTTCCGCGACGTCTACGATCAGTTCGTCCGCATGGCCGACGATTCGATCGTGTTCCAGGATCGCGTGACGGGCATTCTGGATGCCTACCTGGCGAGCGTGTCGAACCGCCTCTCCAACACGTCGCGCCTGCTGGCGGTAATCGCGGCGCTGTTCGGTCCCATGACGGTGATCACCGGCCTGTTCGGAATGAACGTGCCCCTGCCGACGTTGCTCGGCAGCCCGGAGCACCAGTTCTGGGAGATCATCGGCATGATGGTGGTGTCGAGCGCCATCATGTTCATCTGGTTCAAGAAGTCGGGCTGGTGGTAATGGGGCGTATCACCCGCCTCCCGGACGATCTCGCGAACCAAATCGCCGCCGGCGAAGTGGTTGAGCGTCCCGCCTCTGTCGTCAAGGAACTGATCGAGAACGCCATCGACGCCGGTGCCACCCGCATCACGGTGACGGTTGAGTACGGCGGCAAGAAACTGATTCGCGTCGAAGACGACGGCATCGGCATGGATCCGGGCGATGCGCGGCTGTGCCTCGAGCGGCATGCCACGAGCAAGATCAGCAGGGCCGACGATCTCGGCGCCATTGTCACGCTGGGGTTTCGCGGTGAAGCGCTGCCGTCCATGGCGTCGGTGTCGCATTTCAAGTTGCGCACGCGCGCGCTGGGAAGTGACAGCGGCACGGAGATTCGGGTCAACGCCGGGATCGTCGAGTCGGTGGTGGAAGCGGGTGGGCCGGAAGGCACGATGGTGGAAGTGGCCGACGTGTTCTACAACCTGCCGGCCCGGCGCAAGTTCCTGAAGTCCGACGGCGCGGAAGCCGCCCAGGTATCGCGGGTGGTCACCCAGCTGGCGCTCTGCTATCCCGAAGTGGGATTCACGCTGACAAGTTCCGGCAAGAAGATTCTCGCGGTGCCGCCGGTGACCAGCGTGTCGGATCGGCTGTATCAACTGTACGGCGACCGCCAGGATCTCATCGCGGTCGAGCGGGAGTTTGGCGGATTGCGCCTGCACGGCTTCATCGCCGCGCTGGCCGAGCAGGGACCGACGCGCGGTCCGCAGCACGTGTTCGTGAATCGCCGCATCGTGAAGGACCGCACCATCGCGCACGCGATCATCGATTCCTACAGCGTCGCCACAAACAAGGAGCGCAGTCCCGAAGTGCACCTGTTCCTCGAAATCCCGCCGGATCGCGTGGATGTGAACGTGCATCCCTCGAAAGCGGAAGTGCGGTTTCGCGAGCAGTCACTGGTGCACGAACTGGTTCGCCGCGCGCTCGGCGATGCGCTCGGCAAGGGGCCTGCGCCTGAACTCACGTTGCGGACGACGGACGTGATGC
>Ga0190265_10002171_pt1 | contig 13106 bp, 8 predicted proteins | sample Popmic124T_FD_133135 | JGI IMG/M metagenome (GOLD analysis project Ga0190265, IMG submission 133135) | Populus adjacent soil microbial communities from riparian zone of Indian Creek, Utah, USA - 124 T | ecosystem: Environmental > Terrestrial > Soil > Riparian zone | place: USA: Utah | collected... | reverse complement strand
TGATCTTCAGCCCGGCCTCTATATCGTCGCCACCCCGATCGGCAATCTTTCCGATTTGAGCCCGCGCGCCGCCGGCGTGCTCGCCCGCGCCGATCTGATCGCGGTGGAGGACAGCCGGGTGACCGCGAAATTGCTCCGCCATATCGGCGTGAAGCGGCCGATGGCGCCCTATCACGATCACAATGCCGACCGCGTCCGGCCGGGCCTGATCGAGCGGATGCGGAGCGAGGCGGTCGCTCTGGTTTCCGACGCCGGCACGCCGCTCATCTCCGACCCCGGCTACAAGCTCGTCCGCGACGCGCGCGCCGCCGGGATCACGATCACCACCATAGCCGGCCCCAGCGCCGTGATCGCGGCGCTCACCTTGGCCGGGCTGCCGACCGACCGATTCGCCTTTTTCGGCTTCCTCCCCGCCAGGGCCGGCGCCAAGGCGGCGGCGATCGCCGAGGCCGCCGCCTTCCGGGGCACGCTGGCCTTCTACGAAAGCGGCCCTCGCCTGGCGGCGACGCTGGCGATGCTTCGGGACGGCCTCGGCGACCGCGACGCCGCAATCGCCCGCGAGATCAGCAAGAGATATGAGGAAACCGTGACCGCAACGCTCTCCGAGCTGGCCGCGCGCTACGCCGAAGCGCCGCCCAAGGGCGAGATCGTGATCGTCGTCGGCCCGCCCGGCGAGGCCGAGGCCGCCAGCGAGGCCGACGTCGATGCCGCCCTTCGCGAGGCGATGACCCGGCTGTCGCCCTCCCGCGCCGCCGCCGAGGTGGCGGCAAGGCTCGGCCTGCCCAGGCGGGCCGCTTATGAGCGGGCGCAGACGCTGAAATGAGGCGCCGGCGGGCCGAGAGGGGCGGCCGGCGGGCCGAGGGGATCGCCGCCTGGTGGCTGCGGCTGCATGGCTGGACCATCCTCGCGCGCCGGGCGCGAACGCCGGTCGGCGAGGTCGACCTCGTCGCCAGGCGCGGCCGAGTCACCGCCTTCATCGAGGTCAAGAGCCGCGCCAGCGCCGCCGAGGCCGGGCTCGCGCTCGACGACTACCGCCTGCGCCGGGTGGTCGCGGCGGCCGAAGCTCTGGCTCCGCGCTATGCCCGGCCCGGCGACGATATCCGAGTCGACGCCATGTTCATCGTCCCGTGGCGACTGCCGAAACACCTCGTCAATATTACGATGAATTGACAGCCCAGATCGAAAACCGAAATCTGACGATTAAGATTCTCCGGAATCCGTTGCCTAGCGCCTGCTTAACTTCGAATCGACTTTGCGCCAACCTCGTTACGTGACAACAATGTTCCCGCGGGACTCGGGGAGAGTCCATATCGGGAGGGTCGAGTCATGCCGGTTTCCAACACATCTCCGAACATTCAGCTCTGGGCCACCGGGGCTGGCGGCGGCCACGGGCTCTTCCGGATCAACGGCGATCCCGAATTCGCGGGAGGCATGACCGGCTTCGAACTGGCACAATATTATGAAAACACGACCGACCTTCCAGGCACCGTCGCCGTCGCCGAAGGCCTCTACCGGCCGTCGGACATGGTTTTCGACACGGTGCACGGCAAATTCTTCATCGCCGACAGCGATCTCGCCGGCCACAACCGCATCCTGCAGGGCAATATCGCCGACCTCATCGCAGGCAATCCGCCCGCGTTGACCGTGCTCTACGAGGATCTGGGCGCCGGCGCAGGGACCCGCATCGACAATCTCGAAATCGATCCCGATAACGGCATCGTCTATTTCACGCATGGCGACAATCTGGAGAAGGTCCTCTACGACAATCCCAATCAGAGCGCCGTGCTGCTGTTCAACGCCAACGTCACCGCGGGCAGCTCGCCGTCCGGCGTCGCCAATCCTGCCGGCAGCACCAACAACTCCTTCAACGACCTGGTGATCAACTTCGCCACCGGCGAAATCTACCTGTCGAGCACGCGCGTCCTCGTGGGCGGCTCCGGAGACGTCGTCCAGAAGAATTTCATCTACCAGCTGACCGGGCTCACGCCCACGTCCGGCACGGACGCCTTTACCTTCGGTGTCGCCAATAGCGGCACCGCCCGGCTGCTTCCCGTCAGTCCGAACGACGACACCCACAATCCCAATCCAGGCACCACGGCGAGCCCGGCCATCGCTGTCAACGAGCCTTTCTTCTTCCCGGTCGAGTTCGGCTCGATCGACGGCATGGCGCTCGATCCGACCACCAACATCCTCTATTTCTCGACCGGATCGATCCTGTTCGATCATGACGTCAATTCCGGCACTCCGCCGATTTTCTCGCCCGGCGGCATCTTTTCCTATGCGCTGACCGGCAACCCGACCGGCACCTACACCCAGATCTACCAGCAGAATGCGCTGAGCGGCCCCCAGGGCCTGCTCGGCGACCTGGAGATCGATCCGACCACCGGGCGCTGGTACGTCACCGACTATACCGGCGGCACCGCCGGCGCCGGCGACGAGGGCATCTGGACCGGCAATCTCGACGGCACCGGCACGCCGACCCTGTTCAGCCTGGTCAACAATGCCGGAGGGCTCATTCCGGCCGGATTGACCTTGAACATCGCTCCCACTCTCGTCGGAACCGAAACCGGCGCGACCGCCACCGAGGACGGCGGGCCCGGTTCCGGCTTCAGCAGCGAGGCGTTCGCCCTCATCGCCGTCGATTCGGGCGATTTCGAAAATGCCGATCAGGCCGACCAGCTCAGCGGCGCGCAAGTGCGCATCTCGGCGGGCTTCGGCTCTTCGCCCGGAAGCGTCGAGCAACTCACGATCGGCGGATCCACTGCGGGCGTGCTCGGCTCCGGGATCGCCTACAGCTATAACGGCCTGACCGGCGTGATGACTCTGAGCGGGGTCAACAGCTTCGCCAATTACGAAGCGGCTCTAGCCCTGGTCGCCTATTCCATCAGCGGCGACGATCCCGATGCCGGCGGCACATCGACGGCTCGGACCCTGTCCTATTCGGTCCATGACGGCCTGCTCGCCAGCGACGAATATGACAGCGTCATCACCATCGCCGGAACCAACGACGGCCCGGTCAACACGACCGGCGGCGCTACCGCCGCGAACGAGGACGATGCAGCCGTCGCGATCACCGGCCTTTCGGTCGCCGACGCCGATTCGGGCACGCTCACCGTCACCCTGTCAGTCGCCCGCGGCACGATCAACGTCGCCCCCGGCGCCGCCGTCATTACCGGCAACGGCACCGGCACGGTTGAGATCACCGGCTCGCAAAGCGACATCAACGCCATGCTCGCCGCGGTCAATGGCGTCACCTATACGCCGACTCCGAACGTCAACGGCGCCGACACGCTGACCATGACCAGCGACGACGGCACCGATCAGGACGTCGACATCGAGGCGATCAACGTCGCCGCGGTCAACGACGCCCCCACGGTCGCCGGCGACGGCACGGAAGATGCGGCGCCGATCGTCCAGGACATGCCGAGCCCGGTCGGGCAGAGCGTCGCGAGCCTGTTCGGCGGCCAATATTCGGACGCGACCGACCAGGTCGCTGGCGGCTCCTCGGCCGACCCGTTCGTCGGCGTCGCGGTCACCGCCAACGGCTCCAGCGGGGCGACCGGCCAGTGGCAATATTATAACGGTATCTCCTGGGTGAACATCGGCCCGGCCTCGGACGGGTCGGCGGTGCTGCTCAGCGCCTCCACCTCGGTCCGCTTCAATCCGGCGGCGGGCTTTACCGGCAGCGCTCCGACCCTGACGGCGCGGCTCGTCGACGGGTCGGGCGGTGCCCTCACCTCGGGCACGGTCGCCGACGCCTCGGTCAACGGCGGCACCAGCCGCTACAGCGGCGGCACCGTCACCCTCGGCCAGACCGTGCTCGTCGGCAATACCGCGCCGACAGGAGTCAACGGCACGCTCGCAGTGATCGAGGACGCCAATAACGGCACCACCGTCGGAACGGTCACCGCGGTCGACCCGGACAGCTCGACCTTCACCTACAGCCTGGTCAACGACGCCGGCGGCCGTTTCAACATCTCGTCGGCAGGAGTGGTCACCGTCGAGAACGGCCTGTTGCTCGATTACGAGCAGAATAGCAGCCACGTGATCCGCGTCCGGATCGACGACAATGAAGGCGGCGTCTCCGAATTCGACATGAACGTCACGATCAACGACGATCCCAACGAATTCGTCACCGGCGACGGCGCCAACCACACTTATTATGGCGGCGCCGGGATCGACTTCCTGTTCGGCGGCCACGGCTCCGACACGATCCGCGGCCAGGGCGGGATCGACTTCATCTTCGGCGGCGATGGCCTGTACGATCCGACCGACGGCGGCGACAATCTGGGCGGCGGCTCGGGCAGCGACGTGATCCTCGGCAATGGCGGCGACGACATCATCGCCGGCGGCACGGAGTCGGACGTTCTCTCCGGCAACGAGGGCAACGACACCATCTACGGCGGCGAATCGGTCAACGACGCGGTCGATACCGGCAGCGACATCATTTCGGGCGATGCCGGCAACGACTTCCTCTACGGCAATGGCGGCAACGACATCATCCTGGGCGGCACCGAGAACGACCAGCTCTATGGCGGCGCCGGCAGTGACGATCTCGACGGCGGCAGCGGCGTCGACCGGCTCGACGGCGGCGCCGGCGCCGACGACCTCACCGGCGGCTCGGGCTTCGACGTCTTCGTCTTCCGCAAGGGCCAGGCCAATGGCGACGAGATCTTCGATTTCGACGGCAACGGCTCGGGCGCGGGCGACACGATCCGGCTCGAAGGCTATGCCGCGGGGACCACCTTCACCAAGGTCGGCGGCGACACCTGGAAGATCAACGATCATGGCAGCATCGAATATGTCACCATCAATTCGGATGGGAACGTGCATGCCACCGATTGGGGCTTCTTCCCCTGAGCGGGACCGGGGACAGTCGCTGATGACTGTCCCCCGCTTCCTCATCGCGTGACAAGGCTGTGCTAGTCGACTAAGTCAGTGGCATGAGCCTTCGCGTCGCCGTCCAGATGGACCCGTTGGGGTCGATCAGCATCGAAGGCGATTCGACCTTCGCGATCATGCTCGGCGCCCAAGCGCGGGGGCATCGGCTCTTTCACTATCTGGCCGACGCGCTGAGCTGGATCGACGACCGGCTGTGGACCATGGCCTATCCGGTCACGGTGCAGCGGGTGGCGGGCGATCATTACAGCGTCGGCGAGCCGGTCATCCTCGATCTCGGCCGCGACGTCGATGTCGTGCTGATGCGCCAGGATCCGCCGTTCGACCTCGGCTATATCACCGCCACCCATCTGCTCGAGCGAATCCAGAGCGAGACGCTGGTCGTCAACGATCCCGCCAGCGTCCGCAACGCGCCCGAGAAGGTCTGGGTGCTCGATTATGCCCGCTTCATGCCGCCGACCGCGATCACCCGCTCGCTCGGCGTGGCGCGCGAGTTCCTCGCCCGGCACAAGGAAATCGTGGTCAAGCCGCTGCACGGCAATGGCGGCAAGGCGATCTTCAAGGTCGGCGGCGACGGCGCCAACCTCGCTTCCCTGATCGAGGTATTCAACACCGCCTGGCGCGAACCGCACATGATCCAGGCCTTCCTTCCCGGAGTCGCCGAGGGAGACAAGAGGATCGTCCTCGTCGACGGCGAAGTCGCCGGCGCCGTCAATCGCATCCCCGGCGAGGGCGAGATCCGATCGAACCTCGCCGTCGGCGGCAAGGCGGCCAAGACCGGGCTGACTTCGCGCGAGGAGGAGATCTGCGCCGCGATCGGCCCTGAATTGAAGGCGCGCGGGCTGCTTTTCGTCGGAATCGACGTGATCGGCGGCGAATGGCTGACCGAGATCAACGTCACCTCGCCGACGGGGATCGTCGCCATCGACAGGTTCAACGGCACCGACACGCCGGCGCGCATCTGGGACGCGATCGAGAGCAAGCTCGGCAGGTGAGCCGCGAACCGTCGCCGTTCCCCGGCGAACGCCGGGGCCTAGGCCCGGCGCCAGCCGGGGTCGGGAAAAACACGCCGACACTCCAGCCCCACATTGCCTATGAAGCCTTCGGCTCCTGGGCCCCGGCCTTCGCCGTGGAGCAATAGACCATGTTCGACTGGGCCTATGACCTCGTCATCCTGGTGATCGACCAGGGCGGCTATGCGGGCGTGTTCGCGCTGCTGCTGCTCGAGACGATGTTCCCGCCTTTGCCCTCCGAAGTGATTCTGCCGCTCGCCGGAATGCGCGCGGCGAGCGGCCCGCTCGGCCTGCCCGGCGTGATCCTGTCCGGGACCGCGGGCGCGATGACCGGCAATTATCTGTGGTACCGGATCGCGCGGGCGATCGGCCTCGAACGGCTCCGCCGCTTCGTCCTTCGCCACGGCCGCTGGCTCGGAATCGACTGGGCGGACATCGAGAAGGTGCAGCGATTGTTCGACCGGCACGGCGGCGGCACTGTCTTCGCCGCCCGGATGCTGCCCGCAATCCGCACCTTCATCTCGGTTCCGGCGGGAATCGTGAACATGAAGCTGGTCCGCTTCCTCATCTGGTCGACGGCGGGGACGGCGATCTGGAGCGCCGGGCTTGCCGCGGCCGGCTTCACGCTCGAAACGAGGGTCCGCGACGTCGAGCTGGTGATCGCTCCGCTGACCACGGCGGTCATGGTTTCGATCCTGCTCTGGTATGTCTGGCGCCAGCTGACCTGGCGGCGCCGGCATCCGAGGCCGGCCGGCCCCCGAGTTCCGCGCGGCTGACGTTCCGCGACTCGTGCTTCACCTCGGGAACAAGGCCGCCGCCATTGCGCTGACCGGCCATGACTGACTGGGTGATCCGGCTGATCGACCATGGCGGCTATGCCGGCGTGTTCGCGCTGATGCTGCTGGAGACGGTGTTTCCGCCCGTTCCGTCCGAAGTGATCCTGCCGGTGGCCGGGCTTCGCGCCGCACACGGGCCGATGACCCTGGGCGGAGTCGTCGCCAGCGGCACCGCCGGCGCGATGACCGGCAACATTTTCTGGTATTTCGTCGCCCGCTCCATCGGGCTCGACCGGTTCAAGCGCTTCATCGACCGGCACGGCCGCTGGCTGACGCTCGACTGGTACGACGTCGAGAAGGTGCGTCGCGCCTTCGGCCGCTTCGGCGCTGGGATCGTTTTCGTCGGGCGGATGCTGCCGACTCTGCGGACGTTCATTTCGGTCCCTGCCGGGCTCGTCCACATGAAGCTGCTCCGCTTCCTGCTCTGGTCGACCGCCGGCACCGTGATCTGGAGCAGCCTGCTCGCGACGGCCGGCTATCTGCTCGGCCTGCAGTTCGGCGCGGTCGAGGAGGTGGCCGGGCCGATCTCCTCGGCGATCGTCGCTATGCTCGTCCTCTGGTATTTGTGGCGCCAGGCGACCTGGCGCCGTCGGCACCGGGGATAATACCCGTCACCCCAGCGAAGGCTGGGGTGACGAAGCTTGGGCTATGTTCTAGGCCCGCACTGGACCGGCTTTGCACGACGCCGTTCCCCGGCGACGGCCGGGGTCCAGGAGCCGAAGGCTTTTGAACGTAAGGCAGGATCGACCGAGGAAGTGAATTGCGCGCGGGAGTGGTCGCCGGCGTCCCTTCAGAGCCCGGCTCGCGCCGGGCCTGGGCCCCGGTCTTCGCCGGGGAACGATTTAACCTGAGCAGATTCGAGTCTAGCTAGGCGCGCGGGTGGGCGTTCCGATAGACGTCCATGAGGTGCGCGGCGTCGACCGCGGTGTAGATCTGGGTCGAGCTGAGGCTCGCATGACCGAGCAGCTCCTGAAGCGAGCGAAGGTCCGCGCCGCGGCCGAGCAAATGGGTTGCGAAGCTGTGCCGCAGCGCGTGCGGCGTGGTCCGTTCGGAAAGGCCGAGCGCGCGGCGCGCCTTGCGCACGCCGCGCCGCACGATCTCCCCCCGCAGCGGCCCGCCGCGTGCGCCGCGGAACAAGGGCGAATCCTTTGCCACCGGCCAGGGGCAGAGCGCCAGATAGTGCTCGATCGCCTCGCGCACCATCGGGAGCAGGGGCACGATCCGGGTCTTGTCGCGCTTGCCGGTGACGCTGAGCGCCTCGCCCAGCGGCAGCGCCCCGCCGGTCAGGCCCAGGGCCTCCGCGACGCGCAGGCCGGAGCCGTAGAGCAGCAGCAGCACGGCCAGGTCCCGCGCCGCGATCCACGGCGCGCTCGCATCCTCCGCCGCCTGATCGGCCAGCGAAACCGCCTCGTCGGGCGAAACCGGGCGGGGCACGCTGCGCGGCTTCTTGGGGCCCTTGAGCCGGGGGAGGGCGCCCTCCCGGCCGGCCTCCGCCGCCGCGAAGGCGAGGAAGGCGCGCACCGCCGAGAGCTCGCGCGCCGCCGACGCGTTGCCGAGCCCCTGGGCGCGGCGGACGGTGAGGAAGGCGCGCAGGTCGGACGGCGCCAGGCGGGCGAGCGCGCCATCGTCGACCGCCTCGCCCAGATGCCCGGCTAGGAAGGCGACCAACCGGTCGGCGGTCGCGATATAGGCGCGGACCGTGTGGCCGGACCGGCGCCGCTCGCGGGTCAGATGGTCGTGCCAGCGCCGCGCGATCGCGGTCGCCTCATGCGTGGCTAGGGGATCAGCCACCGGGCCATGCTACGCGTCAGCACGCGGCCGAGGAAGATCAGCAATTCCGAGCCGTGGCGGGTGTCGAAGCTCTGCGGGTTGCGCTGGCCAAGGGCGAGCAGCCCGCTCGGCAGCGGCGGCTCGCTGGTAAGGCGGATCAGCGCCTCGGCGCGGATCAGCTCGCAGGCCGGCCCGAACAGGGGATGGCCGCGCTCGACCCCGCGCAACAGCACGCCGTCGAAATCGCGGACCGATTTCTCGACGATGCGCGGATCGACGAATTGAAGGCCCGAGGCGTCGGCGCGAACGCCGATCTCGCCGGCCCACAGCGCGACCGCGACCGCGTCCAGGCCCAATATCTGCGGCCATTCCTGGGTAACGACGTGGATCAGGTGGTCGAGGCCCTCCGCCTCGATCGCGGCCAGCACCGCGCCGTGGATCGAGGCGACCGCGCCCGAATGGCCGCGGGCGAAGGCGATGAGATCCTGATTGGCCTCCTCCGCCGCCGCGACGCGCGCCCGCAAATTGGCGAGCGCATGGTCCTCGAAGCTGATCACACTGCCCATGGCCGGAGACTAACCCGGATATGGTTAAGAAGCGATGGCTAAAAGGGAATCTTCGTCGATCGACGCCGCGACGCGGGGATATCGGAAAGATCCAGCCGGCCGGATGGCCGGGCCTTTCGCCGTCATGTCAAGCAACGCCGAAAATTCTCCGAAATGAACGCAACTATGAAAAACGTCGGGCGAGATGGCCTGGCGTCCGTTATGCACGAGCCCAAGGTGCTGTCTCTGGATAGAGTTACGGCGTTTGTATAAGCGAGGGTATTGCGAGCGGGGGCGTGATCGATGGTGACCTTGTTACATCTTTCCGATGTGCATTTTGGGATGCGGGACGATCGCGGTGACCAGGAGCGCATCACCAATGCCTTGATCAAGGCCGTCGCCAAAGACGAATGGAATCCGGACATATGCATATTCTCCGGCGATCTGTCGTTTAGCGGTGATTCGACGCAGTTCGCCGAAGGGGAAAGGTGGTTTCGGGCGCTGCTCGGCGCGTGCGCGCCGACCCGCCTATTCATCGTCCCGGGCAATCATGACGTCGTTCGAGATGACGTGCGAGCGGTCTGGAACGACGGCCATCAGGACTTCGACACCTATCGCGGCGTGCGCGCCAAGCTGCTGTCGAATCCCAGCCACCTCGAATCATTCCAGGCGTGGCATGCCGCGTTCAAGCGCGAGCATCCGGACGCGGTCGTCTCCGACTGGAGCGACCCGTTCGGCAGTCACGCGACGATATCGATCAACGGGATCACCGTTCAGCTGATCGGCCTGAATACGGCGATCCTGTCGCAGGGAGACGGCGATCTTGGCCGCCTCGTCCAGGACCTCCCGACCCTCAACACCGCTTTGGGAAAGACCGCGGCCCAGGATTGCACGGTCGCCGTCGGCCACCACCCCTTGTCCTGGCTGGCCGACTGGAATCGGGCCGAGGTCGAGAAAATCCTGAAGCAGAGGACGGGCGCCAACCTCTATCTCCACGGCCACGACCATTTCCAGTCCGCCGAGGCCTCGGCGGACACTTTGGGCCGAAGCATCGCCGTTTTGGAGTGCGGTGCGGCCTATCACGGCGCGAACTACCCCCAGCATTTCAGCTTCTACCGGCTCGACTTCGAAAAGAGGGAGATCGCGCCGCACACCTATGTCTATTCGGAGAATTCCGGCGAGTGGGTGCTTGAAACGGGAACCGCGCCGATCGTCGCCGAGCTGCCGTGGCAAACGCTGGGGGCGAAGCCGTCCGCGGAGGCTTCGGACGAGGCGCCCCCGGTCGCCAAGCCTGTGCCGGGTCGCGAGGGGCAGGCCCCGAAAAAAGCACGGGACGAGGTCCAGGACCGCATCGAATTGGCGGCGTGGCGCCGCCGCAACGATGCCGGAATCGCCGAGGAGAAAGTCAAGGACCTGCTCCGCGCGCTCGAAATACCCGAGAGCGAGCTGTTCGACCAGAAAAGCCGGATCAAGGAAGTCGACAGCTGCGTGCGCAAGATCATGGCAAAGCGCGAAACCGATCCCGATTACTCCATCGATCAGATGCCCGACGTCTGCGGCTTCCGGCTTATCACGCTCTTCCAGTCGGGCGTCCCCGAGATGGTCGGGAGGCTCCTGGCGGCGGCGAAACAGGGGGCGCTTCGCAGTCCCGCTCTCAGGCTCAATCAGACCAGCGGAGTCACGATCCACTCGTCCCGGCGCGACAACGATCCATTGTCGATCGTTGGCGCCGTCGAGGAGGTGGTGCGCGCGTCCGGCCTTGGCTGCACGCCCGACCTCCGTTCCAGCGGGACCGGCTATTCGTCGGTCCACGTCGTCATCGATCTCGACATCGGCGGCGACCACGGAGCGAAGAACTGGATTCCGGTCGAGTTCCAGGTCCGCACGGTGCTCGAAGAGGTCTGGGGCCAACTCGATCACAAGTTCCGCTATCGCAGCGGGCGCGGCGCCCTGGGATCCTCATCGTGGCAGCTTCACCTGAATGTCGTGAAGTCGCAGTTCGACACGTGCGTCCAATATCTCGACCTCATCAAGGACATGGCGACGGCACGCGACGAGGAGGCTCCCCTTACCGTACAGCCGAGCACGCTGACCCTCACCCGCCCCGAGCAGGTTCTCGAATATTGCCGGTCCAAGTCCGTGCCGACGGGGCTGCTCGAGCGGTTGAGCGAGGCGTTTGCGCTCTGGAAGGAGGCGGACGGCAGCCGTCAAAAAGGTGGCGAGCCGGGGTTGTTTCGCCGGGCCGCCGACGCGTTTGGTTTCTTGCTGGAGCCACCCCCGGAAATGGATCCGGCGGGGCTTTCGCGCGAGGACTTCCTCTATATCGTCCGGATGGAGCAGGCCTATATGCTGCTGATGTCCGGCGACCAGGTCGACTTGCCCGGCGCGGAGGCAATCTACCGGCAGATCATCGCCGATCGCGCGGAGGATGCCGCCGCGGTCTTTCGCCTCGGCCAATGCCTGCGTTCGCTGGAGAAGTTCGACGAGGCCATTGCCCGCCTGCAGGAAGCGATCAGGATCACCACGTCGGAGGATTCCGAGGAATTCTATCCCGGCGAGAGGGCGTTCATTTTCGATCGCGCCCGCCTGTCGCTGGGCACCACTTATTTCCGGCTCTTCAGCGTGACCGAGGACGCCGCGGAAAAAGTGCGTCTGATCGGACTGGCGGTCGAAACCGCCGAAAACGTTTTCGCCAACCATCGCTCCCCCGATGTCCTGCCATCGTCGAGCAACGACCTGCTTTATTATGGCTGGGAGCAGCGGAAGCTGATGGAGAAAGAGGGAAACCCCTCGAAGGCGATCGGCGACGAGCGTCTTATGGAATTGGCCAATCTCCTCGAGGAGGAGGACCGCTGCAACCCGTCCAATTCGTACGAACGCGACGACACGCTGGCGCGGGTCTATTCCATGCTCGGCAATGGCGCCGCCGCCGCCGCCGCCGCCGCGCGGGTCCGCGACTGGATCGAACGGGTGGCCGAGACGCGGAGCGGTGAGCGCTTCCGCAACTCCGAGGAACAATATAGCTTCGAATGGGTCAGGCGCATCTCCCGCCATCTGGTCAGCGAGGACGAACAGGACGCGCTTGTCTTCGCGCTGGACATTTGGCGCCTGCATTCCCATTAAGGTTCAGGCAACCAAGCGCATGTAGATGCGTATTGATCCAGTCGCGGATCGCGGTAACATCGCGTGGAGGAACGAATGCGGAAACCTGAACTGTCCTGACCGGCATATCGACGTGCTCGCGCCGTCGGTCGCCGTCCTCGATGAGGCGCGGCGCAGCGCGAGCGGTCAATTTCCAAATTCCTTGAAATCAAAGTCCCGGAGGCGGATTCCTCGGGGCCATCGTCGCTAATCGCGACGTGCCGCCGAGGCTCGCCGGCGCCCGGGCGTTTGCACCGTCCGGTCAGCCGATGCTCTGCCCGGTCTTCTCCCAATCGGCCAGGAACGCCTTGATGCCGCTGTCGGTCAGCGGATGCTTGAAGAGCTGGCGGATCACGGCAGGCGGGGCGGTCATCACGTCGGCTCCCAATTTGGCGGCGTCGTGGATGTGGATCGGGTTGCGGACGCTGGCGACCAGGATTTCCGTGCGGAAATCGTAATTGTCGTAGATCAGGCGGATGTCGGCGATCAGCTCCATGCCCGGATAGCCGACATCGTCATGGCGGCCGACGAAGGGCGAGACGAAGGTCGCCCCCGCCTTGGCCGCGAGCAGGGCCTGGTTGGCCGAGAAGCACAAGGTGACGTTGACCATCGTGCCGTCGGACGTGAGCTTCCTGCAGGTCTTGAGCCCGTCGATGGTGAGCGGCACCTTGACCGCGATATTGTCGGCGATCTTCCGCAAGATCTCGGCCTCGCGCATCATCCCGTCATGGTCCAGGGCGACCACTTCGGCGGAAACCGGCCCATCGACGATCCCGCAAATCTCGCGCACGACCTCGAGGAAGTCGCGGCCGGCCTTGTGGATCAGCGAGGGATTGGTGGTGACCCCGTCGAGCAGGCCGGTCTCGGCGAGGTCGCGAATGTCGGCGGTGTCGGCGGTGTCG
>Ga0190265_10002170_pt1 | contig 13111 bp, 8 predicted proteins | sample Popmic124T_FD_133135 | JGI IMG/M metagenome (GOLD analysis project Ga0190265, IMG submission 133135) | Populus adjacent soil microbial communities from riparian zone of Indian Creek, Utah, USA - 124 T | ecosystem: Environmental > Terrestrial > Soil > Riparian zone | place: USA: Utah | collected... | reverse complement strand
TCAATCCAGGTCGAAGCGGACCCCCTGCGCCAGCGGCAGGGCGCGCCCGTAGTTGATCGTGTTGGTGGCGCGTCGCATGTACGCGCGCCACGCGTCCGAGCCGGACTCGCGGCCGCCGCCGGTCTCCTTCTCGCCGCCGAAGGCGCCGCCGATCTCGGCGCCCGAGGGGCCGAGGTTGACGTTGGCGATGCCGCAGTCCGAGCCGGAGGCCGACAGGAACCGCTCGGCCTCGCCCAGGTCGCGCGTGAAGATCGACGAGGACAGGCCCTGCGCGACCGCGTTGTGCTGCGCGACCGCGTCGTCGAGATCGCGGTAGCGCACGGCGTACAGGATCGGGGCGAAGGTCTCGCGCAGCATCGGCCCGGCCTGGGCCGGCAGCTCGACCAGCGCCGGGCGCGCGTAGTGACCGCCGGTGCCGACCGCGATCGGCTCACCGCCGTGCACGGTGCCGCCCAGCGCGCGCGCCTCCTCGAGCGCCGCGCCCATCGCCTGTGCGGCGGCGCCGTCGATGAGCGGGCCGACCAGCGTCTCGGGCGCGCGCGGATCGCCGACCCGCACCGAGGCGTAGGCGCGGCGCAGCCGGTCCAGAAGCGGCTGGTGCACCTCCTCGTGCACGAACAGCCGGCGCAGACTGGTGCAGCGCTGGCCGGCGGTTCCCATGGCGGCGAACCCGACCGCGCGCACGGTCAGGTCCAGGTCGGCCGACGGGCACACGATCGCCGCGTTGTTGCCGCCGAGCTCGAGCAGCGCGCGGCCGAATCGCGACGCCACCCGCGGTCCCACGATCCTCCCCATCGCCGTCGAGCCGGTCGCCGACACCAGGGCGACGCGCGCGTCGTCGACCAGCGCGGCGCCGGCCGGCGCGCCGCCCGGCAGCACGTGGCTCAGCCCGGCAGGCGCGTCGCCGAAGCGCTCGAGCGCCCGGGCGAACAGCGCGTGGGTCGCCAGCGCGGTCAGCGGCGTCTTCTCCGACGGCTTCCACACGCAGGGATCGCCGCAGACCAGGGCCAGCGCCGCGTTCCACGACCAGACCGCCACCGGGAAGTTGAACGCGGTGATGATGCCGGCCACGCCGAGCGGGTGCCAGGTCTCCATCATGCGGTGGTCGCGCCGCTCGGTCGCGATGGTCAGGCCGCACAGCTGGCGCGACAGCCCGACCGCGAAGTCGCAGACGTCGATCATCTCCTGCACCTCGCCGAGGCCCTCGGATACGATCTTGCCGGCCTCGATGGTGACCAGCCGGGCCAGGTCGGCCCTGGCCGCGCGCAGCTCTTCGCCCAGGAGCCGGACCAGCTCGCCGCGCCTCGGGGCCGGTACCTCGCGCCACCGGGCGAAGGCGCCGTGCGACTCGCCGACCGCGGCGCCGACGTCGGCCGCCGACGCCTCCGCGACGCGGCCGATCACCTCGCCGGTGATGGGCGAGCGCGCGATCAGGTCGCCGCCGGCGAACGCGGCCGGGGCGACACCCAGGCGGAGCAGGATGTCTCGGGTCTCGAGCGGAACGTCGCGCATCGGCTACGCGTACCGCCGCCCGGACCGCGACACAAGAGGATGGGACCAGGCGCTGCGCAGGATCTGGCGGCCCTCCAGCCACGCCGTGGTGGTGAGGACCTACGACCCCGCGACCCGGATGTGGCGAAGCACCTGGCACGACGCGCTGCGCGGGACCACAATGTCGCTGTCGGGAGGCCAGCGCGGCGATGCGATCGTCCAGCTCGGCCGACGGAGGAGTGACATGGAAGACGCAAGAGGAGGTGGCCGCACGACGGGCGCCATGATGCGGTGGGTGGCGGTCCTGTGCCTCGCCGCGACCGCGACCTGCCGGCCGCACTCCGGCCAGCGGCGCGAGTCTCCCACCCTCGACCGCCTTGCCGAGTCGTACGTGAAGCTTGTCCTCGCTGCCGGCGTGCACGACGCGAGCATCGTCGACGCCTACTACGGCCCGCCCGCATGGCGCGCGTCGGTCGAGCGCGAGCGCGTCTCGCTGCCCGGGATCCGCGCCGGCGCCGAGCGCCTGCTGGCCGACATTCGCGCCCTGCAGGGCGGCGACGAGCGGGAAGCGCTGCGCCGGCGCCTCCTGGTCGATCACCTGGTCGCCCTGCTCGCGCGCCTCGACATGCTCGAGGGGAAGCGCCTGCGCTTCGACGACGAGTCGCGCGCCCTCTACCAGGCCGTCGCGCCGCGCATCCCCGACGCGCGCTTCGACGCCGTGCTGGCGCGCATCGACCGTCTGCTTCCCGGCGACGGCTCACTCCAGAGCCGCTTCGGCAAGCTGCGCGAGGCGATGATCATCCCGCCCGGCCGGCTCGCGGCCGTCTTCTCGGCTGCCATCGCCGAGTGCCGGGCGCGCACCCGCCGGCACATCCGGCTCCCGGACAGCGAGAGCTTCACCGTCGAGTACGTCAAGAACAAGCCCTGGGGCGGCTACAACTGGTACCAGGGCAACTACCGCAGCATCATCCAGGTCAACGTCGACCTGCCGATCGCGATCGATCGCGCTGTCGACATCGCCTGCCACGAGGGGTACCCCGGGCATCACGTCCAGAACATCCTCATCGAGCGCCGGCTGGTCCGCGAGCGGGGCTGGATCGAGTTCTCCGTGGTCCCGCTGTACGGGCCGATCAGCCTGGTGGCCGAGGGCAGCGCCAACTACGGCGTCGAGCTCGCGTTCCCCGGCGACGAGCGCGTCGAGTTCGAGCGCCGGGTGCTCTATCCGCTCGCCGGCCTGGATCCGTCGGGCGCGGCGGCGTACGCCGAGGTGACCGAGCTGATGGTCGAGCTTCGCCACGCGACCAACCAGGCGGCCAGGCGCTACATCGACGGCGAGATCGACGCCGACGCCGTCGCGGAGTACCTGATGCGCTACACCCTCGTCACGCCCGAGTATGCGCGCAAGCAGGTCTCGTTCATCGAGGCCAACCGCAGCTACGTCATCAACTACAACCTGGGGCGAGACCTGGTGCGCGCCTGGATCGAAGGGCAGGGCACCGGCGACCGCCGCTGGGCCGCCCATGAGCATCTGGTCTCGTCGCCGATGACCGCCTCGGATCTCGCGCTGTAGTCAGCGGCGGACCAGCGGTCCAGGCGGTCAGCGTGCGATCACCTGGAGCTCGCATCCGGGCTCCACGCACAGGCGGACGCCCTGCTCGTCGGAGGCGATCTGCAGACCGGCGGGGGCCAGCAGCGCGCGCAGGCGCTTGACGTTGACCCACAGGGCGCCGTCGTGCACCGCGCGGTAGTCGACCGCCCAGATGGCGCGGGCGAGCGCGGACCGGTCGTGCGGGCGGCCCGGCGCTTCGAGCATTGCGTACAGCAGGCGTCGAAGCGCCGGCCGCCGCCCGAGCTGGACGACGACCGAATCGCAGCGCACCGTGTCGGCGTGGCGGTCGACCACGACCAGCCGCGCCGGCACACTCGGGGCGGCTGCGAGGCGCTCGCGCAGCCAGGAGGCGAACGCAGGGACCAGCTCCGGGTCGGCGCCGGCGCGGCCTGCCTCCTCGAAGATCGGGGCCAGGTGGTCGTCGTCGCAGGCCGACGGTCCGCCGTCGAGGGCGCAGTCGGCCAGAGCGACCAGCGCCCGCTCGAGCGGATCGATCGCATTCCGGTCGATGGCGGCGGCGTACCCGCGCGCGACCGCGATCTGGCCCGCGCCGAGCGCGCGCAGCAGGGCGGTCACGCGATCGCGTCGCTGGTCTCCCGGCCTGGTGCTCTCGGAGCGGCTCGGGCTGGTCACCGCCGCCCAAGGATCGGCTCGAACGGCTCGCGAAGCGAGGCGGACGATGAGCGCCGCGCCCGCGCGCGATGCCTCGCCGGTCACCTCGTCGAGCAGCTGCCGGCCCGCTCGCACCTGGCCGCAGTAGAGCATGAGGCGCGCGCGCACCAGGCGGATCCAGAGAGCGGCGAGCAGGTGCCCGGCGCGCGCCATCACGTCCTCGACGGCGGCGGCCTCGTCGCGCGCCGCGGCGAAGTCGCCCTGAGCCTCGAGCAGGGTGGCGCGCAGCGCGCGCAGGGAGACGCGCATCAGCGGATCGTCGAACCGGGCCAGAGCGGACTCGGTCTCGCGCAGCGCGGTCGTGGCGTCGCCCATCTTGCCGGCCCGGGCGAGCACGCTGAACATGAAGGTCGGCGCCAGGATGCTGGCGCGGAAGTTGAGCGCGCCGCGCAGGAACGGCCACGTCGCGCGCATCGCCTCCTCGGCGTCGGCGTCCTGCTCCTCGAGCCAGAACGAGAACGCGCGCACGCTCCCGGCGAATGCGCGCTGGAGCGGCGTCGGCAGCTCGGCAGCGCAGAGCGCCATCCGCTCGCGGGCCGCGTGGCCGTCCCCCGTGTACGTCGCCGTGATCGCGTAGACCGGAGCCAGCTGGCCGTGCAGCTCCGTCGGGGTCGCGGGAGAGGACAGGGCGGCACAGCTCACGCGCCCGGCCACGTCGAGGCGCAGTCTCATCATCGCCAGATGGGCGAAGGTCGCGCGCAGCTTGTGGCTGGCGTCGGATCGATCGGCGCCCAGGGCCAGCACCTCGTCGTAGGCGCCGGCGAAGTCGAGCATCCTGGCCATGGCGCGGGCGCGCGCCAGCCGTGCCTCGCCGTCCCCCTTGCTGACGACCAGGTCCAGTCCGCGCAGGAGCTCTCCGGCGGCGCCGGCGCGCACCAGCTGCCTCGCGCAACCCAGCAAGAGGTCGCGCGCGGGGCGCACCATCCCGGCCGCGACCATGTGGCGGACGCGCAGGCGCGTACCGGCGATGAGCCCGAACGGGGCCTCCTCGAGCGCGCCGGCCAGGGCGGCGTGCGCGGTGGCCAGCTCGCCGGCGCCGGCATCGGCGCGCAGGCCGTCGCCGAGCAGATCGTGAACCACCAGCTCTCCGCACCATGTGGTCTCGACCACCAGCTTGGCGATGAGGCCGCGGATCGCGGCGCGCGCTCCGCCCGGCGAGAGGCGAGAGGCCACGTCGCGCGCGAGCGGCATGCCGACCAGCGCGAGCGCGAGCGCGACCCGTCGCTCGTCCGGTTCCAGCGATGCGAGGGTGCTGCCGACCAGATCGTCGGCGTCGAGATCCCCCTCGTGCGCCCGGCGCAGGTAGAACGGCACTCCGCCGGTCCGCTTCCACGCCTCCTCGAATCCGGCGCGCGGTCCGTAGAGATCGTCGAGTCTGGACCACAGCTCCCTGGCCTCGGCCTCGCCCAGGCCGCCGAGCAGGATCTCGACCCGCTCGGGTCCGTCGGTGCCGAGGATGCGCGTGCGGCTGGTGACGACCACCCGCGCGCGGCACAGGGATGCGGCCAGGGCGGCGAGCAGGTCGCTCGCGCCGTCGCCCAGTCGGTCCGCGTCCTCGAGCAGGACCATCGCCTCGCTGCGGTCGAGGCGGTGGGCGGCGTCCGCCAGGCGCTCGGCGTCGGAGCCGAGCGCAGGCGTCTGCTCCGACCGGATCGGACAGCTGCGGCGCAGATCGTCCAGCAGCTCGGCCACCGGCTGCCCGGGGCTCACGTGGTGGCGCGAGACCGGGCCTGGCCACTCCGACGCGATGCGCTGGGCCAGCGCGCTCTTGCCCACGCCGGCCAGCCCGATGATGGTGGCCAGCCGGACGTCGCGCAGCCCGCGCAGCGCCCGGCCGAGCTCCTCCTCGCGTCCGACGAAGACGGGGGTCGCGACCGAGCTATCGACGATCCGCTGCGCGCCCGGCCGGCGAGCCCGCAGCCACTCGGTCACGGATGGATCATCGCGAGTGGGCTCCCGGAACGAGCGATTCCTCGACATGCTCGGCTCCTCGCGGCGCGTCGGTCCCGGCGAGGGCGCGCGCCGTCATGGCTGGGTGCAGGCCGCGGGGGAGGGGCGCCAGCGGGACTCGCCGACTTGCCTTGCCGCAACCGCACTACCATCCGAACACCGGCGGCGCGATCTGGATTCGGCGACCCTCGGCGGCGCGGTGTCGCGGGTGCAGAGCGCCGGAAGTCGAGTACCTTGAAGAGGTGCGAGTCGCGGCGACATGCGGCGCTACCCTTCTGTGCCTCCTCATTGGCCTGGCCAGCACCGCCTGTGACTGGATCGGGGCCGACCGAAAGCGTCCCTTCGAGACGGCCGCGTGGAAGAGCGCGCCGGTCGACGACGACGACGCTCCTCGCTGCGCGATGCTCGAGGATCTCCAGAAGAACCACCTGCGCGCCGGAATGACGCGAGCCGAGGTGGTCCAGCTCCTCGGCCCCGCGACCGTGATGCCCAAGGGACGCGGCTGGGCGACGAAGGGCACCCTCCTCGTCTACGGGCTGGGCCGATGTCCGGGCAGCATCGACATCGACTCGCTGAGCGTCTCCTTCGACGAGTCCGGCCGCCTCGAGAAGGCCGAGAAGGTACAGGGCTAGGTCGCTGGTGCCCGCCACCGCCGCGGCCGGCGGAGCAGCGGACGAGGCGGCGATCCGGCGGATCGTCGACCAGCAGGTCGCTGCCTGGAACGCCGGCGACGCCACCGCCTACTCGGCGCGCTTCGCCCGGACTGGATCGAGGCCTATCACAACGTCGATCTGAAGGCCGCGCCTGGCGGGGCGGGCGCCGCCAGGCGCTGATCAGCTCAGCAGCAGGCCGTTCCGTCGTTGCAGCAGCTCTGGCCCACCGGGCAGTACATGCCGTTGTTGCAGCACGTGGCTCCGAGCGGGATGCAGCCGTAGGAGCCATCGCCCTCTCCACAGCAGGTGAGCCCGGTCGGGCAGTTGCCGCCGTCGGCACAGCACGCGGATCCGAGCGGCACGCAGGAGTTCCTGCTGCTGGCGGGGTTGAAGCAGAGATAGAGCCCATCGCTGCACGAGGTGAGGAGACACGAATCCGCGGCGCCGGGCCCCGGCCCGCACGAGTAGAACTCCTCCTCGCAGCAGTAGCCGTTGCACGGCATCTCTCCATCAGCGCACCCGTCCTCTGCCTCGCAGGCGGCGCTGACCATGCCGGTCCCGATGATGGCGCTCCCCGCCGCCACGTACACGAGTGACGAGACGCTCAGCGCACCCCCGAGGGCGCCCAGGGCGATTCGACGATACATCTTTCCCTCCCCCCGCCGCACTCGACCTCTCGAATCGGCGAGCACCAGCATAGTCGGTCGCGGGCGCCGGATCGTCGCCAAGTCGCGCCGCGGACCGTTCGAGCCCGCGCAACTCGATCGATCGTCGCCGCCACCGCGCCCGAGCACCCTCGAGGGGGGAGCCGCGGCCGGAGGGATCGCGCGGTCAGGGCACGGCGAGAGAGGAACGCAGGAAGCCCAGGATCTGATCGATCACGTCGCGGGTCGCCTGCGTGTCATCGACGACATCGAACGCGTGCGGAGCCTCGGCGTGATCGATGAAGGTCACCGGTAGCCCGCGCGTGCGCGCCGCCGCCACGAATCGCGTCAGCGACTCATTGAGCCCGGGCGTGGTGTCCTGCCCCGCCCGGACCACCAGCATCGGCATGTCGCGCGGCAGCTCGTCGAGCGAGGCCGGCGGCACCGCGAAGTAGAACCTGGCGGCCGCTTCGGCGACGGCGGTCGAGCCGTCCAGGTCGAGCAGGTATCCGTAGAGCAGCGCGGCGCATGCCGGCCTCTCCTGCGCGATCAGCCCCAGCGCGGTCGGCACGTTGCCCGAGCAGGCCCATACGCCGATCCGGGCGGGATCGAGCCCGAGCGGCCCGGCGTTCGCGCGAAGGTGGCGGAGGAGGGCGGCGACGTCCGCCGGCTCGCGGTTCGAGTAGGCAATGCCGGCGATACCCGACGCCGCGACCATGCGCGCCCAGTCGACGTACGAGGCCCAGTCCTTGAGCGGCTTGCCCATCATCGCGACCATCCCGGGATCCGGAAACCCGGACACGAACACCACCGCCGGGCTCGGGGCTGCGCCGGGAGGCCGGTAGAGATCGAAGCCGAGCGGACCCTGATCGGTCGAGTACACATGGTCGCGCTCGACCGCGACGTCCGCAGCTCCATCGATCGTGTGGACGAGCTGCTTGCTGGTGAAATCGGTCGTCATGTCCTGTGGCTCCTGCCCCGCGGGTGGCGCAGCACTCTCTACCACGACAGCCAGGGGGCGTCCTGGAATCGGCGGTCTCTTCCCCTTATCCTGTCTGGACGCCTTCCTGGACCACGCGACCATGATCGATCTCAAGGACCTGCGAGAGAGGCCGGACTTCTACCGCCGCGGCGCCGAGCTGAAGAACGTGGCCGTCGACATCGACGCCATCGTCGCGCTCGACGAGAAGCGCCGCGCCGCGCAGCTCGAGTTCGAGCAGCTCCGCGCCGAGCAGAACAGAGCGTCCGCAGAGATCGGCAGGATCGCGGATGCCGCCGCCAGGAAGACCGCCATCGCGCAGGTGAGCGAGCTGAAGGCGCGGGTCAAGGAGGCCGAGGTGCGCGCGCGCGAGCATGAGACGCAGCTGCAGCCACTCTTGATGACGATCCCGCAGCCGCCCGACGAGGACGTGCCGATCGGGAAGAACGCGGCGGACAACGTGGTGATCCGCGTCGAAGGCGAGCCGCGCGCGTTCGACTTCGAGCCGCTCTCGCACATCCAGCTGGCCGAGAAGCACCGCCTGGCCGATTTCGAGCGCGGCGTGCGCCTGGCCGGAACGCGCTCGTACTTCCTCGTCGGCGCCGGCGCGCTGATGCACCAGGCGCTGCTGCAGATGGCGATGGACATGATGACCCGCGAGAAGGGCTTCACGCCGCTGACCGTCCCGGTCCTTGTGCGCGAGGAGGCGATGCGAGGGACCGGATTCTTCCCCGCGGGACGCGATCAGTCGTACCAGGTGGACGCGGGCCCGGACGAGCGCTTCCTGACCGGGACCGCCGAGGTCGGCTTGACCGCGTTCCACACCGGCGATCTGCTCGACGAGAAGGAGCTGCCTCGAAAGTACACCGCGATCAGCACCTGCTTCCGCCGCGAGGCCGGCACCTACGGCAAGGACACGGCCGGCCTCTATCGCGTCCATCAGTTCGACAAGTGCGAGCAGGTCGTCATCTGCCGCAACGACGTCCAGGAGAGCCGCCGCTGGCACATGGAGATGCTCGGGTACAGCGAGGAGGTGCTGCGCCGCCTGGAGCTGCCCTACCGGGTCATCGCATGCTGCACCGGTGACATCGGCACCAAGAACGCCGCGATGATGGACATCGAGACATGGATGCCCAGCCGAGTCAGCGGCGCCGTCGACAGCGGCTACGGCGAGACGCACTCGGCTTCGCGCCTGTACGAGTTCCAGGCCCGCCGCCTCGACCTCCGCTACAGGGACGCCGGTGGCGTGGTCCGCTTCTGCCACACGCTGAACAACACGGTGGTGGCCAGCCCGCGGATCCTGATCGCTCTCTGGGAGAACCACCAGAGCCGTGACGGCTCCATCGCGATCCCGGCCGCACTCCGGCCGTACATGCAGGGCATGGAGCGGATCGAGTAAAATGAGATCGCACGCGCGCATCGCGGAGACCTCCGACGGTGAGCCGCTCGCCTATCGAGTGCTCGGTCCGGCGGGCAGGGCGCCTCTCATGACCGTCCATGGTCTGGTCTCCTCGCATCACCACTGGACGTTCCTGAGCGACCACTACGCGGCCGAGCGACAGGTCGTGTCGTGGGAGTATCGCGGCCATGGCGGCCAGCCGGCCCCGCGCGATCACCGCACCGCCAGCGTGCCGCAGTTCGCCGACGACGCCCACGCGGTCTGGGTCGCCTCCGGCGTCGATCGAGCGATCGTCGTCGCGCTCAGCTTCGGCGTCCAGGTCGCGCTCGAGCTGTGGCGCCGCCATCCCGAGGCGGTGCGCGCCCTGGTCCTCATCTGCGGCACCGCGGGACATCCGCTCGATCGGGTGTCCAGCTCCCCCGCGCTGCGACGGGCGACCGCCGGGCTGGTGCGCAACCTCGGCGCCCGGCGGACCATCGCGCGCCCGCTGCTCGCTTTTCTGAGGTCGCGGGCCGGACGCCAGATCGCGTGCGAGGTCGCGTTTCGCAGCGGCGGCGCCCACCGCGACACCTGCCCGCGCGATGTGCTGGACGGGCTGTTCACGCATGTGGCCGACCTCGATCCGCGGCTCCTGGCCGAGGTGACGGCGAGCTACCTGGAGCACAGCGCCGCCGACGTGCTGCCGGCCGTCACGGTGCCGACCCTCATCATCGCCGGCGACCGCGACCAGCTGACCCCGGTGGCGACGGCCGAGCGCATGCACCGCGCGATCGCCGGCAGCCGGCTCGTCATCATCCCCGGCCACTCACACCTCGTGCAGGTCGAGAAGCCGCGCGAGGTCCACGCCGCGCTCGACGCGTTCCTCGCCGAGCACGCGCTCTGAGCTCGGCGCCGGCTACCGGCGGCGTCGGGCGGCCCGGTCGCGGCGAGAGACGTGGACCCGGCTGGCCAGCCAGGCGTCGACCCTGGCCACTTCACGCGGCCGGTGAGTCGCCTCGAAGATCTCGCGGGCGCGGCGCGCGAGCTCGATCGCGCGGCTCTTCGAGCCCGGGGTCGCCCGCAGGGCCCGGGCGAGGCCGAACTCGAAGATGGCGCGGTCCGGCTTGCCCTCGGACCCGAGCCGGAGAACGTGCTCGAGCTCGGCGATCGCGTCGCGATGGCGGCCGAGGTCGATGAGCGCGATGGCGCGGAAGCCGCGAGCCGACACGGTCTGCGGGTGATCGGGCCCCATCCGCTCCTTCAGGATCGCCACCGCCAGATCCAGCTGCTCGAGCGCCTCGCGCGCGCGGCCCTTTCGCTGGAGCGCCTCGCCGACACCCGTCAGCGACGATGCATACAGCGGATGCGACTCCCCGAGCGTGCGGCGCCGGAGCGCGGAACCCTCCCGGAGGATCTCGAGCGCCCGATCGACGTCTCCGATGGCGAGGTAGATGGAGCCGATGTTGTTGAGCGAGATGGCGACGTCCGGGTGGGAAGCGCCCGTTCGCTCGCGCCGCTCGGCCAGGGCCGCCTCGTGGTGGCGGATGGCCTCGGCGTAGTTGCCGGCGTGAATCTCCACGTTGCCGAGGTTGTTGCGCACGCTCACCTTCGAGTACTCCGGGACGCGCTCGCGAATGGCCAGCGCGCGCAGGTACTGGGCGCGGGCATCGTCGTCGCGGCCCTGCTCGAAGTAGCACGCGCCCAGGTTGACGTGGCTGTCGGCGACGCGCGGATGGTCCACGCCGAGGGCCTTGCGCCGGATGTCGAGCGCGCGCTCGAGATGAGGGGTGGCCTCCCCGTACTTCCCCTGGCGGACCAGGGCGTTCCCCAGGTAGTTCTCGAAGGTGGCCACCCGCGCGTCGTCGGGCGGGAGCTGCGCGCGCCGGATCCGCAGGCCCTGCTCGTAGAGAGTGACCGCCTCGCGAAGCTCGCCCTGTTGCTGGGCGACGTTGCCCAGGGCGGCGATCAAGAGGATGCGCAGGGCGGGATCGGCCCGCTCGCCGGCGCGCGCGATCGCGGCTTCGGCCAGGCGGGCGAGCGTGCGCCCCTCGGTGAAGCGCGACTGTTCCTTGCCGACGAGGAAGACGAGACGGATCAGGATCTCGGCGGCCAGGACATCGTATCCCGCTCGCTCGGCCGCCTTGAGCGCCTCGTGCTGGGCTTCCTCTGCCTGCGCGTGGCGATCGGCATCCTGGAGCGCGCGGCCCAGCTCGGACACGGCCCGCGCGCGGATCGGCGGATGGTCCAGCGCGCGGGCGCGTGCCGCCGCAGCGCGGGCGCTCTGGAGCGCGGCGCCGAGTCGGCCGGCCTGGCGATCGAGAGAAGCGCGATCGACGATCTGTTCGATGGCGGCGGCCTCGGCGCGGCGCGCCGGATCGACAGGCGCCGCCGCGGCCAGGAGCGCTTCCGTGTCGTCGCATGCCGCCAGCGGCTCGATGTCGGCGACGATGGCCAGCGCGCGATCCACCACCTCCCCCTCCAGCTTCCCGGTGAGCATGGCGGTGCGGCCACGCACCTGGTCGAGGCTGCGGTCGAGACACGCCATGCGGCGGTCGAGGAGATCCGCCGACTGCTCGCCGCGCGCCGAGTCCAGGCACGCGCCGCGGTAACTCTTCAGCCACGCGTCCGCGTAGTCGTCGAGGCTTTTGGCGGCGCGAGCCGCGCTGGTGCCGGCATGCGGTCGCCCGGTCGCGGCGAAGGCCTGCGTCATGCGCGCGCGCTGCCCGGCGTCCCACACCCCGGCCATACGCGACGGCCCGCCGCCGCACTGCTCCGCCTCGCCGCCGCCGTCGCGCAGGAACGCGACCGCCAGCGCGGCCGCGATCGCGACCACCCCGAAGGCGGCGACGCGTCGGAGCGCGACCGGCGCGCCGTCGAGCTCGGCCAGCAAGTCCGCCATGGATTCGAAGCGGTCGGCCGGGTCGATCGCCAGCCCGCGCAGGATCGCGCGCTCCACCCGGCGCGGCCCGCGGCGGGCGGACGGCCTTCGCGCCGCGGGCAGTGTCGCGAACTCGGCCCGTACTCCGCCGGCGAACGGCGACTCGCCGTAGAGCGCCTCGTAGAGGGCGACCGAGAAGGAGAACTGGTCCGCGCGCGCGTCGATCGGTCGGCCGGCGCGCTGCTCCGGCGCCATGTAGCGCGGGGTCCCGGCCGGACTCGACCCGGACCGGGTCCCGGCCGCGCAGGCGAGACCGAAATCGACGACGCAGACGCGGCGAGACGACTCGTCCACCACGACGTTGGTGGGCTTGAAGTCGCCGTGCACCACGCCGGCGGCGTGAGCCGCGGCGAGCCCGTGTCCGGCCTGGACGAAGGCCTCCAGCACCTCGCGCCAGGGTCGAGCCTGCGCCAGCCACTCCTCCAGCGTGACGCCGGCGACGTGCTCCATCGCCAGGTAGACCTGCTCGCCGACGGCGCCGACCTCGAACACCGTGATGAGGTTGCGGTGGGACAGCCGGGCCAGCGCGCGCCCCTCGGCGAGCAATCGCTCGCGCACCAGGTCGCGCGTGTTGCCCTCGCGATCGAGGCGCTCGGTGTGCTCGGCCGCCTTGGACCCCTCCGCAGCCGCCTCGGGTCTGAGCAGCTTCAGCGCGACACGGCGGTCGAGCTCCGGGTCATAGGCGGCGAACACCACCCCCATACCGCCCGAGCCGAGCCGGTCCAGGATCGCGTAACGCCCGAACGTCTGCCCCGCGGTGATGTCGCCGTGGGGCTGGCGCTCCCTCACAGGGTCCG
>Ga0190265_10002169_pt1 | contig 13113 bp, 18 predicted proteins | sample Popmic124T_FD_133135 | JGI IMG/M metagenome (GOLD analysis project Ga0190265, IMG submission 133135) | Populus adjacent soil microbial communities from riparian zone of Indian Creek, Utah, USA - 124 T | ecosystem: Environmental > Terrestrial > Soil > Riparian zone | place: USA: Utah | collected... | reverse complement strand
GCGAAGGGCTGCCCGGTCTTCGCGGTCGGCGGCAGCGTCGAGGTCTACGAGACCTTCGAGGTTATGTAGGCAGCACCTCGGCCACGCCCGTCGTGTAGCTCTTCGGACTTGGAGTAACTCCGAAGAGCTACACTATGCGGCCATGCCTTCCAAGCACCCAAGAATCGCCGTCACCGCCGATCCGGAGCTGGGGGAGGCGCTGGCGCGAGTTCGCGCCGCCACCGGCACCCGTGAGGCCGATGCGACGCTGCTGCGCCGTCTCGCTGTCGAGGGGGCGGAGGCCGAGCTGGAGGCAGGGCGCAACCGGCGTGTCGCCGCCGAGGCCATGTTCGAGGCGATGGATGCGGAGCAGTTCGACCTCGACCTCGCCGCGGTCGATCGCTTGAACGCGCCGCCAGCCGCCTGATGTCCGTTCCGCTCTGGGACGGCGCCGGGCCGGTGCTGGCAGATACCTCTGCGTGGATGCAGGCTCGCCGGGACACCAAAGCCCGGGATCTGCTGCTGGGTGCAATCGAGCGTGGTGACGTGCGCTGGTGCTGGCCCGTGCGATATGAGCTGATGGTCGACGCACGAGGATCCGAGGGGATCGCCGCGGTCGAGCGAACTTTGGAGGGTCTGCGCGAGGTCTCGGTGGATCGCAGCCTGCAGCGTGCAGTCCTGGCGACGATGCGCGAGTTGGCAGCCGCCGGCTCCCACGGCGCCCATCGCTTCCCCCTCACCGATCTGACCGTTGTCGCCGCCGCCCAGGACGCTGGCATCGATGTCCTGCACTTCGACCAGCACCTCGAGCGCCTTGGCGAACACCTCGACGTCACATCGCACTGGATCTCAGACCCTTCGTGAGGCTCAGGCCGGCTGATCGAGCTTGGAGAAGATCCCGGTGACGTGCTTCTCGACCGCGCGCTCGCTGACCACCAGCTCGGCGGCGATCGCCCCGTTCGAGCGTCCCTCGGCCATCAGGCCCAGAACCTCGCGCTCGCGCGGGGTCAGCTGTTCGAGCGGATCGTCGTCGCGGCGGCGGCCGAGCATCTGCGCCTGCCGCTCGTCTTCGCCTTCGTGCTGATGCTGGTCACCTTCCGCTCGATCGTCGTCCCGATCAAGGCGATCGTGTTGAACCTGCTCTCAGTCGGTGCCGCCTACGGAGTCCTGGTGCTGGTCTTCCAGAACGGGCTCGGGGAGTCGCTGCTGGGCTTCCACTCCAACGGAGGCATCAGCTCCTGGCTGCCGATGTTCCTGTTCGTGATTCTCTTCGGGCTCTCGATGGACTACCACGTGCTGATCCTCAGCCGTGTCCGCGAGGCGTTCGACAGCGGCATGAGCAGCGACGAAGCCGTCCGCAGCGGGATCCTTGCCACTGCTGGCACGGTGACCAGCGCGGCGATGGTGATGGTGGCGGTCTTCGCCGTCTTCGCCACCCTCAGCATCATCGACATGAAGGAGATGGGAGTCGGCCTGGCCGTAGCGGTCCTGATCGACGCCACGATCGTCCGGGCGATCCTCCTCCCAGCAGCGATGAAGCTGCTCGGTGACCGCAACTGGTACCTGCCGAGCTCGCTCAGTTGGCTACCCCGAGTCGAGCACGCCGAGCCTGAGCCGGCAGCGGCGCAGGGCTAGCGACAGCAACACACGCGGCCCCGGCCCCCTGTGGCCGGGACCGCGTGCTTGCGGCATTCGTCGCACAGGATTTTCAGTTCCGGCACTCCCAGGTCTTGTTCCGTGACAGCGGGAACTTGAGGATCGCCATGTGCCGCGAATAAGCAGCTTCTACGGGATCACGATCTGGATGTACTACGACGAGATCCATCATCGAGGTCGGCCACATTTCCATGCCCGATACGGCGAATCAGAGGCCTCCGTCGACATCGAGAGCCTGGCGGTCATAGCCGGAGCGCTTCCTCCGCGAGCGCGACGTCTCGTGGCCGAGTGGGCTGCTGCGCACCAGGCTGAGCTACGAGAAAACTGGGTGCGGGCACGCGAGCATCAACCATTGGTAGCCATTGAGCCTCTGCCGTAACCCTCTACCATCAGTTCATGCGCAGTACGCCACTTCTGATCGAGGCCAAGCCGTCTGACGGCTACACGGTTCACGTCCTCTTCGAGGATGGTCTGACCGCCGATGTCGACCTCTCCTACCTGCTCGACTACGGCGACGTCTTCGAGCCTCTTCGTGACCTCGATTACTTCCGCCAGCTCCGCGCCGACGCCGAGGCCGGCACGATCGTCTGGCCCAACGAAGCCGACATCGCGCCAGAGACGCTGTACGCGCACGCCCAGCAACGTGCTGCCGCAACCGCCTAGCGGCGAATGCAACACAGAGGAAGCCACTGGCGCCGACACGGTCCAGGCCCGCGAGTAGGCGCCGATCACGTTGTAGTCGCGGGGCTTCCGCCCTCCTGGGTCTTCCAGGTGCGCGGAATCGCTGATCTCACCCCACTCCACCCCTTCGCCCTCGACCAGCGTTTCCGCGAGGACGGCTCCAACAGGCCCTGGATCATCTCGGCCTCGACCCGGTCGTTGGCGTAGGCAACCCCGACGAGCTCGTCTCTGTCTTCAACCAGTTCCATCGCGTCGTGCGGATCGTTCGCGGGAATGATCGCGCACGGCTAGGTCGCGGAGCGCTGGGCGACCAGGTCGGCCTCGTAGCGCTCGATCACCTCGAGGGTGTTGCGGAGGTGGTCTTCGGTCAGCAGCACCGCGGCGACGGCGTCGCGGTCGCGGAATGCCCGGAGGATCTTCTCGTGGTCGGCGTTCGCCTGCGTGATCTGCGAGCTCTCGGCCTTGAGCGAGAGCGCCACCTGCATCGCGGCCGAGTTGCGGAGGCCGTCGATGATGCCGATCAGCCGCTCGGCCCCCGCCGCCTGATGCAGGACACGGTGGAACTCGCGATTGGCGTCGACCCACTCGCCGAGGTCGTCGGTGGCGAGCATCGTCTCGTGGATCGCCTGGGCGATCGCCAGCTCCTCCGGGGTGATCCGCTCAACCGCACGGCGCACGGCGATCGGGTCGAGCACGAGGCGAAGGTCGTAGATCTCGCGGGCCTCCTCCAGGCTCGGCGTGTGGACCCTGGCGCTGCGAAAGGAGTCCATGTCGATCAGCCCCTCGCTGGAGAGGGCCCGCATCGCCTCTCTGATCGGCGTGCGGCTGACGCCGAGCTGGGCGCTGAGATCGTCGAGGACCAGCGGCTCCCCCGGCTGCAGCTCGCCGCCCAGGATCGCCTGGCGCAGCGCCTCCTCGACGCGCTCCTGGGCGGTCCGGTGGGCGACGTCGGCGAGCCGGCGCGGCGGGGGGCTTGCTGTCTCCGGTGGCATCTGCACGACTCCAGTGGCAGGGCGGGGCAACGGTAGCGACGCCGGTGGAGGCACCGGCGCCCGCCGCCTTGCAATTGTTGTAATAAGATATACGATGTATCAAATGACGGATGCTGATTTCAGCTCACAGCCCGTCGACGACGAGGTGATCCCGGCCAAGGGCCACTGGGCCCGCGAGCTGGAGACCGGACAGCTGCTCCGGCTCGAGGACCTCGAGGGGCAGCAGGCGATCGACCTGATCTGTTACTCCAAGGCCGACCTCGACGAGAAGTTCTGGGCGGCCCACACGGCGAAGCTGAACGGGACCATCTACGTCACCACCGGCCACGTCCTCTACTCGGACATGGCGCACCCGATGATGACCATCCTCGTCGACTCGGTCGGGGTCAACGACGTCATCTGCGGGTCATGCTCCGCCGCCCTCGACAACGTCCGCTACGGACCGGAGAAGGCGGTGCCGGGCTGCATGGACAACTTCGAGGCCGCGATCGAGCCCTGGGGGCTGACCCGGGCCGACGTCCCGATGTGCTTCAACATCTTTCTCGACTACCCGGTCGGCGAGGCCGGGAGGGTCGCGATGGACCGCGAGGCTCCTTCGCGGGCGGGTGACGAAATGGTGCTGCGAGCCGAGATGGACCTGCTCGTGGCGATCTCGAACTGCCCCCAGGAAAACAATCCCTGCACCGGGTTCGACCCGACCCCGATCAGGGCGACGATCTTTCCCGCCGGCGCGCCCCTGCCGCTCGTCGCGGGATCGGGTGACGGGGCCCAGGCGACGCGTCCCCGCTCGCGGGCCGACCAACAGGAAGTGGGTGGATGATGCGTTTGAAGATGCTGACTGTCCTGGTCGCGCTGTTCGCGGCGCTGGCGCTTGGAGTGGCGGCCTGTGGCGACGACGACAACGGCGGCGGTGGCGATGGCGGCGGCGACCTGTCGACGATCAGGTTCCAGGGCCTGCCTGCCGACCCGGCTGCGATCCCGATGCTGGTGATGCAGGAGGAAGGCCTCGACGAGAAACACGGCTTCAAAGCGGAGTTCGTCGAGGTCGACCCCGACGCCGCCGCGAACACGCTGCTCCTCGGCGAGAGCGACATCGCGATGGAGCAGGACGCGGTGACGATGACGCTGGCCCAGCAGGAGGGGCAGGAGGGGGTCGTCTTCTTCCCGGTCCTCAACACGATGATGAGCGTCGTCGTCCCCGAGGACTCCTCGGCCCGCACGCCCGATGACCTGAAAGGCAAAAAGGTCGGCCACTTCGGGGTCGACTCGGGGACCACGTCGGTGATCGCCCTGATGCTGGAGGAGCTCTACGGGATCGACGTCTTCGAGGAATACGACCTGCGCGAAGCGGGCCCCTCGGCGCTGCCGGCGCTGCTCAAAGGCGGCCAGGTCGAAGCGATCTTCGACTACGAGCCGCTGGCGCTGCGCGCCGTGCTCGAAACGCCCGGGCGCTACCTGTTCGAGCCGGCGAAAGCGTGGGCGGAGCGCGAAGAGGGCTGGTCGCCGTACCTGACCAACCTGGCGGCCCGAGTCGACTGGCTGGAAGAAAACGAAGAGCTGGCCCTGGGGGCGAAGGACGCGTGGTTGGAAGCGGTGGAAAAAATCGAGGCGACCGAGTACGAGATCTTCGCCGAGGAGCCGTACCGCAGCTTCCTCGAACTGAAAAGCGACGAGGAGCTGAACGCCTTCGTCGACTACTGCGTGGAGCTGCCCTGCTTCGTGACCAGCTGGACCGACGAGGACATCGAGAAACTCGAGGGCTGGCTCGCGTTGATGGCCGAGAACGACGTCCTGATCGAGGAGACGGCTACCGAGCCGGTTGCCGTCCAGCTCGAGGAGTTCTACGGCAGCAACGGCGGCTCGCAATAACTGGGGTTCCGTGACCGACTCCAGGATCGCAGCGACGGCCGGGCCGCTCCAGCGACCCGGCCGTCGCTGGTGGTCCGGGTCGGGGTCCAGCTCCGACCGGCTGTTCAGCGCCCTCGGCGCGCTCAGTTTCGTCGCCCTCTGGTGGGTGGGCAGCGTCACCAGCGACTTCGTCCCGCCGATCGGCGAAGTGCTGGACGCGGTGCCGACCTTCCTCACCGAGGAAGACATCTACGGCGACATCTCCGACAGCCTGACGCGGGTCGTCGGGTCGCTCGCCGTTGCCGTCTTGATCGGCTTCTGGGCGGCCTACCTGATGGCCCGCCGCGGCTTCTGGGGCCTGGTCGTCGCCCGCTACGTCGACCTCGCGATCGGCCTGCCCAGCACGATCGCGGCCCTGCTCGCCCTCTTCATCTTCAAGCGCTCGGAGATCGGGGTCTTCGTCGTCGTCACGATCGCCTGCTTCCCGTTCGTGGCGATCACCCTGCGCCAGGGGTTCCTCTCCCTCGACCGGCGCCTCTCCGAGATGAGCGGCGTCTACCGCTTCGGCGGGATCTCGCAGATCCGCAACGTCTCGCTGCCGCACCTGGTCCCCTACACGCTGGCCTCGATCCGCAACGAGTACGCCCACGCCTGGCGCGTCGTCGTGATCGCCGAGCTGTTCGCGGTCAACAGCGGCATCGGCTGGCGCTTCACCCAGGCCTACGACCGCTTCCTCCTGGTCGACGTGGCGCTCTGGCTGCTGGTCTTCATCACCATCCTGCTCGGCACCGAGTACGGGATCCTGCGGCCGCTAGAGCGGTGGGTCCTGCGCTGGAGGGGAGGGGAGCTGTGAGCCCGCCCTACATAGACGTCGAGGGGCTGAAGGCCTCCTACGACGGCAGCCGCCTGGTGCTCGACGGGGTCGACATGGCGGTCGAGGAGAACGAATTCGTCGCCGTGCTCGGCCCCAGCGGCTGCGGCAAGTCGACGATGCTCCAGGTCCTCAGCGGCCTGCTGCGGCCGGTCGCCGGCCGGGCGACGATCGCCGGCAAGGACATGACCGGCTCCAGCTCCGACCGGCCCCGGGTCGGCTACGTGTTCCAGGACCACAGGCTGCTGCCGTGGCGGACGGTCGCCTCCAACATCGAGCTGGTGCTGGAGGCCGCCGGCCTGCCGCGACGCGAGTGGGACGCCCGCATCGACCGTTACCTGGACATCCTCCAGATCGGCCAGTTCCGCGACGCCTGGCCGATGCGCCTCTCCGGCGGCCAGCGCCAGCGGGTCTCGATCGCGCGGGCGCTGGCGATCGACCCCGCCGTCGTCCTGATGGACGAGCCGTTCAGCACGCTCGACGAGGTCACCGCGAGGACGATGCGCCAGCAGCTGGTCGAGCTCTGGCAGGAGAGCTCGCGGACGATCGTCTTCGTCACCCACTCGATCCGCGAGGCGATCTTCCTCGCCGACCGCGTCGCGATCCTCACCCGGGGGCCGGCGCGGGTGCTGGAGGACGTCGAGGTCCCGATCGGGCGCCCGCGACGCTACGAGGACGCGGAGATCACCGAGCTCGAGAGCGCGATCGTCGACCGGGTGATGGGCGTCTGGGGATATGAGGAGGGGACCCCGGCATGAGCAGCGCATCCGCTTCGGCCGCCGGGTTCCACCTCGACGTCGGCTGGCACCGCCGGGCGCTGGCCTTCGTCACGGCGGTCGCGCTCGGCGTCGTCGGCTGGCAGATCGCCACCTGGATCTCCGACGGCTGGATCCCGGGCGTCGGAGAGATCGTCGACGCCACCGGGGAAGCGCTCGTCGCCGCCGACACCTGGGACCAGATACTGATCACCTCGAAGCGGATCCTGATCGCCTTCGTCGCCTCGACCGCGATCGGCGTCGCGATCGGGATGGCGGCCGGGCTCAATCGAAAGGCCGAGGCCTTCTTCCGGCCGCTGATCGTGATCGCCCTGGCGACGCCCGACCCGCTCTACGTGATCATCGCCATCCTCGTCCTCGGCACCGAGGAATCGAGCGGGGTCATCGCCCTCACCCTCGCCCTGATCCCCTTCGTCGTCACCATCGTCCACAGCTCGGTGAAAGCGCGGGAGAGCCAGCTCGACGAGATGAGCGCGGTCTACCGGCTCGGCCGGCGGCGCTACCTCAGCCGGGTGCTGGCCCGCCAGGTGACGCCGGCCCTGTTCGCCGCGGCGAGGACCTCGTTCGCCTTTGCCTGGAAGATCGTCGTCCTGGTCGAGGCGATCAGCCAGCCGCGCGGGATCGGCAGCGAGATCTACGAACAGTTCCGGCTCCTCAACGCGGCCGAGATGATCGCCCTGGCGCTGATCTTCATCGTCCTCATGCGGCTCGTGGACGCGGTCGTCTTCGGCGGGCTCGAGCGCCGTCTCATGGCTTGGTCACGATGACCCCTGGGAGGAGGCACGGATGCGACTTGGACACCTGAGCGGACCGGAGGGGCCCGAGCTGTTCGTCGAGGCCGGCGGCGTCCGCCGCCCTGTCGGCGACCTCGTCGAGGACGCCCCGGCGACCCTCGACGAGCTGATCCGCTCGTCGCGCGAATGGCGCCCCGTGATCGCCGCGGCGCTGGAGCGCGACGGCGGCGCCGGGCGCGGCGGTGCGGACGAGGCCAGGCTGCTCTCGCCCCTGCTCGCGCCCGGCTCGATCGTCGCGATCGGCCTCAACTACCTCGACCACTGCCGTGAGTTCGGCACCGAGCCGCCCGCGGCGCCGATCGTCTTCGTCAAGCTGGCCTCGAGCGTGCGCGGGCCGACCGAACCGGTCGAGTGGTCGACCGCGGTCACCGGCGCCGTCGATTGGGAGGCCGAGCTGGGAGTGGTGATCGGGCGGGCGGCGAAGGACGTGCCGGTCGAGAGCGCCCTCGGCCACGTCTTCGGCTACACGGTGGTCAACGACATCACCGCGCGCGACGTCCAGCGCGCCGAGGCGCAGTGGGTCCGGGCCAAGAGCCTCGACACGTTCTGCCCGCTCGGGCCGGTCGTCGTCACCGCCGACGAGCTGCCGGACCCCCAGGCGCTGGCGATCCGCAGCCGGCTCAACGGCGAGACGATGCAGGACTCCAGCACGGCCGAGATGATCTTTGGCGTCGCCGAGCTGATCTCGATCCTCTCGCGGTCGTTCACCCTGCGCCCGGGGGACGTGATCGCCACCGGCACGCCGCTGGGTGTGGGGGCGTTCCGCGACCCGCCGCGGTTCCTCGCCGACGGCGACCTGGTCGAGGTCGAGGTCGAAGGGATCGGAACCCTGAAGAATGCCTGCCGCGTCAGGGCAGCGGACTACGAGGAGGAGCGCGCGTGACTCACCCGATCTACCTCAACCCGGCGGGGGCGCCCGCCCCGATCGGGATGTACTCGAACCTGAGCCGGGCCGGCGACCTCCTCTTCGTCGCAGGGCAGGTGGGGCTCGGTGCCGACGGCGAGCTGGCCGGCGAGGGACTGGAGGAGCAGGCCGCGCAGGCGTTCGAGAACATCGCGATCCTGCTCCGCTCCCAGGGGGCGACCCTGCGGGACGTGACCAAGTTCACGACCTACCTCGTCAGCGCCGAGGAGATAGCCCGCTTCTTCGTGATCAGGGAACGCCTCTTCCCGGACCTCTTCCCCGAAGGCGAGTATCCGCCCAACACCCTTCTGGTCGTGGACCGGCTCGTCCTGCCCGAGCTGCGAATCGAGGTGGAGGCGATTGCCCGGCTCGGTTGAGCAGGCGGCGGGGGAGCCATCCCCCATCACCGTGATCTCGATCGGGGGAACGATCGCGATGACCCCGGTCGAGGCGGGCGACGGCGTCGCCCCGAGCCTCGGCGCCGCCGACCTGCTGAGGGAGGTGCCGGGCCTCGACCGCATCGCCCGCCTCACCGCCGTCGGCTTCCGCCGGCTGCCGGGGGCGCACCTGGAGCTCGCCGACGTGATCGAGCTCGCCGGGCGGATCGAGCGGGAGGTGGAGGGGGGCGCCGGCGTCGTCGTCACCCAGGGCACCGACACGCTGGAGGAGGTTGCCTACGCGCTCGACCTCTTGCTTAGCCCACGGCGCCCGGTGGTCGTCACCGGCGCGATGCGCAACCCGTCGGCCCTCAGCCCGGACGGGCCCGCGAACCTCTCGGCCGCGGTCCGGGTGGCCGCGAGCCCGGACGCGGTCGGCGCCGGCGTCCTCGTCGTCATGGACGACGAAATCCACTCGGCGCGGCTGGTCCAGAAGAGCCACCCCTCGGGGCTGGGGGCGTTCAGCTCGTTCCCGGGGCCGATCGGGTGGTTGAGCGAGGGACGGGTCAGCATCGTGCTGCGGCCCGTCGGGGACGGGCAGATCGCCGTTCCGGATCGTGATCCTCCGCCGGTGGCGCTGCTCACCGCGTCGCTCGGCGACGACGGTCGCCTGCTCGACCCGCTCCCCGGGGCCGGCTACGCCGGCGCCGTGATCGAGGCGCTCGGGGGAGGGCACCTGCCGGCCCCGATGGCCGAGCGTGCCGCCGTCCTGGCCGAGCGGATGCCGGTCGTGTTCAGCACCAGGGTCGGCAGCGGCGAGGTCCTGCGCCAGACCTACGACTTTCCCGGCTCCGAGGTCGACCTGATCCGCCGCGGCCTGATCCCCTCCGGCGCCCTCGACGGCCCCAAGGCAAGGGTCCTGCTGATCCTCTCCCTCCTCGCCGGCCTGGATCGCGAGGAGATCCGCCGCCGCTTCGAAGCGCGCTAGCGCTGAGCGGCGTCCTCGTCGCGAACGCCAAGTGGATTGAGCGCCTCGGAGACCGGGGTCTCGGGACGCTTCAGCACGCGAACGCCGTAGACGAAGACGTTGGCGCCGCCGATGTTGCCGCCGGCGATCAGCACCGTCTCGGCGGCGATGCCGAGGACAAGCGCCAGCGTTCGCACCTCCTCTGCGTTGTAGCCGGGGCGCTGCGCGAGCCAGGTGAGGAGGAAGAGGACCGTGGCGGTGACCATCACGACGAGGTGGATGGTCGCCGCGGTCCAGGCCGGCGTGCCCCGCGGGATGTCGAGCCAGTCGACGATGCCGGTGATCGCCGTCGGGGCCGCCAGCAGCAGCCCGAGCGAGATCGCGATCAGCGCTGCGTGCGCCATCTGTGGCGGCTGCAGTCCCGCCTTGCCGGCGATCAGCGCGGCGACGCCGAGCGTGTAGGCGCCGATGCTCGCGTCCGTGAGCGGAGGGTGGAGCGGCTTGCCGGGCGATCCCTTCAACACCGCTGGCCTACCCGCTGGATGCACTTCGACACCTACCGCGAGACGTAGCGGAGGTAAACCATCCCGTTGCCGAAACGGCGCTCGTCGAGGAGATCGAGGTCGAGCCGCACCCGGTCGGGCCAGCATCGGCTACCCGCTCCGACGAGGACCGGTGCGAGGAACAGGTGACACTCGTCGACCAAGCCGGCTTCGAGGGCTCGAGCGGCGAGGTTGGCGCCGCCGATCGCCAGGTCGCTTTCAGCCGACCTCTTGAGCTCCCCGACGGCCGCCGGCTCGAACTCGCGCTCGATCCGCGTGCGGCCAGTGGAGACGGCGCCCAGGGTGCGCGAGTAGACGATCTTCTCCGCCGCCTGCCAGATCTCGGCGAAGTCGCGCATCGCCGGCGAGGAGGCAGTGAAGCTCGGGTCGGTCTCCCAGACGGCCATCGTCTCGTACATGCGCCGCCCGTAGAGATAGGTGCCGACCGGCCGCTCGAGGTCGTTGACGAACGCGTGCACCTCCTCGTCCGGCTCTGCCCAGTCGAAGTTGCCCTCCTCGTCGGCGATGTAGCCGTCGAGCGACGCGATCGCCGAGTAGATCAGCTTCGCCATATCGACCCAGCCTACCCTCGAGGGCTCAAGTCACCTCAGGGCGCGAGCCGCTCGAGGACCGTGCCGTCTGCCCGGACCGCGAAGACGGCCGGCACGACGGCGATCCCGTACTTACGGGCCAGGTCGGGGCGCTCGCGCACGTCGATCTTGATGAGCGGATCGGGCCGGCCGGCGAGGCGCCGCTCCCACTCACGGCACTCTCCGCAGAGCGGATGCGTGAACTCCACGAAGGCACGGTCGCGCCGATCGAGGGAGCCGAGGTCGACGGGGTCGATCCGGTCGTGGTGCCGCGGCGAAATCCCCCGCAGGCGAGCGCTGAGCCGGTAGAGCTCGCCGGCGCAGAAGCCGCTCGCGGAGGCGAGCAACGCCAGGGAGGCGACGATCGCTGCGAGTGCCGTGCCGGTGGCCGGGGAGCCCAGCCACCAGGCCAGCGCGGCGACGGTCAGGAAGGCTGAGCCGATCGCGTTGGCGAGGCGAGGGGGACGCGAGTCCTCCAGCTCCCCCTCGCCGAACCGCGGCTGGATCAGCTCGAAGTAGGCGAGGCAGGTGAGGCAGAAGCGCCGTCCCAGGGTGAGCCCGACCAGCAGCTGGACGCCCATCAGCGCCCAGAGCAGCGGCCAGCCGAGGAGGACTCCCCCCAGCGCCACGATCCCGACCACGGCCTGGTTGAAGCGCGGGGCTCGGGCGTCGATGACTTCGGTGTCCCGCCAGGGGTCCGCTACGCGCGACTTGGCCATGACCCGAGTGTAGGCAGGGTGCCGCCCGCTCAGGAGCCGCGCAGGCCGAGCGCCTCGGCGTGCGGCTCGAGCGCGCCGATCACGAACGCGAGGTGCTCGTCGAAGTCCTCCCCGAGTGCCTCGGCGCCCTCCCGCATCTCCTCGCGGTTGACGGCGGCAGCAAAGCTCGGCTGCTTCAGCTTCTTCTTGACCGACTTCGGCGTCATCCCAACGATCCCCGTCGGCCGCACGAGGGCGACGGCGGCGATGAACCCGGTCAGCTCGTCGACCGCGAACAGCGTCTTCGCCAGGCGCGTCTCACGCGGCACGTCGAGGTAGGTGGCGTGGCCGGCGACCGCGTCGATCAGCTCGCGCGGGTAGCCCCTCTCTTCGAACAGCTCCAAGGCGATGCGCGGGTGGCCGCTCTCGAGGTCGGGATGGCGCTCGTAGTCGAGGTCGTGGAGGATCCCGGTTACGCCCCACAGCTCCTCGTCCTCGCCGTACTTGCGAGCGTAGGCGCGCATCGCCACTTCGACCCCGAGGACGTGCTTGCGCAGGGAGTCGGACTCCGTCCACTCGCAGAACAGCTCCCAGGCTTCCTCGCCACTCGGTGCGCTCACAGCTGCCTTGAGGTTAGTGGCCGATATGGGACAAGTCTGGAGCATGCAAATCATGCCCAACCGGACGCACCACAGCGGCCGCTTCTTTAGCCTCGAGGCGTGAGCTCCCACGTCACGACCAAGATCGCGCAGCCGGCTTGAGCGAGCCGCCGGTCCTGGCTGTTACGGATCTGCACAAGGCCTACCGGGGGCAGGAGGCGCTGGCGGGGGTGGACCTGCGGATCGGTCCCGGCGAGGTCGTGGGCCTGCTCGGTCCCAACGGCGCCGGCAAGTCGACCCTGACCAAGATCGCCTGCGGCCTGGTGCGACCCAGCGGCGGCCGGGTCGAGGTGCTGGGCGAGCGAGCGGGTTCGCCCCCGGCGCGCGCGGCGCTGGGCTACCTGGCGGAGCTGTTCCGCTTCCCCGGCTGGTGCACCGCGAGCGAGCTGCTGCGGCTGCACCAGCGCTTGGCCGGCTCCGGCGGCGGCGCCGGCGAGCGCCGCGAGCTGCTGGAGCTGGTCGGTCTCGGGGACGCGGCCGAGAAGCGGGTGGAGGCGATGTCGAAGGGGATGCAGCAGCGCCTCGGCATCGCCCAGGCGCTGGTCGGCTCACCGCGCCTGCTGCTGCTCGACGAGCCGACCAGCGCGCTCGACCCGGTCGGCCGCCGGATCGTCCGTCAATTGCTGAAGGAGGTACGCGCCCGCGGCGTCGCCGTACTGCTGAACTCGCATCTGCTGACCGAGGTGGAGATGGTCTGCGACAGGGTCGCGATCATCGCCCGCGGCAGGGTCGTCAAGGCCGGGACGGCGGCGGAGCTGGCGGGGGCCGGGGCGGTGGAG
>Ga0190265_10002168_pt1 | contig 13117 bp, 8 predicted proteins | sample Popmic124T_FD_133135 | JGI IMG/M metagenome (GOLD analysis project Ga0190265, IMG submission 133135) | Populus adjacent soil microbial communities from riparian zone of Indian Creek, Utah, USA - 124 T | ecosystem: Environmental > Terrestrial > Soil > Riparian zone | place: USA: Utah | collected... | reverse complement strand
CCACTCGCGATCGCTGGTGAGGTTCAGCTTCACCTTGATCTCGCCGAAGATCCGTGTGTCCTTCTTGAGAGCCGGTGACTCCCACCACCACCAGTCGTGGTGGCTACGCGCGTGGTGGTTGGCATGGCCCTCGGTGTTGATCCCGGCCGACGGGAACTCGGAGACGGCCGGCTGGAGCCCGGCGAAGGGCTCGCTGGGTAGCAGCTTCCATTCGTAGTCCTCGGGCCCGGTGCGGGGCGTTGCTTGCATGTAGAGCTTGACCGGCGTCGTCTTCACTTTGTCGGCCGACAGGTACTTGAGCGGTCCGTCCCAGTTGGCGGTCTCGGACGTGATGCGGGGCATCTTCTCGATGCCGTTGTCCTTGCCCATCAGCCAGTGGTCGAACCAGGCATCGACGGTCGCGTCGTAGTCGCCGTCGGGCGTGCCGTGAGTCATGTAGCGGTCGCCGAAGTACATCCACGCGTTCGGGTATGCCTTGAACATGTCCCAGCCGTTCGCCTGCTTGACGTTCCAGTCGCCCCAGTTGTGAGCGACCAGTACGGGGATCTTGACCGTGTGTGCAAGGCGCTCGTAGTCGCGCTCGACCCAGAACTCGTCGTAGTCCGGAGTGTCGTCGTACCCGTGCTGGGTGTGCTCGAGCTCCTCACACGGCGTCATCGTCGACTGAACCTTGTCGGCCCATTGTGGGTCCTCGACGTCGACGGGCGGTGGGATCGCGAAGCCGAAGTCGAACGCGAACGGCGTGTCGAAACCTTCGTCGGCAGGTTCTTCGTTGTTGAGGAAGTAACGGATCCCGCCGCGGTACGCGTAGTCGTACCAGCGGGCGATCGCAGCTTCGGGAACGATCGTCGTCAGGTGTTTGGGGTGGGTCACTGCGGCCGCGTGCTGGGTCGTGCCGTTGTAGGACCCACCGATCATGCCGACCTTGCCGGTCGACCACTTCTGGGTCCCCATCCACTCGACGATGTCGTGTGCGGTTTCTTTCTCGCGGTTGCCGCCGTAGTCGTAGCAGCCGCCCGAATTGCCGGTCCCGATCACGTCGGCGAAGGCGACGTGATAACCCTTGGGCACCCAGCGGGTGCGGTTCGCCTCGCGACCGAGTGCCGAATAGGGGGACAGAGTCAGGATGACGGGACCCTTGGCGATGTCGGTGCCCCTCATCGGGTGTGCGATCTCGGTGTAGATCAGTCCGTGTTTGGTTTCGATCGTGTAGGTCTGGACCTGGATCTCGTATTCCTTGGGAGCGGCCGAAGCACCCGGCGCGAGAAGAGCTGCCACGCACGTGACGGCTACCAGGATCGAGATCTTTCCGGCTAGGCGCATCTTCAGTTCCTTACCCCCTCGTTCGTCCTGTCCGATTCGTCCCCTTCGGTTCGAACCGGGTGTGGGATCCGGATCCCGGCTCCCTGCTACAAGTTTCTCCGATAGGGGGCGCGGTCCTGCTTGCCGTGACCCCGTTTTAAGCCGTGTGACCTGGGCTTTTGTCCTTTTTCGGTCGGATCGCGGCTCCTTCCCTAGAGGAAACGCCTGAGTTGGATCGATCGAGCCACAGCGCAGATGTCCCGCGGGCTCAGCTCGAGACGGGGGGCGACGGCACGGTAGCTACCCGGCCGATCCCTGAGCTCGAGTCGGAACCAGCCCCCCCTTCCGGTGCGCGTCTCGCGCAGGAAGCGGCCGTTGCGGAACAGCTTGATCGCTACGCTCGAGACACATCCGTCCGGCCCCGCCGACAGCACTCTCCCCGTCGCGACCAGTTTTCGCTTGAGGACTAGCGAGACGGTTCGATCGGATCGCACCACGGGGGCCACGGTCGGGGAGGCGATGGGTGACGGGGTCGCGGTGCCGATCGGATCTGGTACGTCGGGAAGGTCGGTCTCGTCCGGCACCGGGATGTCCCGACCGAGGGCGATCAGAGCGCCGACAACGCTCAAGCGACCTCCCGAAGAAACCTCCCCCTCCAGGCCGGACACCTTGTCGACTCCTTCATTAATCGCCCCCGCGATCTCAACGGCACTCGCGTCCGGAACGATCGCCAGGATCAGAGCAGCGGCCCCCGCGACGTGTGGTGACGCCATCGAGGTTCCGCTCAGGGTTGCGTAACTGGAGTTCGAGTAATCGGATGTTGCGCAATCGATCTTCACGTTGTCGATCTCGACGCCTCCATCGGGTCGGCTGTCGTCGGATACGAAACGGAACCGCAGCAACAGATCGTTCGGCGCGCCGCTCCCGAGCTCGACGTTCGCCGGTCTCCATCCGGAGGACTCGCCGGAGATCGATGAGACCGCATCCCATCCGTGGCCCGTAGATGTCTCGACGAGGAGTTTGTCGGCTCCTTTCTCCGTGTCGATGTCCCTCATGAAGCGAAGGCGGCAGCCGGTGGTACCGGACAGATCGACCCCCTCCCGGGTCTGGAGCCAGGCATCCGTGTCGTTGAGGTAATCGCCGTCGGGGCTGTCGCTTGCATAGGCACCGAACTGGTCGGAGTCGAAGCCCCAGCCGTCCTTAACTCCACCGCTGATCCAGCGATCGGTAGGTGTGCCCTCGAAGTTCTCCGCGAACAACGTCTCGAGGCTGGGCGCCAGGCTGAAGATGTTCGTTCCGGGGGCCGCGAGATCGACGTCGTCGGTGCCGTAGTTCGAGAAATCCGCCAGGTCGTCGTCTCCGTCCGACGCGGCGACGCACAGGAGTTTGGCGTATCCGAGGCTGCAAGGGTAATCGGGGGTGGAATCCAGATCTGCACCCGAATTGCCGGCGGCGACAACGAAGACCATCCCGGATGCTCGGATCGCGTCCGCAACGACGCGCGAATCCTTGGGACCTCCGAGGCTTGCGTTAAGGACGTCGGCGCCGTTCTCGTCCGCGTACGCGATCGCGCTCGCAAAGTCTGCCGTGGTACCGAGCCCGCGCGCGTCCAGCATCCGCAAAGGCATGAGCCCGACCTCCCAGTTGATCCCCGAGATGCCGATCGAGTTGTTCCCCCGTGCTCCGATGGTCCCGGCGACATGCGTCCCATGTCCGTGCAGGTCTGCAGGGATCGCGTCATCGTCGATCCAATCCCACCCATGAACGTCGTCGACGAGACCGTTCCCGTCGTCATCGACGCCGTTCAACGATTCCCCGGGATTGCTCCAGAGGTTGCCCTCGATGTCGGGGTGTTCGAGCCCGATCCCGGTATCCACAACCGCAACTACGACGTCGGAGTCGCCGGTAGAAAGGCTCCACGCGGCTGCGACGTCGATGTCGACATCCGAAGTTGCGTCGATCAGCGGCCACGTAGCGTCGGCGAGCGGGTCGTTGGGCACGTCGCCGGCGCGATAGATGTAGTTGGGTTCCGCGTACAGGACCTCGGGTCTGTTCTCCAGGAGCTCCACCGCGTCTGCAACATCCAGATGAGGAGCTAGTCGGACCACTTCGGCTCCGGATCGGGGGATACGGACCCTCAGACCCCCTCCCACACTGCGGCGAGCGAGGCTGCGCCACGTGGTTGGGATCCCCGATCGATAGGCGACGATGACTTCATGTTCGACATACGCGGGGAGTGCGATCGCGCCGGCCGGCCGGGCGCGTGAAGGCCGGTCGGCCGCGTTCGCCGCCTGAGACACGGCGATCAGGGCCATCGCGACCAGCAGGATGAGCGCGCGCGAAGGCCCGGTGGGTATCGTCATGGGTCTGTGGACAAAGTAGGACAAAGAGTCCTCGATGGGTATACGCAGTACTACTTAGACGGTGGGCGGCGCTGATAGAACGCCGGGTGGTCTCGGGTTAGGAAAGGCGACAACTCATGAATATCGTTTTCACTCCCTCGCAGAAGCCGACGCTCGGGGTCGAGATCGAGGTCCAGATCGTCGACGAATCGGGGGCGCTGGCCACCGACACCGCGGCAACGAAGATCCTGGCCGAGCTCGACGACGATGTGGGGTTCAAGCACGAGCTCCTCGAATGCTGCGTTGAGGTCATCACCGGGGTCTGCGACACGGTCGCAGAGGTGGAGGCCGACCTCGGGAGCAAGATCAAGAGGCTGGCCGAGGTGGCGGACGGGTTCGGCTACCGGATCATCTGTACCGGCACCCACCCTTTCTCGGCCTGGTCCGACCAGACGGTTTCACCCGACCCTCGCTACTACCGCCTGATCGAGAACTGCCAGTGGACCGCGCGCCGCCTCTTGATCTTCGGGATCCACACGCATGTGGGTGTGGGATCGGGCGAGGAAGCGATCGCGATCTCGCGCAGCCTGTCGACCTTCATCCCACACTTCCTTGCCCTGTCTTCGTCCAGTCCGTACTGGATGGGACGGGATACCGGACTTGCATCGGTGCGCTCGAAGGTGTTCGAAAGCCTTCCGACCGCGGGCTTGCCTTACCTCCTCGATAACTGGGGACAGTTCCAGCGCTTCATGCGGACCCTGATCGGCGCGGGCAGTGTGCGCTCCATCCGGGAGGTGTGGTGGGACATCCGGCCGCATCCGGGTTTCGGAACGCTCGAGCTCCGCATCTGCGACGGCATCCCAACGCTCGAGGAGTTGCTATCGATCGTTGCCCTGTCGCAGTGCCTGGTCGTGTGGTTGGGCGAGCGCTACAACTCGGGGCTAGAGGTTCCCGAGCACCAGCAGTGGACGATCAGAGAGAACAAGTGGAGGGCGGCGCGCTACGGTCTTGACGCCGAGATCATCCGGGACGAGGAGGGAAACCTCATGTCACTGCGCAGGTCGGTCGGCGATCTCATCGAGCGACTCGAGCCCGTCGCCCAACGCCTCGGGTGTCACGACGAATTGATGGGTATCCCCAAGATCCTCGACCGCGGAACCTCGGCCACGCGTCAGCGCGAAGTGTTCGCAGAAACCAAGGATCTGTCGCGCGTTGTCGATGCCCTGGCAGAAGAGATGCTCTCTGGGAAACCGCGTCCGTTGCCGAACAACGACCTAGTCGGCGGGACGCCGGTACACGGCCATCCGATCAAGGGTGAGTCGGGCTCGGGGGTTGGGATCTAGTCGCTCAGGATCGACCGGGTCAATGCTTGGCGCGCACCTTGACGATCTTCGACTTGGCTCCCGCGCACGAGACGAGATCTCCATAAGCCGGTGCGGCAACCTTCGGAAGCACCTTCGCCTGGTAGCGGCCGGCTTTGGCTACTCGAAACTCATAGCGTCCCAGCTTGCGAGTGGCCGTCTTCTTCACGACGCGTTTCTTGCCGGACTCGATCTTCACCAGCTTCACGACTCGGTCGCGGGTGCAGATCTTCTCGACGGCTTCCGTCGTTGTCGGGACCGAAACGCGGCCTGCGATGGCGCCCTTGGCGGGCCGGTACTTGAGACCGATCTTGCTCGATGCATCGATCTCGGCGGCGGCTGCGGCGCCGGCGGACGACCCCACGGCGGCTGCTACGAACAACGCTGCGATCCTCGAAGTCTTCATGAAGTGGCTATCGGCCTCGCGAGGGTCGTCTTTAATCCCTCATTCGTGGGGACCTAATACCCGGACGTCGCCGCGGCGCCTCGTCGCACCGGTCTGATCTAGCCACTCACACAGTGGCACCGCGTATTTCCTGGACGTGCCGAGGAGGTCCCGGATGGCCGCAACGGTGACGGGTCCCGACGCCTCGATCGTGTTCCGAACCAGCTTCCGGACCTCGGCCGCCCGGCCGGCGGTGAGGTGGAAATCACCGATCTGAACCACCTCGCCTGACTGGACCATCGCCCGGAGCAGAGGGGGGTCTGCCTCGAGCTCGGAGGTCGGGGGCGGGCTGAAGCCTCCGGCCTCGAGCGCCTCGATGGTCGCAAGCCGACGACGCTCCTGTTCGGGATCGAGGCTCACCCGGTGGGTCGACAGCTTGATCACGTCGCCCTCGGTGACGACCCCGGTCGTGACCGCTACGAGAGGGTCGAAAGCGTCGGGGGTCTCCTGCAGCACGATCCGCCGCGCCCGTTCCTTCGGCATCCCGGCAGCCAGAGGTTGGTCTCGGTGATGTTCTTGGACGGCGGCAGTGAGGTCGGCCTTGAGAGAGGCGAGCTTCGCCGCCGATACCAGCCAGTTGCCTAGCCGCTCGGCCCCCGTGTCGGCCGGCCCTGCCCCGGCACGGAGAAGGGCAAGATCCTCCGACACCATCTCTTCCGTCGCGACGAGGGTTGCGAGTGCGTGCGTGTCGTCCTCGGATGACAGCGCGTCGAGCAGCGCCGGCAAACGAGGGTCGCGACGCGGCAGGGCCGGGAGAGGGTCGAGGACGCGGCCCCCCCCGAATGTCAGCACACGGCCGGCATCTCGCAGTACGAAGTGATCTCCTCGCTTCAGGGGTAGCGCATCGCGCAACGAAAGTTCGGCGAATGCCGACGCCCCGGCGGAGATCTGGTGGCCCTGCACCAAGCGGATCCTTACCGGAGTCTCCGCGGTTCCCGTGTACATCAGGTGAGCACCTCGCTCGGTCAGCGCGTGCTCGGTGCCGGAGATCTCGGGATCGAGCACACGCACCTGGGCGTACAGCTTGCTCGTCGAAAGCCATTGGTTCTCTTTGACGACCGCATCACCGCGCTCGATCCTGGACCTCTCGACTCCGGCAAGGTTCAGAGCCACTCGGTTGCCGGGCTCAACCACATCGTGCGAGCGCTTATGGGTCTGGATAGATCGGATCCGAGCAGTGACGTCGGCCCGAGCGACGGCCACGCTCTCTCCAATGGAGAGCGAGCCTCCCATCAGTGTTCCGGTGACCACTGTTCCCGCCCCCGAGATCGTGAAAGAGCGATCGATCCACAAGCGTGGTGTTCCTCGGTCGACAACAGGCGGCGCAGCGGCAACCACGCGGTCGATCGCTTCGGTCAGCTCGGCTAGACCGTTGCCGGTCGTCGCCGAACACGCCACGATCGGGATGCCTCGAAGGGTGGATGCCTTGAGGCGCTCGGCGACGTCGGATACGACTTCCTGCAGGACGTCCTCGTCGACCAGATCTGATTTCGTCACGGCGACGACCCCGTTCGACACCCCGAGGACGTCAAGGATCGCGAGGTGCTCGGCCGATTGCTGCCTCCACCCTTCGTTTGCCGCGACGACGAAGAGGCAGATCGAACTTCCTCCCGCTCCGGCGAGCATGTTTCGGATGAATCGTTCGTGACCCGGGACGTCGATGATCCCGATCTCGTTCCCGGACGGCAGTTCCAGCCACGCGAAGCCGAGGTCGATCGTGAGACCGCGACGCTTCTCTTCTTCGAAGCGATCGGGATCCATCCCCGATAGTGCTTCGACGAGGGTCGATTTCCCGTGATCGACGTGCCCGGCGGTGCCGACGACGTGCATGACCCGAGCCTAAGCAACCGTTTGTTCTCGCCGAACGGCGAGACGTTCGGCGTTCGGGCTAGGTTTGGATCGGCTACGAGCCCCCGGGCTGTCTCACTCCGTTCACATCCAGCGAGTAGTGGGCGTACTGCTGGATGAGCTCCGTCGACTCTTCGTACATGACCAGCGCCGCCACCGTCGTCGCGTCGTCCGGCATGAAGTCCAGCGCGGCCCCCTCGAGAGTCGCGGTGAATCCCGGGCCCAGAGGAACGAGCGTGTGTCCCGCTTGCGTATGAGCGTCGTTGTAGGCGATCAATTGCAGCGAGAAACCTTCAACAGGGTCGGGTGAGACCTGCGTGGGGGTTCTCCAGTCCCTCAGCGAGTCGCCGTCCGAAACTGTCGTGCTACCAACCCTCACGTCGTCGATCCACCAACCTCCAAGACTCACCGTGTTGTCGGTCATGTAACGGAAAGCCAGCAGAACCTCTTGGCCGGCGTACTGCGACAGGTCGAAGCTGAGTTCGATCCAATCCGAAGATCCAGTCAACCCCGGCAGGTTGTCGAACATCCGTTCCTGCGCCGAAGGATCGGCGTCGTCAGTTGTCGCAGTGTTGGACAAACTGCGATAGCTACGGCCCCCGTCCGTTGAGACCTGGACGAATCCGAAGTCGAAGCTCTCTTCGATCTCGAAGCGGGTCTCGAAGGTGAGTGTCGAGTTCTGTTGAGGAACGGTGACCTCGGCCACTATCCCGCGGTCCCCGTTTAGAACCGAGCCCGACGCCAGAGCCTCATCGTTCGAATGTCCCGGCGGGTCCTCTTCGACGACCCATTCCACCGGCTTGGCCGGCAGCCCATCGCTACCGTCGAACGTTATCGACTCGATCTGCGACGCGTTGAGGTAGTTCCCGTCCCCATCCCGAAGGCGGACGAAGTCCGATCCATTCGGAGGTGCGCCGGGGTACGAGTACGTGTCGTCGTTGTCCCAGTTCACTGAGGAATGCATCGAGCGCGTCTTGAAGGCGCCGGCCGGCCCACCGGTCAATGCGGCCCCGTCGTCGATTGCACCATCGAGGGCGATCATCGCCGACCAATCGTGCAGCACTCGGCGCGCCGTGCGTGGGGGTTTCACGTCGGCCAGCAAGGTGCCCAGGCTCTCGATCCCGTTGAGGGGATGCCTGTGGAGCTTCTTGATGAATGCCCGTCCGTACCTGTGATGCAGAAGTTCCAGGAACGTGTAGGTCGCGCCGTAGTCCGAGAGCACCTCTCCGGGTTGCTGTGGTTCGGCCTCGTCCCACAGGTTCAGCGAGTTCTCCGGCCCCCCCGCACGCGGGATCGGGTTCGCATCGGTCTGCAGCTCGAGCCACCCGGAGAACGCCTGGATATGGCCGTCGAATCCGATGTCGGTGACGGGGATCGAGGGATCTACATAGCCGGTGACCGTCTGGGCGAGATCGGCCAATCCCTCGTTCAACCACGTGGTCTCGTCCGCGTCTCTGTAGTACTCGAGTAAGTGCTGGTACTCGTGCGCGAACGTTCCCTCGTACAGATAGGGCCGTGCTGCCGCCGAAGCGCAGTTGTCTCCGGGCGCCGGCTCGTGTGGAGGATTCGCCCGCGTGCGGTGGATCCAATCGTAGGCATCGATCGTCATCACGTTGCGGTCGAACAGCTCGTTCAGGCCCGATGCGAAGAAGCCAAGGACGTACGGGTGGTTCGCGGAGTTATCCATGTCGTGGAAGTTGTCGTCCCGCACGTTGTCGATGAGGGTGACTATGCGGTCGCCTTTGCCGCGGAAGGAATCCTTCGGCGATGGCGGATTCGGCGCGGTGACGCCGGGGTCGTACAGAAGGGCTTTGGATCCGTTGCGGTCGGGGGGCCGCGAGAAGTACTGCGTCCCCTTCGGGTAGATCTTCCGATCGAACTCTCTGATGAAATACCTGATCTGATTCCCGGTAATCGCGACGCGCTCGTCGTTGCGGCAATCACCCTCCGGGAAGCGGAGGCCGGTCGATGTGTCATCCGCGTCGTCCGCGACCCAGACCTCGATGTGCTCCCCGAGGCCCCTGAGTACGAACTCCTTCGGGTAGGCGGAGTTCCCATCCACTCCGAGCCATTCGCGCCGGTCCCCGACGCGGGGTAGCGCGCTCGGAGCAACCGCCCGGTTCGAGCGGAAGCGCCCGTGGATCGAGGGCAGGCGCCCGGTGGTGTAGTCGGGGCCGGTGTCGAGGCCGACGATTGCCGGCACCGGCCCCCGAGCGGCCGAGGCCGTAGGTAACTGGGCCGTGACGAGAAGCAAAGCAAGGGCGGCGAGTGCGATCCGGCGTTGCATCGCCTCCTTGTACTACTCCGGTAGGAGCGGGGGCGAGGGGGTTCGTCCGAAATGCGGAGGAAAAAACTTCCGATGGAGGCTAAGGAAAGCCTTGACTCCCGCCGATAGCTTCCTTGGAGACGCTTCCTCGACAAGGGCAAACCCGCCGTGAGGCGGGGACGCAAAGCCAGGGGTCTTCCGAATACAGATGTCTTCTCCGGACATCTCGGGAGACGGCCCAGCTGCCGAAAGGATGGAGAGACATGGTGCTTCTAAGGACTCTCATCGAGTCCCCTGCGATCGCTCAGATCGCAGGCACCCTGTCATCTCCCGGCGCCCGTCAGTCGCTCAGCGTTCTCGCGCCGCTCACGTTCCTCTCCTCCGCACCTGCCCCTCATCCGCGCGGCGCGGCTGACTCCGACGACACAAGTCTGAGTGGAGTGCATCTCTAGTACTACAGGGCTGGGCCCTCCCCCCACGCCCTGACGCAAGTGCGAAGAAGCCCCCGTCGCCCCCGGGGGCTTCTTCCTTTTTGTCCCGCCGACGGCCGAGGCCGCCGGCGTTCGAGCTAGATGCGACGGCCGAGGCCGCCGGCGTTCGAGCGCGTCCAACGTCGAGACGTTCGGCGTTGTCCCTCCATACGGCCCGAGTTACGAATAGCCGAAGGCGGGATCGAGATGTCGCAGCACCAGATTCGCGAACTCGATGTCCTCGGGGTCGAAGTAGTCGACGTAGCCGCCGACCTTGCCGCGCCTCACCTTGAAGGTGTTGGGGTCGTCCTCATCCGTCGGTCGCAGGAGTCCCGACACTCGATCCGAAGTAGACAGCTTGCGTAGATTCGCGAAGTCCGCAAAGGCGGCGCTATCGGTCAGAACCTGCCGACGGATGGCCAGATCGAGGAAGGAAGTGACTCGCTCGAGTTGAGCGACGGTGTCTCCGACCAGGTCTTCATACCGCACGAGCAAGAAGTCGGCGGGGATTGCGCGATTCCGATACCACTCGTTGAGGAACCTCACCATCCGTTCGATACCCCAACGTTTCGTCCTGATGAATTCAGACAAGGCCGAGTAGGTGTTATCCGTATCGCCCTCCCGCCACGTGGTCCGATGGGTGACGTGGAAGTAGTAGGAGACCATCGCGTCTCGGGGGTCCCGAGCGAGGAACACAACTTTCTTCTTCCTGTATCGGGTGTAATCGGGTGACGGTGGGCGGGGCGACGAGCCTCTAGCCCAGTCATGGGTGAAGCTGACTTGGGGAAGCTTCACTCCCATGGGGCGGGGGACGGCCGACGGGCCGAAAACATCTTCTTTGTGCCCTACGTGTAACGCCAATGACTTTCCGAGGAGAACCCGAAGCCATGTGCGTCCGCACTTCGGGTACGAGATGATGTAGGCGTCCGTCTGGATGTGTTTGATCGATCGAGTGACAGGCCACGTCAATCTTTTGAGCAGGAGTGGCTGCTTCCGGATCGGGCGTGAGCTACTCATGACCCGGCAATTAAAGCGTATGCCCGTTACCATCGGGCTCTGTGCAAGGGACGCTGCCGCTCATCTACATCCTGGGGACACAGCGCGGTGGCACGACGGTCGCTTCCTCGCTCTTGACCGCGATTCCCGGGACGGCCTTCATCGGTGAAACACTTCGCATCTCTGCACCGTTCGAGGAGCGATTTTGTGGGTGTGGATCGGTGCCGACGAATTGCCCCGTTTGGTCGCAACTGCTGGCCGACGGCACGATCGATTCCCGAGCTCGCCGAGAGTTCGCCGAGCTGGGATCGGAAGCTCTTGGGACCGGTGCCGAGAAGGCGAAAAGCGAGTACGGGGCTCGGATGATTCAGCTCTATCGTCGCTACGCGCAGGCGACGCGGGCCACGGTTGTCATCGACGGATCTAAGGATCCGGACCTGGGACGCCTGGTGGCCGCCCTGGACGGATTGAACGTCCACTTCATCCACGTAGTTAGGGACCCTCGCGGGGTTGTTCGGTCCGTTGTCAAAAGGACGAACGGCGGTTGGCTGGAGAAACGCGTTGTGGCTGTCAAGACCGCGCTCTGGTACTTGCTTCGACAACGAAGGTGCCGAGCGCTACTTGGCTCCTCTCTGGGTCGGTCCGTTACAACGGTGAGGTACGAAGACCTGGTACGGCACCCGAGCGCCTTCATCGCATCGGTAAGTAAACACCTCGGGATCCGGATGGCCGAGGCCGATGAGATGTCGCTGCCTACGAGTCATTCCTTGCGTAGACGCGACCGGCCGCGGCGTCCCACTCTTCCTTTGGTAGAAGATCGGAGCTGGGTCCGGGATCTTGGGTTCACCGACATGTTGGTGACGACGCTCGTGACGCTTCCGTACATCAGGCGTTTCGGCTACCCCGCACGGCGGCCCCGAGATGACCGGTGAACCTCTTACTCATGCGCCAGGACCTTGATCGCTCCACATAAGACTGCGGTCGCGCCCTTATTACGATCTTCTGTGCAATTGACGATTTTTACCCTTAGCCGGTGCCCGCTCGACCCTGTAGCCGAAGTCTCCGTGTAGCGATTCGATGATGTCTCCGGCAAACCTGATGTCCTCTTGTGAGAGGTAATCGACGTACCCGCCAACCTTTCCTCGGCGCACCTTGAAGCTTTCGCTATCCTCAGCCTGCCGTGGCCGAAGTCGCCAATCGGCTTGATCGGCCTCCTGGGACTTTTTTCGAAGGTTGTCGAAATCGGCGAACTGCACGCTCTGAAGAATCGTGCGTTCGGACACATTGATACCCATGAACTGCAGGATCGCGTTCAGTTCTGTGTGGGGATCTCTTTTCAAGTCCTCATACCGCACCATGAGAAATGATGTTGGTTCCGACTTGTGTTCGTACCAGTCGTTCATGAAGTGGACGACGCGCTCCACTCCCCAACTGCTATTACGAATGAATTCGCTCATGGTTTGCGGACAATCGACCGAGTACGCCACCGCACGCTTCGTTAGTTGAAAGAAATGCGAGACCACGACATCTCGTGGATCTCGCGCAAGGAAGACGACTTTCTTTCTCGAGTATCGGTCGTATCTTGGCCCCGGCCATCGATAGTTTCGGCCGGACCAGTCATGCGAAAATCTGAGAGAAGGAGCGGCCCTCTTCACCGATGCCGGGGCCTTGTTCAGATCGAAGATGTCGTCGAGGTGTCGGGCTTCAACTGCGATCGCTTTGGCGATCAGCACTCTCAGCCAGGTTCGGCCGGACTTCGGGTACGAAACGACATAAGTGTCGGCCTGCCAATGGTGGATCTCTCCGGTGGCGATCCGGAGCGCCCGATGGAGATTCAATCCGCGCTCGTCTTATCAAGCATTTCGAGATTAGCCGCCGCCGGGTTGTGTAACTCCGTTGACCTGCAAACTATACGGCGCGTATTGCAAGATCTGTTCGGTCGATTCGTCGTACATCACGAGTGCCGCCACGGTTTCTGCCGAGACTGGCAAGAAGGCGAGGTCCGCTTCGTCGAGTTCGGCCGTGAAACCGGACCCCAAGGGGACCGCGGTGTAACCGGCGAGCGTGTGCGCGTCGTTGTAGGCGAT
>Ga0190265_10002167_pt1 | contig 13118 bp, 17 predicted proteins | sample Popmic124T_FD_133135 | JGI IMG/M metagenome (GOLD analysis project Ga0190265, IMG submission 133135) | Populus adjacent soil microbial communities from riparian zone of Indian Creek, Utah, USA - 124 T | ecosystem: Environmental > Terrestrial > Soil > Riparian zone | place: USA: Utah | collected... | reverse complement strand
TGCGCAAGGACAGCGACGCGCGCTGGATCCTGCAGGGCCGTGAGGAGAACAACACCATCCACGACGAGGTCGGCATGCGGCACTACTACGCCGAGTGGGCGCGGCGCATGGGGCGCCCGGCGTACGACCCTTACCGAGAAGGAAAGCCAGGGCCGGTGCGCGCTGCTGCTTGAATGAATATTGAGAAAAGAAAAGCGGTCGAGGAGCTCGTCTACCGATCGTGCCTCGCGCTCGACGGTCAGGACTACAAGGCGTTTCTCTCGCTCTGCGACGAGAACTTCCGCTACACCATCTCCACCTACAGCCCGGAGATCCGGCGCGAGATGGTCTGGCTCGACCACGACCGCAAGGGGATGGAGACGCTCTTCACCAACCTGCCGCGGCACAACAGCGACCACTCGCCGCTGACGCGGCATGCGACGGTTTATACGGTGGAAGAGAAAGGCGCGGAGGCCGAGGTCGTCTCGGCCCTGCAAGTGTTCAAGACGCAGCTCGACGGCGGCGCCACCGAGCTTTTTGCGGTCGGCCGGTTCCATGACACCGTGAAGCTCGACGGTGCGTCGGCCAAGCTGAAAAAGCGCCTGGTGCGGCTCGAGACGCGGCTCCTGGGCTATGGGTATCACATCCCCTTCTAGAAAGATGCGCATCCAGGTGAACGCGCGCAATCGCGGCTACGACTTCGATGCCCAGTCGGGCGAGCGCGTGCTCTACGCCGGCCTGCGCACCGGCATCGACCTGCCCTACGAGTGCGCCACCGGCACCTGCGGCACCTGCAAGGCGAAGCTGGTGTCGGGCCGCGTACGCGACCGCTGGCCCGGTGCGCCCGGCAGGAAGTTCGCAAGACAGGCGGGCGAGTTCCTGATGTGCCAGTGCGAGGCGGAGGAAGAGCTCACGCTGGAGGTTTCGAAGTTCGTGTACCCGATGGAGCCCGGCGCTTGCGTGCCACAGACCTGCCGCGGCACCGTGCGCAGCGTGCGCCGGCTGACGCACGACGTGATCGCCTTCGCGCTCGAGCTCGAGCGGCTGCGCGATTTCGACGCCGGCCAGTTCGCGCTGCTCGCGCCGGAGGGCATCGACGGCTACCGCGCCTACTCGATGTGCAACTACGAACGCGGCGGCCGCAGCTTCGACTTCGTGGTCAAGCGCAAGCCCGACGGTGCGTTCTCCGAGTGGCTGTTCGGCGCCGACCGCGACGGCGCGCGGCTGGAGGTTTTCGGCCCACTGGGCAAAGCCACCTTCGAGCCGGGACTCGGCAAGAACCTGCTGTGCATCGCCGGCGGCTCCGGCATCGCCGGCATGATGTCGATTTTGGCTCGCGCCGATGCAGCAGATTATTTTTCCAGACATAAGGGCTATTTGTTCTTCGGCATCCGCACGATGCGCGACGCTTTTTTTCTCCAAGAACTCAGTAATTTTAAAGAAGCGAATCTGGCGGTTACGGTCGCGCTGTCCGAGGAAGAGATCCCGGAAAAGACGAAGCAGGACTGGCCCGTCCTGAAATTCGAGAAAGGCCTGGTGCACGAGGTGGCGAAGCGCGAGATGGCGGGCAAGTACCAGAACGTGCGCGCCTACGTCGCCGGCCCGCCGCCCGCGGTGGACGCGGCGATCCGCGTGCTGCTGCTCGACGCCAAGCTCACCACCGACAACATCCGCTACGACAAATTCAGCTGATGGCGAAGCGCATGGTCTGCCGCGTGTCCGATATCCCTGAGAACGGCCTCAAGGAATGCGAGGCCGAGGGCGGGCTCAAGCTCGTGGTGGCGAACGCCGGCGGCGAGTTCTTCGGCTTCCAGGCGATCTGTCCCCACCAGGAGGTGCCGCTGTGCGAGGGCCTGTTCGACGGCGCGACGCTCACTTGCCACATGCACCTGTGGCAGTGGGACGTGCGCACCGGCGCGCCGCTCGGCATCGCCGAGGCGCCGCTGCAGCGATATCCCCTCGAGCGCGAAGGCGATGCGCTCTACCTGGGCGGCGAAAGCACCGCGCTTGACGTGGGCGAGCTATTCAACGGCTTGGCAGGAGCAACGCTGGAGAAACTGGTTTCTCTCGCAAAAAAGGAAAGCCATCCTGCGGGCGCGCTGCTCTACCGCCCTGGCGATCCGGCCGAAGATTTTTTCGTGCTCGATTCCGGACGCATCGAGTTCCTCATCGGCCGCGGCGACCGCGCCGCGCCCGGCGGGTTCATGCTCAGGAAAGGCGAGGTGTTCGGCTGGGCGGCGCTGCTCGAGGGCTATCCCGCCCGCATCGCGAGCGCGCGCTGCCTGGAGGACGCCTCGCTCCTCAGAATCAACGGCAAGGCCGCGTTGCGGGTCCTGGAAAGCGATCCGGCGTCGGGCTTTGTCGTCATGCGTCGGCTGGCCGCGCTGATCGCGCGTTATCTGGCCACATCGGGGGCGAAATGAAGCGAGGCTTGGCGTCGCTAATAGGATTTCTCCTGGTCGGTACTGCATCTGCGCAGCCGGTCAAGCTGGTGGTCGGCTACCAGCCGTACGACACGATCTCGTACTCGGCGGTCGTGATCCGCGCGCTGGAGCTGTGGAAGAAGCACCTGCCGCCGGGCAGCGAGGTCGAGTTCCAGAACGCGCTGCAGGGCTCGATCATCGTCAACAGCATGCTCGCCAACAAGCAGCAGATCGGTTACCTGGGCGACATGCCGGCGGTGGTCGCCACGACGAAGCGCAGCGTGGCGCCGATCAACCTGGTGGCCAACACCGGTTTCTCGCCCGGCCAGCGCTGCAACGTGATCATGGTCCGGGCCGACGCGCCCAAGTTCAAGTCGCCGGAGGAGGCGATCCGGTGGTTGGATGGGAAACAGCTCGCCACGCCGCAGGGAAGCTGCGCGCACCGCTTCCTCGGCCTGGTCATCGAGCGCACCAAGATCAAGCCCTCCGCGATCCTCAACCAGTCGATCGAGGTGATCGCGACCAACCTGCGCCAGGGCAAGATCGATGCCGCGGTGCTCTGGGAGCCGTCGGTCTCGCGCATCGGCGACATCGTTGGCGAGGGCTCGGGGCGCATTGTCGCAACCGGACATACCTTCGGCATCCCGGATGCCGGGGCGATCGCGATGCGCGAAGACTTCATGAAGAGTCGCCCCGACCTGGTCGAGGCCTGGCTCAAGACCGAGCTCGAGGCGCAGCAGTACGTGATCGAGCCGAAGAACTGGACGAAGGTCGCCGAGTTCGTGAAGAACCAGACCGCCGGCATCACGGTGCCGATGGCCTGGTTCTCGATCTACGGCCAGATCCCGCCTTCGGCTGGCGGCAGCCCGATCCGCGACGAAAAGCCGTTCGTGTTCGAGCCCCGCGTGCAGAAGCTGCTCGCCGAGACCTACGTGTACCTGCACCAGGCCAAGGTGATCGATGTCGACAAGCCTGCGCCCGGCGCGCTCGACGATTCCATCGCGCGCAAGGTGGCGCAGGCGGCGAAGGCGACGCTGCCGCTCGGCGTCATCAAGGCGCAAGACGTTTCCAGAATGCCCAAGTAGCACCACAACTGAGGAGAGAGGAGGCAGTCATGAACATGCGGCACTTCATAGCAGCAGCCATAGCGGCGTCGCTCAGTAGCGCGGCGCTCGCGCAGGACTACGGCAAGCCGGGCGGACCGGTTACCGTCGTGGTCGGCTACCAGCCGTACTACACGCAGTCATGGTCGGGCGTAGTGATGCGCGGCAAGAAGTTCTACGAGAAGTACCTGCCGAAGGGCTCGAACGTCGAGTTCCAGATCGGCCTGCAGGGCGCGATCATCGTCAACAACATGCTGGCCGGCAAGCAGCACATCGGCTACATGGGCGACATGCCGTCGATCGTGGCGACCACCAAGACCGAAGTCGCCGACGTGCGCCTGGTGGCGAACCTCGGCCTCGCCTACGACCAGTGCAACGCGTTCCTGGTGCGCAACGACGCGCCGCAGTTCAAGAACGACCAGGAAGCGATCCGCTGGCTCGCGGGCAAGACCGTGGCGGTGCCCAAGGGAAGCTGCACCGACCGCTTCGCGCAGGCCACCTTCAAGCGCTTCAACATCCAGCCCAAGGAGTACCTCAATCAGAACATCGAGGTGATCACTTCCAACTTCCGCGCTGGCAAGCTGGACGCGGCGGTGATGTGGCAGCCGACCACCTCGCGCCTGGTGGATGAGGGCCTCGCGCGCCTGATCGCCACCGGCAAGAGCGTGCAGGAGAACGACGGCGGCTTCCTCGCCATGCGCGCAGACCTGATCAAGGCACGGCCGGACATCGTGAAGGCCTGGCTGCAGGCCGAGCTCGATGCGCAGCTTTTCATCGCCGATCCGAAGAACGCGACCGAAGTCATCAAGATGGCCAAGGAGCAGACCACCGGGTTCTCGGAAAAGGTGCTGTGGAACTCGCTCTACGGACGCTACCCGGACAGCGCAGGCGGCGGCGAGATGCGCAACACCATGCACTACACCTTCACGCCCGAGACGCGCGAGCTGATCAACCGAGCCGCCACCTTCCTGCACTCGATCAAGAGCATCAACACCGAGAAGATCCGGCCCGAGGCGATCGAGGCGAAGTGGACCGAGGAGATCCTGAAGGAGCGCAACCTCAAGGCGCCGATCGCGGAAGTGAAGGCACTGCCGGCTTCGCAGGCGCCGAAGTAAGGCGATGGAGGCTGCCGCAACCGCGAACGGAGGCGACCACGCCGCCGTAGCCGTGCTGCGCGAGACGACGCCTTTCGGAGAGGCCTCCGGGGCGTTGCTCGCGCGCATCGCGGCGCTCGCGCGCCTTGCGCGCTATGGCGCAGGCGCGCGCATCTACGCCCCCGACGATCCGGCCGACGACATCTTCGTGGTGGTTTCCGGCCGGGTTGAGCACGTGCTCGACCCGGAGGTCGGCGCGCGCGAGGGGGTCAAGCGCGTAGCGCGCGGCGGGGTGTTCGGCTGGACCGGGCTGCTCCTCGGCCAGACGCGCCGCATGGCCACGGTCACGGCGCTCGAGCCGACCGAGGTGCTGCGCCTCAACACCGACGATCTCATCAAGCTGCTCTCGGCCGAGCCGCTCGAGGGCGAGCACGTCCTGGAGCGCTTCGTCTCCATGATCCAGCGCGAGTTCACCGTGCCGGCGCTGCTCGCCCGGGTGCGGCGGCTGTCGGGTCCGCTCACCGAGGAGATGTCGAAGCTCGGCCTAACGATGTACCGCATGTCGCTGTGGCTGAAAAGCCCGCGGCCCTACCTGATGCTGATCGGCTTCGCCCTGTTCCTCGGCTTCTGGTACCTGGCGGTGGAAGTGTGGAAGCTGCCGCGCTTTCGCGAGATGCCGGGCCCCACCTCGGTGGTGAAGGAATGGCTCTCGCCCAATCCGACCTACGGACTGTCGCTCTATACCGAGGAGTACTACCAGCACATCATCGTGTCGGTCTGGCGCGTGACCAAAGCCTTCCTTCTCGCCACCGTGCTCGGCGTGGCGTTCGGCCTGTTGCTCGGCTGGTCGCGCGCTTTCAAGGAATACGTGTTCCCGGTGTTCGAGATGCTGCGGCCGATCCCGATCCTCGCCTGGGTGCCGCTCGCCATCGTGATGTTCATCGCCACCGAGTCCGCGGTGGTATACCTCGCGTTCCTCGCCTCGTTCTTCGCCACCGCGCTCAACACCATGCTCGGCGTGGAGTCGATCGACGAGTCCTACGTCCGCGCGGCGCACTGCCTCGGTGCGGACCGCTGGCAGGTGTTCCGCCACGTCATCATCCCCGGCTCGCTGCCCTTCATCTTCACCGGCCTGCAGATCTCGATCGGCGTGTCGTGGTTCTCGCTGGTCGCGGCCGAGATGGTCTCGGGCCAGTACGGCCTGGGCTACGTCATCAACACCTCCTACATGATGGTGCGCTATCCGACGATCGTCATCGGCATGGTGACCCTGGGGCTGGTCGGCTACATCACCAGCGCCATGGTGCGCATCGCCGGCGATTACCTGATGGAGTGGCGCGTGCGGGAACTGGCGCTGTCAGAGCGATGAGCGTCGGCCAGATCTCCATCCAGGACGTGGTCAAGGTCTACGACCCCGAGGGCGCGGCGGTCATGGCCGTCGACCACTGCTCGCTCGAGATCGAGGCCGGCGAGATCTGCATGATCGTCGGGCCCTCGGGCTGCGGCAAGACGACCTTGTTGAACGCCATCGCCGGCTTCCACGACATCACCTCCGGCCGCATCACGATGGACGGCGAGGTGCTGTGCTCGAACGACAAGCCGAAGTCCGAGCCCGGCCCCGATCGCATCGTGGTGTTCCAAAACGGGGCCCTCTTCCCGTGGAAAAGCAATCTGGAGAACGTGATCTTCGGCCCGGTGATGCAGGGCAAGCTCGCGCGCAAGCAGGCGCTCGAGAAGGGCCGCGCGATGATGGCCGACGCCGGCCTGTCGGGCGTCGAGCACAACTATCCTGGCGAAGTGTCCTCCGGCATGCGCCGCCGGGTCGAGATCGTGCGCGCGCTGATGAACGATCCCAAGGCGCTCTTGCTCGACGAGCCCTACCGCGCGCTCGACTCGCTCACCAAGAGCGTGATGCACGAAGCGCTGCTCGAGATCTACTACAAGAATAAGGTGACGATCTTCTTCATCACCCATGATCTGGAGGAGGCGATCTTCCTCGGCCACCGCGTCGCGATCATGACCACGCGCCCGTGCAAGCCGAAGAAGGTGCTGACCGTCGACATTCCGCATCCGCGCGACTACAGCGTGCTGACCTCCAAGCGCTTCCGCGAGCTGATCGAGGAGACCAACGATGCGGTTCATGAAGAGGCCCTGAAGGCGTTTCAAGCCGGAGAGAAAGAGGGATGAAAAGGCAAGAAGGATGAAGAAATTCCTCTCCAGCCCGGCGTTTTGGCGCGGCGCGCTCTCCATCGTCGTGTTCCTGGTGCTCTGGGAAATCGGCGCGCGCTCGAAGGCGTGGATGGCGCCCGAGTTCTTCGCGCCGTTCAAGGAGCTGCTCGGCGCGATGGGCTTCAAGAAGGACTACCTGCCCTGGATCGGCGCGGTGCCGGCGCCTTCGGGGGTGCTTAAGGCCTGGGTCGCGGTGCTCGGCCAGCCGGGCTACTGGCAGAGCTGGTACATGAGCATGTTCCGCGTCATGGGCGGCTTCATCGCGGCGATGCTCATCGGCATCCCCTTCGGCCTCGCCCTCGCGGTGAGCCGCGTCGCCCACGGCATCGGCTTCCCGACCTTCGAGGTGCTGCGGCCGATCCCGCCGCTCGCCTGGGTGCCTGCCTCGATCATCTTCTGGCCGACGCAGGAGCTCGCCATCACGTTCATCACCTTCCTCGGCGCCTTCTACACCATCGTGATCAACGTGCTTGGCGGCGCGCGCTCGATCGACGTGCGCTACTTCCAGGCCGCGCAATCGATGGGCTCGTCGAACTGGGACATCTTCCGGCGCGTGATCCTGCCCGGCACGCTGCCCTCGATCGTGGTCGGCTCGGCGGTCGGCATGGGCATCACTTGGGAGGTGGTGGTCGCCGCCGAGATGATCTCGGGCGGCGGCAGCCAGCAGGCCGGCGTCGGCGGCGGCCTCGGCTTCTTCATCTGGAACTCCTACGTCGGCGGCTCCTACGAGCAGATCGTCGTCGGCATGATCTCGATCGGCATCGCCGGCTTCATCTCCAGCGAGCTCCTGCGCTGGGCAGGGCGTTACGCGACCCCATGGCTGAAACTTCGATAAGACCCAAGATCATCCCCGGCGAGATCGTCGTCGAGGGCGTGAGCAAGTCCTACGGCGCGACCCAGTTCCGCAAGGAAGTGGTGCAGGACTGCTCGTTCAAGATCGAGCGCGCGAAGCTTACCGTCATGGTCGGCCCGTCCGGCTGCGGCAAGAGCACCTTGATCCGCCTGCTCGCGGGCTTCGAGCAGCCGACCGAGGGCAGCATCCTCCTGGATGGCGAGCCGGTCACCGAGCCGAGCCGCGATCGCCTGGTGGTGTTCCAGGAGACGGCGCTGTTCCCGTGGATGACGACGTGGGACAACATCCTCTACGGCCCGCGCGCGCGCGGCGAGCTCTCGCGCGAGAGCCTGCAGTTCGGCGAATTTCTCCTCAACAAGGTCGGCCTGCAGGAATTCCGCGACAAGTATCCCGGCCAGCTCTCGGGCGGCATGCAGCGCCGCGCCGAGCTCGCGCGCGCCATGATCAACAACCCCAAGGTCATGATCCTCGACGAGCCGTTCCGCGGCCTCGACGCCATGACCAAGGAGCTGATGTGGGAGTACTACGCGCGGCTGTATGAAGAGAACCGGCGCACCAACTTCTTCGTCACCACCGACATCGACGAGGCGGTGTTCCTCGCCGACCGAATACTGGTCATGTCCAACATCCCGACCCAGGTGCGCGCCGTGATCGAAGTCGACCTGCCGCGGCCGCGCAAGCTGCTCGACATCTTCGAGAACGACCGCGCCAACGACATCAAGAAGCAGGCGCTGTCGATCCTGCACGCCGAGGCGATGCGCTCGTTCTCGCGCGGCTCCAAGGCCGCCGCCGACTTCGTCGACGCCTACCTCAAGCGCGCCAGCCGCGCTTGATGGAGGTCCTGCTCACCAAGCCCGTCGTCGTCACGCTGGCAATCGCCGGGGCCGTGCTTTCAACGGCAGCCTCATTTCTCCAAGCAAGAAACTACGTCAGCGAACGAACCGGCAAGGCCCTCAACTATGCCGGCTACGGCGTGATGGGCGCGAGCATGCTGCTCTTCGTCCTCGCCGGGCTCTGGCGCTGAGAAAAGTCCGGACGGACTATGCGGCCGGCATACGGATTGCGGCCTTGCGGAGCATGGTTGCAGCAAGGAGGCGGACATGACGGACGATCGAGAACCCAGTGCATTGCGCGACGAAGAGGCGCCCAGTGCCGAAGACCCGTACGAGCTCTGGGATTGGGCGAGAGCCGCCGGCGTTTCGGCGGAGGAGCTCAGGAAGGCCTTGCAGCAAGGCCCGCTCACTCGATAAACCGCCTCGCGCCTTGTTCGCGCTGCAGTTCTAGTTTTTTTAGCAGCCCAGCTTCGCTGCCAGCTCGACGAAGTCCGCGGCCGGCAGGTCGACGCAAGCCGGGTCCGGCTTGAGATCCGTGGTCTGCCCGGGACCGTGCTCCGTCGGTCGCGCGACGAAAGCGGTCTTCATGCCCTGCGCTTTGGCTGCTTTCAGATCGTGGTTGTGCGCGGCGACCATCATCACCGAGGCCGCAGCCAGGCCGAGCTGGCGGCAAGAGGCGACATAGGCCTCCGGCGTCGGCTTGTAGGCGCGCGCGGTCTCGGCGCCGAGGATGCAGTCCCACGGCAGCCCCGCGCGCTTCGCCAGGTTGACCATGAGCGCGATGTTGCCGTTCGAGCACGGCGCGATCACCAGTTTTTTCTTCAAGCGAAGAAGGCCCGGTACGGCGTCGGGCCACGGGTCGAGCCGGTGCCAGACGCGGTTCATGTGATCGACGTCGGCCTCGGCAAGCCCCTTGAGGCGGTAGCGCGCGATCAGCTGGTCCAGGCTCTCCCGGTGCAGCACGTCGAGGATCGTGAACCCGCGCTTCCCCGAGCGCACTTCCTCCATCGAGGGCTGGTAGAGCTTGCGCCACTCCACCGCGAACTCCAGCCAGTCGATGCCGTTGATTCCTTTCTGCTTCGCAAACGCGGCGAGATCGCGGCTCACGCTGGTGCGCCAGTCGACCACGGTGCCGAAGACGTCGAACAGGCAGGCGCGAATGTCCATCAGCTGCGGGCATCCGCGAGCAGCCAGGCGACGGCGGCCGGCTCGCTGTCGAAGGTCTCGAACTGCAGCCCGCGCTGCCGGCCGAGAAGCGCGATGTATTCCTGCGACAGCGCGATCTCGCGCGTGTCGGCGATGAAGGCGATCCGGACGCCGGACATGCCCATCAGCTGCTCGAGCGTTTCGGAGAGCTTCCACTGCTCGACCTTGAACACGGGCCGCGACTTGCGGGTCGAGATCAGCACCCTCGCTGCCGCCTGTGCGCGCAGCGTGGCAAGCAGCGCCTGGACGAACTCGGCGGTCTCCTCGGCGGTGTCGCGCTCGACCATCTCGGCTCTGATGTACCCTGGCAGGGTTTCGATCTTGTATTCCACTTGTTCGAATTCGACCGCATGCGTGGCCGCTAGTTTTGCGCGGCAAGGCGCGCTCCCGCCCTGTCGGGATTTGCCCGGCGCGGGGCTAAAGTGCTTGCAGAACGTAGAGCGCAAGCAGCAGGCCGAGCAGCGCGACGGCGAGGCTGGTGATGACGGCGAGGTTCAGCCAATAGCGCGGCGGAATTTCCACCGGACGCAGCGACGCGATCCCGCGCCGGTATTGCACCACCGACAGGACGTTCAACACCACGCCGAGGAGCAGGAACGCAATGCCGATCCAGGCCGCGAAGGCGCGGCCTCCTTTCGCGGCGTCGGCGATGAGCGAGGCGCGGTCGATGAAGAAACCCAGCGCCATCAGGCCCGACGCGGTTCGATTCCAGGCGAGCAGGGTGCGTTCGGCCGCAAACAGCACCCGCGGGTCGTTGAGATCGCTCACCGACGTGAGTCTATACCGCCGCTACAGCGGCGCGGCGCGCGGCCGCGCGCGCTCCGGGTCGTAGAAGGGCAGGGAGGCGACGCGCGCGATGCGGCCGTCGGGGAAGTGCACCGCGCTCCCCTGATCGACCCCGGGACTCACGAATCCCAGCGCGAGCGGCCTGCCAAGCGTGGGCGAGAAGCACTCGCTGGTCACTTGCGCCGGCGGCAGGTCCACGCGCCCGGGTCGGTCCAGGATCTCCAGGCCAACGAGCTTTTTCTTCGTCTCGAAATCGATTTTCTTGTGGGTTACCAGACGGTCCAGACCCAGCTCGCGCGGATTGGCGCGGCCGTCGACCTCGCGCTCGAAGAGCACGTAGCCCGCCTCGATGCGCAGGCTGTCGGCGGCGGCCCAGCTGCAGTCGCGCAGGCCCTCGTTGCGTCCGGCCTCGAGCAGTCTCTTGCGCAGCGCAGCGCCCTCGGCGGTGGGAACGAGTAGCTCGTAGCCCAGCTCGCCGCTGAAGCCGATGCGCCCGATCATCAGCTCTTTTTTCTCGAAGATATGGAAGTACTTCAGGGAAAGCACCGCTTCCTTGCCGACCAGGCGCGCGAGGATGCGGCCGCTCGCGGGCCCCTGGAGGGCGAGGATGGCGAAGGCGCCCGAAGCGTCATGGCCGCCGTAGCGCTTGCGGCGGCCGGTGAAGAGCCAGAAGCGCTCGGTGTCCAGGCACCAGACCGTGGCGTCGATGTCGACCGCGCCGTCCTTCTTCAGCAGCAGCGTGTAGGCAATCTGTCCGGGGATCAGCGCGTCGAGGTTGCGGGTCTGCAGGGCCTGGAGCCCGGCCTTGCCGTGGAACTCGCACAGGCCCATGAACGAGAAGTCGAACAGGCCGGCGCTGCGGCGGGTGGCGAGATGCTCGTCGACCGCGCTCACAGCGTGCGCACGAGAAGCAGGGCGCCGGTGATGACGCAGAGCGCGCCGGCGAGACGGCGAAGGGCGATAGCGCTGGCGATGTGAGCGAGGCGCACGCCGACGATGACGCCCAGGAGCTCGAATACCGTGACGACCGCGGCGGTATTCCAGTCGATGAAGCCGTGGCGGAGATTCTCGATGGAGCCCGAGGTGGCGGCGACGATCTGGAGGACCTGGCTGGTGGCGACCGCGGTCAGCGGCGCGTAGCGCAGGATCACCATCAGCGGCACCGAGAAGAGCGGTCCGCCGGCGCCGGAGAAGCCCGAGCCGAAGCCCGAGACCCCGCCGACGAAACCGAGCAGCAGCCGCTCACGGCGGCCGCGGCCGTTGCGGGCCTGTGCAGTGGGGCGTTGGGGAAGAAAAACGTAACACCCGGCGAGGATGATGATGAGGGCGATGATGATGGCGAGCGGCCGGGGGTCGATGATCGCCGCAACCGCGGCGCCGACGAGGCCGAAGGCGAGGGCGGTGGCGCAGACCGGGATCGTGATGCGCCAGTCGATGCTGCCGCGGCGCTGGTAGAGCCAGGTTCCAAGGATGCCGGTGAAGAGGAAGGTAAAGAGCGAGGTTGCCGCCGCCTGGTGGATCGTGAGCCCGCCAAAAAGCGCGAGAAACGACACCATCAGCACGCCGCCGACGCCGACGGTGCCGATGAGCAGGCCGACGAAGGCGGCGACCGCCGCAAGAAGAAGAACGGACGTCAGCCGGCGGCGAAGGCGACGAGCTCGCTGGTGAGCAGTACCGCGAGCTTCTTCAGAAGCGCATAGCCGAGAGCAGGCTCGCTTTCCATCAGGCGCATCAGCGCGGCGCCGTCGATCGCGATGACCTCGCAGGGCGTGAGGCAGTACGCGGTAGCGATGCGCCGCGCGTGGCCTTCGACCAGCGGCGCCCAGCCGAATACGTCGCCGCGACGGATGATGTCGCCGGCCGCGGTGTCGCGCTTGCCCAGGCCCAGGGTGAACCGCACCATGCCGTCGGCGAGCACGTAGAAGTCGTCGACCGCATCGCCGACCGTGTAGATGCGCGTGTCCTGCGGGAACGCGCGCGCGCGCCCGAGCGCGGCGACGCGCGCCAGCTGCGCCCCGTCGAGGCCCGAGAAGAAGCGGGCCTCGGCGAGGACGGCAGCCGTGTCAGCCAGTTTTTCTCTGCTTTCCAACGATCTGCTTGAACTTGGCGAGCTCGTCTTCCTTCATGAAGACGGTGTGCTCGGTGCCGGGATAGCGGCGCGCGCGCACGTCGTCGCGGTAGTCGCTCAGGCCCTTCTCGAGGATCGGCACGAGGTCGACGTAGATCTTCGAGTGGCGCGGCGTGTGCGCTTCGTAGAGGTGGAACAGGTCCGAGCCGATGATGTGCACGCCGTGCGCGCGATTGCCGGCGCCCAGCGAAATCACCGGCACGGGCAGGGTCTGCGCCAGGTACTCGCACACCTCGGAGGTGGTGACCTCGCACATGATCGAGAAGCAGCCGGCGTCGACCATCGCCCAGGCGTCGTCGACCAGCTCCTTGGCGCGGTCGGCGGTCTTGCCCTGGGCGAAGAAGCCGCCGAGCTGCGGCATGCGCATCGGCGTGATGCCGATGTGGCCCTGCACCGGGATGCCGGCCTTGACGATGGCCTCGATGTACTTGGCGTGGTGCTGGTTGCCCTCGCACTTCATCACCTCGGCGCCGCCCTGCGACAC
>Ga0190265_10002166_pt1 | contig 13119 bp, 8 predicted proteins | sample Popmic124T_FD_133135 | JGI IMG/M metagenome (GOLD analysis project Ga0190265, IMG submission 133135) | Populus adjacent soil microbial communities from riparian zone of Indian Creek, Utah, USA - 124 T | ecosystem: Environmental > Terrestrial > Soil > Riparian zone | place: USA: Utah | collected... | reverse complement strand
CGGCGGCGCGGGCGCGGCGCAGGTCCTTGTGCGGGCCGTCCTGCAGGTTCTGGTCGGCGGTGTAGGCGTGCACCGTGGTCATGAGGCCGCGCTCGATGCCGAATGCGTCGTTGAAGACCTTCGCGAGCGGCGCGAGGCAGTTCGTCGTGCACGACGCGTTCGAGATGATGTGGTGGCGCTCAGGGTCGTACGAGTCCTCGTTGACGCCCATCACGAACGTGGCGTCTTCGTCGGTGGCCGGGGCCGAAATCAGCACCTTCTTCGCGCCCGCCTCCAAGTGCTTGCGCGCGTCGCTCGCCTTGGTGAAGAAGCCGGTCGACTCGATCACGATGTCGACGCCGAGGTCGCCCCAGGGCAGGTTCGCCGGATCGCGCTCGGCGAATGCCTTGATCGCGGTGCCATTGACGATGATGTGCTCGTCGTCGTACTCGACGGTCGCGTCGAGCGGGCCCGTGACCGAGTCGAACTTCAGCAGGTGCGCGAGGGTCTTGTTGTCGGTGAGGTCGTTCACTGCGACGATCTCGAGGTCCGCTCCCTGGGCGAGCGCGGCTCGGAAGTAGTTGCGGCCGATACGGCCGAAGCCGTTGATGCCGATCTTTACAGACACTGAGGTCTCCTGTTTGACGGTGCGGGGACGCACGATGGCAAGGTGGGCGGATCGGAGGGCGGTGTCCCCGGACGGGTCCGGGGACGCCATCCGCTACGACAGTAGCAGCAGCCCTGAGGTCTTCTCGCGAGCGGCGGAGAAGCGCTCCTGCACGTTCGCCCAGTTCACGATGTTCCAGAAGGCCTTGACGTAATCGGCTCGGACGTTCTTGTAGTCGAGGTAGTAGGCGTGCTCCCAGACGTCGAGCATGAGAAGCGGCACGATGCCTGCGGGGAGGTTCGCCTGCTGGTCGAAGAACTGCACGATGATGAGCCGCTGTCCGATGGAATCCCACGCGAGCACGGCCCAACCCGAGCCCTGCACGCCGAGGGCGGTGGCGGTGAAGTGCGCACGGAACTTGTCGAACGAGCCGAAGTCGTTGTCGATGGCGGCCGCGAGCTCTCCGGTGGGCCGGTCGCCGCCGTCGGGCGACATGTTGGTCCAGAAGATCGAGTGGTTGACGTGGCCGCCGAGGTTGAACGCGAGGTCCTTCTCGAGCTTGTTGACATTGGCCAGGTTGTCGGAGTCACGCGCTTCGGCGAGCTGCGCGAGGGCGGTGTTCGCGCCGGTCACGTACGCCTGGTGGTGCTTCGAGTGATGCAGCTCCATGATCGTAGCGCTGATGGAGGGCTCGAGCGCCGCATAGTCGTAAGGCAGGTCGGGCAGGGTGTAGTCAGCCATTGCTTCTCCTTGTCAGATGCCGGGCTTTCCGGGCTCCTGCCCGGTGTTCCGCGGCTGCACTCTCGAGTCTATGCCCGCCCGGCGATGCGTCCACCGGGTTGACGTCGCGGTCGTCAGACGTCGTCGAGGTCGGGAGGAAGGCTCGCCTCGGTGCCGGGGACGCCGAGGTCGGCAGCACGCTTGTCGGCCATCGCGAGGAGGCGTCGGATGCGTCCGGCGACCGCGTCTTTCGTCATCGGCGGGTCTGCATAGTGACCCAGTTCGTCGAGGCTTGCGTCACGGTGAGCGAGGCGCAACTCACCCGCATAGCGCAGGTGTTCGGGGATGTCGCCGGCGAGCAGCTCCATCGCCCGTTCCACCCGCGCGCATGCGGCCACTGCTGCCTGCGCCGACCTCCGAAGGTTGGCGTCATCGAAGTTCACGAGGCGGTTGGCGGTGGCTCTCACCTCTCGGCGCTGCCGGAGCTCCTCCCAGTTGCGCACGGTGTCGGTCGCCCCCATGAGGGCGAGCATCGCGCTGATCGCCTCACCGTCTCGGATCACCACACGGTGCACGCCGCGCACCTCCCTCGCCTTCGCGGAGATGCCGAGTCGACCGGCAGCCCCGACGAGGGCCATCGCCGTCTCATTCCCGGGGCAGGTCACCTCGAGGGCGGCGGACCGGCCCGGATCTGTCAGGCTGCCGTGGGCAAGGAATGCTCCACGCCAGACCGCCGCGATGTCCTCGCGAGAGCCGGTGGTGAGCTTGTTCGGCAGGCCACGCACGGGACGGCGGCGCGCATCGAGCAAGCCCGTCTGGCGGGCGAGCGTCTCTCCCCCGTCGAGCACGCGAACGAGGTACTGGTTGGATCTGCGGATGCCGGACGGCGAGATCACCGAGACATCAGGGCGAACCCCGTAGAGCTCTCCGAGATCGCGCGTCACACGCCGAGCTGTCGTCTGCGAGTCGAGCTCCGCCTCGATCGCGATGCGCCCGGAGATGATGTGCAGGCCGCCCGCGAACCGGAGCACCGAAGCGAGCTCGGCTGCCCGCACGCTCGTCTTCGACACCTCGACCCGCGCGAGTTCCTCTTTCACGTCCGCGGTCAGTGCCACCTCACGTCCTCTCGTTCGTCACGACGCCACCGGTCATTCCCGGCCGCGATCACGGTGCTTCACGCTCACGACGACCCCTGGCATCTGCTCGAGCCGGTCGCCCAGCGCACGGACGAGTGCGACCGAGCGGTGCTTCCCGCCCGTGCACCCGATCGCGATCGTCGCGTGGCGCTTGTTCTCACGCTGATAGCCCGCGAGCACGGGCTCGAGTGCGGTCGCGTAGGCGTCGATGAACTCGCGCGCGCCCGGTTGCTCGAGCACGTAGTCCGAGACGGCGGCGTCCTCGCCGCCGAGGTGGCGCAGCTCGGGCACCCAGAACGGATTCGGCAGGAACCGCGCGTCGGCGACGAGGTCGGCGTCGGCGGGAAGGCCGTACTTGAAGCCGAAGCTCAACAGGGTCACCTGGAGCCCGGCCCGCCCCTCCTCCGCGAAGGTCTCAGTGATGAGCGTGGCGAGTTGGTGGATATTGAGGTCGGAGGTGTCGATGACGATGTCGCTCGACTCGCGCAGTTCGGCGAGACGTTGGCGCTCGGCTCCGATGCCGTCGAGGAGTGTGCCGTCCTCCTGCAGCGGATGGGGTCGGCGCACGGATTCGAAGCGACGCACGAGCACGGCATCGGTCGCATCGAGGAACACGACCCGCACGTTCACGCCGGTGCGGAGGGCCTGGATGATGTCGCGAAGCTCGGAGAAGAAGTCGCCGCCCCGCACATCGACCACCGCCGCGATCCGAGGCAATGAGGCGCCGGCACGTTCGACGAGTTCAACGAGCGGGCGAAGCATCTGCGGCGGGAGGTTGTCGACCACGTACCAGCCGAGGTCTTCCAACGCATTGCCGACCGTGGTGCGTCCGGCGCCCGACATCCCGGTGACGATGAGCATCTCCTGTTGCAGAGCTCCAGTTGGCATCGTCTCGGGTCCCCTTCCGCGCGTCGACACCCCAGCCTACCGGGGAGCCGACCCGCCGTCGGCGCGCAGCCGGGTATGCACGGTCGCGGCGGTGGCGGGGCCGATGCCCTTCACTTCGGTGATCTCCGCCTCGGTCGCGGCGCGCAGGCGCGACACGGATCCGAAGTGGCGGAGCAGCTCTTTCACGCGCGCCGGCCCGAGACCAGGGATCTCGGAGAGCACCGTACCGATGTCGCGCTTCCGTCGCTGGCGCTGATGCGTGATGGCGAACCGGTGGGCTTCGTCGCGCACGCGCTGGAAGAGGAAGAGCGCATCGCTGTTTCGCGGGAGGATCACCGGGAAATCCGCGTCTGGCGTCCAGATCTCCTCCAGTCGCTTGGCGATGCCGCAGAGGTAGATGCCGTCCACTCCCGATTCCTCCAACGCGCGAGCCGCCGCAGCGACCTGCGGTTGCCCGCCGTCGACGACGAGGAGGTTCGGCCGGTAGGCGAACTTCTTGCGTCGCTCGGATGCCGCGGCATCCGAATCACCGGAAGCGACCGCGTCGGCCTCGTGTGCTTCATGTCGGTCGGCGTGCTGCTCGCCGGATCGCCTCGGATCGGCGAGATATGCGAGCCGCCGGGTGAGCACCTGGTGGATCGAGTCGGTGTCATCGCTCGAGCTCGGGATCGTGAACCGGCGATACTCATCTTTGCGTGGGAGCCCGTCTTCGAAGACCACCATCGAGGCGACGATGTTCGTACCACTCAGGTGGGAGACGTCGTAGCACTCGATCCGGAGCGGCGCATCGGCCATGCCCAGCGCCTCCTGGATGTCTTCAAGGGCACGAGACCGGGTGGTGAAGTCGGCGCTTCGGCGGGTTTTGTAGAGCATGAGGGACTGTTTGGCGTTCTGCGTGGCGGTCTGGAGCAGCGCAGCCTTGTCGCCGCGTTGCGCCGCACGAAGGCGCACCTTGCGCTCTGCGAGAGTGCCCAGCCACGTCTCGAGCGCCGCAGCGTCGTCGGGGAGCTCTGGGACGATCACCTCTCGGGCGGGGATGAGGCCGTCGCCGTACGCGTTCTGAACGACAGAGTCGACGAGATCGCCGAGCGGCACATCGAGCTCCTTGTCGACCGTCCAGGTGTGCACACCCCTCACCCGGCCGCCGCGCACGACGAACAGTTGCACTGCAGCGGCGAGTTCATCGTGCTCGATCCCGAAGACGTCGATGTCGACCCGGTCACCGAGCACCATGGCGCTCTTCTCGAAGAACGCCGTGGCGGCCTGGAGCTGATCGCGGCGACGTGCAGCCGTCTCGTAGTCCTGCACGTCGGCTGCCGCGCGCATCGACGTGCGGAGGTCGTCGAGGATTCTCGGGTCCTGGTTCTGCATGAAGGCCACGAACCGGTTGACATTGTCGCGGTGTTCTTCGACCGTGACCCTGCCCGAGCACGGCCCGTAGCAGCGTCCGATCTGCCCCGCGAAGCACGGCTTGCCCGTCGCCATCGCACGACGATAATCGCTGTCTTTGCAGGTGCGGATGGGGAACAGCTTGATCAGCAGGTCGAGCGTCTCATTGACGGCCCACACCTTCGGATACGGGCCGAAATAGCGCCCACCCGGAATGCCACGCCTGCGCGAGACCATTGCCCGCGGCGCCTCGTCGCCGAGCGTCACGACGAGGTAGGGGTAGGACTTGTCATCTTTGAAGCGCACATTGAAGGGCGGCTTCAACTCGTTGATCCAGGTGATCTCGAGATTCAGCGCCTCGACATCGGTTCGCACGACGGTCCACTCGACGGCAGCGGCGCTGGTCACCATCCGTTGCGTGCGCTCGTGCAGCGTGTGCAACGGCGCGAAGTAGTTCGACAGGCGTGCCCGAAGGTTCTTGGCCTTGCCGACGTAGAGCACGCGCCGATCGGCGTCCCTGAATCGATAGACGCCCGGGCCGGTCGGGATCTCCCCCGGCTTCGGTCGATAGGGAACGCTCTGGGTTCTCGCTGACGCCGTGCTCATCGCCTCAGCTGGCGACCTCGGCGCGCACGGATGCGGCGTCGAAGATCTCGCGCAGGAAGTAGCCGGTGTGACTCTCGGACACTCGAGCGACCTGCTCGGGCGTACCGGTGGCCACGACCTGACCGCCGCCCGATCCCCCCTCGGGGCCGAGGTCGATGATCCAATCGGCCGACTTGATGACGTCGAGGCTGTGCTCGATGACGATGACGGTGTTGCCCTTCTCGACGAGCTTGCCGAGCACCTTCAGGAGCTTGCGCACGTCTTCGAAGTGCAGGCCGGTCGTCGGCTCGTCGAGGACATAGACGCTTCGGCCGTTCGAGCGCCGCTGAAGTTCGGTGGCAAGCTTCACCCGCTGGGCCTCGCCGCCCGACAACGTCGTGGCGCTCTGCCCGAGCTGCACGTAGCCGAGCCCGACGTCGACGAGCGTCTTGAGGTAACGGTGGATGGCCGAGATCGGCTCGAAGAACTCGGCCGCCTCGCTGATCGGCATCTCGAGCACCTCGGCGATGTTCTTGCCCTTGTAGTGCACCTGGAGCGTCTCGCGGTTGTAGCGCTTGCCGCCGCAGACCTCGCACGCGACATAGACGTCTGGGAGGAAGTTCATCTCGATCTTGATGGTGCCGTCGCCCGAGCACGCCTCGCAGCGGCCGCCCTTGACGTTGAAGCTGAACCGGCCGGGCAGGTAGCCGCGAGCCTTCGCCTCGTTCGTCTCGGAGAACAGCGTGCGGATTCGATCGAATACCCCCGTGTACGTGGCGGGATTGGATCGAGGTGTGCGCCCGATGGGTGCCTGGTCGACGTGCACCACCTTGTCGAGGTGGTCGAGACCGGTCACCCTGCGGTGCTTGCCCGGAACCTTGCGCGCGCCGTTGAGGCGGTTCGCCAGCACCCGGTACAGGATGTCGTTGACGAGGGTCGACTTGCCCGAACCACTGACCCCCGTGACCGCGGTGAACGTGCCGAGCGGGAAGTCGACGTCGATGCCGCGGAGGTTGTTCGCCTCTGCGCCGGTGACCGAGATCATGCGCTCGCGGTCGACAGGGCGACGACGCGCAGGAATCGGGATCTCCCGCCGACCGGAGAGATAGTCGCCGGTGAGCGAGCGGGTGTTGGCGACGAGGTCGCTGTAGTTGCCGGAGTGCACGACGGTGCCGCCGTTCACGCCCGCGCCCGGGCCGATGTCGACGATCCAATCGGCCGTGCGGATGGTGTCTTCGTCGTGCTCGACCACGATCAGCGTGTTGCCGAGGTCGCGGAGCGCAATGAGGGTGTCGATCAGCCGACGGTTGTCGCGTTGGTGCAGGCCGATGCTGGGCTCGTCGAGCACGTAGAGCACGCCGGTGAGGCCCGAGCCGATCTGCGTCGCGAGCCGGATGCGCTGGGCCTCGCCACCGGAGAGACTGCCTGCGGCACGCGAGAGATCGAGATAGCTGAGGCCGACCCGGATGAGGAAGTCGAGACGCACCTTGATTTCGCGCAGCACCTGGGCACCGATGGCCTGCTCGCGATCTGAGAGGTGCAGTCGGTCCATGAACGAACGCGCCTCGGTGAGGCTCAGGAGGCCAACGTCGGCGATGCTCGCGCCGTGGATGAGCACCGAGAGCACCTCGGGCTTGAGTCGCTTGCCGTCGCATACCGGGCACGGAACCTCACGGAGGTACTCCGACCACCTGGCGCGCTGCACATCGGTCTCGGCCTGCAGGTACTGCCGCTCGATGTAGGGGACGACGCCCTCGAATCCCGAGGTATAGCTCATCTCTCGCCCATAGCGATTGCGCCAGCGCACCTTCACCTCGAAGTTGTCGCCACGCAGCACCGCCTGACGCGCATCTTCTGGCAATTCTTCCCACGGAGTGTCGAGCGAGAACCCGAGATCGCGAGCGAGGCCTGCGAGGAGCTTCTCGTAGTAGTTGTACAGGCTCTTGCCCTGCGACGTCCACGGGATGATCACGCCCTCAGCGATGCTCATGGCAGGGTCGCCAAGGAGCAGCGCGTCATCGACGGACATGCGGGTGCCGAGCCCGGAGCACTCGGGGCAGGCGCCGAACGGCGCATTGAACGAGAAGGTGCGCGGTTCGATCTCAGTGAGCTGGATCGGATGCTGGTTGGGGCAGGACAGCTTTTCGGAGTAGGTCGCCCAGGCGTCGGGGCCGGCCTCGTCGACGTAGTTCACCTGCACCAGGCCGTCGGTCAGGCGAAGCGCGGTCTCGAGCGAGTCGGTGAGGCGATTGAGGATGTCTGGGCCGGCGACGAGACGGTCGACGACCACCGAGATGTCGTGCTTGACCTGCTTCTTGAGGACCGGCGGTTCGTCGAGGCGGATGACCTCGCCATCGACCACGGCACGCGAGTATCCCTGTGCCGCGAGATCGCGGAAGAGGTCGACGAACTCGCCCTTCTTCTTCGAGATGACGGGGCTGAGTACCTGGTACCGCGTGCCCTCTGACAACTCCATGAGCTGGTCGGCGATCTGCTGCACCGTCTGTCGCTGGATGCGCTCACCGCAGATGGGGCAGTGCGGCACACCGATGCGCGCCCACAGAAGTCGCATGTAGTCGTAGATCTCGGTGATCGTGCCCACGGTCGAGCGTGGGTTGCGGTTCGTGGACTTCTGGTCGATCGAGACGGCAGGACTGAGCCCCTCGATGAAATCGACGTCTGGCCGGTCGACCTGGCCGAGGAACTGGCGGGCGTACGCCGAGAGCGATTCGACGTACCGTCGCTGCCCTTCGGCGAAGATCGTGTCGAATGCCAGCGACGACTTGCCAGAGCCCGACAGGCCAGTGAACACCACCATTGCGTCGCGCGGGATCTCGACGTCGACGTTCTGCAGATTGTGCACGCGGGCACCGCGGACACTCAGGCGCGTATGGGCATCGAGACGTGAAACTGGCACCCTAAGAGTCTAAGGAGCGCCACCGACATGAAGTCCGCCATGGCACGCGCTCTCAGCGAACATACGTTCGATTGACACCCATCCTTCGGCTCGGACGGTCAGCCGAGGTGACCGGCGCGCTCCATCTGGCGGAGCTCTCGCTTGAGATCGGACACCTCGTCGCGGAGCCGGGCGGCGAGTTCGAACTTCAGTTCTCCTGCCGCCTCGAGCATCTGGTCGTTGAGGTCGCGGATGAGCTCCTCCAGATCGTTCGCTCCGGCCGCCGCGATGCCGTCGCGGCGCAGGTTCGGCACTGGAGACTTCTTGCGGGCGTCGCGGCCCGCGAGCAGTGCGGCGGTGTCGGCCTCTTCGCGAGCCAGCACGTCGGTGATATCGGCGATGCGCTTGCGCAGCGGCTGCGGATCGATGCCGTTCGCTCGGTTGTACTCGAGCTGACGGTCTCGGCGGCGTGTCGTCTCATCGATCGCCGACTTCATCGAATCGGTCAGCACGTCGGCGTACATGTGCACCTCGCCCGAGACGTTACGCGCGGCGCGACCGATCGTCTGGATGAGCGACGTCGACGAACGAAGGAACCCCTCTTTGTCGGCGTCGAGGATGGCGACGAGCGACACCTCTGGCAGGTCGAGCCCCTCACGCAAGAGGTTGATGCCGACCAGGACGTCGTAGACACCGGCACGGAGCTCGGTCAGGAGTTCGACGCGTCGCAATGTGTCGACGTCGGAGTGCAGGTAGCGGACCCGCACGCCGGCCTCGGTCAGGAAGTCGGTCAGCTCCTCGGCCATGCGCTTGGTGAGAGTGGTCACGAGCACGCGCTCGTCACGTTCGCTGCGCGTGCGGATCTCTTCGAGCAGGTCGTCGATCTGCCCCTTCGAGGGCTTCACGACGATCTGCGGATCAACGAGACCGGTCGGGCGGATGATCTGCTCCACCACGCCGTCGGCGATGTTCATCTCGTAACGGCCGGGCGTGGCCGAGAGGTAGACGGTCTGCCCGACCCTGTCTTTGAACTCGTCGAATTTGAGCGGTCGGTTGTCGAGCGCGCTCGGCAACCGGAATCCGTGCTCGACGAGCGTGCGCTTGCGTGACGAGTCGCCCTCGTACATGGCGCCGATCTGCGGCACGGTGACATGCGATTCATCGATGACCATGAGGAAGTCGTCGGCGAAGTAGTCGAGCAGGCAGTGCGGCGCCTCGCCCGGTGCCCTGCCGTCGATGTGGCGCGAGTAGTTCTCGATACCGGAGCAGAAGCCGATCTGCTCCATCATCTCGAGGTCGAAGGTCGTGCGCATGCGCAGCCGCTGTGCCTCCAGCAGTTTGCCCTCGCGCTCGAGCTCTGCGAGTCGTTCTTCGAGTTCGATGCGAATCGTGCCGATGGCCCTCTGCATCACGTCGGTGCTCGCCACGTAGTGCGAGCCCGGGAAGATCGGTACGGCGTCGAGCTTCGCCACGACCTGGCCGGTCAGGGGGTGCAGGCTGAAGAGCGCCTCGATCTCGTCGCCGAACATCTCGATGCGGATGGCGAGCTCTTCGTAGACCGGGATGATCTCGATGGTGTCGCCGCGGACGCGGAAGGTTCCACGCGAGAAATCGACGTCGTTGCGCTGATACTGCATGGAGACGAACTTGCGAATGAGCCAGTCGCGATCGACCCGCTGGCCGACCTGGAGCGGCATCATCGCGCCGAGATATTCTTCTGGCGTGCCGAGCCCGTAGATGCACGAGACGGTGGACACCACGACGACGTCGCGCCTGCTGAGCAGCGAGTTCGTGGTCGAATGCCGGAGGCGCTCGACCTCCGCGTTGATCGATGAGTCCTTCTCGATGAAGGTGTCGGTCTGCGGCACGTACGCCTCAGGCTGGTAGTAGTCGTAGTACGAGACGAAGTACTCGACTGCATTGTTCGGCATGAGCTCGCGGAACTCGGTGGCGAGCTGGGCCGCAAGGGTCTTGTTGTGCGCGAGCACGAGGGTGGGTCGTTGCACCTGCTCGATGAGCCAGGCGGTCGTGGCCGACTTGCCCGTTCCGGTCGCGCCGAGCAGCACAACGTCGGTCTCTCCTGCATTGATGCGACCGGCGAGTTCGGCGATCGCCGTCGGCTGGTCGCCGCTCGGCTGGTACTCGCTGACGACCTCGAAGGGGCGTACGGTTCGGGTGGCCTGCATATCTTCCAGTCTAGGAACGGCCACCGACACTACTTCCGGGTTCGCTCCTGGCGGATGCGGTGCCACAGCGCATCCGACTGGCTCATGGTGTGGGCCATCGAACCATCGGTGTCGATGACGACGTCGGCGATCTCGAGCCGGCGTGTGTTGTCGACCTGGGCGTCGACGCGCGCCTCCGCCTGGATCGGGTCGAGCCCGCGTTCCTCGACGAGGCGCTTGACCTGCGTGCGCTTCGGCGCGTTCGTCACCACGATGAGGTCGAACGGATGATCGACGGCTGCGTCGACGAGCAGCGGAACGTCGTAGACCACCACAGCATCGGGGTCGTCGCGCTCTGCCTTCTCGATGAGCTTCGCGGATCGCTCGCGGACGGCCGGATGCACGATCGCATTGAGCTTGGCCCGCGTAGCCTCATCGGCGAACACGATCTCACCGAGCTTCTGGCGGTCGAGCGTGCCATCGTGCCGGAGCACCCCTGTGCCGAACTCCTCGACGATGGCCGAGAGGGCCGCCGTACCGGGTTCGACGACCCGGCGCGCGACCTCGTCGGCGTCGATGTGCACGGCACCGTGCTCTACGAGCCTTCTGGCGACAGTGGACTTACCTGAGGCGATACCGCCCGTGAGACCAATCAGATACACGACGACAACTCTAACCGTGGGAAACTCGAGTCGTCGGCCGAAGGGGTGAGGATGCTCGAGCTGTTGACGGGAACGGGGCTCGCGCTCGCCGCCGGGCTCAATGCGTGGATCCCGCTCGTCATCATCGGCGGGCTCGACCGCTTCACCGGGCTGGTCGAGCTGCCGTCCCCATGGGCATGGCTGTCGAACGAGTGGGTCCTCCTCATCCTCGTCGCCCTGCTCGTGCTCGAGTTCATCGCCGACAAGATTCCCGGCGTCGACTCGATCAACGACGTGGTACAGACGGTCGTGCGGCCGACCGCCGGCGGGATCGCCTTCGGCTCGGGCGCGGATGCCACAACGATCGCGGTCACCGATCCCGAGGCGTTCTTCACCACGCAGCAGTGGGTTCCGATCGCGGTCGGCGTCGTGATCGCGCTCGGCATGCACCTGGTCAAGGCGGCCGCCCGCCCCGTGGTGAACGCCATGACGGCAGGGGTCGGCGCGCCCGCCGCGAGCTTCGCCGAAGACGCCGGCAGCGTCGCATTCGCGTTCGCCGCGCTGCTCGCACCGGTGCTCGTGCTGCTCGGGATCGCACTCGTCGTGGTGCTCATCGTCATGCTGGTGCGACGGCTCCGCACGAGACGGGCGCGGCAGGGGCATCCGCCGATCACGGAATGACCAGCCGGAGACGCCGGAAGGCCGGCCCCCGAGGGGACCGGCCTTCCGGTTCGCGATTCGCGATGCGTCAGTTGCTGGAGAGCTTCTCACGCAGCGCAGCGAGCGACGCGTCGTCGGCGAGGGTGCCCGCGCCGGCGGCGTCGTTCGAGAACGAGGATGCTGCAGAGGAGAACGAGTCGTCGGTCGTCGCAGCGGCGTTCGCCTGCGCGACCTGCTTCTTGTGCGCCTCCCAGCGGGCCTGGGCGGCAGCGTAGTCCTGCTCCCACTTCTCGCGCTGGGACTCGAAGCCCTCGCTCCACTCGTTGGTCTCGGGGTCGAAGCCCTCAGGGTACTTGTAGTTGCCCTGCTCGTCGTACTCGGTGAGCATGCCGTAGAGCGCCGGGTCGAACTCGGTGCCTTCGGGGTCGACGCCCTCGTTCGCCTGCTTCAGCGAGAGCGAGATGCGGCGACGCTCGAGGTCGATGTCGATGACCTTGACGAAGACCTCTTCGCCCACCGACACGACCTGCTCGGCGAGCTCGACGTGCTTGCCCGAGAGCTCCGAGATGTGCACGAGGCCCTCGATGCCGTCTGCGACGCGAACGAACGCGCCGAACGGAACGAGCTTCGTGACCTTGCCCGGGGCGACCTGGCCGATCGCGTGGGTGCGCGCGAAGACCTGCCACGGGTCTTCCTGGGTCGCCTTGAGCGACAGGGAGACGCGCTCGCGGTCGAGCTCGACGGACAGCACCTCGACGGTGACCTCCTGGCCGACCTCGACGACCTCGCTGGCGTGCTCGATGTGCTTCCACGACAGTTCGGAGACGTGGACGAGACCGTCGACGCCGCCGAGGTCGACGAACGCGCCGAAGTTGACGATCGACGAGATGACGCCCTTGCGGATCTGGCCCGGGTGGAGGTTCGCGAGGAACGTCGAACGCGACTCGGACTGCGTCTGCTCGAGGAGCGCGCGGCGCGAGAGCACGACGTTGTTGCGGTTCTTGTCGAGTTCGAGGATCTTCGCCTCGATCTCCTGGCCGAGGTACGGCGTGAGGTCGCGCACCCGGCGGAGCTCGATGAGCGAGGCCGGGAGGAACCCGCGAAGGCCGATGTCGACGATCAGGCCACCCTTGACGACCTCGATGACCGAACCGGTCACGACGCCATCGGATTCCTTGATCTTCTCCACGTCGCCCCATGCGCGCTCGTACTGAGCGCGCTTCTTCGACAGGATGAGACGGCCTTCTTTGTCTTCCTTCTGGAGGACGAGGGCCTCGACGGTGTCGCCGACGCCGACGACCTCGCTGGGGTCGACATCGTGCTTGATCGAAAGCTCACGCGAGGGGATGACACCCTCGGTCTTGTAGCCGACGTCGAGGAGTACCTCGTCGCGGTCGATCTTCACGACGGTGCCCTCGATGAGGTCGCCGTCGTTGAAGAACTTCAAAGTCTT
>Ga0190265_10002165_pt1 | contig 13119 bp, 11 predicted proteins | sample Popmic124T_FD_133135 | JGI IMG/M metagenome (GOLD analysis project Ga0190265, IMG submission 133135) | Populus adjacent soil microbial communities from riparian zone of Indian Creek, Utah, USA - 124 T | ecosystem: Environmental > Terrestrial > Soil > Riparian zone | place: USA: Utah | collected... | reverse complement strand
TCGTCGCGGATCAGCTTGCCGACCTTCTTGGCGTCCTCGGAGCTGATGCCCTCCTTGAGCGCGATGCTGATCTTGGTCTCGCGTCCGGACGGACGGGGCTCGCCGGCGTCGAGGATCTTCAGGGATTGCTGCCGCTTGATCAGCTTCTCCTTGAAGACGTCGAGTACGGCGTTGGCCCGGTCCTCGGCGCTCGCGGAGATCTCGATGCCCTGCTCGCCGGACCACTTGATCTCGGCGCCGGTCCCCTTGAAGTCGTACCGCTGCGAGACCTCACGGGCCGCCTGCGACAAGGCGTTGTCCACCTCCTGGCGGTCGATCTTGCTGACGATGTCGAACGACGAGTCGGCCATGGTGGTGGACCTCCATCCGATTTATTTCTTGCGACGGTGCTGCGCTATCCTCGGCTGCGCGCGGGCCCACACTAACGGGCAGCGAGCACGGCAGGTTGTCCGAGTGGCCAATGGAAACGGACTGTAAATCCGTCGGCGTATGCCTACGCAGGTTCGAATCCTGCACCTGCCACCAGCGTGCGACAAGCGAAGACGCGGGCAGCTCGAAGCGATCGAGAGGAATCCATGTCCGACACTCAGCCCACCGGCATCAAGTCCACCCTGGTGGTCACCGCCCATGCAGGGGACTTCGTCTGGCGCGCGGGAGGTGCCATCGCCCTGGCCGCCTCACGCAACGAGACGGTCACCATCGCCTGTCTGACTTTCGGCGAGCGAGGCGAGTCTGCGCGCGCCTGGAGGGAGGGCAAGTCCCTCGAAGAGGTCAAGGCCATGCGACGAGTCGAGGCCGAGGAAGCGGCCCGCGTACTCGGTGCAGATGTGCGTTTCTTCGACGCCGGTGACTACCCGCTCGTGGCAACACCAGAGCTGACCGACTCCCTGGTGAAGCTGTACCGAGAGACCGTGCCCGACGTCGTACTCACCCACGCGCTCCGCGACCCCTACAACGTGGACCACCCGGCAGCGGCACAGATAGCTCTGGACGCCCGCATCCTGGCCCAGGCCGCTGGTTATCCCGCAGAGGGGGAACCGCTGGGGGCTCCGCCGGTCTTCTTCTTCGAGCCTCATCAGCCCGAGATGTGCGGCTTCGAGCCACAGGTCCTGCTGGACATCACGGAGGTCTTCGACGTCAAGCGGAAGGCGATGGAGTGCCTGGCCGCACAACAGCACCTGTGGGAGTACTACACCGACCTCGGCAAGCGCCGCGGTGTCCAGCTCAAGCGCAACTCCGGACCGAACCTCGGACGATCCAGCACGACGTACGGCGAGGCGTACATGCGGCCCTACCCGCAAGTGACGGGCGAGCTCGCCTGAGGGGTCGAGTCGACGACGCCGAACACCGACCTCACTGCTGCCGATCGGGCCCCTGGCTCTCGACATTGCGTTGCTGCGGCCCCGTGTAGCGACCCAGGAGAGGGGGAGGCAGCGGCCCCTTGATCCGCCGTCCGCCTTGGCGTTCCTCCCAGGAGTGGGCCAGGATCCCGACGGATCGCGAGAGCACGAAGAGGCCGCGGCACTGCTCAGGTGCGAAGCCGAGCTCTGCGTAGATCGTGGCCGTGGCGCCGTCGATGTTCATCGGCACGGTCCGATCCCGATCGGCGCCGAGCTGCCGCTCGACCTCGAGGGCGACGGCCAGGTAGCGCCCGGCCACCTCACCTCGCTCCGCCGCCCCGGACGTGAGTGCGATGAGCGGGTCGCGTCTCGGGTCCCGTGGATGGAACCGGTGCCCGAATCCCGGCAGCAGCCGTCCTTGGTCCCGGAGTCCGGAGATGACGGTGCGGACGGCGGTCGTGAGGGAGGGGTCGGACCCGCTGGTGAGCGCGAGGACCTGGTCGAAGATCTCCATGCACTGCTGGCCGGCACCGCCGTGGATGTCCCCGAGGAGGTTGGCGCCGGTGGCCATCGCGCTGTTGATGGGGAGCCCGCAGCTCACGGCCATCCGTGCCGCCGCGATCGACGGCGCCTGGGTGCCGTGATCCACGGCCGCGACCAGGGCCGCCTCGAGCAGGGTGGCTTCACCTGGGGTGGGCCTCTCGCCGCGGAGCATCACCCAGATCATCTCGCTGAAGGTGACCTCGCCGATGAGCTGCTCGATGGGGTAGCCATGCATGCGGATGACGCCCGGTGCGATGTCGGAGATGGCCGTGGACCAGTAGCCAGTGATGGCGTCCTCGAGCTCATCCATCACACGACCCCTGCCTCGCGGAGCTCTTCTATCTCCGTGGGCGAGTACCCGAGACGCCTGAGCTCGTCGTCCGTGTCCTGCCCGAGGCGCGGTGGCGGCGCCTGCGGCGAGGCGGGTGCGTCGTCGACATGGATGCTGCTGCCGAGCACCGAGACGTGACCGTCCTCCGCCTCGGCGAGTGGCATCCGGTGGACCAGTTGTCTCTCTTGTACCTGGGTCATCCCCAGCACCTCGGCCACGGTCAGGACCGGTCCGACGGGGACACCGGTGCCCTCGAACAGCTGGTCCCACTCGAGCGCCGTGTGGGCGGCCAGCGCGACCTCGATCTCGCGGGTGAGCTCCGCGCGGTGACGCTTGCGCTGTTCACGGGTCCTGAACTGCTCGTCCTCAACTAGCTCGGGGCGACCGATCACGCGGCACAGGTTCTCGTACTGCTCCTGCTTGTTGGCGGCAATGTTCAGCTGGCCGTCTGCGGTCTCGAACGTTCCCGATGGCGCCGCCGTGAAGTTCTCGTTTCCGATCGCTACCGGTTCACGGCCCGCCATCAGGTAGTCGGAGACGACCCACCCCATCGCTGCCACCGCGGACTCCAGCATCGACACGTCGAGCCGGGCGCCCCGACCGGTCCGGCCGCGGCCGGCCAGGGCGGCGGCAACCGCGAAGGCGGCGGCGAAGCCACCGAGCGTGTCGCAGATCGGGTATCCCGCTCGCAGGGGAGCCGTCCCGGCGGTCCCGGTCACGCTCATCAGGCCGGACATGCCCTGGATGATCTGGTCGTACGCCGGTCGGTCGCGCAGCGGACCCGTCTGACCGAAGCCTGAGACGGCGCAGTAGACGAGGCCGGGGTTGAGCTCCTGCAGCCTCGCCCAGGAGAAACCCAGGCGTTCCATCACGCCGGGTCGGAAGTTCTCGAGCAGCACGTCGGACTCCGCGACGAGTCTTTCGAGGATCTCCTTGCCACGCGGTTCCTTGAGGTTCAAGGTGATCGACTTCTTGCCTGCGTTCTGGGCGAGGAAGGAGATCCCCATGCCCTGCGCGCTCATGCCGGGGTGGGCCCCGAGCTGTCTGGCCAGGTCTCCCTTGCCCGGTGCCTCCACCTTCAACACCTCGGCACCCATGAGGCTGAGCTGGTAGCCGGCGAACGGTCCGGCCAGGACGTTCGTGAGGTCCAAGACCCGGATGTCCTTCAGGAGAGCCGTCATCGAGACCTCTCTTCGTGGTGATCCCGCGGCACTGTCAGCAGCGACGGGTCGGATTGAGCGGATGGGTCGCGCCGGGGGTGGCTTCGTGATATGCCACTGTATACATCAGTACTCACTCAAGGGGACCGGTCCATGAACGATGCCAGTGGGACGTGGACGGTGCTGGTCACGGCACCGCAGTTCGCCGAGCCCGGGCTGGGCATCCTGCGTGACGCGGGGTGTGAGGTCCTCGTGCTGACAGGTTCCAAGGACAAGGCGGAGGTCGATGCCATCCTCTCGTCACGGAAGGTCCACGCGGTCATCTCCCGGACGATCCAGCTCGATGGGGCCACGCTGGAGGCGTGTCCGAGCCTTCGGGTGGTGTCGAAGCATGGCGTGGGGGTCAACAACATCGACGTGGCGGCTGCCAGCCGTCTCGGCATCCCGGTGACCTCGACTCCCGGGGTCAACGCCCAGTCGGTGGCCGAGCTGACGCTCGGTCTCATGCTCAGTGCAGCTCGACGCATCCCCTGGCTCGACCAGGAGGTCAAGCACGGTCGCTGGACGCGCCTGCAGGACGGTTTCCAGCTGGCCGGCCGCACGCTCGGCCTGGTCGGCTTCGGCGACGTCGGCAGGCGGGTGGGCTTGGCCGCCTCGGCGCTCGGCATGCAGGTCGTGGCCTTCGACCCCCTCCTGGTGGGCAAGGACGCCCCCGACGGAGTGACGCTGTGCCCGCGACTCGAGGAACTGCTGGGGCGCGCTGACGTGCTGAGCCTGCACGTTCCGCTCAGCGCGGCGACGGAGCGATTGATCGGCCGGCAGGCGCTCGCCGCGCTGCCCGACGGTGCCATTCTCGTCAACACCTCGCGGGGACCGGTGATCGACGAGACCGCCCTGATCGAGGCGCTGGGGTCGGGGAAGCTCCGTGCTGCCGCCCTGGACACCGTGGCCCACGAGCCCATCCGCCCCGACGATCCCTTGCTCGGCCTGGACAACCTGATCCTCACGCCTCACGTAGGCGGGTCGACCCTCGACGCGCTGTCCGGGGTCGGCGAGGCAGCGGCCCGCAACGCGTTGAGCGTCCTGCGGGGGGAGATGCCGGAGTTTCGGGTGCAGGTGAACCCGGAGGTCTTCGGCGCGACGATCGGGTCGCGGTCATGACGACCGAGGCCGAGTGGCCGGTTGGCTACCGCATCGGTCCTCCGCACTCGCGTCCACCGGAGGGGATGGTCGACGAGTTCCGCCACTTCCCAGTCCCGGTCGTTGGCGACTGCCTGGGACGCAGCGTTGGAACCCGAGGGCTGCGACCCTTCCACGCGGCGTACGACGAGGTCCTGTGCGGACCGGCCTTGACCGTCCGGGTCCGCCCCGGTGACAACCTCATGCTCCACAAGGCGATGCTCATCGCCGAGCCCGGCGACGTGATCGTCGTCGACGGTGGCGGCGACCTGACCCAGGCGTTGATCGGGGGCCTGATGCGCACCACCGCGGTCAGCCGCCGACTGGCGGGCTTCGTCATCGACGGCGCCATCCGGGACGTGGCCGAGTGGGCTGCACGTGGCCTGCCTGTGTTCGCGGCCGGCAACACGCACCGGGGCCCGAGCAAGGTAGGCCCGGGAGAGATCAACGTGCCGATCGCGTGCGCCGGCCTGGCAGTGAGTCCCGGTGACCTCGTCCTCGGTGACGCGGACGGGGTGATCGCCGTCCGGCCCGAGCAGTACAACGGGCTGGCGGACAAGTGCCGTGACCAGCTCGCGCGCGAGGACCGGATCCGGCGTCAGAATGCGAGCGGCAAGACCGACGTCGAGCGGATCGACTCGATCCTGCGTGCTCAGGGCCTCCCGGTATGACCTGACTGATGGACGCCTTCAGTTGTCGCCCAGCTGCTGTCGGCCGTGCTGACGCCTGCGCAGGAGAGCCCGTTGCAGGCGGTGCGCCGCTGCCCAGCTGGTGGCGCCGGCCCGGCCCTCACGTCCTTGACATGTGGCGACGAGCATGTAAATACTGCTGAATCCAGTTGTACACAGTCGGCTACAGCAAGTTTCGCAGCCGTTGAGCCCTGGGTGCGCGGCACCACGAGACGATGAGGGAGACGGATGGAACACAGCCGGGGCGACGCGCTCGGTGCTCGCGACGGCGACGACGGCCGCTCCCCCGAGTCGGTCGGTCCCCAGCCCGACTCGCCCTGGATGGCCTACGCCGGCGCCGGGGTGGTGCTGGCGATCGGTCTCTATGCCATCGTCGCCTCCCTCGACCTCGGCTATTGGGACGAGGGTCCTGGCCCAGGTTTCTTCCCGTTCTGGCTGGGTGTCCTCCTCGCCGTCCTCGCCGTCATCTGGGCGGTGCAGCTCGCCACCGGTGCCGCAGGAATGCCGGTTCGCGAGGCGGGGCCTTCCGGGACGCGGGATGTCGTCCTCACCCTGCTCGGACTAGGTGCGTCGGTGCTCCTGCTCGAGGTCCTGGGCTACCAGCTGACGATGTTCCTTCTCGTCCTCTTCCAGCTCCTCGTGGTGAGCCATCGACGGTGGCTCGAGTCCTTGATCTTCGCGGCGGTCGCGGGGTTCGGTGTCTACACGCTGTTCGCCTACGTCCTGCAGGTCTACCTCCCCACCGCCAGCCTTCCCTTCCTCGCGGCGCTGGGGCTCTAGGACTGTCATGGACGCAGCCGAGCTGTTGAACGGATTCGCCACGGTCCTGACGCCGCAGAACCTCCTGCTGGTGCTTGCCGGGTGCCTGCTGGGCACGGTCATCGGCGTACTGCCCGGCGTCGGCCCGGTGGCCGGTACGGCGATCCTGATCCCGCTGACCATGGGCCTCGACCCAGCCGGCGCGATCATCATGCTTGCCGCGATCTTCTACGGCTCGCAGTACGGCGGGACCATCACGAGTGTCCTGATCAACACGCCCGGCGAGGCGGCATCAGCGATCACGTGCATCGACGGCTACGCCATGACGAAGAAGGGCAAGGCCGGGGTCGCGCTGGGCATCGCCGCGATCGGGTCCTTCATCGGAGGCACGCTCGCCACGGTGGGACTGGTGGTGGCAGCAGCGCCGCTCTCGTCCCTCGGGTTGAAGATCGGGCCACCGGAGTTCTTCGCACTGATGGTCCTGGGCATGTCCCTGCTCGTGGGGCTCGCCGGAACCTCCATGGTTCGGGCGCTCATCTCGGGAAGCCTCGGCCTCTTGCTTGCGATGGTGGGCACGGATCCCCATGCGGGGCTGCCCCGGTTCAGCTTCGGGGTCGTGCACTTCTTCGACGGTCTCGAGTTCGTGGCGGTGCTCGTCGGGCTGTTCGGTCTCGGCGAGATCCTGGCTGGGCTTGCCGACCGCCGTCAGGCTTCGGCGGACACCCAGGTGGGGCGACTGCTCCCCAACCGGCAGGAACTGCGCGACAGCAGCGGCGCCATCGGCCGGGGCAGCCTGATCGGTTTCCTCCTGGGGATCATCCCGGGCATGACAGGCTCGGCGAGCTCGCTGCTGGCCTACGGGGCAGAGCGCAAGTTCGCCCGCAACCGGGACCAGCTCGGGGAGGGTGCGATTGAAGGCGTCGCAAGCCCGGAGTCGGCCAACAATGCGCACGCCAACTCCGCCCTCATCCCGCTGTTCACCCTGGGCATCCCGGGCTCGCCGACCGTGGCGGTGCTGATGGGCGCCTTCCTCATGAACGGGTTGACCCCGGGCCCGATGCTGTTCGAGACCGACGCAGACATCGCATGGGCGGTCATCGCCAGCCTCTTCGTGGGCAACCTCATGTGCCTGGTCCTCAACCTCCCGCTGATCCGGGTCTGGACGATGCTGCTCAAGGTGCCCCGGCCCTTGCTGACGTCGTTGATCCTGGTGTTTCTGGTTGTCGGCTCCTACAGCATCAACAACAGCACGATCGACGTGATGGTGATGTTCGTCTTCGGCATCGTCGGCCTCTTCTTCAGGCGCCTGGACATCCCGCTCGCACCCCTGGTGCTCACCCTGATCCTCGGGCCGTTCATGGAGACCTCGCTGCGCAGGTCCTTGTCGATGTCGCTGGGTGACTTCTCCATCTTCGTCACGCGACCCATCTCGCTGACCCTGCTCGTGCTGGCCGCGGTCATCATCCTCTCCCCGCTGCTGCGGCTGCGCCGGAGGGGGCAGGACAAGCAGGACTCGAGGTTCGACCGGATGCGCGAGGACTCAGAGGTTTGACCAAGTGATCAGGAAAGACCGAACCCACAAGGAGAGAACATGAAGAAGTCCATGCTGGTCTCAGGGCTGTGCCTGGTCGTCGCCCTCTTCGGCGCTGGGTGCGCCAAGGCGGAGAAGTCCGGTGACGGAGCGACTGACGAGAACTGGCCTTCGGGAGAGACCATGGAGATGATCGTCGGCTACAGCGCCGGCGGCACCACCGACACGATGGCGCGTGAACTCGCTGCCGAGCTCGAGAAGAAGCTGGACGTCCAGATCCAGGTCGTCAACCAGGACGGCGCCGGTGGGCAGCAGGCCTACACCGACCTCGCGAACGCCGAGCCGGACGGCCTCACCATAGGGACCATCAACTACCCGACCATTCTCAGCACGATGATCGACAAGTCCAAGGGCGCCACTTACAAGTTGGACGACTTCCAGCTCCTGGCGAACCACGTCAACGACCCTCGGATCACGGTCGTCCAGCCCGACAGCGACTACAAGAACGCCGATGACCTGGTCGAGTACGCCAAGGAGAACCCGGGCAAGCTGCGCGGTGCCACCTCAGGCCTGGCGGGCGGGGGTCACTTCTCGATGCTCAAGCTAGAGGAAGCGACCGGAGCCGACTTTTCGCCCGTGCACTTCGACACCGGGCAGGAGGATGCCAAGGCGGCCTTCCTGGGCGGTCACGTCGATGTCTACTTCGCCTCCGTCGGTGACGCCCTGGAGATCATTGAGTCCGGTGACGGCCGTCCGGTCGGCCTGATGGACGAGGAGCGCAGTGACCTCCTGCCCGACGTGCCCACCTTCAAGGAGCAGGGTATCGACGTCCAGGAGGCCGGCATGCGCGGTTACTCCCTGCCTGCAGGAGTGCCTGAGGAGCGTCTGAAGATCCTGTCCGACGCCCTCGAGGAGATCATCACCAGCCCTGAGCACAAGAAGGCGCTGGCCAAGCTCTCGCTCGTGCCGGCGTACATGGATCCGGAGGAGTACGCCGCCTGGTTGGACGAACAGCTTCCGACCGTGGAGAAGTTCAACGAGGTCGCCATGGAGGACAAGTGACGACGACCACTTGATCGTCCCAGGACCGCTGAGGTCCTCGCCCGCAGATCAGAAAGGAACCATGGAAGCGACCGCCGGCTTGCACGTCGAGGTCAGGGATCGAGTCGGCACCGTGACGATCGACCGGCAGGAGCGCCGAAACGCCCTCGACCAGTCGACGATGCATGCCATCGTCGAGGCCTTCGACCGCTTCGACTCCGACCCCGAGGTCTGGGTCGCTGTGCTGACGGGGGCCGGGGACAAGGCCTTCTGCGCGGGACGGGACCTCAAGGAGCGAGCAGGGGTCGACCGAGCCGTGGAGCGGGTTGTGCACCCGATGCGTGGCGCATACCGCAACTGCTTCGAGGCGGTCTGGGAGTGTCGCAAGCCCACCATCTGTGCGATCAACGGCGACGCCGTCGGTGGGGGACTCGAGATCGCGTTGGCGTGCGACCTGCGTGTTGCAGCTGACCACGCGCGCTTCGGCTTGCCGGAGTCCAAGCGGGGAATGGGTGCCAACTACGGCTCGAACCTGCTCGCCCGCATGGTGCCACCCGGCGTCTTCTACGACTGGCTGTACTTCGGGGAGCTCTTCGACGTCAGCGAGGCGCACCGCTGGGGACTGGTCAACCGGGTCGTCGTGGGGGACCAGCTGGGTGCGCGGGTCGACGAGTGGACTCGCGAGCTGCTGCGTCGGGCCCCGCTGTCGCTGCGCAGGTACAAGGCAACGATGCAGCGCGGCAGGGAGCTTCCGCTTCCGGCCGCTGTGCGGGCCTCCTTCAGTCCGGATCCTTATGAAAGTGAGGACCGGCTCGAGGGCATCGCTGCGTTCGTGGAGAAGCGCGAACCGAGGTGGAAGGGACGATGAGCCGCATGAAGGTGGTGGTCCTCGACGACTACCAGCAGGTCGCATTGGACTGTGCGGACTGGTCCCGGCTGGGCGCTGACGTCTCAACCCTCACGCGCCACGTGGACGACCACGACGAGCTTGTAGAGGAACTCCGCGACGCCGACGTGGTCGTGGTGATGCGCGAGCGCACGCCCATCCCAGCCGGGCTCCTCGACCGGCTCCCGAATCTCCGCCTCCTGGTCACCACGGCCCCGTACAACAAGTCCATAGACATGGCCGCCGCGACGGAGCGCGGCGTCACTGTGTGCGGGACCCGCGGGTCCAAGCTCTCGACGGCGGAGCACACGTGGGGCCTGATCCTGGCCATGCTCCGAGACGTCCCCGGTGAGCAGGAGTCCCTTCGCAGCGGTGACTGGCAGCGTGGCCTCGGCACCACCCTGCACGGCAAGACCCTTGGACTGCTCGGCCTCGGGACGGTGGGCGCCCAGATGGCGCGGGTGGCCAGGGCGTTCGAGATGGACGTGCTGGCCTGGAGCCCCAACCTGACGGCGGTTCGCGCCAAGGAGTGCGGGGCCACCCTGGTGGGCAAGGAGGAGTTGTTGGGCACGTCCGATGTCGTGTCCGTACACCTCGTGCTCGGGCCGCGCAGCCGAAACCTGATCAGTCGAGCCGAGCTGGCCCTCATGCACCCGCGCGCATATCTGGTCAACACCTCCCGAGGGCCCATCGTGGACACGGCGGCACTGACCGACGCGTTGCGCGACGGCACCATTGCCGGTGCGGCGGTCGACGTGTTCGACGTCGAGCCGATCCCGCCCGGCCACCCCTTGCTGTCGACTCCGCACACCCTGCTGACGCCCCACATCGGCTACGTCACCGTTGAGGACTACCGGCTCTTCTTCGGTGACGTCGTGGAGGACATCGCCGCGTGGGCTGCAGGCGCCCCGATACGGGTCGTCAACGATCCGCGGCCGGACGGCCCCCTTCCCGCGCACAGCGAAACTGGAGAACCCCGTGGACCTACGCCTCACTGACGACCAGATTTCCTTCCGTGACTCCGTGTCCGCCTTCGCCACGGCGAAGCTGGCTCCTGGTGCCCGAGAAAGAGCCCACTCATCTGAGTACCCGTGGGACGTGGCCCCGTTGCTCTCCCAGCAAGGACTGCTCGGACTCACCATCTCCGAGGAGAAGGGAGGGCAGGGAGGGTCGCTCATGGATGCAGTGATCGCCATCCAGGCCGTGGCCCAAGCCTGTCCGCGCAGTGCAGATGTGGTGCAGGCCGGCAACTTCGGTGCCATCCGGACCTTCGCCGAGTACGCCACCGACGAGCAGCGAGACCGCTTCCTTCCCGGGCTGCTGTCGGGAAAGAGCCTGATCGGTCTGAGCATGACCGAGCCCGAGGCAGGGTCTGCCGTCACCGACCTACGGACGACGGCGACGCCACGGGAGGAGGGCTTCGTCATCGACGGGACCAAGGTCTTCTCGACTCACAGCGCCGAGTCGACGGTCGTTCTGGTCTACGTGCGGTTCGGTCCGGGGGTCGGCGGGATCGGGTCCGTGCTCGTCGAGCGGGACACCCCTGGCCTGACTGTGGGGCAGCCGACCGCGTTCATGAACGGCGAGCACTGGTGTCAGCTCTACTTCGAGGACTGCTTCATCCCCGCGAGCAACGTATTGCTCGGCGAAGGCGGGTTCAAGCGGCAGATCTCGGGCTTCAACGTCGAACGCATCGGCAACGCCGCCCGCTCCATCGCTGTCGGCCGCTACGCCTTCGACGAGGCCAGGGAACATGTGAAGAACCGTGAGCAGTTCGGCCGGCCGCTCTGTGAGTTCCAGGGCCTGCAGTGGATGTTCGCGGAGGTCGCCGTGAAGCTCGAGTCCGCCCAACTGCTGCTTTGGCGTGCGGCCAGCGAGGCCGACCGGGGGCTCCCGTCCGCCTGGGACACCTCCGTCGCCAAGTACGCCGCCAACGAAGCCGGCTTCGAGGCCGCTGACATGGCGGTGCAGGCCATGGGCGGCCTCGGATTCAGCCAGGAGTCGCTCGTCGAGTACTGCTTCCGCCGTACCCGCGGCTGGAAGATTGCCGGTGGCTCGACCGAGATCCTCAAGAACAGGATCGCCGAGTCAGTCTTCGACCGTCGGTTCAGCCAGCGTGGGGACAGGTGATGAGCCGCGTGGGCCACGCTGCCCGTGCCCGACAGGACCTCCGCCAAGCCATCCTCGCGCCGGAGAGCGTCGCCCTGATCGGCGCCTCCGACACTCCCGACAAGACCAGCTACCGACCGTTGCAGTATCTGCGGCAGGCGGGTTGGGAAGGGCGGGTCTACCCGGTCAACGCGCGCCGTGAGTCCGTCATGGGAGAGCGCGCCTGGCCCTCGGTGGACGCGTTGCCCGAGGCACCCCAGCACGCCTACATCCTCACCGGGTCGGACGCGGCCGTGGAGGCGACAAGGGCCTGCGCCGAGCGCGGCGTCCGCGTCGCCACCATCATGGCTGATGGGTTCGTCGACACCGACCCGGGCGGCACCACCCGGCGCGAGGCTCTCCAGCAGATCGTCCGCGACCACGACATCCGGCTCATCGGTCCGAGCAGCCTGGGCCTCGCCAACGTGCACGGGAACTTCCTGCTCACCGCCAACGCCGCGTTCGCCGAGCCCGACCTGCCCGTCGGGTCCGTCTTCGTCGCTTCCCACTCCGGAAGCGTCATCGGCGCACTCGTGTCCCGGGGAAAGGCCATGGGTGTGGGCTTCGCCGGCCTGGTGTCCACCGGTGGAGAGATCGACCTGAGCCTCGGCGAGATCTGCCTGGCGACGATGGACGACCCGCACATCGAGAGCTACGCGCTCTTCCTCGAGTCCCTGTCCGGTGCCGATGACCTCCGGGACTTCGCCGTGGCGGCCGCGGCGGCGGGTAAACCGGTACTCGCCTACAAGCTCGGGCGGTCCGATGCCGGTGCCGAGCTCTCGGTGTCCCACACCGGCGCTCTTGCCGGTGATGATGCGGTGGCAACTGCACTGCTCGCCAGTCTCGGCATCGCGCGGGTCGACACCTTCGAGGCGCTCCTCGAGGGGCAGCCGCTGGCCAGAGCGGTCAGTGTCGGACGTCGACCCAACCGGGCACCGCGGATCGGGGTCGTGACCACGACCGGCGGTGGTGGGGCCATGGTGGTCGACCGACTCGGACTCAAGGGGGCGAGGGTGCAAGGCCCCAGTGCCGAAACCCGACAGCGGCTGGCCGCGGTCGGCGTCGTTGCCGAGCACGGCAACCTGGTTGACCTCACCCTCGCCGGCACACGCTACGAGGTCATGAGATCGGGGCTCGACGTACTCCTCTCGGCACCGGAGTTCGACGCCGTCGTGGCGGTCGCTGGATCGTCCGCACGCTTCCAGCCCGAGCTTGCGGTTCGCCCCATTGCCGACAGTGTGTCGGCGGACAAGCCGCTGGCGGCCTTCATCGTGCCGGAGGCTCCCGACGCCCTGCGACTACTCCGCGCTGCCGGCGTGGCCGCCTTCCGTACGCCGGAGGCCTGCGCCGACGCGGTGATGGCAGTTTTCGGTCGGCAGCTTCCCACCTCGGGACAACCCGCTGTGCGACCGGCGGAGGGAGCTGCCCGAACCCTCGACGAGGTCGAGTCCTATGCGTTGCTCGAGGAGTGGGGGGTTGCCTGCGCGCCGTACTCCGTGCTCCCCGTCCCGG
>Ga0190265_10002164_pt1 | contig 13119 bp, 14 predicted proteins | sample Popmic124T_FD_133135 | JGI IMG/M metagenome (GOLD analysis project Ga0190265, IMG submission 133135) | Populus adjacent soil microbial communities from riparian zone of Indian Creek, Utah, USA - 124 T | ecosystem: Environmental > Terrestrial > Soil > Riparian zone | place: USA: Utah | collected... | reverse complement strand
CCCGCCATGGCGAAGGTCGTCACGACACCGACGTGCACCACTGCCTGGTCAGGACACCGGGATCGGCTGCGTGTACGGGCCCTTCCGATAGCGATGGTCCTCGGGACATTGGTACCAACCGCCCTCCACGTCGTCCTCGTCCGCCGTCCAGGTCATCTGCTGGCCGCACTCCGGGCAATCCATGACGCGGGTGTATCCGAGAGACAGGCCGGACTAACGCGGGCCGGTACGCTCTCACGGCGAAGCCGAGACCGGCCAGAGCTCGCCCGTGGCGCTGTCGACCAAGGCGACGCGGTCGAGTCGAGCCTCCAGCGGCAACACGTCGTAGATGGTCGCAACCAGCACCGGCAGCTGAGCCAAGGGCGTCCGCGGAGCCACCGAGCAGTGCGGCAACCAGCTGCCGGGGCGGTAGTGCTTGTGCAGCTCGGCGCCGGTCGCGGTGACCGCGTCGACCAACCGCTCCTGTCGCGTGAGGAACTCGGCTGTGGCGGCGGCCAGCAGCCAGGCCCGACCCCGTCGGAACAGCCCGATACCGTCGAAGGTCAGCTCCACCGGGGCGACGGCGCCCAGCCCCGCCACGGCCGCGGAGACGGCGGCCAGGTCCCAGGTCCGCAGCACGGCGTAGGACACGTGCGGCACGTGCCGCCCGTGGGTGTGCGAACGCAGGGTGGGCACCCCAGCCCCCTCCAGCCGATCCCACAGTGCGCGCACGGCCCGCTCCGAGCGCCGATCGAACAGAAGGCAGACCGCCAACGCCACCCCGCCGACGTTAACCGACCAGCCACGCCACCAACCCCGGACCTGCCCGGATGCTCGCAGCGGCGGCGCGCCGTGTGTGAAGGGCGCGGCCGAGGCGGGCCGGCCTGCCGTCGTCGGCGTGAAGGTCGTCACGAGGGGTGATCGAATGGAATCGTCCTGTTCAGTCGCGGCGATGAACGAGGTGAACCCTGCAGGTCGACGTGATCAGGAACCATGCCGCAGCATTCGCCGCTCCGTCCGAACGCGCCGCTGCCCGCGCAGCGCCGCCCCGCACCCCTACCCGCGCCCCGGCGCGCGCCGGCGCTCCACCCGCCCCGTCCGGCGGATCTACGGTCACGCCCTGGTGCTGGTGTTCCGTTCGCCGCGACCGGCGCGGCGAACGGGACCGCGCCGGTCGCGGACCCACCGCGGCCGTCCAAGCTGACCATCAACAAGATCGTCGCTGGGGCCGGTGCTGCCGCCACCAGCGCGGTCGCCGGGTCGTTGTTCGGCGCCGCCGGGACGGTGCTGGGCGCCGCGCTCGGCTCGGTGGTCAGTACGCTCGCGGCGGCGATCTACGAGCACTCGCTGGACCGCACCCGCGACACGGTGAAGGCGCGGATCAAGCTGCCCGGTGGGCGGACCGTCGACGTGACGGGCAAGGTCGAGGTGCCCGCCCCGCGGGTTGCCGCTGGTGGTGAGACCGGCCAGGCGCACGTCTACGTGGCGCCCGCCGAGTCGACGAACCGGCGCAGCACGATGGTCCTGCCGTCGGCGTCGCCCGCGCGGCCGCGCCGGCGCTGGGTCGCGCTCACCGCGCTCGCCCTCGGTGTGTTCCTGCTCGGGCTCCTCGCGGTGACCGGTGTCGAACTGCTCAAGGGGTCGACCCTGACCCGGGGCGAGACCGGCACGTCGGTCGGGCGCGTGGTCGACCCGCGGCCCGTGCCGGCGGACCCGACCGAGCCCACCGAGACGGGACCGACGACGACAACGGAGACGGCGGAGCGGACCGCGACACCGGCCACGTCGACCATCGAGTCCACCACGGAGGCGACGGCGACCGAGTCGGTGACCGACGAATCCGACGGCGGCACCGGACGCACTGCCGGCGGTAGCAGCGACGCTCCCGAGGACAGCTCGGTGGACGACGAGGCCGACGTCGACGCGACGTCAGCGGCCACTCCGACTCCGACGCCCACCCGGAGCCCCGACGGCGACTGATCGCGGCGGTCGGGCCGTCCACCGATTGACCGACCGCCTGATCCCCGCTTGGCTCGGCGGATGGCCTTCGACGCCCGTCCCGTCACGCCGGACCGGGTCGACGACTTCGTCGCGGTGGCGAACCCCAACCGGCGGGCGAGCCACTGCTGGTGCCTGTCGCACCGGCTGAGCACCCACGAGGTGTCCGACCTCGGCAACGGGAGCCGCGAAGCGGCGTTCCGCGCGCTGTGTGCCCGGAACAATCCGCCCGGGGTGATCGGGTACGACGACGGCGAGCCGGTCGGCTGGTGCAGCATCGGCCCGCGCTCGGAGAACACCCGGCTGAGCCGGTCCCGGTTGATCCGGCCGCTCGACGACGTGGCCGTGTGGAGCATCATCTGTGTCGTCATCCGCGGCGGCCACCGCCGCCGCGGCTACACGACACCGTTGATCAACGGCGCGGTCGAGTACGCCGCGGCTCGCGGCGCCCCTGCCGTCGAGAGCTACCCGGTGGACCCGGGACCGGGGCGGATCGATCTGACGATGGCGTTCGTCGGCACCCGGGCGATGTTCGCCAACGCCGGCTTCGAGGTGGTCGGGAACACCGATGCGACGGCCAGCAAGCTGCCGCGCCTGGTGATGCGCCGGCTGATCTGAGCCGTCGCGACGCCAGGAGCGCGCACCGGGACGCAGTCGGGCGACCGGCAGGGGTCTCATCCCGGTCGCAGGCTAGGCGGCTGCGGGCGGGGCGTCCTTGCGTTCCTGACCCCGCACCTGCTCCAGCACGACCGTGGCCTGCTGGTCCACCACCCTGGTGAAGATCTGCTGGGCATAACCGAAGATCACTGCCCAGGCCAGGATCTGCGCGGAGGAGTCGAGGTCGCTCAACCCCGGGATGAAGGCTCCCCGCATCAGGACGAGGCCGGCGAACGCCGTGAGCGCCCCGGTCGGCAGTTTCAGCGCTGCGAGCGCCACCGGCAGGCCGAACGGGACCGTGCTGCCCCGGAGCCGCTGCAACGCCGCCGCCGACGCGACGGACGCGGCGATCAGCCCGACCAGCTGCACGACCACGAGGTCCAACGGGCCGACCGTCTTGGCGATCGCGACGTCGATGTCCTCGGCCGGGTCCAGTCTGGTCGTTCCCGTCGGACACACGAGATAGTCCGTCTTGTCGACCTGCGGACTGAAGCACAGCGGAGCGGCTGCGGGCTGGAGCACACCGAAGATCGCGATGGCCACGACGAGCAGGGACAGTGCGCAGGTCGTGGCGATGAGCACGTTGCGGAAGCTGCGAACGGCGGCGAACTCGCGGGCTGCGGCGGAGCTCGCTGCCCGCACGGCCGCCACGATCTGGTTCCGCTCCACCTCGGTCACCCGTCGGTGAGCTGCCGGGCGCCGCCACGGGCGCTGCCGCCCACGCTGCTTGCCGCCGCTCAGCTCGGACGCGATGGTGAGCAGTGCCTGCGCGCGTTCGTCGGTGTCGCGGAGATGCCGTCTCACGTGCCGGCTCAGGCTCGGGAGCTGGCCGATGAGGTAGTCGTCCGGAGCGATGCGGAGGAGATCGGCCTCGACCGCATCACAGTTGCTGTTGATGCGTTCGAAGGTGGCGCCGGTGAAGCTTCGCCACCAGCTGTTGTCCTTGGCGACGGCCTCGGTCGTGGCGGCGAGCCGTGCCCGGATGGAGGCGCGGATCGGCTCGCCGACCTGGGTGCACAGGCTCTCGTGCAGGGCCTCCAACTCACTGGCCCGGGTCAGCGCTCCCTCGCGCCACGACGTCCAGGGTGGTGGGCCGAGGGTCATGGCCGGGGCCGGGGCCGCCGGCGGGACCCCCGCCGTCGGAGCCGGTCGGGGGTCCTCGGCGTGTCCGTTCGAGCTCGGTCCCGCGGGACCCCACCGGCGGGACATGTCCGTGGACGTGTCCGGTGTGGGCGAGTGTCCGTTGGTGCGCTGTCGAGGAATTTCGGTCGGCTGAGCGAGTACGTCCGTCATGGTGGTCCCCCACTTCTCGTGACGCTGGGAGGAGACCGGCACGACCGGCCTGATACTGGTTTGAACCCGACGAACCGGACACCGTCTGCACAGCCCGAGGCCCTCGGCGACCGGTGGTGGGTGGTGAATCCGGCGGCCTGAGGATTGGAAACGCGTACAGCGGATACCTGGCGTTCACCAGTCTCGAACCAGGGAGCGCCCGTGTCAGAACGCAACACCGTCATCCGCACGCTGCACGACGTCGGCCTGGCCGCCTGGTTCGGTGGCTCCCTGATGGGAGTGATCGGCCTCAACGGTGCCGCCGAGGATGAGGGCGGCAATCTCCGGACGGCTCGGATGGCCAGCAACGGCTGGGCGCGCTGGACCCCGGTCAACGCCGCGGCCATCGGGCTGCACCTGGTCGGCGCGCTGGGCATCGGCGTGGCCAACCGGAAGCGGATGGTCGCCCAGAGCGGGGTCGGTGCCGCCAGCGTGGCGAAGACGGTGCTCACCGCAGCTGCGCTCGGGGCCACCGCTTACGCCAGGGTGCTGGGCAAGAAGATCGAACTGGCGTCCTCGCCGGAACCGGGCGACGCGCAGCGCGCCGATCAGCTCCCCGGGGACGTGGAGCAGGCGCAGCAGCAGCTGAGTGTCGTGCAGTGGACCATTCCGCTGCTCACCGGCGCTCTCGAGGTGCTGAACGCCCTGCACGGCGAGCAGCAGCGTCCCGGCGAGCAGGCCCGCGGGGTGCTGGGCAAGGTTGCGCAGCTGCGTTCGGCCGCGTGAGCTCGGATCACGAGGACGGGTTGTCCGGGCCGCTGCCCGCCGGCCTGCTCGAACTGCTGCGTCGCCCCAGCCCCTGCTTCGTCGCCACCGTCATGCCCGACGGCTCGCCCCAGCTGACCCAGACCTGGGTCAGCACCGACGGCGAGCACATCGTGATCAATGTCGTGGACGGCATGCAGAAGGCCAGGAACGTCGCCCGCGACCCACGGGTGGCGGTGAACATCGTCGATCCCGACAACACCTCGCGCTACTACGGGGTGCGTGGCCGCGTGGTCGACACGACCACGGACGGGGCCGCCGACAGCATCGACGAGATCTCGCACAAGTACCTCGGCCGCTCCTACCCGAGCTTCCGTGGGGTGCCGGAGACCCGGCTCCTGATGACCATCACCGCCGACTCCGTCCTGCCCCCGGCCCGCGACTGACTCCCCGACGTGCCGGGTGGCGCAGTTCGGCAGGGGAATCCGAAATACTGTGGCGGGCATGGACGCTGAGGCGAACATGGACCAGCTCCCCGAGCAGCCCCCGTCGGCATCCGCGTTGCGCCGCGCCCTGCGCCGGGTCCGCGACGGCGTCGCGCTGGACGTCACCGAGGCGGCGGTCCTGCTCGCCGCCCGCGGCGATCAGCTCGACGAGCTGCTCGGCGCGGCCGCCCGGGTCCGCGACGCCGGCCTGGTCGACGCCGGCCGTCCCGGCGTGGTGACCTACTCGCGCAAGGTGTTCATCCCGCTCACCCGGCTCTGCCGCGACCGCTGTCACTACTGCACGTTCGCCACCGTGCCGCACCGGCTGCCGGCCGCGTTCCTGGAGCGCGAGGAGGTGCTGGAGATCGCCCGCGCCGGGGCGGCGGCCGGGTGCAAGGAGGCGCTGTTCACCCTGGGGGACCGGCCGGAGGAGCGCTGGCCGGCGGCGCGGGAGTGGCTGGAGGCGCGCGGCTACGACTCGACGCTGGCCTACGTGCGGGCCTGCGCGATCGCCGTGCTGGAGGAGACCGGGCTGCTGCCGCACCTCAATCCCGGGGTGCTGAGCTGGGCCGAACTGACCCGGCTCAAGCCGGTGGCGCCGAGCATGGGGATGATGCTGGAGACCACGGCGACCCGGCTGTGGAGCGAGCCCGGCGGGCCGCACTACGGCAGCCCGGACAAGGAGCCCGCAGTCCGGCTGCGCACGCTGACCGACGCCGGCCGGGTCGGGGTGCCGTTCACCACCGGGATCCTGATCGGGATCGGCGAGACGCCGACCGAGCGCGCGGAGTCGATCTTTGCGATCCGCTCGGTGGCCCGGGCACACGGGCACATCCAGGAAGTCATCGTGCAGAACTTCCGGGCCAAGCCGGACACCGCCATGCGGAACGACCCGGACGCGAACCTGGAGGACCTGGCCGCGACGATCGCGGTGGCCCGGCTGGTGCTCGGTCCCAGGATGCGGCTGCAGGCCCCGCCGAACCTGGTCGGGGAGGAGTTCGCGCTGATGCTGCGGGCCGGCATCGACGACTGGGGCGGGGTGTCCCCGGTGACCGCCGACCACGTGAACCCGGAGCGCCCGTGGCCGGCGATCGATGAGCTGGCCGCGCGGTCGGCCGCGGCCGGGTTCGCGCTGCGCGAGCGGCTGACCGCCTACCCGCGCTACGTGCTGGCCGGCTCACCGTGGATCGACACCCGGCTGCTCTCCCATGTCACAGCGCTTGCCGACCCGCAGACCGGCCTGGCCAGGGAGGACGCCGAGCCGGTCGGACGGCCGTGGCAGGAGCCGGACGGCGGGTTCGCCTCCAGCGGACGCACCGATCTGCACACCGCGATCGACGACCAGGGCCGCACCGAGGACCGGCGCAGCGACTTCGCGTCGGTCTACGGGGACTGGGACGAGCTGCGTACCGAGCTCGCCGCGACGCGGCGGAGCGCGCCGGAGCGGCTGGACTCCGACGTCCGCGCCGGCCTGGTCCTGGCCGCCTCCGACCCGGCCGCGCTGCTGGACCCGGCACACGGCTCCGCGGCGCTCGCGCTGCTCACCGGCGACGGCGCCGCGCTGGAGGAGATGACCCGGCTGGCGGACGCGCTGCGTGCCGAGGCGGTGGGTGATCCGGTCACCTACGTGGTCAACCGCAACATCAACTTCTCCAACGTCTGCTACGTCGGGTGCCGGTTCTGCGCCTTCGCCCAGCGCGAGCGCGACACCGACGCGTTCCGGCTGTCGCTGGACGAGGTGGCCGCCCGCGCCGTGGAGGCGGCCGCGGCCGGGGCCACCGAGGTGTGCATGCAGGGCGGCATCGACCCGCAGCTGCCCGTCACCTTCTACGCCGACCTGGTGCGCGCGGTGCGGGCCGCGGTGCCCGGCATGCACGTGCACGCCTTCAGCCCGATGGAGATCGTCAGCGCCGCGGCCAAGGCCGGGGTGTCGATCACCGAGTGGCTCACCGAGCTGCGCAACGCCGGGCTGGGCTCGATCCCCGGCACCGCCGCCGAGATCCTGGACGACGAGGTGCGCTGGGTGCTGACCAAGGGCAAGCTGCCCGCTGCCCAGTGGCTGGAGGTGGTGGCCACCGCGCACCGGCTGGGCATCCCGTCGTCCTCCACGATGATGTACGGCCACGTGGACGAGCCGCGGCACTGGCTGGGACACCTGCGCACACTCGCGGCGCTGCAGGACGACACGGGCGGGTTCACCGAGTTCGTGCCGCTACCGTTCGTGCACCACAACGCCCCGATCTACTTGGCCGGGCTGGCCCGGCCCGGCCCCACCGAGCGGGACAACCGGGCGGTGCACGCGTTCGCCCGCCTCGCCCTGCACGGGCGCATCGACCACGTCCAGTGTTCGTGGGTGAAGCTCGGCGACCGGCTCTCCGCGCAGATCCTGCGCGGTGGCGCCGACGACATGGGCGGCACCCTCATGGAGGAGACGATCAGCCGGATGGCCGGCTCGGAGAACGGCTCGGCGCGGACGGTGGCCGAGCTGACCGCGATCGCCACCGCGGCCGGGCGCCCGGTGCGCCAGCGCAGCACCACCTACACGGAGCCGGTGGCGACCCTGGTCCCGGCGGCCCGGCCGGTGCCGCGGCTGCTGCCGCTCACCCCGGCCTGAACTCCCGGAACTGTCGGTGCCCCCCGGTAGGTACTTCTCACCCGGAACGCCTACCCGACGGCGTTCGGTCTGAGAGGATGACGCCGTGCCCGAGGACGACGAGCTGGCCCGCATCGTGCGGAAGCTGGCGATCGAGCATGCCGAGACCAGGTGGCTGGCGCTGCGGCTCGACGATGACGTGAAGGAGATCCGCGGGGAGCTGCGGGCCGTGCGCGCGGTGCAGCGTGAGCACACGGACACCTTGCAGGAGCACTCCGGCATCCTGCAGGAACACACCAGCATCCTGCAGGAACACACCAGCATCCTGCACGAGCATTCACGTCAGCTGGACGAGCATTCGCGCCTGCTGCAGGAGCACACCGGCCGGTTCGACTCGGTGGACGCCCAGCTGCGCTCCCTGACCCAACTCGTCGGCCAGGTGCTCGAACGACTCCCCGACGAGCCCGCCGGCTGACGAGCCCGCGCTGCGCACGCCACCGCCGCTCATCCGGCCGGCAATGGCTGCCCCGGGCAGTCGGCGAGCACCGTGGCGATGGCGTCCCGTTCGGCCGCGGTGACCCACAGCGCGTAGCGGGCCTTCACCGCGACCTGCCGGGCCACGTAGGCGCAACGGAAACCGCGGGCGGGCGGCAACCAGGTGGCCGCGTCGCCGTTGCCCTTGGACTGGTTGGTCTCGCCCGCGGTGGCCAGCAGGTTCAGCGGATCGTTGGCCAACCGCTCGCGGGTGGCGCCGTCGAGCTGCTGGGCACCGGTCTGCCAGGAGTTGGACAGCGCGACGACGTGGTCGATCTGGACGTCGTCACTGGTGGTCGGGCCGCGTTGGAAGCCGATCTCGCGACCGGTGTAGGGGTCGTGCAGCGTGCCGGACAGCACCACGCAGTTGCGGGTGCCCGGGCGGAACACCGGGCCGGTGAGGTCGCGGGCCAGCACGTCGTTGCGCTGGTCGCAGCCGTTGCGGTCGATGTCGCGCCAGCGCTGACCGAACTGGTCGCGCTCGTAGCCGGTGGTCGCCGCGCGGCCCTTGACCGGCAGCCGGGCCAGCTCGGTCGCCGCCGGCCCGGACGCCGAAGGCTGCGGCCCGCCGACGATCACCCCGAGCTGGCTGCAGCCGGCGACCAGCAGCAGGACGAGCGCGAGGGCGATCCGGCCCGCACGACAGCTCATCGAGGGCGGTCCGGAGCGCACCTGGTCACGTCGACGATTCTCGGTGATCGACAGTCGTTCGTCAGCCACCACGCCGGAGCGGGATCACGGCTTGCCGGGCAGCGCCCCCGGCAGCCCGACCGCGGTGCCGGCACCGGCGACCGTGCTGATCATCGCGGGCGCGCCGCGCTCGATCCACGTCGGAACCTTGACGCCTCGCGCCCGGAGCGCAGCCACCCCCTTCTGCGTCACCTTGCGGGTGACGTAACCCACCGCCGGCACCACCAGCAGCACAATCAGTTCTTCCCCCACGATGCACCTCATTCCCGGTCGGCCCGTGTCACGAGCACCCGATGGCAGGAGGCAGGCCGCACCGACGTGATACCGGGACGGGTCCGGCGTGGTCGGGAAGCGAGCGGTCGGCGGCGCTGTCGGACCGCGTACCGTGGCGTCATGGGCATGCTCGGCGAGTTGTTCCCCGGCCCCAAGATCAGTGACGAGTCCGGCGAGGACGGGGACGGCCGGCAGTGGCGGCTGGGTCCGATCGACCTGGACCGCGGGGTGGTCGAGGTGCACCGCCCGGCCGCCCCGCCGCCGCCGGACTCACCGGGCGCGCCCGCCCCGGAGTAGCCGACGACGTCAGCGGGTCAGCCAGGCGGTGGTCTCGCCGGGCAGCATCCCGTCCCCGACCGGCCCGCTGGCCACCGCCACCTGGCCGGCGGGCAGCGGCACCGGCTCGGTGCCGAAGTTGGTCACGCAGTGCCAGCCGCCGGGGCGGGCGAAGTGCAGCATGTCCGGTGAGCCGGTGGCCACCCACTCCAGCGCCTCGTCGACCCGCAGCTCGCGACGCAGCCGCAGCGCCCGCCGGTACAGCGACAGCGTCGAGCCTGGATCCGCGAGCTGCGCCGACACCGCCAGCGGTGCGAACCCGGCCGGCTGCGGCAACCAGCCGGCGCCCGACCCGAAGCCGTAGCTGTCGCCGTCGGACGACCACGGCAGCGGCACCCGGCAGCCGTCGCGGCCCTTGAGGATGTTGCCGGTGCGCAGCCAGATCGGGTCCTGCAGCGCGGCGGCCGGCAGGTCGGCCACTTCGTGCAGGCCCAGCTCCTCGCCCTGGTAGAGGTAGGCCGATCCGGGCAGCGCGAGCATGAACAGCGTGGCCGCGCGGGCCCGGCGCAGGCCCGTGACCTCGTCGAGCACCGGCTCCCGACCGTCGCTTATCAGCCACTCGGCGTAGTCGGCTCCGACGGGCAGGCCGTAGCGCGAGGAATGCCGCACGACGTCGTGGTTGGACAGCACCCAGGTCGAGGACGAGCCGGCCAGCAACGCCTGGTCCAGGTTGTCGGTGACCACGGTGCGGTACGCCGCCGCGTCGAAGTCGGCCTGCAGCAGGTCGAAGTTGAAGGCCTGGCCCAGGCCGGTCGGCCGGGCGTAGAGCGCCCGGCGCGCCGCCGACGGCGCGAACGCCTCGGCCACCGCGGTCCGCGGCGGGTCGTAGGAGTTGAACACCTCCCGCCACTCGGCGTAGATATCGTGCACCTCGTTGCGGTCGAACAGCGGGTCGGTGCCGTCGAGCACGTCGGGCAGCACGGTGGTCTTGCTGCGCAGCGGCTCGGACAGGTCCTTGGCCAGTGCGTGCGCCACGTCGACCCGGTAGCCGTCCACCCCGCGGTCGGCCCAGAACCGAAGCGTGTGCAGGAAGTCGTCGCGGACCTCGCGGTTGTCCCAGTTCAGGTCGGGTTGCTCGGGCGCGAACAGGTGGCAGTACCACTGGCCGTCGGGCAGCCGGGTCCAGGCCCGACCGCCGAAGTGCGAGATCCAGTCCGACGGGGGCTCGGCGCCGTCCGCGCCGGTGCCGTCGCGGAAGATGTAGCGGTCGCGGGCGGGCGAACCGGGCTCGGCGGCCAGCGCCTCCTGGAACCACGGGTGCAGGTTGGAGGTGTGGTTGGGCACGATGTCGACGATGACCTTGATAGCGGCCGCGTGCGCCGCCTCGACCATCGCCTCGAAGTCGGCCAGGGTGCCCAGCTCGGGCGCGACGTCGCGGTAGTCGGCCACGTCGTAGCCGCCGTCGGCCAGCGCGGACGGGTAGAAGGGGCTCAACCAGATCGCGTCGACGCCGAGGTCGGCGAGGTAGCCCATCCGGGAGGTCACCCCGGCGAGGTCGCCGATCCCGTTGCCGTCGGAATCGGCGAAGCTGCGCGGGTAGATCTGGTAGACGCAGGCCTGCCGCCACCAGTCGGCGTCGAGGGTGCGGTCGGCAGCGAGGAGAACCGGTTCGGTCATGGCTGTGCTCTCGGTCTGTGGGTGGGGACGAGCTGCGGACACGTCTTGCAAGCGCTTGTAATAGCCTACCTATGTGGCCTGGCCCGGCAAGAAGAATTCCGGCAGCTAGCTGGTTAACCTGACCACATCTCGCCTGTATCCCGCTTGCACTCCACCGCGGAGGACCGCGTCACCGTGCCCGAGCCGCAAATCGCCACCATGGCCGACGTGGCCGCCCGCGCCGGCGTCTCGGTGGCCACCGTGTCCCGAGCGCTGCGCGGCTCCGAGCTGGTGTCCGCACCCACCGCGGCGCGCATCCGCTCGGCCGCGGCCGAGCTCGGCTTCTCGATATCGCGCAGTGCGTCGGCGCTGGCCACCGGCCGGCTCGGCCGGATCGCGGTGCTCGTCGGCGGCCGGCTCAACTCCTGGTTCAACGGCACCATCCTGGATGCGATCTACGGCCGGCTGCGGCAGGCCGACCACGAGTTGCTGATCTTCCGGATCCTCGGGGTGGCCGATCGGGACGACTTCTTCACCACGCTGCCGGCCCGGCGCAACGCCGACGCGATCGTCGTCGTCTCGTTCGCGCTGTCCCCGGCCGAGCGCTCCCGGCTCGGCGCGCTGTCGATGCCGATCGTCTACCTGAACCAGCGCGCCCGGGGCGCCGCCAGCGTGGCCATCGACGACGCGGCCGGGGTTCGCGCCGGCATGCGGTACCTGGCCAACCTCGGCCACCGCCGGATCGCGTTCGCCCGCGTCGAGAACCGGGTGGGCCTGCGCTACAGCGCCGTCGAGCGGATCGACGGCTTCCGCAGCGAGCAGGCCGTCGCCGGCGTCCCGGTCGCCGACCAGCTGATCGTCAACGCGGCCGACGTCCGGGACGGGGACGGGCTGCTCGGCCAGCTGCTGGCGGTGGAGGAGATGCCCACCGCGGTGCTGGTCGACACCGACGAGCTGGCGATCAGCCTGCTGGAGGCCATGTCGCGGGTCGGGCTACGGGCTCCGCAGGACCTGTCGGTGCTGGGCTTCGACGACCACGCCATGGCCGCGTCCTTCGGCCTCAGCACCATCGCGCAGCCGGTCGACGCGCTGGGCGCGGAGGCCGCGACGATGGCGCTGACCCTGGCGGCCGGTCAGGCCCCGCCGCGGAAGCGGGTCGTGATGCCGACCCGGCTCGTGCCCCGGCACACCACGGCGCGGCCCGCCAACGGCTGAGCGAAGCCGATCGGCCCGGGACCGAACCGACGAGCCGGACGGAACGTACATCTCTCCATCCTCGTATGATTTCGGTCCCGGCACGAAGGAATCCCCATGCGCACCCCTGTAGCTGCCAGCCTGCTCGCCGTGCTCGTCAGCGCCGCCGTGAGCGGATGCGGCGTGTTCGGCTCCGCCCCGCAGCCCGGCACCCAGCCTCCGTCCCCCGCGCTCCCGGTGCCCGTCAGCGGCGCCGCCGGCACCCCGGACGCCCCGCTGACGATCACCGCCCTGGTCGACGGCACCGAGCTGGTCACGTTCAGCACCGACAATCCCGCCATCCGGGAGAACCGCACCGTCACCGGCCTGCGCGGCGACCGGAGCCTGGTCGGCATCGACTACCGGATGCAGGACGGGGAGCTGTACGGCGTCGGGGACGCCGGCGGCATCTACACCCTCGACGGCACGGGCGGCGCCAACAAGGTCAAGCAGCTGAGCGTGGCGCTGCAGGGGGAGCGCTTCGGCGTGGACTTCAACCCGGCCGCGAACGCGCTGCGCATCGTCAGCGACACCGGGCAGAACCTGCGCCAGCCCTTCGCCGACCCGGCCGCCCGCACCGCGGAGGACAAGGCCCTGACCAATCCGGCCGCGCCGCCGGCCACGGGCAGCGTCCCGGCCGAGGGCGTCGGCGGCGCCGGCTACACCAACAACGACACCGACGCCGCGACGGCCACCGCCCTGTTCGTG
>Ga0190265_10002163_pt1 | contig 13122 bp, 12 predicted proteins | sample Popmic124T_FD_133135 | JGI IMG/M metagenome (GOLD analysis project Ga0190265, IMG submission 133135) | Populus adjacent soil microbial communities from riparian zone of Indian Creek, Utah, USA - 124 T | ecosystem: Environmental > Terrestrial > Soil > Riparian zone | place: USA: Utah | collected... | reverse complement strand
GACACCGAGGGCGCGAGCGGCGAAGTCAACGTGTGGGCCATGGGCACCGAGGGAGACAACCTCCAGGTCCTGGCCGATTCGTTCATGGCCGACAACCCCGACATCACCGTGGACGTCACGGCCGTTCCGTTCGACGCGGCCCACGATCGGATCGTCGCGGCGATCGCCGGTGGCGAGGGACCCGATGTCACGCAGATCGGTACCACCTGGATGGGAGAGTTCGCCACGCTCGGTGGTCTCGATCCGACCCCGTCAAACATCGACCCGTCGACGTTCTTCGAAGGCGCCTGGAACACGACGGTCGTCGACGGGACCTCCTACGGAGTGCCCTGGTACGTCGAGACCCGACTGGTCTACTACCGAACCGACCTTGCCGAAGACGGTGGCGTAACGGAGCCGCCGGCCACCTGGGATGAGCTCAAGGCTCTCGTCGAGGGCATCCAGGGCGCGGGCGCGGAGTACGGCATTAACCTCCAGCCCGGCGGCACGGGTTCGTGGCAGACCTACATGCCCTTCTTCTGGCAGGCCGGCGGCGAGATCATGGACGCCGAGGGCAACTTCACGCTCGACGGCGAGGCGTGCGTCGCGGCTCTCACCTACTACGACTCGTTCTTCGAGGAGGGTCTGACGGCACCGGCGGCCGGCGATGTGCCGATCGAGGGCCAGTTCGCCAACGGTGACGTCGGCGGATTCATCAGCGGGCCGTGGATGATCGGGATCGTCACCGACGCGGGTGCGGATCCCGAGACTTGGACGGTCGCCCATCAGCCGACCGAGGAGGCCGGCACCTCGTTCGTCGGCGGCAGCAACCTGGGCGTGCTGGCCGACTCGGACAACAAGGCAGCGGCCTGGGCCTTCATCGAATACCTCTCCCAGCCCGACGTTCAGGTCACGTGGTACGAGACCATCAACGACCTGCCGTCGGTGCAGTCGGCCTGGGATGACGAGGCCCTCTCCGGCGACGAGCTCCTCACCGCGTTCGGCGATCAGCTCTCCGACGCAAAGGCACCGCCGGCGATCGCCACCTGGGAGGAGGTCGCGGCCGAGATCGATGCCGTCGTCGAGCAGGTGACCGTGGGCGACGTCTCGCCGGAGGACGGTTGCTCGGCGATGCAGGAAGCGGCCGCTGGCATCGGCACCGGCGGCTAGGGCGTGAGCAGCTCGTCAGGGGCCATGGGTGCGGACCGCTCCGCATCCGTGGCCGGCCGGTCGCACCTGCGGGAGAGCCTGGTGGCCTGGAGCTTCGCGCTCCCGTTCCTCCTCCTCTTCCTGGTCTTCATGGCCCTCCCGATCGCGACCGCGCTCATCACCAGCTTCACGGACCTCCGGGTCACCGACATCCGCAACCCGCTGTCGGTCGACTTCGTGGGGACCGAGAACTATCTCTCGGTTCTCGGCGACGCACGGTTCCAGAAGGCGGCGGCAAACACCGCGGTCTTCGTCCTGGTGGGCGTGCCACTCACGATTGCCCTCGGACTCGCCGCCGCGGTCGGCCTCAACCAGCAGATCGTGCGCTTCCGCACGTTCTTCCGGGTCGGCTTCTACCTGCCGGTGGTCACGAGCATCGTCGCCATCGCGGTCGTCTGGCGCCTCCTCCTGGGGACCGAGGTGGGGCTCGTCAACGGCATCCTGGCGGGCTTCGGCATCGATGGGCCGGGGTGGATCAGCGACGAGCGCTACGCCCTGTGGTCGATCATCGCCATGGCCGCCTGGCGCAACCTCGGCTTCCTGATGGTCATCTTCCTGGCGGGCCTGCAGACGATCCCGGGAGACCTGTACGAGGCGGCGGAGGTGGATGGCGCCAACAGCTGGCAGCGCTTCAAGGGCATCACCCTGCCGCTCATGCGGCCGACGCTCCTGTTCGGCGCGGTCATCACCGGCATCGGGTACGTGCAGTTCTTCGAGGAGCCCTACGTCATGACGGAGGGTGGTCCGCTGAACTCGACCCTGTCGCTGGCGCTCTACGCGTACGACCAATTCAGCTTCGGCAATTACGGCTACACCGCGGCCATCGCGTTCATCCTGTTCGTCGCGATCGCGATGTTGACCCTGGTCCAGTTCCGGCTCTTCCGGACGGAAACGTGAGGAGGCATCAATGAGCGCGATCGCGCCTGCCGAAGCCGCTTCCCGAGCGCATCCGCGACGTGGCGGGAATGGCTGGTGGCTCTACCTGGTGCTCATCATCGGTCTCATCCTGCTGGTCGGACCGTTCATCTGGATGGTCCTCGGCTCGATCAAGACCACCGGCGAGCTGCGCCAGGTGCCCCCCACCTGGCTGCCGCAGAACCCGACCCTGGCCAACTACGTGGACCTCCTCAGCCGGCTGAGCTTCCCGCGATTCTTCTTCAACTCGGCCGTGGTGGCGGCGGCCGTGACGGTCGGCAACGTCGTGTTCTGCTCGATGCTCGGCTACGCGCTGGCCAAGCTCTCCTTCCCGGGCAAGCGGATCCTGTTCGCGGTGGTCCTCGGCACGCTGATGGTGCCCGCCATCGTGACCTTCATGCCGCTCTTCGTCCTCGTCGCGAACCTCAACCTGGTTAACACGCACGCGGGGCTGATCCTCCCCTTCCTGGTCGGCGCGTTCGGGGTCTTCCTGATGCGCCAGTTCATCGGCGGCATCCCGGATGAGCTCCTTGATGCCGCGCGGGTCGACGGGGCAGGCGAGCACTACATCTTCTGGCGGATCGTGATGCCGCTCTGCGGCCCTGCCATCGCGACCCTGACGATCCTCACGTTCCTGGGCAGCTGGAACAGCTTCCTGTGGCCGCTGGTGGTGGCCAACACGGAAGAGATGTACACGCTGCCGGTCGCGATCGCCCTCTTCGCGACCGGCCAGCAGGAGACGAATGTCGCGCTGCTCATGGCCGGCTCGGTCGTGGTCATCCTGCCCGTGCTCGTCATCTTCATCCTGCTCCAGCGCTTCTTCACCCAGGGCATCGCCATGACCGGCATCAAGTGACGCCGGCTGGCCAACCCCCGATCAGAGCGGTGCCCGAGCGCCGCGCCACGAACAGGCACAGACCGATGACCCGATACCGAAGCCTCCTCTCGATCCCCCTCGCGCTGATCCTCATCGTGGCTGCCGGCCTGCCCGTCGTCGCGGGCTCCGAGCGAGCAACGCTCGAACGGTATGCCCGTGACACATGGGCATCCTTCGTCGCGATGACCGATCCGGCGACCGGCCTGCCGTCCGACAACATCGGCGGCGGCCTCGACCCGGCGACGCGCTCCGCCTACACCTCGCCGACGAACATCGGCATGTACATCTGGGCCACCCTGGCCGCGCGCGATCTGAAGATCATCAAGCCCGGCGAGGCGCGCGCTCGGATCGGCCAGACGCTGACCAGCGTTGCGCAGCTCGAGCGCCACGACCCGTCGGGCCAATTCTGGAACTGGTACGACCCGGCTACGCTCGAGACGATCACCACCTGGCCACAGCCGCCGCACAACCCGGTGATCCCGTTCGCGTCGAGCGTCGACAACGGCTGGCTCGCATCGGCGCTGCTCATGGTCTCCAACGGCGGTGTGCCCCAGCTTCGCGGCCAGGCGCGCGGCCTTCTCGAGAGCATGAACTTCGGCTGCTACTACGATCCCGACGCGAAAGGGCCCGATGCCGGCGCCGGCCTCATCCGTGGAGGCTTCTGGCTGACGCCGCAGGGCGGATCGGTGCCGGGCGACTATTGCGCCATGGGCGAGACCGTCCAGTACACCGGCCACCACTACGGAGCTTTCAACACCGAGCCACGCATCGCCAGCTACATCGGCATCGCCATGGGCGACATCCCGCCACAGCACTACTTCGGTGGCTGGCGCACCTTCCCCGACACGTGCGACTGGGGCTGGCCGGAGACGAAGCCGATCGGCGAGTGGGCGACCCATATCGTCGAAGGAACCGAGCTCGAGGTTTTCGAGGGCGCGTATCCGTATGACGACCAGCTCATCGTTCCGACCTGGGGCGGGAGCATGTTCGAGGCGCTCATGGTGCCGCTGGTGGTTCCCGAGGAGGAGTGGGGCGCCGACAGCTGGGGCGTGACGCATCCGCTCTATGTCGAGTCGCAGATCGAATACGGCCTGGACGAGGCGGGCTACGGCTACTGGGGCTTCTCCCCGTCGTCGGATCCGCAGGTCGTCAACGGCTACCGCGAGTACGGCGTCGACGTGCTCGGGATGGACACGGTCGGCTATACCTCGGACGTCGATCGCCTCACCAGCGTCGAGAGTGGCTGGGACGATCCGGCCTGCTTCCGGGCGCCGGTGCCGGTCACCGACTACGGCCAGGGCGTGGTCACGCCACACGCCGCCTTCCTGGCGCTCGACTTCGCACCGCAGGCGACGCTCGCCAACCTGGCGGCGCTCGAGGCAGACTTCGTCGGGCTCTATGGCGCGGGCGGCTTCAAGGACGCGGTGAACGTGGCGACCGGTGCCGTCGCCGATCGCTACCTGGCACTCGACCAGGGGATGGTGATCGCCACGATCGCCAATGACCTCCGCCACGACCGTCTGCAGGGCTACTTCAGCCGCGGCGACGTGCAGCGCGCCCTCGAGCCGCTGATGGAGGTGGAGCGGTTCGGCGCCGGTCGTGCGGCACCGTGATCCCGGGACGACGATCCGGGCGCCGACCGGCCAGCCGTGGCTGACCGGCGCCCGAACATCGTGTTCGTGATGGCGGACGACCATGCCGCCCACGCCATCGGTGCCTACGGCAGCCGGATCAACGAGACGCCCGGCATCGACCGGCTCGCTCGCGAGGGGATGCGGTTCGACGCCTGCTTCTGCACGAACTCCATCTGCTCCCCATCCCGCGCCACGATCCTGACCGGGACGTACAACCACGTGAACGGGGTGACGACGCTCGCCACGCCCTTCGATGCGCGGCAGCCGGCCTTTCCCGGCATGCTGCGTGACGCCGGCTACCAGACCGCCCTCTTCGGCAAGTGGCACCTCGGCCACGGCGGCAACCACGACCCGGCCGGCTTCGACGCATGGAGCGTGCTCCCCGACCAGGGCGCCTACCATGACCCGACCTTCCTCGAGGCCGGCGGCCGCTCGCTCGTCCGCGAGGGCTACGCGACCGACCTCATCACCGAGCTCGGCCTCGACTGGATCGACGCGCGCGACGCCGACCGGCCGTTCCTCGTCATGATTCAGCACAAGGCGCCGCATCGGGCGTGGGAGCCAGCCCGCCGTCACGCGGACCTCTACCGCGACGCCGAGATCCCCGAGCCGGCGACGCTGCGCGACGACTACGTCGGGCGCTCGACCGCTGCCGTGGAGGCGCGCATGCGCCTGTCGGACCTCACCACCGACGACCTGAAGGGTCTCGTGCCGCCGGGCCTGACCGACGACGAGGAGCTGCGCTGGCGCTACCAGCGCTACATCAAGGCGTACCTGCGCTGCGTCACCGCCCTCGATGAGAACGTGTCGCGCCTGCTGCGCTTTCTCGACGACCGCGACCTGGTGGACGACACGGTCGTGGTCTATACCAGCGACCAGGGCTTCTTCCTGGGCGCCCACGGCTGGTACGACAAGCGGTTCATGTACGAGGAATCCCTGCGCATGCCGCTCCTCGTCCGCTACCCGCCCGAGGTGGGGCCGGGCACGACGAGCGACGCGATCGTGCTCAATGTCGACTTCGCCCAGACCTTCTGTGACCTCGCGGGCGTCGAGCCCACTCGGCCGATGCAGGGCCGCTCCCTGCGCCCGTTGCTGCGGGAAGCCGCGCCCGACGACTGGCGACGGAGCATGTACTACCGCTACTGGATGCACGCCGACGGCTCGCACGGCGTGTGGGCGCACCGGGGCGTGCGGACCGACCGCTACAAGCTGGTGCACTACTACAGCCAGGCGCTCGGACAGCAGGGCGCGCGGGATGAGCCGCATCCCGAGGAATGGGAGCTGTTCGACCTGGTGGCCGACCCGTTCGAGCTGCGGAGCCTGCATGACGATCCCGCGCACCGCGGGACCGTCTCGGGCCTACGGGTCGAGCTCGACCGGCTCAGCGCCGAGGTCGGCGACGTCGCGCCCGACCAGGATCCGCGGGCGGAGCGGCGGGACGCGCCGTGACCGAGGTCGACCGATCGGCACGCACCGACTGGGAGGAACGGATCGGCCTCGGCAGTGACGCCGAGGGCGGCGTCGAGCTGCCGCCGCTCCCGCCGCCGGGCGATCTTCGGGCAGCCGCGGGCCGCGGCCAGGTGACGCTCGACTGGCAGCCCGTGGAGGGAGCCGCGGGCTACGTCATCGAGCGAGCGTCGGCGGCGGAAGGACCATGGGAGCTCCTCGTGATCGGCGAGCCGGAGGTGCGCCCGGTCCCTCACCCGCCGTTCACCGACACATCCGGCGAAATCGGCCGCGAGGTGCACTACCGGATCGCCGCGTCGGCTTCGGTGAAGGACTTCGACCAGCCGCGGTCGGCCGTCGCGCGAGCGACCCCGATGCCCGATGGCTCGGCGGAAGTGCGGATCGAGGTCGACGCCGGCCGCGGCATCGGTCCCGTCCATCGCCCGTGGCGGCCGATGATCGGATCGGAGCACCTGAGCCAGCTCGAGGCCGGGAACGGTCCGGGCGGCAGGCCAATCGGACGCGAGTTCAGCGACGCCCTGCGCATGGCTCACGACGAGCTGGGGATCGAGGCGGTCCGCGCGCACGCGATCCTGGACGACGACCTCGGCACGTATCGAGAGGTCGATGGCAGGGCAGTCCATGCCTTCGAGGGCATCGACCGCATCTACGACCACGTCCTCGAGATCGGGCTGCGGCCGATCGTCGAGCTCAGCTTCATGCCGCGCGACCTCGCCAGCGACCCGTCGAAAACCGTCTTCGACTACGGCGCCATCGTGAGCCCGCCGAACGATTGGGACCGATGGGGTGCGCTCGTCGCTGGGCTCGCGGCGCACCTGGCCGATCGATACGGCCGCGACGAGGTCCGGCGCTGGGCGTTCGAGGTCTGGAACGAGGCGAACCTCGACGTCTTCTGGTCCGGCACGCGCGACGAATACCTTCGTCTGTACGACGTCAGCGTCCGCGCAGTGAAGTCGGTCGACGCCGCATTCGTCGTCGGCGGTCCAGCGTCCGCAGCCGGGAAGTGGGTCGACGAGCTGCTGGCCCACTGCCGCGCCACCGGCTCGCCGATCGACTTCGTGTCGACCCACACGTACGGCAATGCGCCGCTCGACCTGCGGCCGATCGCCGCGCGCCACGGGTACCCGGGCCTGCCGCAATGGTGGACCGAGTGGGGAGCCCACGCCAGCCACTTCAACCCGGTCCACGACTCTCCGTGGAGCGCCGCCTACCTCGTGCGCGGCATGGCCTCGGCAATGGGCCGCACCGACGCGCTTGCGTACTGGACCGTGTCGGACCACTTCGAGGAGCTGGGGCGCGCGCCGAGGCTCCTCCACGGCGGCTTCGGGCTGCTCGCGGTCGGCAACCTGCGCAAGCCGCGCTGGTGGGGCCTGTGGATGATGGAGCAGCTGCTGTCCGAGCGGGTCGCCGTCTCCGTGACGGGCGACGGCGCGGGCGACATGGTGCAGGCCATCGGCTCGCGAGCCGATGACGGCCGCGTCACGATCCTGGCCTGGAACGGCACCGTCGACGTCTCGAAGGCCGGTGGCGAGCCGCTTCTCGACCGATCGGTCACGTTTCTCGTCAGCGGCCTCGAGAGGCGCCGCTACCGGCTCCGCCACCGGCGCCTGGACGAAGCGCACTCGAACCTCGTCGCGGCATGGGCCACCATCGGTGGCACTGCGGACTGGCCAGACGACGGACAGTGGGCGGAGCTTGCCGCCACCGATCGTCTCGAGGAGCTCGACGCGGCGCGCTTCGTGGAGCTCACGACCCCATCAGTCGAACTCGCGTTCGAGCTCCCGATGCCATCCGTTTCCCTGCTGGAGCTGACACCCGCCTGAGCCGTTCCGCGTTGCGGCATTGCCCGTCGGTCGCCGGCGGCGTAGCGTTCCGCGATGAGCAGCGCCGCGCTCGATCGGCTGCTGGCGATCCTGCTCGTCGCCCAGCTGGCGACCGGGCTGCTCACCCTGCGCTCGGGCGTACCGGCCACCGCTCCCCTCTTCTGGCTCCACGGCCTCATCGGCGGCGCATTGCTCGTGGCCGTGCTCGAGAAGCTTCGGCGCAGCATCGGCCCGGCCATCCGTGGGCGCCGATGGCGACGGCTCGCCATCGGGTTCGTGCTGACGCTCCTGGTGGCGGCCGCGCTGACCGGCGGGTTCGCCTGGGTCGCGAGCGGGCGGATCTGGTCGATCGGCCCGTGGACGATCCTGACGTTGCACGTGTGGGCGGCGCTGGCCATCGTGCCGATCGTCGTCTTCCACCTGCTCCCGCGCCGATGGCGACTGCTCCGACCCGCCGCGACTGGCGGGCGACCGGCCATCAGCCGCCGAACACTGCTCGCATCGAGCGCGCTCGTGGCCCTCGGAGCGGTCGCCTGGGGTGCGGCCAACGTGCTCGACGCGGTGCGCGGCGGGACCCGGCGCTTCACCGGGTCACGGTGGCTGCCCGATGGCGGCATCCCGCCGCCGACCACGTTCTACGGCGAGCCGGCGCCGCCGATCGATGCCGCGAGCTGGCGGCTGCGCGTGACCGGCCGCGTCGACCGGCCGCTGACGCTCGATCTTGCCGCGCTGACCGCCCTGGGCGGCATCGATCGGGAGAACGCCCTCGACTGCACCTCAGGCTGGGTGATGCGGACGACCTGGCACGGGACACCGCTGGCGTCGGTGCTCGCCGCCGCCGGAGCCGATGGAAGCGCACCGCACGTCGTCGTCCGCAGCTCCACCGGCTGGAGCGTGGCGATCAACCGCGACGAGATCGAAGGCTCTCTGTTGGCCACGCAGGTCGCCGGCGCCCAGCTGCCCGTCGCCAACGGCGCACCGTGCCGGCTCGTCGTGCCCACGCGCCGCGGTCTCGACTGGATCAAGTGGGTATCCGAGATCGACGTGGCTTGACGGATCCACCGATATGCGCATACTCGTGCGCATGACCGTGCGCACGAACCTGCTCCTGCCAAAGGCCCTCGTCGATGAGGTCGACCGGTACGCCGGTCCTCGTGGCCGGAGTCGCTACGTGGCGGAGGCGCTCAGCGAGCGGCTCCGTCGCGATCGTCTTCGGGACGTCGTCGAAGCAACGGCCGGTGCGTGGCGCGACCATCGGCTCTTCCCGACCTCGGAGTCGGTCGTGGAGTGGGTGCGAGAGCGACGCGCCGAAGAGACCGATCCCGGGCAGACCGAGGGATGACGCGCTACGTGCTCGACACGAGCTTTGTTATCGACCACCTGCGCGGCGATCGAGCCGCCCAGCGTCGTTTCGCTCGCATTTTCGAGGAAGGCGATCAGCCGATCGTCAACGAGGTCGTCGCGTGCGAAGCCTGGAGCGGTGCGCCAGCGCAGGGCGATCCCGCGCTGGCGGCCCTGATGCAGGTGGTCGAGTTCGTCCAGCCGGGTCCGGCAGCGGCGGAGCGCGCCGGACAGTGGCGCCAGGGCGCGCGGACGCGCGGACACTCCCTGAGCCTGGCGGATGCGCTCATCGCCGCGTCCGCCGATGACGACGCGGTCGTCCTGACCAGGAACGTTCGTGACTTCGCGCTGACGCCCGTGCGGACCGAAACGTACTGATTCGTCGGTCGCGGTTCCCGTGGGATGTGAGGCGAACCGCGGCTGCTGGGCCAGCCTATCCGGTGAGCTGCATGGCCACGATCGTCACCACGTAGGCGGCGAGGAGCAGCCCTCCGACCACGAGGTTGAGGCTGACGTTCGTGCCCATCACCGCCATGAGCGTGTACGGGCTGTCGTAGTGGACCTTGAGCCCGGAGTGGACGCGCAGCGCGATCGGCAGCGCCACCAGCGCGACGAGCGTCGGCCATGGCAGGAGCCCCACAGCAGCGCCGCCGGCGATGACGCCGAAGGCGAGGATCGCCGCGACGAGGTAGCCGGTCCGGACGATGTCCGGCGCGAACCGAACGGGCAGGGTGCGCTTGCCGGCATCGGCATCGGAACGACGGTCGGGGATCTCGTTCACGAACAGGATCAACGCGATGAGGATGCCCGGGACGAGCGAAAGGACGAAGGGCTCCCACGCCAGCCGCCCGGTCTGCACGACGTAGGCGCCGAGCAGCATGATCGGGCCGAAGCCGATCGCCACCGCGATCTCGCCCAGTCCGCGGTAGACGAGCTTGAGCGGCGGCGCCGTGTAGGCGATGCCGACCGCGATGCCGGCCACGCCGATCCAGAGGAGGGTCATCGACCCCGTGATCGCGACGAGCGCGAGACCGATGGCGGCAGCGCCGCCGAACAGCGCGAGCGCCAGCCAGGCGAGGCCCCGGATCGTCACGAGGTCGTAGACCACGACCCGCGACCCGCCCGAGTACATCGTCGGCGTGGTGTTCGCGTCATCGGCTCCCGAGAGCGTGTCGAAGACGTCGTTGGTGACGTTGATCGCGAGGTGCGCGAGCGATCCACCGATGAGCGTGAGCAGCGCCGTCCACCAGGTGAACGCGCCGTCGCTGGCGGCAACCGCGATGCCGAGCAGGACCGGCACGGCCGTGGCGGTCAGGAATGGCAGGCGCGTCGTGCGCAGGGCGAGCCAGAAGAGGCTCAGCCTGGGGCGGATCGTGCGGCCCTTCTCCTTCGAGAGCGCCGCGAGGTAGCGGCGCGACTGCGGGACCGACCGCTCCGAGTATTCGAAGAACGGCACCTCGTTCTCGTCCCAGCCCCACGCACGAGTCGGGGAGAAGGTCACGCCATCGGCGGTCCGTCCCCACAGCTGGAGATAGCGCCGCTGGTCGTAGCCGATGCCCGGCTGCGGATGGATGTGGCTGCCCATGACGCTGAGCTCGCGGTCCGTCGGGATCGGCATCGCGGCCGGCGCGGTCAGGGTGACGGTGCCGCGCTGCGCATCGGCCTCGAAGGCCGTGGCGACGCTGGTCGGGTAGCCATCGTCGTCGACCCAGCTCACGACGACGTGCGCGTACCCGGAGAGGCGCTCGAGATCGGCCGCGGCCGGCTCGTGGGCGGGGATTGAGCCCGATCGGTTCGCCGCCATCACGCGGCCACCTCGCGAGATGCCCTCGTCTCCACGGGGGCGCGATCGGTGTCACCTCCTGCCCAGAACAGGCAGCGCTCGGGCGTGATCTCGATCACGGCGCGCTCGAAGAAGAGCGGCAGCGCGACGCGGGCCTTGAGGAAGTCGTTGATCGCCGGCTCCTTCTTCCGCCACAGGTCGAGGATGAGCCGCTCCCAGTCGGAGTGCGGGTCCTCCTCGATCACGCGTGCCGTCCCCTGGACCGTGGCGCGGTCGGGGTTGCCCTTCATCGCGATAGGATCGGTGAGGGCCAGCGCGACGTGGGCATCGCGCTTGATGTGCTCGAGCTTCTTGCTGAACAGCGTCGACGAGTGGAGGTAGATCCGCTCGCCGTCGTAGAGCGGGATGAGTGGATGCGTAATCGGCCGTCCGTTGCGACCGACGACGGTGAGCTCACCGACCAGCGCCACGTCCAACAGGCGCTCGACCGGTTCGGGTAGCCATCCCATCGGGATCTCCATCGGTTCGTGCAAATAACGTGGTACCGAATGCTAGCACATTATTGGGGTCACATGGTACGTGGCCGATAACGGGGCAGTAAGCGTCCGCCGCTACGCTGAGCGAGTGTGCAGGTCTCTTGCACACGCCGCGGCCGGCGCTGCCCGCCGAGGGCCGTGAACCACCCACTACACTCCCCACGCCATGGCCGATGAACGGAACGCGCTCGACGCACTGGTGCGGCACCCGAACGGCAGCGTCGAGCGCCTCGGAGCCGATCGTCTCGACGAGATCGACACGCTCGTCGCCCGCGAGGGAGCGCTCGTCTGGGCGAGCGCGCGGGATCCCTCCCCCGCCGACCTCGAGATCCTGGCCCGCGAGTTCGAGCTCCACCCGCTCGCGGTCGAGGATCTCCGCAAGCGCGCCCAGCGTCCGAAGATCGATGCCTACGCCCGGCAGCATATGCTCGTCGTGTACGAGGCGATCGACGGCACTGACCTCGCTGGAATTGGCCTCTCGGAGATCCACGCCTTCATCGGCACGGGCTGGCTGCTGTCGGTGACCTGGGCGGACACGCCGATGGTCGACGCCGTGCGGGATCGCTTCACCGCAAGCCCGGATCGCGTTGGCGCGAACGTCGGCGAGCTGCTGTACGCGGTCCTGGATGCCGCCGTCGACAGCTACTTTCCCGAGCTCGACCGGCTCTCGGAGCGGATCGATGACCTCGAGGATCGGGTGCTCGAGGGGACGGGCGGCCAGGAGAGCCTGCGCGAGGTCCTCGCCGTCAAGCGCCGCCTCCTCGAGCTGCGGCGGGTCCTCGCGCCGATGCGCGACGTGGCCAACCAGCTGCTGCGACGCGACCTCGACGTCGCCAACGCTTCGGTGATGCCGTACTACCAGGACCTCTACGACCATCTCGTCCGCGTGCTCGACCAGCTCGACATCTACCGCGACCTGCTCGCCACGGTGCTCGACGCGCGCCTGACGGTCGCGAGCAACAGCCTGAACGCGATCATGAAGCGGCTGACCGCGATCACCGTGGCACTCATGGTGCCGACCCTGGTCGCGGGGGTCTACGGCATGAACTTCGACCTCATGCCCGAGCTGCGCTGGCCGCTCGGCTACCCGTTCGCGCTCGGCCTGATGGTCCTCGCGATCGTGCTCACCATCGTCTTCTTCCGGCGCCGCGGCTGGTTCTGACGCGGCACGCCGGCTGCATCAGCGCCGAGGCATGACGATTCAGCAGCCACCCAACGACGAGATCCCGCCGTCCCGCCCGGTCGACGAGCCGGACGAGACGCCGATCGACACGCCGGCCGAACCGGAGCAGCGCGCCCCGGGCGCGGACCAGCCGCCGATCGGCGCCCCGCGCGACGAGCCCGACCCCGAGCTCGCCTGACGCGGCGTGCCCAGCATCAGGAGGGCAGGATCACGACCTGCCCGAGCACGCCGAGGGTCGGGCGCGCATCGTCGGCCGCACCGGGCTGTGCGTCGTACACGAGCTCCCCGTCCGACGTCCTCCACACCTTGAGGCGGAACCGATCCTGACCGCTCCGGTCGATCCGTCCGTCGACCACCGAGATGAGGAACTCGTAG
>Ga0190265_10002162_pt1 | contig 13122 bp, 13 predicted proteins | sample Popmic124T_FD_133135 | JGI IMG/M metagenome (GOLD analysis project Ga0190265, IMG submission 133135) | Populus adjacent soil microbial communities from riparian zone of Indian Creek, Utah, USA - 124 T | ecosystem: Environmental > Terrestrial > Soil > Riparian zone | place: USA: Utah | collected... | reverse complement strand
CGCCGAGGCGCTCATGCGGGCGCTCGATCCACTCCCCACGCCGGTCCACGCGCGGCCCCCTCAGAAACCGGAGCCCGAGAGCGATCCCGAGCCCGCGCTCGTCCTGGGGGCGGCGCAGTTCGAGGACCTGCCCGGCGTCATCGATATCATCCCGCCAGCCGCCGAACCGGACGCCGACGAGGAATTGCCCGAAGCCGACGAGCTGCCGGCAGAGACCGGGCCCAGCTGCATCTATTGCGGCGGCTCGCTGCCGACCGGTCGCCCGGTCAACTTCTGCCCCCAGTGCGGGCAGAGCCAGACCCAGATCCTCTGCCCCGAATGCCGCAGCGAGGTGGAGCCGGGCTGGCGCCACTGCGTCAATTGCGGCGCCGCGGTGGGTGAGGCCTAGGACGTGACCACCTGGAGCACGGCGCTCCGGCCGAAGGATGTCCTCGCCGTCATCCTCGGCGGCGGCGCCGGCACCAGGCTTTTTCCCCTCACCAAGGACCGGGCGAAGCCGGCGGTGCCGCTGGGCGGCAAGTACCGGATCGTGGACATCCCGATCAGCAACTGCCTCAACGCCGATCTCCGCCGGATCCTGCTCCTGACCCAGTTCAACAGCAGCTCGCTCCATCGCCACGTGCAGGAGAGCTACCGGTTCGACAGCTTCTCCCACGGGTTCGTCGAGATCCTGGCGGCCCAGCAGCGCACCGAGAGCGAGGCCTGGTACCAGGGCACCGCCGACGCGGTACGCCAGAACCTGGTCCACCTCGGCGACTATCCCCACCGCCTGGTCCTGATCCTCTCCGGCGACCAGCTCTACCGCATGAACTTCCGGGCACTGCTCGAGCGCCACGTGGCCAGCGGCGCCGAGGTCACGGTCGCGACGACACCGGTGCGGCCCGAGGCCGCCCATGCGTTCGGCATCATGGGCATGGCGCCGGACGGCCGGGTGGTGCGGTTCGTCGAGAAGCCCACCGATCCCGCCGTCCAGGCGTCGCTTCGGGTGGACTGGAGCAAGGTCGAGGAGCTGGAGGAGCCGGTGGATCCGGACGCGCTCCCCGCGTCCATGGGGATCTACGTCTTCGACCGCGAGATCCTCGCCGACGCCCTGGTGGGCACCGAGGCCGACTTCGGCAAGCATGTGATCCCGCGCATCATCGACACCCACCGGGTGCACGCGTTCCAGTACCAGGGCTATTGGGAAGACATCGGGACCATCCGCTCGTTCTACGAGGCCAACCTCGATCTCTGTGCGCCCCTCCCGAAGTTCAACTTCTACGACGCGACCGCGCCGATCTTCACCCATGCGCGCTATCTGCCGGGCACCAAGATCATCAAGAGCGAGGTGGAGCGATCGGTCATCGCCGACGGGTGCATCATCAACGACGCGCTGATCGAGCACTCGTTGATCGGGGTCCGCGCCCGGATCGAGGCGGGCGCCACCATCCGCGACTCGCTGATCATGGGCGCCGACTATTACGAGACGCCCGACCGCACCCGGCCGGAGGGTGCCCCGCCGATCGGCATCGGCCAGGGCACCAGCATCGAAGGCGCCATCGTGGACAAGAACGCGAGGATCGGCGATTCGGTGGTGATCTCGCCGGCGGGCAAGCCGCTGCACTTCGACGGGCCCAACTTCTACATGCGCGACGGGATCGTGGTGATCCCCAAGAACGCGGTGATCCACAGCGGGAGCGAGATCTAGCCCAAGGTGGCCTGTCGCAAGTAGGCAAGAATCGTCGCATTCGCGACACGCCATTGACCACCCCACCCGGTTTCCTCGATCTTCCGTGTCCCCCTTTCCAAAACCCGGAACCACTATGGCGCGACCGATTCGGTTGGGTTGGCTCGTCGTGTGTCTGGTGTGCCCACCACTCGCGGCACAGGAGCGGGCCGACATCGACAGTACCGATGCGCTGGTGCTCGATCACGACTTCGCCGCCGGTGTGGGCGAGATCGTCCGAGTCTTCCTCCAGGCGAAACAGGTGTACCGGGCCGAGCTGAGCAGCACCGACGTGACCGTCGGCATCCGGACGCTGACCCGCGGCTTGCGGCAGCCCCGGATCTACCCGATCACGGATGCGCTGACCCCGTCTGGGACCTCGCTCGTCGAGATCTATCCCGAAGCAGATGCGGAGTACGAGCTCCGCCCGGTCGATGCGAGAGGCGGCGGCGTGTCGACCCGGCTCCGCCTCTACCGTGACATCCGGGCATCGCGCCGGCGGGTGGCGATCATCGACAAGGCGGGCTGGGAGATCGGCATCGAGGTCGCGGGCGGCTGGCACGGCGGCTACGTGCAGGCGGCCGACAGCCGCGGGCCCGACGGTTCACTCGTTCCAGACGAGGGCGATGCGGGATCCGACTTCGAGGCGTGCTTCGCGGCGCGCAACGCGCCCGGCTTCGACCGATTCAGCCTGTGTGCGCTCGGGCTCGGCTGGGGCAGCCAGCACGGCACCCGGTCCACGCTCTGGTTCTTCACCGAGCCGAGGTTCCGGGTGCTAGGGAGGTACGAGCGGGGCCAATCCAACTGGGAAGGGGGCCTGCTCTTCCGAGTGGCGGCCGGGAGTATCGAACGGACCTCCGAAGTACCCGTGATGCTGGCGCCGGGGCTCTATCTCGCCCGACACATCCGGACTCGGGCCGACGGCGCGGGGTGGAGCTTCCACGTTTCCTATTCGTATGCCACGATCCGGAACACCGTGAAACGGACCGACGGCTCCTCACCCACCACCAGCCGGGTCATGCTCGGCCTCGGAGTGTACCGCTGAGAGTCCTCTGACTTTCCTTGAAGTGGGTCCGGGGCAGGGCGATATTCCTACCAGGATGTCCTCCGCCCCGAATCCCTCCGGTTCCACCCTTCCATGAGCTCCCAGGCCAGCGAGACCGGCGTGGTCTTCCTGTCCGGTGCCCGCACGGGATTCGGCGCCTTCGGCGGGGTCCTCAAAGACCTTTCGGCCACGGACTTAGCGACGATCGCCGGCACGGAGGCGCTGGCCCGCTCGGGCGTGCCCACCGCCGAGGTGGACCACGTCGTCATGGGTAACGTGCTCCAGACCTCCGCCGACGCCGCGTACCTGGCCCGGCACGTCGGTCTCCGGGTCGGCCTGCCGGTGCCGACGCCCGCCTTGACGGTCAACCGGTTGTGCGGCTCCGGTTTCGAGGCGGTGGTGCAGGCCGGGCAGCAGATCCAGCTGGGCGAGTCGCGGGTCGTGCTGGCGGGCGGCACCGAGAGCATGAGCCAGGCGCCGCACGTCGTGCGCGGCGCGCGATGGGGGCTCAAGCTGGGAGCCCAGCCGGCGCTCGAGGACACGCTGACCGAAGCCCTCCGCGACGCCCACTGCGGACTGCCGATGGCGGAAACGGCGGAGAACCTCGCGCGGCAGTATCGCATCGGGCGCGAGGCGGTGGACTGCTACGCGGCGCTCAGCCAGTCCCGCGCCCGGGATGCGTGGCAGCGAGGCGACTTCGCGGACGAAGTCGTTCCGGTGATGCTCACCGACCGGAAGACCCGCGAGCCCCGCGCCTGGTCCGCGGACGAGCACATGCGGCCCGACACGACCCCCGAGGTGCTGGCCAAGCTGCCGCCCTACTTTCGGAAGGACGGCGTGGTCACCGCCGGGAACGCGTCCGGCATCTGCGACGGCGCGGCCACCCTGGTGCTCGCCGGTGAACGCCATGCCAGGGAGCGCGGGCTCGAGCCGCTGGGCCGGCTGGTGGCGTCGGCGGTGGTGGGCGTGGACCCGGCCACCATGGGGATCGGGCCCGCCCCCGCGGCCCGCCGAGCGTTGGAGCGGGCAGGCCTCACGCTCGAGGATATGGACCTGGTCGAGATCAACGAGGCGTTCGCGGCGCAGTACCTGGCGGTGGAGCAGGAGTTGAAGCTCGACCGCGAGCGCACCAACGTGGACGGCGGCGCGGTCGCGCTGGGCCACCCGCTCGGCGCCAGCGGCGCCCGCATCACGCTCCATCTGCTGCTCGCGCTCCGACGCCGGGGCGCCCGCTACGGGCTCGGCGCCGCCTGCATCGGCGGCGGCCAGGGCATCGCGGTCATCGTGGAGGCGCTCTAGCTATGGACATCCTGGTCGGCGGACTTGCCATCGCCGTGGTCTACTCGTTCCTGAGCCTCCGCGTCCTGAAGCAGTACGAGCGCGGCGTCGCCTTCTTCCTCGGGCGCTACTGGGGCACCAAGGGTCCGGGCGTCGTGTTCCTGCCGGCGGGCTTCGCCGGACAGAAGCGGGTGTCGCTCCGCATCGTGGCGCTGGATATTCCGCCCCAGGACGTCATCACGCGCGACAACGTCTCGGTGAAGGTGAACGCCGTGCTGTACATGCGGGTCAGCGATCCGGCCAAGGCGGTGATCGAGATCGAGGACTACCTCTACGCCACCAGCCAGCTGGCGCAGACGACGCTGCGATCGGTGCTGGGCGAGGTCGAGCTGGACGAGCTGCTGTCGGATCGGGAGAAGATCAACGCCGTCCTCAAGAAGATCATCGACGAGCGGACCGACCCGTGGGGCATCGAGGTCTCCGCGGTCGAGGTCAAGGACGTGGATCTGCCCGACCAGATGAAGCGGGCGATGGCGCGGCAGGCAGAGGCCGAGCGGGAGCGCCGGGCCAAGGTGATCGCGGCGCAGGGCGAGCTTCAGGCGTCCGAGACCCTGGCCCAGGCAGCCCGCACGCTCGCCACCGAACCGATGTCGCTGCAGCTCCGCTATCTGCAGACCGTCACCGAGATCGCGGCGGAGAACAACTCGACCACCATCTTCCCGATTCCGATCGAGATGTTCCGGCCGTTCCTCCGCGCCGCCGCGTCCAAGCCGAATGAGGCGCTGGAGCCCGGCGAGCCTGATTCCCCCGCCTTGAACGCGGGCGAGCTCTCCAGCCTGATCTCGCAGCTCCGGATCAGCGCGTCCCGCTCGCCTTCCTCGGAATGACCGGCGGCCTTCCCGCCCCGATCGATCGGGCTGCCCTCGAGCGCATCATCCAGCGCGCCGCCGAGCTCCAGACGGCGGAGCGGGAGATCGGCGAGGGGCTGACCGCAGACCAGGTGCTGGAGCTGGGCCGCGAGGTCGGGATTCCCGGGCGCTATCTCCAGCAGGCGCTGCTGGAGGAGCGGTCGCGGATCGTGAACTCCGGACAGGAAGGCGTGCTGTCGCGGACCGTCGGCGTGGCGGATATCACGGCCCAACGCGTCGTCCGAGGCGAGCGGGACGCCGTCGAGGCTACCCTGATCCGGTGGATGGAGAAGCAGGAGCTGTTCTCCGTCCAACGCCATCAGCCTGGACGGATCACCTGGGAACCGACAGGCGGATTCCAGGCGGCGTATCGTCGAGCGGTCGGCGCCGGCGGACACGGCAAGCGGCCCATCATGCTCGCACGGGCCGACGAGGTGTCCGCCACCGTCCTGGAGCTGGAGCCGGGGTTCTGTAACGTCGCGCTCACCGCGACGACCCGGAAGGCACGCAGCGAGTCGGTAGGCTGGAGCGCCGCGCTGGTGTCGCTGGGAGCGGTCGGTACCGGGGTGCTCGCGTCGGTCGGCGCGGTGTTGCCCGTGCTGCTGATTCCCGTCCCGGTCGCCCTCGGGGCCGGCTATCTCGTCCTTCGGCGGTACGGACCCGTCGTCGCCCGGATCAGGCTCGGTCTGGAGCGGGCGTTGGATCAGCTCGAGCACGGCACCCGGGCGGAGCGGATGCTGCCGACCAGTGCGCCGCGCCTGCTCGATCTCCTGGCCGACGAGGTGCGGAAGGCGCTCAAGTCGTAGACCGTGCCGGCATGGCCTGCTTCGCTTCGCTCAGGGTGACAGAGCGAACACATGTCGCCCTGAACGGAGTGAAGGGGCCCATGCAGGCAACTCTCCTTCGCTTCCCTCAGGATGACGGATATGATTGACGACCACAGATCAACGCTCGCCCCAGGCCTCCAGAGGAGACTCGATGTTCGGCTATGATTGGCCGCGCCTCCATGCCGCGCTGAACGATCTGCCCGCCGCGCTGCTCCTGACCGCCGCCCTCTTCGAGCTGCTCTCGCTGGCGACCCGGAGGGACAGCTTCCGGCAAGTCTCTTTCTGGACCCTGATCGTGGGCGCGCTCGGCGGGGTCGCCGCCGTCCTCTCCGGGTTGCAGGCCGAAGAGAACATCGCCCACGGTGACGCCGTGCACCGGGTGATGGAGACCCACGAGCTGCTTGGCTTCATCACGCTGGGCGTCTTCGGCGTGCTGGCCGCGTGGCGGATCTGGCGGGAGCAGAAGATGGGCGCGGCCGAGCGAGCGGTAGCGCTCGCGGTGGCGTTGGGTGGGGCCGGCGTGCTCATCGCGACGGCGAACTATGGCGGCCGTCTGGTATTCGACCACGCGGCCGGCATCCCCACCGAAGTACTGACCAACGAGACCCAGGAGCGGACCAAGGGCCACCACCATGCGCCGGGTGAAGAGCACGGGGACGCGGACGCGGACCATGCGGAGGACGGCCACTCGCACGACGCCGCGCCGATGGCGGCCGACTCCGCCGCGCCAGCCGGCGCCGCCGCACCCGACCATGTGGATCCGCCGGGCACCCCACCGCACAGCCACGAGCCCAAGCCCAAGGCGCCGGAGGGGCACAGTCATCCGCCCGGCACGCCGGCTCACGAGCACTAGTCGCGTGCGCGTCCGCGCCTGGCTCGCCGCGGCCGCGGTCGTGGCCGCCTGTCGGCCGAACACCACCCGTCCGGCGATCACGCCCTACCCGGAGGCCGCGGGCGTCGAGATCCGGCTTCGGCCGATCGAGGCCACCCGGCGTCTGGCCGAAGCGCTCCAGGCCGACTCGATCCCCCCATCCCGCGTGCGCCTGCGCGACGGCTACATCGAGACCGCGTGGCTCGACTCGGCGACGAACCAGCCGACCGCCAAGCGGCCGATCGGCACGGGCGTCGTGCGGCTGCGCGCCTGGGCCGACCCCGGCCGCCCGGGCAACTCCGTGCTGACGGTGGAGACGCTGTACCGGCCCGCCGCGGATCCCTCGCTCTCCGAGCGCGAGCTGGAGCGGCAGGTGCCGCAGACCCATCCGACGGCGCTGAAAGTGGTGGCGGTCCTGGAGGCGCTGCTCAAGCGGCACGGCGGCCCGCCGCCGCCCGCGGCGGAGAAGCCGGAGGAGGCGCCGAGAGGGCTCAGGCCGGCGGAAGAGGAGGCACCGGCGGAGGGAGCGACGCCCGAGGAAGCGTCACCCGATTGAACCGCTGTTGTCACCCTGAGCAACGCGAAGGGGACCATGGCGGCCATGGTCCCCTTCGCTGCGCTCAGGATGACACTTCGGCTCAGACCACGTACGCCCTCACCCACTCCTCCAGCTTCCCCAGATCGAGCAGCGCATCCTTGCAGGGCCCTGAGGGCAGCGTCATCGTGAGGCCGAGCACGGGCACTTTCCCCGCGACGTCGTGCAGGCCGCTCACCATGTCGCGCTCGCAGGCGACCGCGACCACGGCCCGCGGCCGCCGCTCCCGGATCACGCGGCGCGCGAGCTGTCCCCGGGTCGCCACGAAGACCGGCACCCCATACTTCCCCGCCACGCCGAGTACGCCGTCCAGCGTTTCCTTCGAGAGGCAGCGGGGGATCAGCAGGAGCAGCTCGCCCTTCCCCACCTTGCGCCCGCGGAGAACGGCCAGCCCGTTGTAGATCTTGACCGCCGCGTTCTCGACCCAGTCGCGGCGGCCGAACCGGTCGGCCACCCGCGAGGTCAGCCGCATCAGCCGAAGGAACGGCCCCCGCTCCGCCAGCCACTCCGGCAGGAGTGCTCGGCCGCTGCTAAAGGAAAGGAAGAGGACGACCCACCAGACGCCGAGTACGACCGCGGCCAGCGCGAGACCGGCCCAGAGCACCGGGGGAACGAGGGGATGCAGCAGCGAGAGGCGGGGGCCGAGCAGGTAGATCGCGAGCGCCGCAGTGGCGAACGCCGAGACGAGCGCGGCGGCGGACCATAGGAAGAAGAGGGTCGGCGAGGAATCGTAGTCGCCGCGGTTGGGAAGCGGCCGGCCGTCCCACTCGTCCCATTCGTGGCCCAGGCGTCGATCCACGTCGATGTGGATCAGCTGGGCGCGCGGGCTCTCCGGCATAGGGATCCAAGATAGTTAGCTTTTGGCGATGCTGCCTCCCCCAGCCATCCGGGGTGTCTTCCGCACCGATACGCGCGCCCGCTCCGCCTACGCGGAGGGCGCCGGCATCTACCGGATCCTTCCCGCCGCCGTGTGTCTCCCCACCGACCGACAGGACCTGGTGTCGCTGGTCGGCTGGGCCCGCGTCAACCGGGTGCCGCTCATTCCCCGCGGAGCCGGCAGCGCCATGGGGGGCGGCAACGTGGGCGACGGCGTGGTGGTGGATCTCACCCGTCTACCGCTCAACCTCGAAATCCGACCCGCCGACCGGACCGCCGTCACCAGTCCCAACGTCACCCTCGCGCAGCTCAACGCCGCCGCGGACGAGCATCGGCTTCGGCTGCCCCCCGACCCGTCCAGCGGCCGCTTCGCCACCCTTGGCGGGATGGTTTCCACCAACGCGTCCGGCGCCAGGACGGTGCGCTACGGCAGCGTGCGCCGCTGGGTGCAGGCGATCGAGCTGGTGACCGCGACTAGCGAAGTGCTGGAGCTGCGCCGCGGCGGAGGCCCCAGCATCCAGAGCACGGAAACGGTCCGCCGCTTCGACACCGAGGTGGCCCCGGCGATCGTGGCCGCGCATGGTCTCATCGCCGCGCGGTTTCCCCAGACGCGGAAGAACTCCTCGGGCTACGCCCTCATGGACTGGCTCGCCTCGGGCGACCTGCTCGATCTCGTCATCGGCGCGGAGGGCACCCTCGGCTTCGTGACCTCGATCGAGTGGCGGCTCGACCCCCAGCCCGCGCATCGCGCCGGACTCCGGGTCGAGCTCAGGTCCCTGGACGACCTGGTGAAGGTGGTGGCGGCGCTGCTCGCGGTGGAGCCGTCGGCGATCGAGCTGCTCGACAAGACTTTCCTCGACCTGGTGCGGCATACCGAGATCGGCGAGGGGATGGCGAAGGTGGAGGCGATCCTGCTGGTGGAGATCGAGCGGGACGACCCCGGTGCCCTTCGCCAGGCGGTGGCGCTGGGGGCCGAGGCCGTGCGGCCCTGGGCCGTGGCGGTCGACACCGCGCTGACCGCGGAGAGCGCCACGCGGCTGTGGGAGCTGCGCCACGCGGCGAGCCCGATCCTCGCGGGCCTGCCGGAGGACCGGCGCTCACTCCAGGTGATCGAGGACGCCTGCGTTCCCGTGGACCGCATGGGCGACTACATCCGCATCGTCCGCCGGGTGACCTCCGCGCGGGACATCGCGGCGGTGATCTTCGGCCACGCCGGCGATGGGCATGTCCACGTGAACCTGTTGCCCAAGGTGGAGCGGGCGGGATGGGAGCAGAGCGTGGCCGGCGTGCTGGAGGAAGTCTCCGACGCCGTGCTCCGACTCGGCGGCACGCCTTCGGGCGAGCACGGCGACGGACGCCTGCGGGCCGGTCTGCTCCAGCGGGTCTACGGCGACGAGATCGTGGGACTCTTCCGTCAGGTGAAGCAGTCGTTCGACCCGCTGGGGATCCTTGCCCCCGGCGTTATCCTTCCGTCCGGCGAGCCCGCCATTACCCGGCTCAAGGTGGGCCGCCAGGCGATCCCGCTGCCCGACGACATCGAGCGCGCACTCCGGGACATCGAGCGGACCGGCGGCTATGGCCGGTGCCGACTGGAGCTGGCGGCCGAGCCCAACCCTTAGCACCCGGACCCATGGACATTCTCCGCGCACCCCGCGTCTCCCTGCTCGCCCGGCCTCAGTTCATCGAGCCGAGTCACCTCGCGGTGCAATGGAAGGGGGAGTCGAGCGACGGCGAGCGCCTCGCCGAGTTCGCGGGGCGGCTCTGCTACATGAGCCAGCACAACCCTGCGAATCGCACCACCGCGGAGTACCTCACCAACATCCTCAGGCAGGGACATGGGTCGGTCTTCGAGCACAGCACCTATGTGGTGCTGATCGAGGGGATCAGCCGATCCTGCAGCCACGAGCTGGTGCGGCACCGCGCGGGGTGGGGCTACTCCCAGCTCTCCCAGCGCTACGTGGACGAGTCGCACGCGGCCTTCGTCATGCCGCCGGCGATCCAGGGTGACGCGGAGCTGGAGACCGGGTGGACTCGCCAGGTGGAGGCGGCGCAGGCAGCCTACGTCGCGGCGGTGGAACAGCTGATGACGCGCTACGAATGGCTGGAGAACAAGGTCCAGCGCCGGAAGATGGCGCGCGAAGCCGCCCGCAGCGTGCTCCCCAATGCGACCGAAGTGAAGATCGTCGCCAGCGCGAACGTCCGCGCGTGGCGCACGATGCTCGAGCTCCGCCTGGGGGAGGGCGCGGAGCTGGAGATCCGCCGCATGGCGGTCGCCTGTCTTCGTCTGCTGCAGCAGGAGGCGCCGGCGCTGTTCGCGGACTTCGAGATCTATCCAGCCGAGGACGGCTCCGAGGCCGGTCGCGTGGGGTTTCATAAGGTCTGAAAACGCGTGAAGCGTGAGGAGTGAAAGGTGAAAAGGAGGTCGAGGCGGGCTTAGGGCCTTCGTGCCGCGACCCCCTCTTCACCTTTCACTTTTTACTCTTGACGCCTTTTCCTATTGTGCACCTGTCCACTTTTTCTTACTTTAGACGCGTCGAAGCACCCCACACGTCGCGGCTCGTCTCTCGCAGACGGCCTTTTTTTGTAAGAGGGCGCCTTTGGCAGTTCGGATCGGACTAGCCTTTAATCTCAAACCCGAGGCGCCGGCTAACCCAGCCGGGGCAGATCCCTCCTCCCCCTCTTTTCCCGACGAGTCGTCGTCGCGCGCACTGCGCGGTGACCTTCAGCAGCCCGATCTCTACGCCGAGTGGGACGAGCCCGCCACCATCGATGCGGTGGAGCGCGCCCTCAGCACCGTCGGCCAGGTCTATCGCCTCGAGGCCGATGAAAGCTTCCCCGCGCGGCTGGCACTGATCCGTCCCGACTTCGTGTTCAACATCGCCGAGGGACTCTATGGCCCCAATCGCGAGGGGCACGTCCCGGCGATCTGCGAGTTTCTCGGGATCCCCTATCACGCGTCCGACCCGCTGACCCTCGGACTCTCGCTCGACAAGCGGCGCGCCAAGGAGGTCCTCGCCTATCGGGGCGTGCCGACCGCGCCGTTCGTGATGGTGCACAGTCCGTCCGAAGCGCGGCGGGTGGACCTCCCCTTCCCGCTCTTCGTGAAGCCCTGCTTCGAGGGCTCGGGCAAGGGCGTCAGCGCCAAGAGCGTCTGTAAGAATCGCTCGCAGCTGGTGCGGCAGGTCTCCTCGCTCCTCGCCACCTACGCGGAGCCGGTGTTGATCGAGACCTACCTGCCCGGCCTCGAGTTCACGGTCGCGGTGCTCGGCAACGGCGATCAAGCGCGCTGTTTGCCGATTGTCGGCATGCGATTTGATACACTGCCGCAAGGTGCACCACCGATCTATGGCTATGAAGCGAAATGGCTGTGGGACTCGCCGAGCCATCCATTGGAAATTTTCGACTGCCCGGCTCATGTCCCCGAGCAGCTGGCCGGACAAGTCAGGGCCGTCGCGCTGGCGGCCTACCACGCTTTGGAATGCCGCGACTGGTGCCGCGTCGACATCCGTTGTGACGCCGACGGTCGCCCGATGGTCGTCGAGTTGAATCCGCTCCCGGGCATTTTGCCTGACCCGCGAGACAACTCTTGCTTCCCCAAGGCCGCGAGGGCCGCCGGGATGAGCTATGACGATCTGATCCGCACCGTTGCCGACATCGCCTGGCGACGGATCAGCGGCCGTTCACTCCTGGCGGAGGTGGCTTGATGCGAGTTGCGATTCTCTACGATGCCGGCAGCGACGAATGGAGCCCGCAGGACGTCGCCGCGGTGGTGGGGAACGTGCACGAGGTTCGGGACGTGCTCCGACGGCGCGGTCATGAGGTGGAGCTGCTCCCCGTGCGGCTGGGTGATTTCCGCTGGCTCACCCGGGTCCGCCGCGCGGACCTCGTCTTCAATCTCTGCGAAGGCGTCAACGGCCACGCCCGGTTCGAGGACTACATCGTCGGGACCCTGGAGCTGGCCGGCGTGCCCTTCACGGGCTGCCGCCACTGGGCCACCACGATCGCCCACCGGAAGCACGTCGCCAATACGCTGCTCTCGGCGGCCGGCCTCCCCGTGCCGGCCTTCGTGCTCGCCCAGGCCAACAAGACCCCGGCCGACTTCCCGCTTCCGGCCATCGTGAAGCCGTCGGCGGAAGACGCCAGCGTCGGGATCGACAACGGGGCGGTCTGCACCTCCAAGCGGGCGCTCAAGAAGCGCGTCGCCCTCATGCTGGAGCAGTTCGAGGAGGTGCTGGTCCAGGAGTACGTGCCCGGCCGGGAGTTCAACGTCGGGTTCGTCGGGAAGCGGATGCTGCCGATCGCGGAGATCAAGTTCGACGGCATGCCCGACGGGACCTGGCCGATCGTGAGCTACGCCGCCAAGTGGATCCCCGGGAGTCCCGAGGACGAGGGCACCCTGCCGATCTGCCCCGCGGACGTGGAGGCGGAGCTGAGCGCCTCGATCGCCAAGGTGGCCAGGAACGCGTGGGAGTACGTCTCCGGCGGCGAGGGGTACGGCCGGGTGGACCTCCGGGTGAACGAGGACGGGCAGCCGTACGTGCTCGAGGTGAATCCGGACCCCGACCTCTCCAGCAATGCCGGACTGGCCCGGATGGGACGGGCCTTCGGCTGGAGCTATGACGACCTGGTGATGCACGTGGTGGATGAAGCCCTGATGCGGTCCCAGAGCTCCAACGCCGCCGCCGCCCTCGTCAGTGGGGTGTCCGCCGCGTGAGCGGCACGCTCATCGCGCCGGCACTCCGCCACCTCACCGCGGCCGACCGTGGACGCATCGAGGACATCACCCGTGCGGTCCGGGTGTTCCGGGACGACGAGGTTCCGGTCGCCCTCGAGGTCTTCGATGCCGCCGTGGCCGGCTCCCCCGACTACACCGCCCTGGGAGCGGTACTGGACGGGCGGGTCGTCGGGTGGATCTGCTGGGGCCCCACCCCCTGTACCCTGGGCACCTTCGATCTGTACTGGATGGCGGTCGACCCGGCGGTACATGCCGCGGGGATCGGCACGACCCTGATGCGGG
>Ga0190265_10002161_pt1 | contig 13122 bp, 16 predicted proteins | sample Popmic124T_FD_133135 | JGI IMG/M metagenome (GOLD analysis project Ga0190265, IMG submission 133135) | Populus adjacent soil microbial communities from riparian zone of Indian Creek, Utah, USA - 124 T | ecosystem: Environmental > Terrestrial > Soil > Riparian zone | place: USA: Utah | collected... | reverse complement strand
CTTGGCGGTCACGTCGATGATCGCGGCGAGCCCGGCGATCAGGAAGGGGAAGAGCAAAAGGCTGGACTTGCCGACCGCGCGGTGAAGCGGCAGCCGCCCGCGATGCGCGCTCCAGCTCTGCGCCGCTACCATCGCCACCCAGATACTGGCGGCGACGCCATGGGCGTGAAACTGCCAGGGAACGCTCCCCCAGGCGGCGAAATAGCTCGGCCAGAAGCCGGCGACGATCACCGCCATCACGGCCAGGACGTAATAATGCGCATGGCGATACGGCATGGGGCCCTCCCGTCGTTACGGGGGCGTAGCATGAAACGGGGGAGGGTGCGCGGGGGCAAATTGGGGACACACACCTTTGTGTCCCCAATTCTCTAGCCCGCGACATGATCCGGGCACTGAGGGAGGCCGAGATAATCCCGATGGATTAGGTGCGATCGATTCCAGAGCTACCGCGCCTGGGCAGTGACACATATGTACCAGTCACCGAGCGCGCCCCCATCCGCTAAATGACGAAGTCGATTTCGGGGGTTTTGCTCTGATCTGCCGAGAGTGATTCGGCGCTATCCGCTCTCGCGATCGCGTGGCCGAGTTCCTCCATCAGCAGAGCATGCTGAGAGCGCAGGGTGGAATTCACCTTCAACAATCGGATGATACGCATCCGCAGCTTTTCGTTTGCACTAAGAAGATTCCTCTCGCGGTCCTCGAAGACGCTGACCCAATAGCGTTGCGCGTAAAGGCCGATGATCGCGGCTCCGATCTGGCTGAGCACGTAGGTGCCAAGGGGCAAAAGAATGGCGACTAGGAGGAAGTGAGCGGGATTTAACGACTCAAGCGCGGCCGAGACGAGCCCGCTTAGAGCGTCGGCACCGACTGTCAGAAATCGCTCGATGTGCATCCTCTACGCACTTCTCAGACAAATCCAGTTGCCCCCCCGCCTGCGCGATTATATGAGAGGTTTCGGTGACAGCGCAATCCATCTCGCGCCCCATCCGCTCAAATTCACTCTTAACAGATGTACGATTTTTATGTAATAAACTCATCTTAGCTTTGTCACATTTCCCGATCATTCGATCCTATCACTAAGAATATTTCCTTACAACGCGATTTTAAGTCGCAGCATTCAAATCAGTGATAGTAGCACTAGGCGTTCGTTTAATCCCAGTCGTTCCTTTTATCCTATTCCTACCATTCCTCCTGAAAGATAAATTTCTTCCATTTCTACCGTCCATCCCATAAGGACCCATGGTTTCGGAGGGGGGCCGTGCCCGGGATGGTCAGGCTGCATTGCAAGGTATCGACGCCCCTCGACGTCGTCATCCAACGCGCCACCGTTAAGCACGGAAACAAGGGTCGCGCCTTGAAGGCGCTCATGAAGCTCGCGCTTGGGGACAAGGCGACCAATCGCTGCTCCTTCAAGGGCAAACCGCCCTTTGGGACGGAGCATGACGTCAGCTGCACGCTGGATATGTCACAGAAGGATTTCGACGCGACGGAGGACTACCGCTCTCGCTATCTGCTTACCAAGAAGAACATGTTTTTTTTCTTCGCACTTCAGCACGGCGCCTTCCTATTCAATGAGGCCAGTCAGGCCGGAGGCTCCGCCCCGACGCCCAGGTCCGCACAGTAGCAGCCCTACCTTGAGCCGCCGGAGGCCTTGAAGTTCAGGACGTGCAGTGACAGGTGCGTACCTGTCACCCGGCACGACCTTCCGATGGAAGCGGTAAGTCGTTGACTGTGGTGCCTGTTCGAGGTTGTGATGGTAGTTAGAGGCGCTGGGATCCGTGCCAGGGAATCACAGGCACCCGTCCAAATACTGATATGCGATGATAACGGGGTGATTAGCACAGCTTCCGCCTTCATTTTCGCTTCCGGTGAGCGTCACTTTCTTATTACGAATTGGCACAATGTATCGGGGAAGGACTTTCTCACCGGCGAACTCTTGTGTGGTCGGGCGCCGACCTACCTGAAGGCGAGGATCGCGACGGTGGTTGACGAGCACGGCGGGTTTAACATGCCAGCACATCGGGTCGATATATACGACCAAGAGACGCGCGAGCCACTATGGATGGAGCACCCTGAGCTCGGTAGACTATGCGATGTGGTTGCGCTCCCATTCTCTCTTCCCTCGACAACACCGCCAAACTTGCATGTCCCGGTTAATCAAATTCACTCAATAAGAATTCCGGTGCGTCCAGGCTCGACTGTTTTCATTATCGGCTACCCACACAATCTGTCCGTGCACATTGGCTGGCCTATTTGGAAGTCCGGATACGTGGCGTCAGAGCCGCATTACGATGCGACTCTAGGCGGGTGCTTACGAGAAGATGGCGCGCGCATAGGGGGGCAAACCCTGCCAGCGTTCTTCATCGATTCACTCACACGAAAGGGCATGTCCGGAGCGCCCGTTTTCGCGAACTTCGTGGGAAACTGGGACATGCATGATCCCTATGCCCCTGTGGAACCAGACGCCCCTGACTTCTTGGATCGCGATGACATCGCCCTAAGCGAGAACCGGATGGAGTTCGTCGGAGCATACAGCAGCCGTGTTCCTGCTGAGGAGGGTGAAGCCGCTCTCGGCCTATGTATCAAAAGGAGCGCAATCGAGGCAATCTGCGAAGGTGGCGTGCAGGGGAAACACCCCCATTTTGTTTAGACTGGCCGCTGAAAATGATCCCGGGTCCTGGCGTTGCCCACACCCGCTCAGGCGCTCCAAAACTCGTCATCTAGTGCGGTAAGCTCGTCGATAATTTCCTGCTGACGGTCGAGAAGCGGGCGGATTATGGGATTCGCAGCACGCCGGTCAGCGGTGCCTACATGGCTGCCGATCTGTTCGCGCACCTGCGTGAGGCGTTTCTGAGCGCCGGCGCTCTTATTGAGATATTCTTTATCGGTCACATGTCCCCCTCAGCCTGGCGCCCATGTAGGTCTTCGTTCGCCTATCAGCACAAATATCTTGCCCGACCCGGCCGTGGTGAACAGGACCAGCCGGCCCGCCAGACGCGCCTCGAATGCAGCCCAGTCGGCGTGGCGCGTTACGTTGGCGAGCTCCGCATAGTTCATGCCGGCGCGCCTGAGCGCCTTGTCACCCCACGGGAAGCCCAGGGCCTCGACCAGGTCGAGCGGCACGCTCAGGCACGCGGCGAGCCGCATGATCGTGCCGACATTTCCGGCCTGGTCGGGCTGCTGGAGGGCGAGCCGCATTCGTCCTTATATTCTCCCCTCGATTTCGAGGGGAGGGGGACCATGCGGAGCATGGTGGAGGGGAACTTTTCGTCGACCGGCCTTCTTCCGCAGCCGCTCCGCCACGGCACCATTGTACCGTGACGTCGATCAGGTTCCGCTACGCGGACCTGTCGGCCGAGCGAGCCGACTCCGGAAATAGTGGAGCCACTATTTCCGGGACGAACTTCGCTGTTGGCAAAGCCCGCCCGGCGCGGCTATCAGGCGCGCCAAGCCGCCCACGGCCTTGGGGCGGCGGGGTGCGTGTCCGATTTCGAACCTTACGAAGGAAATTATGGCTGCGGTTGAACTCAGCGAGGGGGCGGCCCCGGCGGCCGAAGAGGGCGGCGTCCGCCGCCGCGACTTCATCAACATTGCCGCGGTGAGCTTCGCCGGAGTCGGCGGCGCGGCCCTTCTCTATCCTTTGGTCACCCAGATGAACCCGTCGGCCGACGTGCTCGCGCTCGCCCAGATCGACGTCGACGTCGCGGCGATCCAGCCGGGCCAGGCGATCAAGACGATCTGGCGCAAGCAGCCGATCTTCATCCGCAATTTGACGCCGGCCGAGATCCAGGCCGCCAATGCGGTCGACGCCTCCAGCTTGCGCGATCCGCAGACGCTCGCCGAGCGGACCAAGGAGGGCCACCGCAACTGGCTGATCACATTGGGCGTCTGCACCCATCTGGGCTGCGTTCCGCTCGGCGCGGCCGAGGGCGAGGCGCGGGGCGAATATGGCGGCTATTTCTGCCCCTGCCACGGCTCGCATTACGACACCGCGGCGCGAATCCGGAAAGGCCCGGCGCCGACCAATCTCGAAGTGCCGGACTATGAGTTCACCTCCGACACTGCTGTCCGCATCGGCTGAGGTAGAGATAGATGAGCTTCCCCTGGGCTGAAGACTATAGACCGACCAATCCGTTCATGCGCTGGATGGACGAGCGGCTGCCGCTGCCGCGGCTGGTCTACAATGCGGTCGGCAAGGGCTATCCGGTCCCGCGCAATTTGAACCATTTCTGGAATTTCGGAGTGCTCGCCGGCCTCGCCCTGGTCCTCCAGATCGTCACCGGCGTCGTCCTCGCCATGCATTTCGAGCCCTCGGCCGCGGGCGCCTTCGCCTCGACCGAGCATATCATGCGCGACGTCAATTCGGGCTGGTTCCTTCGCTACGCCCACGCCAACGGCGCAAGCATGTTCTTCGTCGTCACCTACATCCACATCTTCCGCGGCCTCTATTACGGCTCCTACAAGGCGCCCCGGGAGATGGTGTGGATGCTCGGCCTCGTCATCTTCCTGTTGATGATGGCGACCGCCTTCATGGGCTATGTGCTTCCCTGGGGGCAGATGAGCTTCTGGGCGGCCAAGGTGATCACCGGCCTGTTCGGCGCGATCCCCCTGGTCGGCGAGCCGATCCAGACCTGGCTGCTCGGCGGCTATGCGCCCGACCAGCCGACCCTGACCCGCTTTTTCTCATTGCACTATCTGCTGCCCTTCGTGATCGCCGGAGTGATCATCCTCCACATCTGGGCGCTTCACATTCCGGGCTCGGGCAATCCCACAGGGGTCGACGTGAAGACGCCGCAGGATACGGTGCCCTTCCATCCTTATTATACCGCCAAGGACGGCTACGGCGCCGGACTGTTCCTGATCGCGCTCGCGGTCCTGGTCTTCTTCCTTCCCAATTTCCTCGGCCATCCGGTCAATTACGTGCCGGCGGACCCGCTCTCGACGCCCTCGCACATCACGCCGGAATGGTATTTCTGGCCCTATTACGCGATCCTGAGGGCGTTCACCGTCGATTTCCTGTTCGTCCCGGCCAAGCTGATGGGCGTGGCGGCGATGTTCGCCTCGATCCTCCTGCTCTTCTTCCTGCCCTGGCTCGACAAGTCGCCGGTGCGTTCGGGCTCCTACCGGCCGATGTTCAAGCTCTTCTTCGTGATCCTGCTCGCCGACATCTTCGTCCTGGGCTGGATGGGCGGCCTCCCGGCCGAAGAGCCCTATGTGATGATCAGCCAGATCGCGACCATCTATTATTTCGCGCATTTCCTGATCATCCTGCCGATCCTGTCGATGGTCGAGCGGACTCTGCCGCTCCCGAATTCGATCTCGGAAAGCGTGCTTCACGGCGAAGCCGAGGAAGCAGCGCCGGCCGATCTCACCGGCGCGGCGCCGGCCAAAGCTTAAAGGGACGACGAGCGCATGGTTCGCATATTGGGCTTTCTGGTCGGACTGGGCTTCGTCTTCCTGACGGCCTGGTCGCTTGGCTTCGGCGTCTGGGCCTATGTGACCGATCCGCCGCGGCCGACCGTGGAGCATGAGTTTCACGAGCATCCGCGCCACGTCTCCTATTCGTTCGACGGCCCGTTCGGCCGCTACGACCGCCAGCAGCTCCAGCGCGGCTTCCAGGTCTATCGCGAGGTCTGCGCGGCCTGCCACGGCCTCCAATATGTCGCCTTCCGCAACCTCCACGACCTCGGCTACAGCGAGGCCGAGGTGCGCGCGATCGCCGATCAATGGCCGATCCAGGTTCCGTCGATCAACCCGGAGACCGGCGAGCCCGCGACCCGCAAGGCGATCCCGGCCGATCGTTTCCCGAACCCCTATGCCAATGCGACCGCGGCCCGCGCCGCCAACAACAATTCGCTGCCGCCCGATCTATCGCTGATCACCAAGGCGCGCGATGGCGGGCCGGCCTATGTCGAATCGCTGCTGACCGGCTATCAGAACCCGCCGGCGCATTTGCCCGCCGAGAACCGGCCGGGCACCGGCCTCCACTACAATCCCTATTTCGCCAACCTCAACATCGCCATGCCGCCGCCGATCACCGCCGACGGCCAGGTCACTTATGCGCCCGGCAACCCGCCGCCGACGCGCGGCCAGATGGCGCACGACGTCTCCGCCTTCCTCGCCTGGACGGCCGAGCCGAGCCAGGATTCGCGCAAGAATGCGGGCCTTTGGACTCTCATCTTCCTGATCTTCGGAACGGCGCTCGCCTATTTGGCCTATCAGAACGTCTGGGCCGGCAAGAAGCATTGATGACCCCCGCCGGGATGGCGGGGCCTATTCCCCGGCGGGCCGGCGCCGCATCAGAACGATCGAGGTGAAGGTGAGCACCGGCACGTCGTCCTGGTTGGTCACCGTCGTCCTGGTGCGGAAGGAGCCGATGTCGGGCTTTGAGCGCGACGGCGTCTTCTCGACGATCTCGCCGCGGACGTGGAGCGTATCGCCGGGATAGACCGGCTTCAGCCATCTGAGCTCGTCGATCCCGGGCGCGCCGAGGCCGGCCTGCTCTTCCGCGACGACCTTGCGGGCGATCACGCCCATCACCATCGCGCAGCTGTGCCAGCCGCTTGCAGACAGGCGGCCGAAATAGGTTTTGGCGGCCGCTTCGTCGGACAGGTGGAAGGGCTGGGGATCATATTTGCGGGCGAATTCGATCACCTCCTCGCGGGTCACCTCGACGCTTCCGAAATAGCTTTCCTTGCCGACGACGAGGTCCTCGAAATAGATCATCGGCGACTCCTTCGCGGTCAGGCCGGCGAACGCCGGATCCCGTTTCCCCTTGCAACCGGACGAAGGAAGATTCCAGCCTAAGCCGGAGGACGGCCTCATGCCCGTGCGTAGACGAAGGCTTCGATGCCCGAATCGAGTCGCACCGCGACCCGCGCATAATCGGCGGTCTCATAGGAATCGGCGATCGCCAGCTCCGCCGCGCTCAGCGGCAGGACGGTGCCGGCGACTCGGTCCGCCGGGTCGCCGGTTTCGTCGACGACGAGGTGGGTCGCGGTGCCGCTGACCGCGATCGCTTCCTCGTCCGAAACCACGATTATGCCCAGGCGGAAGCCGCCGAGCATGTCCGGCGAGCCCTCGATCGTCCGGCCGAACAGCCGCCGCTGCACGGCGGCGTCGCGCAACGTGCCGTAGGTGAAGAGATGGACTTCGGGCATGACTCGCCTCCGCCGATTGCATGCCGGGAACGCCTCATGCCAAACAAGCCCCGGCCGACTCAAGGCCGGGGGGATGAAAGATGCGGATCAAGCCGGTGCTTGCCTTGCTGGTCGCGCTCGCCGGCTGCGCGAGCATGGCGGGGGCGGAGCGCGCCGCCGCTCCGGTCAGCGTCAAGATCATCGCCTTCAACGATTTCCACGGCGCGCTCGAGCCGCCGCGCCAGGCCGTGCCTACGCGCGGGCCGGACGGCGCGGAGCTTCGCGTTCCCGCCGGCGGAGTCGCCTATCTCGCCGCCGCGGTGCAAAGGCTGCGCGTGGCCAATCCGAACAGCGTGGTCGTCTCGGCCGGCGATCTGATCAGCGCCTCGCCGCTCACCTCGGCCGCCTTCCTCGACGAGCCGACGATCCTCGCGATGAACATGGTCGGACTCGATTTCAACGCGGTCGGCAATCACGAATTCGACCGCGGCCGCGAGGAGCTCCTGCGCATGCAGAACGGCGGCTGCGCGCGCCACACCGCGCGCGCCCCCTGCGCGGTCGATCCCGATTTTCCGGGCGCCCGCTTTCGCTTCCTCGCCGCCAACGTCCGCACGGAGGAGGGCGCGCCGCTCTTCCCCGCTTACGGCATTCGAAGCTTCGGCAGCGGCGCGAACGCGGTGAGGATCGGCTTCATCGGCCTGACCCTGCGCGAGACGCCGACCCTGGTCACGCCCGCCGGAGTCGCCGGGCTCGGCTTCGGCGACGAAGCCGATGTGATCAACGCGCTCGTTCCGAGGCTGCGCGCCGAGGGAGCCGACGCGATCGTGGTTCTGATCCACCAGGGCGTGGCGACTGAGGTCGCCTTCGACGATCCGAGCTGCCGGGGAATGGCGGGCGACCTGATGCCGGTCCTCGCCCGTCTCGATCCGGCCGTCGACCTCGTCGTCTCGGGCCATACCCACAATGCCTATCTGTGCGATTATGGCCGGATCGATCCGGGCCGGCCGTTCCTCGTCACCAGCGCCGGCCGCAGCGGCATGGTCCTGACCGAGATCGACCTTGTCGTCGAACCGGCGCTCGGGCGGGTGACGGGCCGGCGCGCCGGCCAGCTGATCGTTCAGGGCGAGCCCTATGACGACCCTTCGGGCCGCCCGGTGCCGCTGAGCGACCTTCACCCCCGCTTCGAGCGCGACCCGGCCGTGGCGGCGCTGGTCGACCGCTACGTCGCCGCCGCCGCGCCGCTCGGCCGGCGGATCGTCGGGCGGCTCAGCGCTCCGGCGTTGCGGGAGGCGGCGCCGTCGGGCGAAACCGTGCTCGGCAATCTGATCGCAGACGCTCATCTCGCCGCGACAAGGGCGCCCGAACATGGCGGCGCCCGGATCGCCTTCACCAACCGGAGCAGCGTTCGCGCCGATCTCGTCCCGGCGGCGGATGGCGGCATCACCTTCGGCCAATTGTTCACCGCCCAGCCCTTCGGCAACTCGCTGATCGTCAAGAGCTTCACTGGCCGGCAGCTTCGCGCTCTGCTCGAGCAGCAATTCGCCAGCGGAAGCAACAATGTCGCGCGGCCCGCAATGCTTCTCCCCTCGCGCGGGCTCAGCTACGGCTACGATCTGGCCCGGCCGGAGGGGCAGCGAATTCTCGACCTGCGCCTCGACGGCGCGCCGGTCCGCGACGAGGCGGTCTACCGGGTCACGATGAACAGCTTCCTCGCCACCGGCGGCGACAATTTCACTGTCTTCCGCGAGGGCGCCGACCCGCTCGGTGGCGTGCTCGACGTCGAGGCGCTCGAGCGTTACATCGCCGCCGGCAGCCCGCTCGACCCGCCAGCGGCGGATCGGATCACCCGCCTCTCGCCGCCCTGAGCCGCACCGACCTAGACGTTGAAGCGGAAGAGCAAAACGTCGCCGTCCTGGACGACATAGTCCTTGCCCTCGGCGCGCATCTTGCCCGCCTCCTTGGCGCCGGCCTCCCCGTTGCAGGCCAGGAAATCGTCATAGGCAATCGTCTCGGCGCGGATGAAGCCGCGCTCGAAATCACTGTGGATGGCGCCGGCGGCCTCGGGCGCCTTGGCCCCTTTTTCGACCGTCCAGGCCCGCGCTTCCTTGGGGCCGGCGGTGAAGAAGGTGACGAGATGGAGCAGCTCGTAGCCGGCGCGGATGATCCGGCTGAGGCCGGTTTCGGCGAGGCCGAGGTCGGACAGGAATTCGGACCGGTCCTCGCCCGGCATGGTCGCGATCTCGGCCTCGATCGCGGCCGAGATGATGACCGCGCCGGCGCCTTCGGCCGCCGCTTTCTCCATCACCCGCTCGCTCATCGCATTGCTCGAAGCCGCGTCGCCCTCGTCGACGTTGCAGACGTAGAGGATCGGCTTGGCGGTCAGCAATTGAGCGCGCTCCAGCGCCAGCTTCTCCTCATGGTCCTTGGGTTCGGCCAGCCGCGCGGGCTTCGAAGCGCGAAGCAGCTCGAGCGCCTGGCCGAGCACCCCCGCCTGGACCTTCGCCTCCTTGTCGCCCTGCTGGGCCTTCTTGACCAAAGCGGGGACCCGCTTTTCGAGGCTTTCGAGGTCGGCGAGCATCAATTCGGTCTCGACCGTCTCGGCGTCCGCCACCGGATCGATTCGCCCTTCGACATGGGTCACGTCGCCGCCTTCGAAGCAGCGAAGCACATGGACGATCGCGTCGACCTCGCGGATATTGCCGAGGAACTGGTTGCCGAGCCCTTCGCCGAGCGAGGCGCCGCGCACGAGCCCTGCGATGTCGACGAATTCGAGCTGGGTCTCGATGATCGCCTTCGATCCGGCGATCCGGGCGATCTCCTGAAGGCGCGGATCGGGCACCGCGACCCGGCCGACATTGGGCTCGATCGTGCAGAAGGGATAGTTCGCCGCCTGCGCCGCCGCCGTCTCAGTCAGCGCATTGAACAAGGTGGACTTGCCGACATTGGGCAGCCCGACGATTCCGCAACGAAAACCCATTTCGATTCCTTGTCATGCCAGCGCAGGCTGGCATCCAAGCGGCGCCTGTGCGTCGCAAGATATTCTGTATGGACCCCAGCCTTCGCTGGGGTGACATGCTGGTTACAGACCCCTTTGCCTGAGCGCTAGGGGCGCGGAAGCCGGCGGTCGGTGCGGCACTGGCGCAAGGGGCGGGATTCCGCCGAGTGAATCCGCGTGATCCGCATGTTCCTCCGGTCGGTCTCCACCGTCATGCAGGCGCAACCATGGCCGTAATTGCCGTTCGTCCGGACCCAGCCGCGAGTCGACATGTCGGGCATTTCGTCCATCCCCGGCGCCTGGAAGCCGCCCTGCGCGCCGATCAGCCATTCGCCGTCACGGTCGATCAGCCAGTAATTGGCCGGCGTCGGATTGTGAAGCCAGCCGCAGCGGCGCTCGGCGGCGGGGGCCGCGGTGACGAGCAGAAGGAGCGAAAGGAGCATCGCCGGCATTTAGCGGCCCTCGGCATTGGAGAGGAAGAGTCGAGTCACCCGCAGGAATTCCGCGGTTCGCTCGCCGTAGATCGGCACATGGTCGCCCTCCGGCACGATCCAGAGCTCCGATCCGCGGATCGCTCGGTACATCTCCACCGGGATCGAAACGGGAAAGAACTCGTCCCGGTCGCCATGAACGATCAACGTCCGCGCCCGGATCGTGCCGAGGGTGGCCGGCGTGAAGGCCATGTCGTCGCGGCTGTCCTTGAAGGCGTGGAACTGGCCGATCAGCGCGCGGACCTGGGTGTCGCCGCGCGTCGCGCATGTCCGGAACATCTCGAGGACGGGCGGGGGCAGGCTTTCCGGGGAAACGGCGCGCATGATCGCCCGCGCCTCGTCCGGAACATGAGTGGTGGCGCCGATCAGGACCAGCGCCTCGATCCGGTCGGGCTGGCGATTCGCCAGATGGAGCAGAGTCATGCCGCCCGCGCTGATCCCCATCGCGCGCACGCGCCGGAGGCCCAGCCGGTCGAGCAAGGCGGCGATATCGTCGGCGGACTGGCGCATCGAGAAACTGTTGGCCGGGTTGGTCGACCAGCCATGGCCGCGAAGATCGACGGTGATCACGCGATAGTGGCGGGACATCGCTTCGGCGATCGCCCGCCAATCGGCGCCGCACGAGCCGAAGCCATGGAGAAGGAGCAACGGGTCGCCGCTGCCGCGCTCCTCATAATGCATGTCGAGGCCGTTGAGCTGGACGATGTGCCCGGGCGTCCGCGGTTGGGCGGCGAGAGGCGATGGGAAAGCGCCCAGGCCGGCAAGGGCGGCCAGCGCCCAAAGCGGGAAACTGCAATATGCCATCGACGCCCCCGGGAAGGAAGGCGTGAAGGATAGGGCCTTCGCTCCATCGTGGCTAGTGCGGGTCGCCGAACCTGGCAAACGATCCGGATCTGTCCGACGCGTCTAAAGGTCGCCGGCCGGCGGGGGCGCCCGCCAAGGCGGAAAGCGGCGATTCTCCCCGGCATGGTAGATGCAGATGACGTTGCCCGAAGGATCGGCCAGCCGCGCTTCGCGCCAGAGCCAGTCCTGATCGACCGGCGGGTGGAGAAGGGGCAAATCGAGCCCGGCGACGAATGAGTCGACGTCCTCGACCTCGAAATAGACGATCGTGGTCGGGCTCGCCGCTTCGGCGACATGGATCGAGAAGGTTTCGCCCGCCGGCGTCTCGAACCGCGCGTATCGCGGGGGCGAATCGACGATCTGGATCAGCCCCAGCCGGGAGTAGAAATCGACCGCCGCCGAATAGTCGGTGACGGAGACGGTGACCTGGTTGAGCTTCACGCCCCGTCCTTGAGCCTCAGCGCGACGTCGCTCATGAAGCGGGCGTCGTCGCCCTTCGCCAGGGATTCCGCCTCCGCGGCGATGGCGGCGAGGACGTCGCTCAGCCGGTCGATTTCGGCCTTGGCGTAATTGCCGAGCACGTGGCCGGTGACCTTGTCCTTGTGGCCCGGATGGCCGATGCCGATCCGCACCCGCCGGAATTCGTTGCCGATATGGGCCTCGGTCGAGCGCAGGCCGTTATGGCCGGCCGTGCCGCCGCCGACCTTCGCCTTGACCTTGAACGGGGCGAGATCGAGCTCGTCGTGGAAGGCGGTGACATTGCCGGCCCCTTTCTTGAAGAAGTCCATCGCCGCCCGGACCGAGCGGCCGCTATCGTTCATGAAGGTGGCGGGCTTCAGCAGCAGGATGCGCGCGCCCCCGATCCGGCCCGCCCGCGTCCAGCCGGAAAAGGCCTTTTTGGGCGGATCGAAGCCGTGCACCTCGGCGATGGCGTCGAGGGCCATGAAGCCGACATTGTGCCGCTGCATCGCATATTTCGCGCCGGGATTGCCGAGGCCGACCCAGATCTGCACGGGCGCGAACTCCCCCCAATCGGTCGCCTCCGGGGCGGAAGCGGGCTGGCCCGGCACCTCCACCGGCCTTGAGCCGAAGAAAGCGCCGAGCCAGGAGAAAAAGGACATATTGCGAGGCGCGGATGCCCGCTGGACATCCGCGGCCCGGTCCGGGGGACCGGGCGGCCCCGTCATTATTCCTCGCCGCCCTCGGCCGGGGCTTCGCCCTCCTCGCCGACCAGCGGCACCTCGCCCGTTTCCGGATCAGCGGCAGCGGCGGCAGCGGCGGCCGCGTCCTCGGCATCCATCTTGAGGCTCGAGGGAGCGACGATGGTGGCGATGGTGAAGTCGCGGTCGGTGATCGCGGAAACAATGCCTTCCGGCAGCGTCACCGCCGAAATGTGGAGCGAATCGCCGATGTCCATGCCGGCAAGGCTGACCCGGATCTCCTCGGGGATTTCGGAGGCGTCGCAGACCAGCTCGAGCTCGTGGCGGACCGCGTTCAGAACGCCGCCGCGCTTGATGCCCTTCGATTCGTCCTCGTCGACGAAGCGGATCGGCACGCCGACCGTGAACTTGGCATGCTCGGAAATGCGCAGGAAATCGACATGCAGCGGCCGGTCGGTGACCGGATGGAACTGGACGTCCTTGGGCAGGGTGCG
>Ga0190265_10002160_pt1 | contig 13124 bp, 12 predicted proteins | sample Popmic124T_FD_133135 | JGI IMG/M metagenome (GOLD analysis project Ga0190265, IMG submission 133135) | Populus adjacent soil microbial communities from riparian zone of Indian Creek, Utah, USA - 124 T | ecosystem: Environmental > Terrestrial > Soil > Riparian zone | place: USA: Utah | collected... | reverse complement strand
GCCTGCCGAGCAGCGGTGTTCGGGTTCGTGCTCGCCGTCACACCGAACAGGTGCCAGTTCAGCGGGTCCATGGCCCACGACACCTGGTTGAGGTGACTGTAGGGCGCGTCGGGCGCGCCGAAGAGCAACCCCTCGCCGCCGGCGAACGCTCCGCCCTTGCCGAGGCCGGCGGGCAGACCCTGCGCCGTCGAGATCGGGGTTCCCTTCGTCCACTGGGACACCCAGTACAGGTACTCGGTGAGACCCTCCCAGCCGGAGTCGGCGATCGACACCTCGAAGGCTCCTGTGGTGCCCGTCACGGTGAACCAGTCGAGCGGAAGCCCAGCCCAGTTCGCGGCTCGGTTCGAGTCCTGCTGCCGGAGGAACGTATCGAGCGCGGACTTCGCCTCAGCAGCTGTGCTGACGGCGGCGACGTCTACCAGGGTTGGTCGGTAGGACTTGTTCTCGTTCACCGTCAGCTCGAGCGAAGTCTCCATCATGTCGAGCAGCGTCCGCTTCACGCCGTCCGGCGTGAGTCCGAGCTCGTACGTGTAGTCATCGCCCTTCTGGGCAAGCACCGCGGCGCTCAGGTACTGCCAGTCCGCCAGCGAAGCCGGGTTGTTCCGGCCACTCGTGATTCCGGTCTCGGCCGCGTAGACACCGTCCTTGATCTTCTGACGCGTGGGGTTGTACAGCCACTCGGCGAGGTGATCCGCCCTGAACGAGTCGATGATCGGTGCGCTCGAGAACGTGGCGAACACGTCGTCACCTACGGCCGGGTCGTCGGAGTACGCACCTTCGGCCTGCGTCAGGCCGAGCGCGCCGATCTGCGCGAGGGAGTCGAAGTAGTCGGAGCTGTTCCCACTGGCCGCGACCGTCGTGGTGAGCCCGCCGCCACCGCTCATCCCGTGGATGATGACGCGCTCGGAATCGCCCGGCAGACCGCCGTATACTTGGTTGTACTTCAAGAATCGGATCGCGGCCTTCGTGTCGGTCATAGTGGCCGGCGAGTGACCCAGGTGCTCGCCATTGACCGGAGCGTCATTCATGCTGCGAGCGCCGTACGACACCAGGATCATGCCGCGGTCAAGCACCTCGCCGAGGACGTTCGGGTTGTTGTTCCCGCCGCCCTGCACGGTGTTGAAGGCGAGATTCCCGGTGGTGTACGTCCCGCCATTGACGATGGTCGCGGCGAAGTTGTTCGACGTCCAGCCGCCGTTGTTGGTGCGGAAGTACGTCGGGCTGTCGGGCCGCACGTTCTCGGGCACATAGATGCTCATCTTCTGCTTGGCGCTGTTGGGCGTCGCCGCGTACCAGCCCCAGTAGTGGGTCAGAGTGAAGGGCTGACCGTCCAGGGCGACGGTGATCGTCCGCTTCCCGGTGTCGGATGATGCAGAGACGGCTCCGGAGCTGGTCTCCGTGAAGATCCCGCCCTCATACGCCGTCACGTCCCACCACCCACCGGGCGTCGGTGAGGCATCCACGGGGTCTGACGAACCCGCCTCGGCGAGGATGGAGTCCATCCACTCGTAGGCCTCGGCCGTGCTCACGTTCTCTGAGTGGGGAAGGTTCATCACGAGCGTGAAGTTGACGTCGTCGATCTTGTTCGCGGCCTTCAGGTTCTGCAGGTTCGCGTACAGGATCGCCTCGGGTGCGAGCGTCACGCCGTCGTCAGGCACGCCGTTGCGCACGTACCAATAGTCGGCCGGGTCGGCCCCGGTCTCGTCCGTGCCCCTCGCCACATCGGCGAGATACACGTTCGGCGTCGCCATCTTGCCCTGCTGCTCGAGAAGGGCATAGGTGTCGGATGCCGCGTACTCAGCCCACGCGTCCAGGACGTGCGGCTTCAGGAAGACGCTTTCGTCTCCTTCCGTCGCAGCGGTCGCGACCGTCGCCGACGACGCGACCAACGCCGCGGCAACAACAGCCGCCGCGGCCGGGTATCTCATCAAGCGCATAACTACTCCTCGTTGAGCGTTGCGGTGGATGCACAGTGCTTGTCACCACCTTGGGCGAAAACCTATCCGGGGCCTCCCGGCCGCACGTCGAACTTTCCCAGCCAGTGAGAAAGCGACATCCTCCTGCCTTCCGTCAGCGATCGAATTGCTCACGCAGCACTGCGTGGAGCTTCTGCGCCGTCACGAGTACCATTGCGCCGAGTTCGCGCTCGCGAAACCTGCTCACGTCCGTCACGACGCCGATCGCCGCAGCGGGAAGGTGGGCCACCCGGTCGAACGCGACGGCGACCGATGCCGTCCCGAGGGTCATCTCCTCGCGCACGGTTGCGTAGCCTCGCGTACGAGCCTTTTCGAGATCTCTAATGATTTCGCACCCAGCGGCCACCGAGAACTGAGTCTCCTTCACGAGCCCCCCACGGATGTACTCGGCGAGCCATTCGCGGTCCTGCGCCGCGAGCAGCGCCTTGCCCACCCCCGTCGTGTGCAGCGGGAAGGCTCCGCCGATTCTCGTGAGTGTCGCTGCCGACGACACGCTGACCACCCGCGCGATGTACAGCGCGCGCGCAGTCCGCGGCGTCCACCCATCGACCACCGCCAACTGGATGTTCTCGCCGGTCGCCTCGTACAGGCGCAGCATGTGGGGCAGCGCGTTCTCGCGCAGTTCGAGCAGGGCGGGATTCAGCTCCCCGACTTTCCACAACTTGAGGCCGACCGAGTAGCGCTGCGGCGGAACCTTCTCCACGTACCCCGCCGCCAGCAGCTTCGCCAGGAGTCGATGGACCGAGGAGACGGCGAGACCGGTTCGCTGGGCGATCTCGGCCGCGGAGAGGATGGGTTCGTCAGCCGAGAAGCACTCGAGAAGATCGAACGCCCTTTCCAGCACACCGGCGCGAGCAGTCGGCTTTCCTGTCAAACCCACTCCCTCCAACCTCGGCGTCGCGAGTGGCACACACGATAGGCGTGCACTGGGCCTCAGTCCACATGATGTTCCGGATCATGGAAAGCAGATCGAGGTCGACTGATCGTCGGAGCGACTTCTCCTGGTGGGCGGCGCGGACAATCCTTGGCGGCAGCCGAAAGTCCGCGGTGGCGCGAATGAGCTGGGATTTGGCAGTTCGCGGCGTGCCCCCGACCCATCGAGAGCCGAGGCTGGACCGATGGAAGGCAACGTGGTGGTGCGGATGTGGCGAGGCGCTGTCCGCTCCGAAGACCGAGACGCGTACGTGGACTACATCGAGCAGACCGGAATGCGGGAGTATCGGAAGACGCCGGGCAACATCGATGCATGGATGCTCACCAGGGAACTGCCCGGCGCAATCACGGAGATCGTGACCGTCTCGCGCTGGCAGAGCCTTGATGCGATCAAGGGTTTTGCCGGTGCTGACATCGAGCGTGCGGTGTTCTACCCGGAGGACGACCGATATCTCGTCGAACGCGACACCACGGTGCGTCACTATTCCCAGGCAGGATGACGCTGCACCCCGACGACGGGGTACTAGCTTCGTAGGGTGAGCATCGCATTACAGTCGGTGACGTTCCGCTCTCAGGATCCGCAGCGCGACGCAGAGTTCTGGGGAGCTGTACTGAACCGGCCCCTTGAACGCGATGGCGGCGGGATCCTGCTCCATGGGCGGTCGGGACAAGTGGGCCTCCGGTTTGCCGCCGGCGCCGCCCATGGCGAGGAGAAGAATCGCCTTCACCTTCATCTCTCCGATGGTCAGCGTGATCAATGGGACACGATCGCCGCGTGCCTCGAGCTCGGGGGACGGCTTCTGGGCAACGGTCGCGTCCCGGAGAATAGTTACGCGGTCATGGGCGATGTGGTCGGAGACGAGTTCTGCGTCATCGAAGACGGGAATGCCTACTTGACCGGATGCGGTCCGCTGGGGGAGGTGACGTGCGAGGGCACGCGATCGGTCGGACTGTTCTGGAGCCTGGCACTGGGCTGGCCGATCGTCTGGGATGAGGGCGAAGAAACCGCCATCCAGTCTCCGGCCGGCGGAACGAAGATCGCATGGAGCGGTGACCCCGTGAATCCGAAGACCGATCGAGACCGGCAGTATTTCGTACTCTCCGTTGCGAACCATCAACTTGAGGACCAGCTGAACCGACTGCTGGCCCTCGGCGCCTCTCGTCCTGCCACCAGCCCGACGGATGACACGGTTCTCGAGGATCCCGACGGTAATCGGTTCGTAGTTCGAACGTCCTAGGTGCGCAAGCAGGCGGTGCAGCCCGCGGTGAAAACCGGCGCAGCAGGGTTCCCGCGCGCGCGACGCTGATACCACGGTAGGGCGTCGGATGGGACCGTGGAGGGATGCCCCGGTGTACGCCTCGTTCGTAGCGTCGAGCGCATGGAGTTCCTCACCGAAGTCATCCTCTCCCTCGTGCAGTCGCCATGGGTCTTTGTCGCCATCTTCGTCGTCTGCGTCATCGACGGGTTCTTCCCGCCCGTGCCCAGCGAGACGATCGTCATCGCGGCGGCCGCCGCGGGGGCTGCGACCGGAGAGTGGGGAATGCTCGTCGGGGCGATCACCGCAGCGGCAGCCGGGGCGATCGTGGGAGACAACATCGCGTTCGCGATCGGACGCCGGGTGGGCCTCGATCGTTGGCGGTGGATGCGACGCGATTCCGCACAGCGTGCGATCCGGTGGGCACGCGAGGGGCTGCATCGACGAGCCACGGTACTGATCCTCACCGCTCGATACATCCCGGTCGGTCGAGTCGCCGTGAACGTCACCGCCGGAGCGACCGATCTCGCTCCTCGACGCTTCTTCGCGCTCTCCGCCCTCGGTGGCCTCAGCTGGGCCGTGTACTCCGTGAGCATCGGCCTGTTCGCCGGGCGTTGGCTGTCTGGCAACCCGTTGCTCGCGGCGCTTCTCGGCATCGCCATCGCCCTGACGATCGGAGTCGTGATCGACCGAGTCACGGCCTCGCGTGCGGCCCGTGCGAATCGTCGGCGGCTCAACGAAGGGCCCGCTGTTATAGGGGCGATCGCGGCGCCTCTCAGTTGATGATCTCTCCTCGCTCATCGGCGGCGAGCGCTGCCAGTCGTTCTCTCCACGCTTGCAGCGCTTCGGGGGTCTGCCGCGTCCAATCGGTGACCTCGCCGACCACCCTGAGCGGGGAGCTGCTGCGGTACGAGCGGGTGGGGTTACCGGGGAACTTCTTGTCGGTCACGTTCGGGTCGTCTTCGAACGGCCCAGTCGGCTCGACGATGAAGACGCGCGGCGCAGCGTCACCGGGCGCGAGTTCCGCAGCGAGCCCGGCGCCGTCGGGAAGCGCCGTGAAGTAGATGTGGTTCATCACCACCTCTGGGCGGTAATTCGATCGGAAGCCCGGCGTCAAGAGGTCACCCGTCCGCAGATCGGCCTTCGTGCCGTGGAAGAACGGCCCTTCGTCCAGTACTCGGCTCACGGCGACAGCCTAGGCGGACGAGGTCTGGCAGCACATCTCCTCGAGTGCGCGGCCGCGGGCTGCCGCACGATGCGACCGAAGACGCTGAACCGCGCAGAATTGAAGGGTGATGTCGCCGGCCGCCGAGTTCATCGACCGCACGCTGCGGTTCGAGGGTTCCGACCTGCGCGCCGATGACGACGCCGACCGGATCGGGGGAGGACTGCGCTTCTACGGCGCTTCGGTCGGGGCGGTTCGTGGCACGGTGCGCGACGCGGGTCGGCGGCATCCGCATCAGACGCATGACGAGGTGACGGCACTCGCATCGGAACTGTGGTCGGAGCCCGTGTTCGAGCGCCGACTCGCCGCGATCGTCGTGCTGCAGCGACATGTGACGATGCTCGACGGGAACGACCTCACCCGGGTGGAGCAGTTCCTCCGCGAGGCGCTCGTACTCGAGCTCGTCGAGCCGCTCGTCATCGATGTCGTTCGGCCGCTGCTCGCGCAACTGAGCAGCGCCGAGGCCCGGCGCGCCCAGCGGATCCTCGACCGGTGGGCTGCCGAGCCCGACCCGAATCTGCGAAAGGCAGCCGCACTGCTCTGACCGCATTCCGGTCGATCGAGCGCCCGGTCGGCTCGCGTCAGTAAGAGTCAGTCTGTGGCCGGTTCGCGGGGCGGGTTGTACATGAACTCGATGCGGATGCCGTTGTCGTCCTCGACGAACGACGCGTAGTAGCGGTCACTGAACCTGGTGAACACCTTCGGATCGCGAACGGCCGTCCAGCCGGCGTCGAGGGCGATCGCATGCAGACGATCGACCTCCGCACGTGAATCGACGGCGAAGGCGAGGTGCTGCCAGCCGACGCGGCCGTGCCGGTGCGGTCCGCTGCCCGCTTCGCGAGTGGGGAACAGGATCAGCTCCTCTTCGCCTTGGTACCAGGACACGGACTCGTCTGCATCTTGCCGCGTGCAGCCGAGCGCTCGCATCACCGGATCGAACTGTGCGATCGAGCGCGGGAGGTCTTCGACGGAGATTCCGAGATGGTCGAACAGCGACATCCGGCCATCTTATGACGCGGCTACTCCACGAGCTTGCCTGCCACCGAGACGTCGCGCATGAGGGCCGCGATCTCCGCCGGGATGGGCGGGATCTCCTCGCGGGTCACACCCGTCGAGGGTGACCAGACCAGGTTCACCTGGAGCGACTCGTCGAGTTCAGGGTAGTCGCTGCGGTTGTGGGCGCCACGGGTCTCGCGCCGTTCGAGGGCAGCCTCGAGGGTCGCGCGAGCGGCGAGCGCGGCCGACTTGAGGTCGAAGGCGTGCGCCAGGTCCTGGTAGCCGGCGATGTCGGGGTGAACGCCGATATCGCCAAGTCGGGCCTCGATCTCGTCGAGTTCGGCGAGGCCGGCGCGGAGGCCGTCTTCGTCGCGCACGACTCCGGCGTGCTCGGTCATGGTGTCGCGGATGGCGCGCTGCAGGGCGCGCACGTTCTCGGCGCCGTCGGAGCCGAGCAGACCGGCGATCTCGTCGCGGGCGGTCTGCACCGCGGCATCCGACCGCTTCTGGGCCGTGAGCGAGCGCGAGTACTCGGCGGCGGCCTGCCCCACGATGCGTCCGAAGACGAGGAGCTCGACGAGCGAGTTGCCGCCCAGGCGGTTGGCGCCGTGCAGCCCGGAGGAGGCCTCGCCGATGGCGTAGAGCCCTGGGACATCCGTGCCGTGGTCTTCGGGTCTCACCCAGACGCCCCCCATCGAGTAGTGCGCCGTGGGGGCGATCTCGATCGGCGACTTCGTGATGTCGAGCATCTGCAGCTCGAGCATGGTCTGGTAGACGCGGGGGAGGCGCTGCATGATCGTCTCGCGGGGGAGGTGCGAGACGTCCAGCCAGACACCGCCATTGGGGGTGCCGCGACCCTCCTTGATCTCGGTGTAGGCGGCGAGGGCCACGCGGTCGCGCGTCGACAGCTCCATGCGCTCTGGGTCGTACTTGGCCATGAAGCGCTCGCCGAGGCCATTGGTGAGGATGCCGCCCTCGCCCCGGGCTGCCTCGCTGATCAGGGTGCCGGCCGCGTTCTCGGGTTCGATGATGCCCGACGGATGGAACTGCACGAGCTCGGGGTCGCGCACCCGGCCGCCCGCCTCGACGGCGAGCCGCCACGAGTCCCCGGTGTTCTCGTCGCGACGCGACGACGTGCGCCGCCAGATGCGGTTGTGGCCGCCGGCGGCGAGGATGACCGCGTCGGCGTGGATGAGGTAGCGCGTGCCGTCTTGGAGGTCGAAGCCGTACGCGCCGAAGACCGCACCGTCGTCGTTCACGAGGATGCGGGTGACATAGACCGTGTCGAGGATCGGCACGTTCAGCTGTGCTGCCCGGTTGACCAGCGTGCGCTGGATCTCGAGCCCTGTGTAGTCGCCCGCGAATGCGGTGCGTCGGTAGGTGTGCGCTCCGAAGAAGCGCTGTGAGATACGGCCGTCCTCCTCGCGGGCGAACGGCATGCCGTAGCGCTCGAGGTCTTCGATGCCGCGGGCCGCCCCAGAGGTGACGATCTCCACCGTGTGGGGGTTGGCGAGGAGGTAGCTCTCCTTCAGCGTGTCGGCAGCGTGCTGCTGCCAGCTGTCGTCGGCATCCATGGTGGCGAGGGCCGCGTTGATTCCGCCGGCCGCGAGGGAGGTGTGGGCATCCGACTTGGGACGCTTGCCCAGGGCGAGGACATCGACACCGGCCTCGGCGAGCTCGATGGCGGCACGTAGGCCCGACCCGCCGGTGCCGATCACGAGGACGGTCGTCGAGATCTGGCGCTCTGCAATGGTGCTGACTGAGGTGGTCATGCTTCAACGCTAAGCATCGCTCACGAATTACTCCAATGCATATACATCGTGGTCACCATACGCATAGGCTATCGTCATGAATCTGGAGCAGTTGCGCAGCTTCGTAGAGGTCGCTCGGTTCGGCAACTTCACCCGTGCGGCCGAAGAACTGCACCTGGCTCAGCCTTCGCTGAGCCGCCAGATCGCCACCCTCGAGCAGAGTCTCGACGCCGAGCTGTTCCACCGGGCTCGCGGCGGAAGCACGCTGACGGCCGCTGGCGAATCACTGCTGCCCCTCGCGCGCCGCATGCTCGCCGACGCGGAGTCGGTGCGACGCGAGTTGGCCGAACTCGCCGGCCTCGAGCGCGGTCGCGTGCGGCTCGGCGCCACCCCGACGCTGTGCATCAGCCTCGTCGCCGAGGTGCTCAGCGCGTTCCACGCGGAGCATCCGGCCATCGAACTGCACCTCTCGGAACAGGGCTCGCGTCGCCTGCTCGACGAGCTGGCCAGCGGCGAACTCGACCTTGCCCTGGTCACCACGTCTGACACCAGGTCGGCCGAACGATTCACCGTGACCCCGTTGCTCGTCGAGGAGCTCGTGGTGATCTCGTCCGCCGGCGCACCGCCGGTCACCACCCGCGACACCATCGAACTCGCAGACGTCGCGGCGCTGCCGCAGATCGTCTTCAGCCCGACGTACGACCTGCGCAGCACGACGGATGCCGCCTTCCGCGCTGCCGGCCTCACGCCCGAGGTGGTACTCGAGGGTGCCGAGATGGATGCGGTGCTGCGGTTCGTGGAGCGCGGGCTCGGGGTCGCGATCGTGCCCGCCATGGTGCTCATCGATCGACCCGGGTTGCGTTCCGTGCGGCTCGAAGGACCCACGCTCGATCGAACGATCAGCGTCGCCAGACCCGCGGACGTCGCGCCCACCGTCGCCGTCGAGGTCATGCGTCGCACGATCAGGGCCGGCGCCACGTCATTCGCATCGAGGGCGGGTGCGACCATGCGGCTCGCTGCGCACCAGCGAGCGGACTGAGCAGCGTCCCGAGCTCGCTACGCGGCCGAGCAATGGTGCATCCCAGCGGGGGGCGGCTCGGCGAGCACCCCGGCATCCGCCGCGTCGTGCACGATCTCGCCCGCGACGACCGTGAGTTCGGCGCGCTCGCCGAGGAGGCGAGTGGGGTCGCGCTCGAGGTCGTAGAGGTTCGACGACCACGTCACGAGGTCGGCGCGCGCGCCCACCCGCAGTACGCCGAGGGAGTCCTCGGCGTGCCATGCCCACGCCCCCTCGGCGGTGTAGCCACGAAGTGCCTGATCGAGCGACAACGACTCCGAAGGGGTCCACGACGACCGCCCATCCAGGCCGGCCCGGGTGAGCGCGGAGTACAGCCCGACCAACGGATCCATCTCACCGACCTGCCAGTCGCTGGAGAGGGCAACGTGGGCACCTGACTCGGCGAGCGAGCGGAAGCGCCACGCGCGGTCCCAGCGCTGCTCGCCCACGTTGTGCATCCACGTGCCCCCGACGAGGTCGGGCGAGCAGTGCCGCGGCTGCATGGCGGCCGTCACTCCGAGGGCGGCGAAGCGCGGTAGGTCGTCGGGGTGCAGGCACTCGACGTGCACGATGCCGTGTCGACGGTCGCGGGTGCCGTTGGTACGCCCGGCGTGCTCGATGGCGTCGAGGGCGATGCGGATGCCGCCGTCGCCCGTCGCATGCGTGTGGGTCTGGAAGCCCAGGCGATCGAGCTCGGTGACGATGCGGGTGAGCTCGCCGAGCGGCGCACTCGGGTGGCCGCGATGGCCCGGTCGGTCAGCGTAGTCGTCGAGCATCCACGCGGTGTGCGGCTCGATCACGTCATCCGCGTAGAGCTTGACCGGCCCGAAGCGCAGATGCTCGTCGTCGGGTGCCGAGTCGACTGCCTCCCGCAGATCGTTGCGGAACGCGGCATCCGCATCCATCGGGTGGAAGAGCGCGGCGACGACCCGGCTCGAGAGCTCGCCCTCGTCACGTGCGCGGAACAGCAGGTCCATCTCGGCCAGCGGAACCTGCGGTTCGACGACCGTCGTGATGCCGACGGCGCGCGCCATCCGAAGGCTCGTGCGCAGCTTTCGGTACCGACGTTCGGGTGAGTACATCGGGATGTCGCGCTGGAGTGCCGCGAGTCCCGCCGTGGTCATCGCGCTCGTGTAGAAGTCGGTCACCCAACCCGTCGGCACACCGGTCGCGGGGTCGATCTCGGGGTTGCCCCACGCGATACTGTCGGCGCGGTGGATTCCGAGCGCCCGCAGCGCCGCATCGTTGAGCCAGACCGAGTGCTGGTCGTAGGTGGTGACGAACACCGGACGCGCGGTGATGCCGGCGAGGTCGGCCGCGCGCGGCCTTCGGCCGGGAACAATGGAGTAGACGGCGTTCTCGGCGCAGACCCAGTCGAGATCGGGTCGAGCATCGGCGAGGGTGCGGATGCGGCGGCGTACCTCGTCGAGCGAGTCGGCACCTTCGAGCGAGACGGCATCGGCATCGAAGCCGAGCAGCAGGTGGTTGTGGCTGTCGATGATGCCCGGGGTGACCAGGCGACCCTCGAGCTCGACGGTCTGGCGGGCGGACGGGGCATCCGCTGCACTCCCGACGTAGCCGATGCGTCCCTCGGTGGTGCCGACCGCTTCGGCAACGGGCTGGGCGTCGTCGAATGTGCGGACGACGCCGCCGGTCAGGAGCAGGTCGATCATGCGCGCACCTTCGCGCTCGACTCAGGTGCGTCCTCCTCTTCCGCATCGAGCAGCACGAGATGCGTGCCCGAGCGCGGTCGGAGGTAGGCGTAGTAGTAGAGGAATCCGGCCGCGACGATGCCGACCGAGATGGCGAGGCTCAGCCACTGCGCCGGATCCAGCAGGGCGCTGAGGATGATGCCGGCGATGACCAGCATCGCGACGACCGGAGGGATCGGGAACAGCGGCATGCGATAGGCACCAGCCGCGGCCTTGCGGCGGTGATTGACGAGTGCGGCCAGTGCGATGAACAGGTAGCTGAAGGCGACCGTCGAGCCGGTGGCGGTGAGCAGCACGTCCATGGGGATGAAGCAGGCGGCGAGGGCGATGAAGCCCATCGTGGCGGTCGCGACGATCGGCACGCGCGATCCGGAGGTGACGCGGGCGAGCGGGCGCGACAGGGCGCCGGGCAGGGCGTTGTCTCGGGCCGCCGTGTAAAGCAGGCGGCCGGCCTGCAGGACGATCGCGATGATGGCGTTGATGATGGCCAGCGCGATCGCGAGCAGCACGATGAGGCTCACGACGTCGCCCGACTGCTCGGCGAGGAACGATTCGACCGGGAGGCCCGCACCGAACAGGGCAGGCAGGCTCGCAGCGCCCAGCAGGATCGCGGTCAGCGGCACGACCTCGGCCACGACCGTGATGACACAGCTGAGGATCACTGCCTTGGCGATGGATCGGGTGGCGTTCCGAGTCTCCTCGGAGAAGTACACCGCTCCGCCATAGCCGTTGTAGGCGAAGATGCCCTGCGTCACGGCGAGGAGCAGGCCACCGATGGCGAGCGGCGCCATGCCTCCCGTCGCCGGATCCAGGAACTCGGGGCTCAGCAGCGTGAGGGGTGAGCGCTCGATGCTGATGAAGCCGAGCACCGCGAGCAGGCCGAGGGCCGCGAACTCGATGAAGAGGAAGACTCCGGTGAGCCACGCGTTGGTGCGGATGTTGAAGCACGCCGTCACCGTCGCCAAGGCGACGACGACCAGGCCCGTCCCGAGTGGTGAGAGCCCGGCGATGGCGACCCCGAGGTAGTCGGCAACACCCAATCCGAACACGGCGAGGATGAGCGGCAGCGAGATGAGGCTGATGAAGAACGTGGCGACGCCGAAGGCCGGACCGAGGGCGCGGGTCACGAGCGAGTAGTCGCCGCCCGACACCGGGTAGGCGCTGGCGAGCTCGGCATAGCAGAACGCGATGAGGATGCTCACGATGCCGGCGAGGATGAAGGCCCAGAAGACACCGGTTCCGTAGGTCGCGAGGGCGGCGCCGCCCAGGATGAAGACGCTCGACGCAGGTGAGATCGACGAGAGCGTGATGAGCACGTTCCCGCCGACGCCGAGACTGCGGGCGAGACGTGGTTGCTCGGCGCGCTCGACCTCGGCGGGGGTCGGCGGGGCCTGCTCGGTGGCTGCGGCCTTGAAGTCCATCGGTCATCCGTTCCTGGTGGTGTTCTCGTGTTCGAGATTCTTTGACGTCGGCGTCAAGGAATGGAGCGATGCTGTCATTCTTTTGCGCTAGTGTCAAGGAATGGCGCGACCGAAGAAGCAGGAGGCCCGACGAGCCGATCTCGTCGAGGCCGCGCTCGCCGCGGTCTCGGAGCATGGGCTTCGTTCGCTCTCGCTGGCGGATGTCGCCACGCAGGCTGGGCTCACCCGCGGCGCGATCCTCTACTACTACGACGACCTCGACGCACTGCTGCGCGAAGCGCACCGCGCCGGCCTCGAGCGCTTCTGCGATCGGCGCGATGCGGTGGTTGCCGAGATCGCGGAGCCTCAGAACCAGTTGGCGGCTGCCATCCGCGAGGGCCTGCCGAGCGGGCCGGATGACGCGCTGATGCGCCTGCTGTACGAGTTCGACGTGCTCGCGGGCACCTCGCAACTGCACGACGAACTCGTCGAACGGATGTACCAGCGGCAGCTCGCGACGTACACCGGCGTGATCTCGCGGGGTGTCGAGGCGGGCGTGTTCACACCGCCGCTTCCCATCGAGCAGCTCGCGATGAACCTCGTCGCGCTCGAGGACGCCTACGGCCTGCACATCGTTGCGGGCAACAGCCTCGTGACCGTCGCGCTCGCCGAAGCCGCCATGCGGGCCGTCGCCGACAATCTGGGCTGCCCGACTGTCGTCTAGCGTTGCGGGGGATGAAAGACGACGAATCGAATCGCGCACGGCTTCTTGCCGCCTACGATGAACAGCTGCGAACGGATGCCGAGACGCCGAGTGC
>Ga0190265_10002159_pt1 | contig 13125 bp, 10 predicted proteins | sample Popmic124T_FD_133135 | JGI IMG/M metagenome (GOLD analysis project Ga0190265, IMG submission 133135) | Populus adjacent soil microbial communities from riparian zone of Indian Creek, Utah, USA - 124 T | ecosystem: Environmental > Terrestrial > Soil > Riparian zone | place: USA: Utah | collected... | reverse complement strand
TTGGCGACTCGAACGTCCTCGTTCACCGAGTTGACGCTGATCCGACCCCGGGCGCCTTGCAGGGACACCGAGCCCTGAACCGATCGGAGGGAGATGAGCCCGTCGCCACCGGTGACCTTCACTTCTCCCTCAACCGTTTCCACCGAGATCGGCGCCCGGGTTCCGATGACGGTGGCATCGGTATGCACGCCGGACATGCTCAGGGCCATCCAGACCGGAATGCTGATTCGCAGGTTGATCTCGGTGGGCGGCCCGTGCCTTCCCTGAGTGCGGACTCCAACTGCCGTGGCAGAACTGGTCACCTCCACCCGGGTACGGGCTGAAGCAGCCGCCTCCACCCGCACCGCGTTGCGATTCCAGGACCGGATGGTAACGTCGCCACCGTAGGCGTTCACCTGGAGTCGCTGGCCGCGTTCGGCGGTCACGGTCGTGTCGATCTGCTGCGCGGCGGCCAGCGTCAGGGCGGCGGCCAGAGTGAGTAGCACGATCGGTGTCCTTTCAGCTCACAGGGACGAGCGTGGCGGCCTGACGCAGGAGGTCGAGCTTGCGCCGCATCGTCTCGGCCAGGTGCGTGTTGAGGTACAGGTTAGCTGGATCAGCCATGAGGGCTTGCTGAGCCTGGGCGATCGCCCGATCGATCGCGGCCAGGTTCTGCTCAATCACCCGGACCGTCGTAGTGTCGAGCCGTCCCCTCCCGCCCGCCAGCACCCGTTCCAGGTCGGCGATGGCCGCCGAATAGCTCTGTGAGGCGCTGTTGCCGGGGGCGTTGACCGTAACCGGTGCGAGAGTCGGAGCCGGTGCCGTGGCGACCGGGCCCGTGGTTGGGGACAGGGCGCTGGAGCGCAGCAGCCAGACAGTGCCGCCGGATAGCGTCATCAGGAAAATGGCGGCCGCCGCCAGCTGTGGCATCGAGAAGCTCCACCTGCGCGCAATCTGTGGAGCCGCGGCAGGCGTGGCGCCGATCCGGCTCGCGATGCCGGGCCAGAGGTCGCGCTTGGGGAGATATTCCTCGACTCCTTGGGCTCGATCGACGACTCGGCGCAGGTCGGCGAGCAAGGCGGAGCAATTCGAGCAGGTCTCGAGGTGCGCCTCGAGCGCTGCGCGATCCGTAGTCGGCAGCTCCCCGTCCAGATACTCCGACAGTCGGTCCATCCAGCGATCGGTCATCGTCTCTCCCTCCTAGCGCTCGAGGTGCCGGCGCAGGGCCAGCCGGGCTCGATGCAATTGGGACTTGGAGGTCCCGGTAGCCAATCCAAGCATCTCGGCGATTTCCTCGTGCCGATAGCCCTCTACGTCATGCAGCACGAACACCTCTTTGGCCCCGTCGGGCAGCCGTTCCATGGCCGACTCGAAGTCCATCGCCAGCTCCGGCCCGGGCCGGCGGGTGGGGAGGGTCTCCAACACCGCGTCGCCCTCCAGGTATCGCTTTCGCCTGGTGCCCAGGGTCTCGCGCCGAGCCAGGATCACGTTCACGGCCAGGCGGTGCAGCCAGGTGCCGAAAGCGGCCTCTCCCCGAAATGTGCCCAGCTTCTGCCAGGCTCGGACGAAGACATCCTGGGTCACCTCGTCGGCATCCTCATCGTTCAGCATGCGGCGAACCAGGCTGTAGACCCGGGGCAGGTGGTGCCGGTAGAGCCGCTCAAATGCGCTGGCATCGCCGCTGGCAGCCAGCGTCGCGTCCACTGCGTCCGAATCGGGCCTGCCGGTCTGTTCGTACGCCAGTGTCACCACTCCAAGGCCGAGTTCAGTCATTGCGGGTGATTGGATCGTCCAGTGGCCCAAAAGGTTGCAGGGCTTTGGGGAGATGGCTAGCCTTGGGTCTTCCCTTGTCGGCCTTACAGGAATCCTCGTGGCCACAGCGACCCATCCGCACGCGATCAGAGCACCCACCGGTACCGCCATCTCCTGCAAGGGCTGGCACCAGGAAGCCGCGCTCCGGATGCTGATGAACAACCTCGATCCCGCGGTTGCGGAGCGGCCCGAGGAGCTCATCGTCTACGGGGGAGGTGGCAAGGCGGCTCGGAACTGGGAGTGCTACGAGCGGATCGTCACCACGCTCCGGCGGCTGGAAAACGACGAGACGCTGCTGGTCCAGAGCGGCAAGCCGGTCGGCGTTTTCCGGACCCACGAGCAGGCCCCCAGGGTGCTGATCGCCAATGCAAACCTGGTCCCCCGGTGGGCCACCTGGGACGAATTCCGCCGGCTCGACGCCCTCGGGCTGACCATGTACGGTCAGATGACCGCGGGCTCCTGGATCTACATCGGAACCCAGGGGATTCTCCAGGGCACCTATGAGACGTTTGCGGAGTGCGCCCGGCAGCACTTTGGGGGCACGCTCGAGGGCCGATTGGTGGTCACCGGCGGACTCGGTGGAATGGGGGGTGCCCAGCCGCTGGCCGCTACGATGAATGGCGCGGCCTTCCTGGGCGTGGACGTGGATGAGGAGCGGATCCGGCGCCGGGTGGACACCCGTTACTGCGATCGGCTGGAAACGAATCTCGACACGGCGCTGAAACTGGTCGAGGATGCCCGAGCGCGGCAGCGTCCGTTGTCGGTGGGTCTGGTGGGGAACATCGCCGAGGTCCTGCCTGAGCTGGTCCGGCGCGGCGTGGTGCCGGATGTAGTGACCGATCAGACCTCGGCGCATGATCTCCTTTTGGGCTACATCCCGGCGGGGATGACTCTGGATTCCGCAACCCGGGAAAGGGCCAGGGAGCCGGCGGCGTACGAGAACCGGGTGCTGGACTCGATGACCCTGCACGTGGCGGCAATGCTCGACCTGAAGGCCAGTGGGGCAGTGGTCTTCGACTACGGCAACAACCTGAGGGGTCAGGTAGCCGACCGGCGCGGCATGCGGGAAGCGTTCGACCTGCCAGGATTCGTGCCCGCCTTCATTCGCCCGCTATTCTGCCGCGGTGCCGGCCCCTTTCGCTGGGTGGCGCTGTCCGGCGACCCGGCGGACATTGCCGCGACCGACCGGGCGGTGCTGGAGACTTTTCCCAAGAACGCGGGCCTTGCCCGCTGGATCCGGCAGGCGCAGGAGCGCGTCGCCTTCCAGGGCCTGCCGGCGCGCATCTGCTGGCTGGAGTACGGTGAGCGGGCGGAGATGGGGGCCCGGTTCAACTGGCTGGTAAAGAAGGGCAAGGTGGCAGCGCCGATAGTGATTGGGAGGGACCATCTGGACACCGGGTCGGTCGCGTCGCCCAACCGAGAGACCGAAGGTATGCGGGACGGATCCGACGCCATCGCCGACTGGCCGCTGCTCAATGCTCTGCTCAACACCGCTTGCGGCGCCAGCTGGGTCTCCATTCATCACGGTGGTGGGGTCGGGATCGGCTACTCGATTCATGCGGGGATGGTGGCGGTGGCGGACGGCACCGCGATGGCGGATGAACGGCTGCAACGGGTTCTCACCGCAGATCCTGGCACCGGTGTCATGCGGCATGCGGATGCGGGTTACGACCTTGCTATACAAACCGCGAAGGAGCGGGGTGTCGACTTGCCGATGGTAAACGGTGAGCGGTAAGCGGTGAGCGGTGAGCGGGGCTCGACCGAGAGGCCACTCGCTCTTGCTGCTCCTCTTGGCGGCGCAGGAAGCCAGCTCATGCCTATCCATGTAGGGAAAGTTTTTCTTTCCTCCTGTTCACCGCTCACCGCTCACCACTCACGCCGCTCATGAAGCTGCTGACCAATATCGGTCAGCTCGCCACTTGTCGTGCTGAGGGCGGGCAGGACAACATCCATGCCCTTCCCGACGCGGCGATGGCGTGGGATGACCAGGGGGTGATCCGTTGGCTCGGCCCTGAGACGGAACTGCCGGCGGAGTACCGGCGATCCGAGCGATTCGATGCGGGTGGTCGGCTGGTGATTCCCGGGCTGGTGGACTGCCACACCCATCTCGCCTTTGCCGGGTGGCGGGCAGACGAGTTCGAGCAGCGGCTTCGAGGCCGGAGCTATCTCGACATCGCGCGAGCCGGCGGCGGCATCATGTCTACCGTACGGCAGACGAGGGCGGCCACCGAAGCGGATCTGCTCCGGCGAGCCGCCCGGTTTCTGGGGGAGATGCTCACGCTCGGCGTCACCACGGTGGAATGCAAAAGCGGCTACGGTCTGGAGCCCGATGCTGAGCTCAAGCTGCTCCGGGTCTATCGTCAGCTGGCGAACGAACAGCCGGTGCGTGTGGTGCCGACGTTTCTCGGCGCGCATGTCGTTCCTCCGGAGTTCCGGGACAACCGTGCTGGATATGTGGACCTGCTGGCCGATCGCATGATCCCGGCGCTGGCAAAGGAGAAGCTGGCCGCCTGCTGTGACGTGTTCGTGGAGGAGTCGGCGTTCAGCGTGGCCGAGGCCCGGCGGATTCTTCGCGCCGGCCAGAAATCCGGGCTTTCCGCCAAGCTGCACGCCGATCAAATGACCTGTGGCGGTGGCGCCGAGCTCGCCGGGGAGCTGGGCGCCGTTTCCGCCGATCACCTGGAGCATATCTCGGAGGCGGGAATCCGAGCGATGGCCACCGCAGGAGTGGTGGCGGTGAGCCTGCCGCTCGCTTCGTTGTACCTGGGCCAGCCACCCATGCCTGCGAGGCGGTTGATCGAGGCGGGCGTGGCGGTAGCGGTCGCGACCGACTTCAACCCCGGATCGGCACCCAGCTTCCATCTGCCGCTGGCGCTCACTCTTGCCTGCACCCTCCAGCGCATGACACCGGCCGAGGCGTTGAAGGGGGCTACGATCTATGCCGCGCGCGCGGTTGGATTGGAGGGTGAGGTCGGCTCGCTCGAAGCGGGCAAGGCGGCGGACTTTGCGCTCATTGACGCTCCCGATGTCAATCACTGGATCTATCACTTTCGCCCCAACGCGTGCGTCATGTCGGTGGTGGGCGGAATCCAATGCTGGAAGGCGGCATGACGCGGATCATCCCATCGGCCACTCCGATTCCCGACACTGCGCCGGACGATCCACGGCTGGGGGGCCTGTTGGGGAGCCGGCTGGGGAAGAACGACCCACCACGGGCTGTGTTGCTCGGCTTTCCCTCGGATGAAGGGGTTCGCCGCAATGGCGGGAGGGTCGGGGCCGCGAGTGGTCCCAAGGCGGTTCGTCCAGCGCTCTACCGTCTTACCGCCGATCCTTGCTCGGAGCAGTTCGAGGACCTGCTCGGCCGCACCCGGGACCTGGGCGACCTGGAGATCTCGCGCAACACGGAGTTCGATCAGAAACACCTGGGCGAGGCCTTGGCTCCCTATCTGGAACAGGGCGCGTTTGCAATTGTGTTCGGTGGCGGGCACGAGACGTCCTACGGTCATTTCCTGGGATACGCGCAGGCTGGCCGCTCGGTCGAAATCCTCAACTGGGACGCGCACGCGGACGTCCGGGAGCTCAAGGACGGGCAAGCTCATTCCGGATCGCCATTCCGCCAGGCGATCGAAGATCCGTCCGGCATGTGCCGCCGCTATACGGTGGCGGGGCTCCAGCCGCAGTCGGTTGCCCGGGCCCACCTGGAATACGTCAGCCAGCACGGGCGAGCCGTATGGCGGGAGGAGGTGACCCGCGATGCCGTCGCTGAGCTGTACCGGGGACTGACTGGGCCCGCCCTGGTCTCGTTCGACCTGGATGCCGTCAGGGATGCCGAGGCGCCAGGCGTGAGCGCTCCCACCTCGGCCGGTTTGACCAGTGACCTCTGGCTTGCTGCTGCCGACGCTGCCGGCCGCTGTCCCGCGGTCACCTCAGCCGACGTGGTGGAGTTGAACCCCGCCGTCGATCGGGATGGTCAAACGGCTCGGCTGGCGGCGCTCACCGTGTGGCGGCTATTGCGTGGGCTGGCCGAGCGGGGGAGCTGAGACTCCTTGCGCGGTGTTCCGCCACGGTGCACTGTAGTGACAATTCTCCAAAACGAACCACCCAAGAATGTCGGAGGCGCCATGGCACTGCGCGTGTGCGGCACTTTCCTCTCGCTCCTCCTCCTGAGTGCTCAGGTGGTTGCGGCTCAGGTCCGTCAGATCAGCGGCCGGGTGACCAACGCCCAGACCGAGCAGGGTCTCGGGGGAGCCACGGTTGCCGTCACCGGCACAGCCATAGTGGCTGAGACCAGTGACGACGGCAGCTATGTCCTCAACGCACCGGATGGCGATTGGACACTGGTCTTCCGGGCGATCGGATACAAGCGACGCCAGGTCGAGGTACCGGCCGGCCAGACGACGGCCGATGCCGCGCTCGATCCCGACCCCTTCAGGCTCGAGGAAATCGTCATTACCGGCCAGGCCACCGGGATCGAGCGGCAGAACCTGCCTAATGCCGTGGCGACGGTATCCAGCGAGGAGCTGAATCGTGCTCCGGCGCAGACCGTCGAGAGTGCGCTGCAGGGGAAGATCCCCGGCGCGTACATCCAGGCCAACTCCGGTGCCCCCGGTGGTGGCATGCAGCTCAATCTGCGCGGCGTGTCCACCATCAATGGCACTGTGGATCCGTTGTTCGTGGTGGACGGCATCGTGGTCAGCAATGCGGCAATCCCCAACGGCCAGAACGCGGTGAGCTGCGCCCAGTGCGGCGGCAACCCGCGGAATCAGGACAACCCCGTCAATCGTATTGCCGATCTCAATCCCGAAGACATCGAGCGGGTCGAGGTCCTGAAGGGGGGGTCGGCCGCCGCGATCTACGGCTCCAAGGCTACCAACGGCGTTGTCATCATCACCACCAAACGAGGCCAGCTTGGCAAGCCCCAGTTCTCCATGTCCCAGAAGTTCGGCTTCTACTCCCGGGCCAACGAGCTTGGCTCACGGACCTTCGGTAGCCTGGCGGAGGCGCTGTCGGTCTTCTCCGATACGGCTGGGGTCACCGCTGCGTTCCAGCCGGGGGTATCGTACAACTTCGAGGACGAGCTTTACGGCCAACAATCGCTCTCGTATGAGACCAACGCCAGCGTGAGCGGTGGCACCGAGAACACCCGCTACTACGTGTCCGGTCTGGTCAAGGACGACGCGGGAATTGCCCTCGGGACCGGATACCAGAAGCAGTCGCTCCGGTCCAATCTCGATCAGGAGCTGGGCAGTAACTTCCAGCTCCAGGTCAATGTGGATGGAACCCATAGTACGTCGAATCGCGGGTTGTCCAACAACGACAATTCCGGCACCAGCCCCTACGTGGCCTTCTCGGCGACCCCAAGCTTCATCAACCTTCTGCCGGACGGTGGCATTCAGGACGACCTGTTGGCAGCAGACTTCCCGACTAACATCTTCGCCGCCAGCAATCCGCTCCAGACTTTCAACTTTCTCACCAACGAAGAAGATGTCTGGCGGCTCCTGGGTACCACGACGCTCCGGTGGACTCCCTTACGCTCGGCCAAGAGCACTCTGCAATTCAGTGGTATCGGAGGGGTGGACTATTTCCAGCAGGACAACAATCTGATCTCTCCCCCCGAGCTCCAGTTCGAGGATGACGATGGCCAGCCGGGAACGGTCGTGGTCGGTAAATCCTCGAACCGGAACTTGAATGCCGCACTCAATCTGAGTCATACCTATAATCCGGCCGCGTCGGATGAGGGGACCCAGTTTACCACGTCCGGCGGGATCCAGTATGAGGAGCGCCGACTGTACGCCACCCAGATTCTGGGGCGCACGCTCCTGCCGGGACAGACGAGCCCGCAACAGACGACCAGCCAGACCGTGGCTTCGCGGCTCGAGCCGGTCAGGGACCTGGGCATCTTCGGGCAGGAGGAAGTGCTCCTGGCCAACCGGCGGCTGCTGCTCACGGCAGGCGTGCGGGCCGACCGCAGCAGCTCGAACGGGGACACCGATAAGTTTTTCTTCTATCCCAAGTTGGCAGCCTCGTACCGGTTTGTTCGCCCCTTCGGCGGCGTGGAGGAGCTCAAGTTCCGGGGTGCCTACGGGCAGACCGGAAATCGGGCCCTGTTCGGATCGAAGTTCGTGACCGACACCACCGGCACCATCGGAGGTCAGTTCGGCACTTACATCGGCAACCGGGCCGGCGATCCAACCATCCAGCCGGAGCGACAGGAGGAATTCGAGGGAGGCTTCGATGCCGCCCTGGCGAATGGGCGCGCCGAGCTGACGCTGACGCTGTACCAGCGCAACATCGGGGACCTCATTCTGGAGCAGACTGTTGCGCCCTCGGTGGGCCAGGAGCTCCGCGTCTTCGGCAACGGAGGCCGGATGCGCAACCGGGGGGTTGAGGCGTCACTGACACTGCAACCGATTCAGAGCAAGGATGTGAACTGGATCTTCCGGACCACGTTCTATGCCAACAAGGTCAAGGTCACCGAGCTGAACGTGCCAACGTTCCAGACCGGCGGCTTTGCCCTCTCGCTGGGAACCTTCCAGATCGAGCAGGACAGTTCGCCGACCCAGATCTTCGGACTGGTAGGCACCGATGCCGGGGGGAACCCGATCGCCGGCAAGGTGGGCGACGCCAATCCCGACTTCCAGATGTCGTTCTCCAACGACATCGACTTTCACGACTTCACGCTCGGCTTCCTGTTCGATTGGAAGTACGGCGGCGACATCATCAACCTGAGCGAGTTTCTCTACGATATCACCGCGAACAGCAAGGACTACCTGGAATCGGGTGGGGGCGCGGATCGGATCAACCGGTTTGGAGCAGGTTTCAGCGACCCTTACATCCAGAACGGCTCGTACTTGAAGCTTCGGGAGCTGAATCTGTCCTACAATCTGCCGGAGCGGTGGACCTCCAGCCTGTTCGGCGGAGGGGTTCGATTCGCCCGACTGTCTCTCACCGGACGGAACCTGTTTCGAGTCACGCCCTATCGTGGCTTGGATCCGGAAGTGAGTAATTTCGCCAACCAGGCGATCGTGCGGAACATCGATGTGGCTCCGTTCCCGCCGAGTCGCAGCTTCTTCTTCTCGATCGACTTGGGGTTCTGACCATGACGCCTATCAAACTGGTTAGCGCGGCGCTGCTGCTGACGGCGTTCAGTGCGGGCGCCTGCAACTACGACATCAGTAACCCCAATAGTCCTGATGTCATCGGGCCGAATCCATCGGCCGCTCAGGTCGGAGCTGCCGTCAACGGCATCCTCGTTGCCACTCGGCAGGACGTGGCTGACTGGGCTCTCGACGGCGCAATCTTCGGGCGAGAGGCGTACCGCATCGATCCCGCCGATCCCCGCTTCGTGCAAGAGATGATGCAGGGGCCGCTCGATCCGGGAAGCCGAGCGTTCGGCGGCGATCACTGGCTGGAGCCCTATTCGGCCATCCGGAGCGCGAACGACCTCCTTGCCGTCATCGGCACGGCAAGCGCCCTCTCCGCCGAGCAGCAGAGCGCGGTGACCGGATTTGCCCATACGCTCCAGGCGTACAACTTCATGATTGTCCTGAGCTCCCACACCCAGGACCAGATCCCGATTGATGTCGGGACTGATGCCAGCGCACCCCCAGCTTCATTTGCCACCAACGCCCAAGCATGGGACCACGTCATCGCCCTGCTGGATCAGGCGGCGACCGAGCTGGTGGGTACTGCGTTTCCCTTTACCCTGCCGGCCGGGTTCACCGGATTCAACACCCCGCCAACGTTTCTCCAGTTCAATCGTGCGTTGCGGGCACGGGTTGCCGTTTACCGCGGAGATTTCGCCGGCGCCCTCACCTTCCTGGGCCAATCGTTCCTCAACACCGCCCTTCCGCTCTCGACTGGCGTGTACATGGATTTCGGCACCGGCCCCGGAGATGTGGCCAACCCGCTCGCGGTCAGTGACCAGACCAGCGAAAACTTCGGCCACCCCACACTGCGGACCCAGGCCCAGCTTCAGCCTGGCGGCGCGCTCGATCAACGCTTTCTCTCTAAACTGGTGACCCGGCCGTCCCGCTCGGGCGGGACCACCAACACGACTCCTGTTCAGCAAATCAGCTCGGATCTGGGCTGGATCCGCTATCCCAGCCCGAGCACCCCGATCCCGTTGATCAAGAACGAGGAGCTGATTCTTCTCCGGGCTGAAGCCAACCTTGGACTGCTGAATCCGGCTGCAGCGGTGACGGATATCGATCTGGTGCGTACCACATCGGGCGGTCTACCGGTCTACGGTGGGACGGTGGATCAGGCGTCGGTTTTGGCTGAGCTACTGTATAACAAGCGCTATTCCCTCATGTACGAGGGGGCGCACAGCTGGATCGACTATCGGCGCTATGGTCTGACGGCCGCCTTACAGTCGATCGACCGGGTGGGTCCGCCGCCAGATGTGATTTTCCCGACGCTCCCAATTCCGACGGCGGAGCTTCAGCCCAGAACATGATGCAATAGCAGGTGGGTTTTTTCAGGGAGGTGTCGATGATTCGGCTGCTTGGAACGTTGGCGGTGCTGTTGCCACTTCTGTCGGCCTGCGGCGGCGAGGCCGGGAAGTACGCCGGCACCTGGAAACGGGATTTGTATGGTGAAGGTGAGGTTCAGATGAAGCTGGCCTCCAACGGCGGCGTCGAGCTGATGCTGCCGTCACCCCGGTGGCCCGATTCCGTGGATGTGAAGGCACGGGCCGACTTTCTGGGGGATACGCTGGTCTTCAAGGCTGACACCGCTGCCAGCGCCTGTCAGACCGCTGACGCCCGCTACGTGGTTAGCCGAACCCAGGATCAGCTGCACATCGTGGGCCTGGGAGGCGACGGCTGCGGTGGGCGACGGGCGGCACTGGTGGGGACGTGGCAGAAGTCGTAGTCGCGCACTGACGTGCGCTCCTACGGGCGGGGCAGCGGGACAGCGGGACAGCAGAAGTAAGTAGGGACCGGGGGTCGCGGGACACGACAAGCAGTTACTGACCCGCCGTCCCGCCGTCCCGCTGTAAGGACGGCCACTGCTGGGTGACACAGTGGAAGGCGCCCAGGCCCCAGACCAGATCGGTGCAGTCGATGCCGATGACCTCTCTGGTCGGGAACAGCGACTGGAGCGTGTTGCGGGCCTGTTCATCGCGATCGGGGTCATAGGTCGGTAGCAGCACGACCCCGTTGGCGAGGTAGAAGTTGGCGTAGCTGGCCGGCAGGCGTTGTCCGTCGTGATACAATGGGCGAGGCATGGGGAGAGTGACGACTCGGAGCTGTCCTCCATCCTGATCCGTCATGTGGCTGAGCCGTTCCAGGTTGTCCTGGAGCGGCTCGTAGTTTTCGTCGGCCGGATTGTCCTCCACGACGGTGACGACGGTCGCCGGATCCACGAAACGAGTCAGATCATCCACGTGTCCGTCGGTGTCGTCACCCACGATCCCGTCGCCCAGCCACAGGATGTGGGACACCCCCAGGTGGTCGCGGAGGCAGTCCTCGATAGCGTGTCGGTCGAGCTGAGGATTGCGGTTCGGGTGGAGCAGGCACGCCTCGGTGGTGAGCAGTGTTCCCTTGCCGTTTACGTCGATCGACCCGCCCTCCATCACGATTCCCGGGTGAAACACCGGAAGGCCAAGCTCCTTGGCGATTCGGGTGGGGACGACGTCATCGAGGTCGTAAGGAGGGTACTTGCCGCCCCAGGCGTTGAACTTCCAGTCTACGATGGCTTCCTCGCTGCCGCTGCCTTGCCGCCGCTGAAGGAAGATCGGACCGTGGTCACGGCACCAGGCGTCGTTGGTGGGGTTGTAGTGGAAGAAGACGTTGCCGCTGTCGGCCCCATCATCGGACAGGAGGCGGCGGACGTCCAGCTCCATGTCCGGCCCCGCTACGTTGATGTGCACCTCCTCCTGATCGGCGAGGTGGCGCACCATGCGGGCGAAGATCGCCGGCACCGGGCTGAACTTCCCCGGCCAGGACGCCTCTTTGTGAGGCCAGCTCAGCCAGGTGCCGCGGTGGGGTTCCCACTCGGCGGGCATGCGGTAGCCCAGGTCTGCTGGTTTGGGAGTCATTAGGGGGTGAACAGTAAACAGGAAACGGAGTGAACGGGGGCGGGGCCGGTTCACCGTTCACGGTTCACCGTTTACGCCGCTAGTCCAGATAGCGCTTGGTGATGTCCGCATATGCGTCGATGCGCCGGTCGCGCAAGAAGGGCCAGTGAGTTCGGCTTTGATCGACCTTGCCCAGGTCGAGTGTCGCGGTGAGTACCTCCTCGCCGGTGCCACCCTTGGCAATGATGCGCCCGCCGGGATCGGATACGAAGCTGCCGCCCCAGAACTCCAGACCACCAGTCGGGCCTTCTTCATGCCCGACCCGGTTGACAGCGCAGACGAAGACCCCGTTGGCGATGGCGTGGCTCCGCTGGATGATTTCCCACGCGGCCTGCTGCTGGGCCCCGTGCTCCTCCTTCTCGCCGGGGAGCCACCCGATCGCGGTGGGATAGAAGAGGATTTGTGCACCGCTCATGGCGGTCAGCCGGGCAGCCTCGGGATACCACTGGTCCCAGCAGACCAGCACTCCGATGCGGCCGAAGCGAGTGTCCCAGGACCGAAAGCCCAGATCGCCCGGGGTGAAGTAGAACTTCTCGTAGTACTGCGGGTCGTCGGGGATGTGCATCTTGCGGTACTTGCCGAGGAGCCCGCCGTCGGCATCGATGATGGCCGCGGTATTGTGGTAGAGCCCTTCGGCGCGCTTCTCGAACAGTGACGCGATGATCACGACACCGAGCTCCGCGGCAAGCTTGCCCAGCTCGGCAGTTGATGGGCCCGGTATCGGCTCCGCCAAGGCGAAGAAGTGGTGGTCCTCGGTCTGGCAGAAGTATCGGCTGCGGAAGAGCTCCTGGAGGCAAATGATGTGGGCGCCGCGACGAGCGGCTTCGCGGACGCCCTTCACGGCTTTCGCCATGTTCGCCGCCGGGTCTGGGGTACAGCTCATCTGTACCAGCCCGAGGGTCACGCTCGTGGGAGGGGTGGACGTGGTCATGCGAGGATAATAATCGCTCTGCCCCGAGAGTCATGCACGAGGGTAGTGACCTGCGTCACCGGGTAATCCGAGGAGTGAGACAATCTTGGTAGCCGTGTCCGGGTTGCAGGGCCCAAACCTACGAAAGGAACGACGATCCTATGAGCGGCGGTCGATGCGGCTTCGCGTCAGTCAGTCTTCTCCTCCTCTCCATCGTAGCTGCCTGCGGCGGCGACCGGGAGGCGAGGGCGCCGTCGGGCGATACCGGGCAAAATCCCGCCGTCGTCGATAGTGAGGCAGTAGCAACGAGGGACATGGCACCCGGCGGCAACGCGGACTCAGC
>Ga0190265_10002158_pt1 | contig 13126 bp, 16 predicted proteins | sample Popmic124T_FD_133135 | JGI IMG/M metagenome (GOLD analysis project Ga0190265, IMG submission 133135) | Populus adjacent soil microbial communities from riparian zone of Indian Creek, Utah, USA - 124 T | ecosystem: Environmental > Terrestrial > Soil > Riparian zone | place: USA: Utah | collected... | reverse complement strand
GCCATTGCCATTGCGGTCTTGATCTTCGCCATTTCTATGGCGGTAACTTCCTTAGCGCGACCGATTGTCATGCCGATGTTGCTGGTGAGGTTGTTACCTATTCCTTGGCCAGTGAGCTTAGCCTGCTCGGCTGCGGCGGCGGCGGCCATCGCGGTCTTGACCTTAGCCATCTCGACGGCAGTTACGTCCTTAGCGCGACCAATTGTCATGGCTACGTTGTTCGAGAGGTTGTTACCAATCCCCGAGCCAATAGCCCCAGCGGCTTCCGGAAGCCCAGAACCGACTAGGTTCCCTCGAACCTTATCGATGCCTGCCTGGGTAACCGCCTTAGCGGCGGCCATTGCCATGGCGATGGCGAGTGGGAGAGCTTGGCTGAACTGAGCTCCGGCGCGTGCCATGATGGGGACACCGCTCTTGACGGCCCCAACACCCGACCCTACTGCTCCTCGGAAGAGGTAGTCCACGAAGTCGTTAACCCCGCTGAACGGGTCCTTGAAGTTGGAGACGATCGACCCCGCGACGCCCCGGAACAGAACCGCTATGCTCGACCACTTGCCCAGGTTGATGGGCGGGGGCTTCTCGATAGCCTTAGCGGCCTCGATTAGCTTGGGAAGCCACCTGTCCTTGCCGAGGAACCCGACAGCGTCGTTACCGTTGAACAGGTCCCCGATAGCATTCCCAACGTCCTTCGCGAATCCCACGGTGTCCTGGAATGCCTCACCCAGTTCGGTGAAGAACCCAATGATCTCGGTACCCATATCGACAAGGGCTGTGAACCCGGCGATGAGCACATCCAAGCCGCCCGAGTCGATGAACTCGACAATGGCGTCAACCATGCCCTGCAAGGACTCCATGATTGCGTCGATGGTGCCCTGGTCGATGTCGCTGAGCCACCTGCCGAGGGCTCCGAAGACGTCCCCGAACATCCGGCCCAACCATTCCCAGTCGATCATATCAACCAGGTCGCTAACCCCATCCAGGAAGGTCTTAACTCCGGGGGTTGCCCCGTTGAAGAACTTCATGGCGGCCGTCAGAAGGCGGAAGAAGAGGGCCACCAGGGAGTCGAGGATCGTTCGAACGTTTTCTAGCGTCTCAGTGAGAAGGCCGGACTCCGAGATCTCGGAGAACCAGTCCCCAACTTGCTTAAGGACGCCCCCGATGGTGTCCCCTAGGATGGTCCACAGTTCCTCAGTGCCCAGGACATCCAGAATTCCGTCGAGGAAGGTCTGCATTCCGGGAGTCATTCGGTCGAGCATCTGGCCAACCCCGTCGAAGGCGTTGCGAATGTTCTGCAACCCTTCCTCTGAGGTGACCACTCGAACCAGGTTGTCGGCGAAGGAGCCCAACTTGGTAGCGACCAAGTCCATTCCATCGCTGATAGCGGGGAGAAGGACGTCAGCTACGCGCTGGAATACTGGAGTTAGGACGCGCTCGAAGGTGTTGGAGACTCGTTCCTTGATGGCGTCGAACGCGGTTACGATCGGGGCGGCGGCGCGCTTGATGCCATCCATACCCGTTACGACGGCAAGGATGGGGATTAGGAGCCCTCCGAGGAGTACGGGGAGTCCGCCAATACCGGCAGCCACGCCACCGATAATGAAGATCAGTCCACCGATCAGTGCACTGATCAAGGGTATGACAATAGCAGCGGCGCCAGCTAGCATGAACAGGGCGCTGACGACGCTGGTAAGGGCCTGACCGGCAGAGGCACCGAAGTTGGAGAAGACCTTAGCCATTCCCCCCGCGACGCCTTCACCTACGTTGAACAATGTCTTCATGGCGACCTGTCCACCCTCACTGAGGAGAGTGAAAGACGCCTTACCGAACCCTACGAGGCCCCCGACCAGCCCTCGAAGAACCCCCGACATACCCCGACCGTTTCGGCCGACGTTGTTGACTTCGTTGTTGGTTTGCTTGAAGCTACTGGAAGCGGAGGAGGCTGTAGTGGATACGGCCCGCAACTGGCTGGCGGTGCCCGCCAGGTTGGTGTTGAGTTCCTTAGTTTGCTCGTTCATCCGAGAGAGTTGCTCGTGGGCATTTCCCGAGATGTTCATATTTAGGGAACGAGAGCGCAGCCCTGACATCTCGCTCTTCAGGGCTGCTATCTCTGCTCGGGCACCCGCAGTGTCGGCGTTGACTTCTACCTCAACGCTCATCCCTTCGGTGGCCATCTCAAGCTCACGCTTCAGCTCACTCCTGAAGCGCTCGGTATCGGGGGACACACGAACGAATACGCGGCCTACCTGTTGGCCTTCAGCCATCTGGGGTGCCTTCCTTCGGGTTCGTTTTGAGCGTGTCCATTTGCCTGTTCACCATAATGGCGAAGGGGTTGGACTCGGCTTCCTTCTTCTTCCGCTCGGCCTCGCCCGGCAGTGGGACAAACTTGGGCTCTGGGATCTTGGACTTCTTCTTCGGGTCCGTGTTGGCTGAGATGAAGTAGTGCGTGTTGAGATTGATGCCATCCACTAAGGCAGCCAGAAGGTAACGGTCGAAGGACCAACCCCGGAACTCCGGTCCACCACGTTGAGCGGCAGTGACTCGGCCATCGGGAATCTGTCGAACGAGGCAGACAGCCTCGACAGGATGCAGAGATAGAAACTCGGACATGCCCATGTGGTAGAACTCTCGAAGGTCCCCCACTAACTCCTCACCAAATTCATCCAGAAATTTGATGAGGAGCATTATTCCCCCAAGGACACCTCATCCTGGTAGATCTTGAACAGGTGCACGAGCATGCCTGGGTCATCCTTGACGAGAGAGACGAGTTCCTTGGTGTTAGCGTCACCCACGGCCAGAATGAACTGGCTGAACAGGGGGAGGATTTCCTCAAGGTCCGACTCTTCGGTCTGGGCGCCGGACTCTTCGTCGCTCGGGAGGAGCGTAATGAGCTTCTTGGTCACTGCAACCGCTTCGGTGCGTGCCTTGTCGGCAAGACGCATCGGGGACCGCAGAACAGTTTCCTTGCCGCTCGGGAGATCGATTTCGAGCTGGCCGTACTGCTGGTCTACGGTCTTCTGAATGTCACTGAAAGTGTACTTGCCCACGTAAATTCTCCTTCATGAGAATGATCCTAGGGCAAAGGATATCGCCCTAGGATCATACTACATGTCAGAAGGGTTACTTGGTCAGGACTCCTCGTCTTCTGCAACCACGCCGCCGAAGGAGTACAGGGCCTGGCCCGGAACCTTCAGGAACGTCGCGCGGAGCGGGAACCTGGTGAACTCGTCGGTGTTGAGCTCAACCGAGTCTTCCCGGCGAATGGAGGCGTTTGCCGAGTGGAAGGAAACCCGACGCGGGCCATCCACGATGACGATGAGGAGAGCCTTATTGATGGTGGTGGTTGCCGAGTTCTGAACCTCGAACACGCCATCAACCGTCATGCCACCGACCTGTCCGGTGTAAAGCTCCAGAACGCTAGCGTCGTACTGAAGCGGGTTGAAGGTGACGTAGTCGGCGGCCGTCTCGGTGACAACCTCACGGAAGCTGGCGTTCGACCAAGTTCCCTGGGTCTCCGTGGTTCCACCTTCCTGACCGAACTGCGGGAGCTCGTCACGCGAGGTGTGGCCAAGCGCGTTGTAGCCGGGGAAGTGGTCGTCGTCCATCGGGACGTACGAGGCGATCAGGGCCGGGGACGGGCGGACGGTGCCGGGGTCTCCGAGGAACACAAAGCCTGTTCCCGGAGTGACTACCGCTGAATCGACGTGAGCCATTACTTTACTCCTTGTTAGTTGAATGTTGATGTTTCGGGTAAAGCGGTTATCGATTCGGCCTTATCCCGAGCTGTATCAGACTTTGAATTCTCCACGAGTCGTCGAATGGGGAGTCGAATTGGGTTGGTCCCATCGTCTGACGGTAAGAGTGAATGTATCCCTTGCCGGGTACAGTCGTTTGCAGAGTTCTGGCGTCCCACAGGATTTCCATGCAATCCATCAGAAGTTGCTCTGTGGTTTCCAAATCGGTGCTGTCATACGCGGTAAGTTCGATTGTTGCAAGATCCAACATCCGAATGTCTCGCGCCAACCCGCCCAGCCGACGAACGTTGATCATCGGGTAGGTCCGGTCGTCTATGTGCTCGATCCACGAGCCAACCTTCACGGTGTCAGGGAGTGTGGCCCGAAGGATCGGAATCACGACTTCCTGCACTCTCGGCATGTTTGACATCAGGCATCCTTATATCGGGAGCCCTGGAAGAGGTCCAATCCGGGGATGTACCTCCGAGTGGTACCCAAACTCCGCGAGCCGAGGTAGTGGCCAAACTCGATGCTTAGGGCAGCCTGGTCGTTCAGTCCCACAGTGGTGTCTACTTCGCCCCGAGTGATGTCCACGTAGGCTACGTAATCCTCGCGGTGCATTTCGAGCTTCGCGCTGGCCTTCGAGTAGATCTCGGCGGCGTGCTGGTAAACGACGGCCTTGACACCCTCTTCGTGGGAGATGACTGTGTTCATGGCCTTCCGGCCAATCAGGTCTACCTTAGCCATCACAGCCTCCGCAAAGTGTAGTCTCGGTGGTTGGTGCGCGGTCCGCCCTGGAAGGTCTTGACGTTTCCGTAGACGCTCCAACGCCTTCCGTCCCACTCCACTTGCGAGCGGGAGTCAATGATCGTGGTGTATCGCCTCGGGGGGCGCAGGCGGTAGACCTCTTCGGTGGTGTAACCTTCGTCCTCCTGCTCGGCGCGCCTGGCTGACGTCCCGCTCTGTGCGGAGACCTGTACGACGCATTCCGTGACAGTCTCGAACTCGTCGGTTACGCGGTAGGAGATATTCCCGTCCACGGAAGTGTACTGCTGGGCGTGAAAGACCTTGATGGTCTGGTTTCCCTTGTCGAGTAGGCTCATCACGGAACCCTAATGGCCCACCCGTATGACGGGGGGTTCCAGGTGTGCGCGTCCGGCTGGCGTGCGTAGCCTTCGTACGGAGCTAGGCGGTTCGGGGATACGGGGACCAGTTGGAACATCCCGCCCGCGTCGCCCAACCATCCCCATTCGACGTCGAGGATAGTGAGGTAGCCCGCGACGCCTTCTTCGGATCGCCGGTACGAATAATTCCCGTCAACCTCTTCGATGAACGCCTCGGGGTTGGTGATCAGCCGAACTACGGCGTTCACCTCTACCATGACGATGACTCGCTCGGGGAGGCTGCCCGAATCTACTCGGGCGTCGAGGTCCGGGATACGGAGCTTGATAAGCGCTTCCACGTCTTCGAGTAGCTCGGTGACAAAGGGGATCTCGTCTACCGTGAGCTCACGCCGAAGGCGGATAGCGACGTCTGTGGTTGTTGCGTAGCTCATCGTTCATCCTCCTTTACCTCGACGCGGGAAGCCTGCCAGGCCGACCAGTGAGCGGCGATGTTCGCCCAAATGCTCATCAAGGCTAACCAAGTGATCGACTCCGGCCAGAGGATTAGTGTCGGTGGTATCAGTACTATCCAGACGAAGACCGCAACCCCGTGGAACTTGCGCAGGAACGTGGGATCCCCGAACTTCTCCGAGATCTTAGACCAAACGTCCTTGGCGGTCATGCACGTCTCTTCTCGTAGGGACCCCTAGCAGGGAAGCTAGCCCGAATGTACTGCCCCCCGGTTCCGTAGTTGAAAGCCCCATCGGAGGTGGAAAGGAAGTCTGATTCCCTAGCCCACTGCGGGACTGGTTCAAATCTGTCGAGAAGCTTCACGTCGTGAGGCAAACTCTTCCCGCCCCATCCGTAGAGGTTACCCGCTAAGGTGACGTACTGGATGTTGATCCCCGGTGCTTCGTTGGGGAACTCTTCCATCACTCGGAGCATCTGCTCCTTGTGGATGATGAGGGGGACATGTAGTTGATAGCTGAGGGGGTTTTCGAATCCGAGGGCTGTTAGGAGTTCTCGGGTGTATTGCATTGATGCCCGGAAGCTGGCTCCCAAGCGGGGCTCATCTTCGAGAACGTCATCGACGAAACCCCAATTCAGGACTGGCATTCTATCCTGTGGCTTCATGACGAAGTGGTCGTCGTTGAGGAGTAGGAAGGGGTCCGAGATCTCGGGGTGCTCGTAAGCTGCCCGCTGATTCCGAACGGAGTTCTGGTGCTTTGCTGAGGGGTATTGAGTTACGGGGATGTGGTTTACTCCCGTGGCCCAACGAGGCTTATGGCCTGCGAACCACACCTGATCGTGTGGCAGATTCTGTAGGGACCGGAGGCTGTAGCGAAGCTCCTCGTTGTCATTGCTGGGCTTCACTAGGTATACTACATCCATGTCCCACAGACCCCTTATGGCACAAGGGCAGGGGCTGTCGTGACGACAACCCCTGCCCTTAGTGGTTTATCAGCTTTCGTCGTAGTCGGTAACCAGAGCGTTACCACCCTGCTCACCAGCGGGAGCCTGACCAGCAGAACCCACACCGGACTCGGTGACCAGACGACCGAAGGCGTCGGGGTCAACCTTCCAACCGAAGGTGGTCTCAATCATGATCGCCACCTGGTTGGTCTGCCACAAGTCAACCGGCTCGCCGTAGGCGTCGCGGATGGTGGCACTGTCGGTGATCTTGACGCTCACCGGGTCGGCGTAACCGTAGAGGCAGCGCGACCAGTCACCCAGGATTGCGCGGGTGTTCGAGTCGGTGGCGCGGCCAACGCGACCAGAGACAGCCTTACCGGTCTCGACCTTCAGACCAGCAATGGAGCGCTGCTCCGTGGCAGAGAGGTTGAAGGAGTTCTGGAAAATGCGGTTACCTTCGCTGTCGCGAGCGCCCACGAGGACCGGAGCCATCAACGGGTCGAGCGCGATGGCGTTGGGGTCAACGCCGTAGTTAACGGCCGCCGCCCAAAGCTGAGTGAACAGCTCGTCCAGCGGGTCGGCACCGACACCATCGAAGGAGACCGAGTCAGCCTGGTTCAGCCAACCGTTGTTGGCGACACCCAGAAGGGCGTCTCCGGTGTCCGGACGCTTGCCGTGGAAGACGGCGAGGTCAATACCACGACCGATGGCCTCCGCGAGCTGCGGCGCCAGGCGGCTCCACAGGCCCTTGGGGTTCGCGCGAACGAACTCCGAAGAGGCGGTAACGATGGTGGCGAGCTTGATCGGCGAAAACGCCTGGCTCTCCCACGCGACACCCGACACGGGCTTCCGGTAACCTTCACGCTGGGCTGAGCTGGTACCTACACCAACCTGACCAACCTCGGGCTGCACGGTGTTGACGGGGATTACGGTCTCGCCGTAACCAACGGGAACCTGACGGCCCAGGCGAAGGACGAGCGAGCTCTCGGCCGCCTTCTCCCACACCTCGCCAGCAACTTCGTCATCCAGGAACTCGCCCGCGTACGCAAGCCTTCCCTGGTGGCGGTCGTCCCGGTTCGGGGCAACCTCATTCTGGAAATTCGCCATGATTGCTGTATCCTTCTCTGTTAGTGTTTACCCAGTTGACTGGTAATGAAATCGCCGAAAATGTCGTCCGTGGACTTCGGCGGGGGCTTACCTTGACCCTGTGTGCGGTCAGTGGCCCGGCTTGAGCCAACGACGGGAGCCCCGAATACCTCTAGGGCCGACTGTGCATCTGCCTCAAGCTCCTCGATGTTGGAGCCTCGCAGTCGAGAACCGAATGCTTCGGCGCGATCTCCAGGAACGCCTGCCTTCAATGCAACTCGGATTCTGTCTGCCTCCAGCTTCGTGTTTGCCAGAGCGCTTTCCTTATCTGAAAGGAGCTTGTCACGCTCATCCAGTTGCTTCTGGAACTCGGCCTGGACTTCGCCCTTAGCTTCGTCCTTCGCATCGCGAAGGCGGGTGCGGTAATTGGCGGCTTCAGCGCGAGCATCAGAAATCACCTTCTGCGCCCAATCCGGAAGATCCTCCACCTTTGCGGGGGCGGGGGTGGTCTTGTCGGTCTCTTCGGGCATTACTTACCTCCTGGGTAGAAACACTCTGCCAGAGAGTGTCAAAGCCCTCGCTTATCGAGGGAGTTCTGTTTCGTCGTCGTCCTCGTGCTTAGTGTCGAGGAGCTTCCTCATCTCGTTAAGGATGGCCTTGAACGAGTTGTCCTGTGCCTTTCGGCGAGCCTTCTTGTAGATCTCAAAAGCCGCGTCTTCCTGTACCCTGGTTGGGTAGTTCTGCATGTCGTACACCGGAACCACGATGCAAGTGCATCCGGGGTGCCAGTGGATCATTTCAGCATTCATGCGGTCGGTGTCCTGGTCTCGCCAGTACTGCCGGGCCTCTATGTCATCCATATCGCCACCCGCTGAGGCGGCACTTAGGTAGACAGGCCCCCGCGAAATTAGCATGGTACAGAAAGCGCAAGTCGGGGGTCTCGGGTCGAATCTGGCCCAACGAACGGGCCGACCTTCGGAGCGGATGCCTTCGAATGTGGTTCGCCGCCCGGCATCCTCTACTACTTTGGCGGTTCTGTGCGCTACTTCTACTAGCTGCCCGTTTCGGTCGTCTGACAACTCCATGTTCTGGAGGCTGTCGTAGACTGGTTCGAGAGCTTCCTGGAACCACTCCAGGGGGTAGTAATCGTCCTTGTAGAAGTTGTTCCTAGTCGGGTCTCCGGTCTGAAGCGCACGGTTGGCGTCGTAGAACTCCCGAGCCAGATCCGTAGCCTCTTCCCGATATGGGATAACCTGTTGGTATGCGGCAGAGGTGAACCGGTACCAGTCGGGCTGTGAGACCTTCGGCCGAATGAACTGGGAGAACAACAGCGAAAGCGCCTCAAGCAACTCGTCGATGAGACTTTCTTTTTGGCGGCCGTACTCTTGGGTGTCCATTCTACTCCATATACTACATGTGGAGATCTAGTACCAACCGAAATCAGAGGCGGTAGCGAGGTGCACTCTGATTACGGCTGGGAGTCACTCTTAGGCGGGTCATCCGAGGGCTTCTCGGTGCTTGGAGCTGTCGGGAGTGAGAACCGGGCACTCGGGACACCGCGCATAGCGGCGGCGAGCTCGGCGGCCTCGTCCTGGTCCATACGCTTCATGTCCTCACGCTCTTCAGGGCTGTACCCCAAGTCGTGACGGGCCTGCTCGATTGGGATGATTGCCTTACCGCCCACCAGCTTCTGCGCTGCATCGGCCTTGGCTGCCCAAGTCGGGGTAGAGGGATCTGTGAGGATGCTCTGAAGGCGAGCGGGCTCTTGGCCTGCCGAGAGGCTCTTCTTCATGACCTTCAGGCCGAGGCGCATCACGCGCTCCATTACGTTCCCGAACATCCGACCCTTCATCTCACACTTCTTCACCAGGCGAGCTTCTGCGGAGCGGATAGCGTCGGCAGAGGCCGGGTTGTCCCCGCTGAACGAGAGATACTGGGGCGGGAGGCCCGTGTAGCTGGCGACGTACTTGGAAAGCTCCTGGAGGACCGTCGTGTAGTTCGAGAGCTCGGCAGCGGTGAACTGCTGGGCGCTGACGTCCTTGTCCCCGAAGGTCAGGATGTTCGCCATGTACGCCCGGTAAGCCGCGAACTGGTCGTCCGGGTTTTCCTGGATGGATTCCTTCTTCACGCCGAAGAGGAGGCGTTGAGGAACCGCCATGAGCTCGGAGGCCGCCTGCATGTTCATGAGAACTCGGGTGGCTACGTCCTGAAGGGAGCGAAGCTCGGGGATGATCTCGCTTGTCCCGTAGAGGTCGGCGCTGCGCTCTCGGTTGAATGCCGGGATGACAGGAACCTGACCTAGGTTGTGGACTACGGAGTCTTCTCCGATGGTGAGCTTCCCATTGCGCTCCTCGGTGATGTACAGGGTCTCATTGGGGAGGTAGACCGTGTATTCACGGGGCTTGTTCGGCATCGGGGAGATGGTGGGTACGTTGTAGAACCGGATGGCGTACAGCACACGCTTTGTGCGCGGGTCGATCTCCACCCACATGTGCCGGGGGGACTCCAGGCGAATGATAGGGGCGTCCTCGGGATACCCTTGTTCGATATCGTCCTCGGTAGGGGCGCTTACGGTTACGTACGCTCGTCCGTGAATGAAGGTCTCAAGAGCCAGGATGGGGAATTCCTCATCGAGGTCGTTGACCTGCCACCATTCCTGAAAGAGCTCGTTAGCCGTAGTGTCTCCGGGGAATCGGAAGCCCTCAAGCTGAAGACGCTCCACCAGCGAATCCAGGTACAGGCGAGCCCATCCCACTGCGGCGGACAAATCTTGCATTTGCGGGGGGATCGAGGTCCCCAACGCCTTTACCGTACGATCAGCCTCGTAGTAGGATGTGTCGCTGTCTAGGAACTTCTTCGACTCTGTGACAGCCCTCTCGGCCTGGGTGATGAAGTCCTTCAGCTCGTCCTGTGATACTGTGGGCATCAGAAGATCCCAACCTCTCCGCTTCCGCCGTTTCGATTCATGAGATATTCCTGTCTCGCACCGAAGGCCAGTACGGCGGTAACGGCGGCGTCGATTTTCTGGGGGGAGAACCGGGATTCCTTGCCGATACCGATATGTCCGTCGTTGTTAGGGCGACGACGTGAGTTCAGTATGTGCATCCTTAGAACACGGTTCCCATCGTGGGCTAGCTCCTCGTTTATGACTGCGCTCTCGAAGCGCTCGCAGTCTAGTGGGAACTCTCTCTTGGACTTGGAGCGCATGTCGTAGGCGACCCAGTTACCGGGGCATGCCTTGATCTTCAACACGCTCTTGTACTTAGCTGCCCACTTATCTACGTACGACTCAAATTCCCTAACGTCTGCTCTAAAGCATACTACATTGTAAGAGTCAAACGCTCGGTCAACCTCAAGGTCCACCAGGTTCTTCGGGATCTTACCTCCGGGGCACGTGGCGGGGTTCCAGGCAGCGAGTAGGAATATGGCGCCGTCCTTCACTCGGCAAGCGGTGAGGGCCGTCCAGTCTTCTCCGGTAGAGCCATCGAAGCCGAGAGTGATCTCGTCGCCCTTCTCCAGCTTCAACCACGTCCGCTCGACCGAGCTCCACTGTTGCGGAGACAGCCATGCGTCTTCCGAGGCTACGATCTGGTTCAGGTACTTGCGTCGGGCTTCGCTGTTCGGCGTCCGGGGGTCGTCGATCTCCTCCATGAGGCGTTGGACGTCCAACCAGACGCTATCCCCGCGAGCCTGCTCGATACCCAGACGAAGGGACTCAAGGTTGTTGATGTCGGTATCCGGGGATGCCTCACGGGCGTCGTAGAAGAACTTCGCGATCCTGTTGGGTTCGGCGAGTAACTTCTCGAAGAATTCGTAGTCCTGCTCTGCTACACTGTCTTCACCGGGGCGGTGAGCGTTGCAAATGGCGAGACGACGGAAAGGAGCTTCAGCACGACCCTTAGCGGTGTTACCGGCGATGGCGTCCTTCATGTCGTGCCCGTTGTTGTTTTCCAACCAAAACTGAGTCTCGTTCATGAGGACGAAGTGCGAACGTCCGCCTTCAAGAGAGTTCGGGGAGGAGGTAACGGCCTCGATACGGCCACCCCCACGCTTGTGGATGATTTCCTTGTTGATTTCAAGCCCGTAGGCTTCCTTCAGGCGAGAGGAGATCATGCCGGGGAACAGGGTGAAGGTGTTTTTCGTCTGGTCGCGCGAGACGGCGGCCACCTGAATCCAGGGTGCCGGGTGCGGCTTTCCGACAGGACGTCCGTTGTCGAACTTCCAGAACACGGTAGGTCCGCATAGCTCCATCAAGCACAGGGCGGCGGCGAACGGGTCCTTGCCCCAACCCTTCATACGGCGAATGACGCCGGAGGTGAAGAGGAAACGGCCCTTCTCATCTACGGCATACCACCATAGAATCAGGCGCACCTGTTCACGGGTGAAGATGAACGGGGAGCCCGCGTTAGATCCATCCGGTTGCCGGAGGAACATGGCCGCCCATGCGAGGAGCTGCCAACCTAGGGTATACTCAGGTACGCCTTCGGGTAGCGTGGTTTCGATTAGTGGACGTGAATCTATCACTGCTATCTCCTGGATGTTGCTCTGGCGGCCTGCGCCTGAGAGCTCTACGCCTCTTTGCTCCTGCATGCCCTTCGGCCGTGGACTTACGGCTGTGGCAGGCTGAGCAAACGGGCTGAAGGTTGCCCCGCGAGTGGTCATCGCCGGGCCTTATGTGATCCACCTCAGTTGCACGTCCGGTGCAATGAGGGGTCCTTAGTGCGCATTGGGGGTTCCCTCGAAGGACTTCCATACGGAGGGCGTTCCAGTTCGGGGGGAGCCGAGATCCTCGATTGGAGGAGCTCCAGCTCACGAGGAGAGGTCCATCTTCGAGTAGACGTCGATGACTTCGGCGACGAGCCGGTCTTCGGCGGTCTCTTCCTTCTTCTTGTTGCGCTCGATCTCCAGACGGAGACGGCGGCGTGAGCCCTCCGTAGTGAGGAGGTCGCTCATCAGCGACTGTAGCACCATCAGCATCTGCGCGCTCGGCTTCTCAGACTTCAGGAGGTTGCTCATGAAGTGGGCCGTGAGGCGGGCAGTCTGCCAGTCGCTCGGTTCGTAGTACAGGGCTTCGCCGGACGACTTCAGGGACTGATACCAGTCGAAGGCGAGCGGGTGCGGGCTCATGATGTTCAGGTCGGGCACTTCTACACTGCCCTCCAGTGAAATTGTGTCCACTGGGATTTCGGGTTCGTTCCTCCGAGTGCGATCCTCCTGCCGCTTCGGCACGGGTCCTGGCATGATCTTAGCCTCCTGGGCTTACGCTCGGTACTTCCGAGTTCGAGATCATACTACATGTAGTGGAGAAACCCGTACAGTGTACGGCGGGGTGCCCCTACCACCACCAGCCGGGCAGGTTGACCCTCCAGCGGCGATCCCTGTCGAAATCTAAGTCCCAGTCGTTCGGGGGGTTGTCCGATTCGGGGTACGGGCTGTGCTCGATCGGGGGCGGCATCTCGTAGTTCTTCACGTTCTCGACCATGGCCTTCTCGTACGCGACCCGGTCTTCTGCTCTCTCGCGAGCTGTTTCGGACTTCCCGGCGGGTTTCGGGGCCTCCGGAGAGCACGAGCCCAGGCCTATGACGCCCGCCAGGCCGAAGCCGATGAGGCCGAGGCCGATGAGGGCCGTCTTCGATTCCCGCTGCACTGAAGTTTCCTTTCATTCGAGGTTGGTGAATTAAAGTTAACCGGCGAGGACTTACATTGTCAAGGGGATACTACATAAAACCCCCCGATCCGGGGGCTCGGCGGGGGCTGTGGACTTTCCAACCCGTACACAGGATCTTTCCCGCT
>Ga0190265_10002157_pt1 | contig 13127 bp, 14 predicted proteins | sample Popmic124T_FD_133135 | JGI IMG/M metagenome (GOLD analysis project Ga0190265, IMG submission 133135) | Populus adjacent soil microbial communities from riparian zone of Indian Creek, Utah, USA - 124 T | ecosystem: Environmental > Terrestrial > Soil > Riparian zone | place: USA: Utah | collected... | reverse complement strand
CTCATCGCGCGTGGGCGCAGTATGACCGAGCGCCGCATCGCCGAGTCACGAGAGGCGCGGGAGGCGACCAACAGTTACATCCGAGAGGTCGCGGGCTCCTCCTCTTCTCCCACGACCGAGATCGAGTCGGCCAAGCGCCTGCTGGATTCCGGCGCGATCACACAGGCCGAGTTCGACTCGCTCAAGGCCAAGGCTCTCAGCGCATAGACCAATCAGTATCCCCGCGGCCAGACGATGGCCACGGGGTCACAGCTTGAGGTTCTGCTTCGGAACGACCACCTCACGAATGACCAGCAGGATCGAGGCCATGACAGGGAGTGCGAGGAGCACTCCGAGAACGCCTGCCAGAGCCCCGCCCACGAGCGCGCCGATGAGCACGAGAGCAGCCGGGATCGAGATGGCCCGGGTCATCACACGTGGGCTGACCACGTACGACTCGAGCTGGATGTAGACCAGGTAGGCGATACCGAAGATGAGCGCCTGCGTGGGGCTGGAGAAGAGTGCGATTCCGGTGCCGAGGATCCAGAAGATCACCGAGCCGAACAGAGGGATCAGAGTGATCACGAATGCGATCATCGCCATCAGGGCGGGGAACGGCAGCCCGATCAGCAGGTGCAGCCCGAAGACCACGCCCGCGTTGATCGACGACAGGATGACCGACCCGATGAGCGCTCCACCCACCGAGCCGGTGATCCGCTCGGTCATATCGGCCAGCCGCAGCCGGTTGCGGGAAGGAGCAAGCGCATACAGAGCCTGCTTCATCGAGGTCAGCGAAGCGAGAAAATAGAGGGTCAGCGCGACCACGATGAAGCTGGCCGACACGAAGCCGGCAACGCCGAGTGCGACCGCGAGCGCCCCGCCGCCCAGGGCAGCCATCGTATGCGGGTCGGAGAGCGAATCCGAGAGCTGATCCAGGCCCGATCCCAGCGCCGCCTGCAGATCGTCGTTGAGGTTCACGAACCAGTCGGATTGCTGGATGTCGGCCATCGCCTGGGGGATGGATGCCACGAACTCGACAATCTGCGCAATCACCGGGGGCAGAACGAAAACGAGGAACAGCGCGATCAGCACCGCGAAGGCGGCGAACACGATCCCGATGCCGGCCCCGCGCTTCAGACCGGCGCGCTCGAGCCTTCGTACGATCGGATCGAGCCCGAGCGCGACGAACAGGGCGAGCACGATATAGATGAGTATCGTGGCGATCGACCCGATTGCGGAGCCGATCAGAAGGGCGCCGAGCACGCCCAGCGTCGCGACGAACGCGACCACGAGCGGATGATCGATCAGTGCCAGGATGCCCCGGCGCGCCGCACGGAGCGTGCGAGGTTCTGCGCCGTCGGGCGGTTGCTGAGTCACCGAGTCCTGGCCCGTGCGCCTGCGCTTCCCGCGCTCAGGAACGGTCACATCAGATGGTTCGCTCATGCGGCAGCCCTTCTCAGCTGCACGATATGTCCCGTGTCACCGCTGTCGCATCACCCTCAGGGCGTGATTGCATCGGACCGCGAAGGCGCTGCCTCACGCGAACCACTCACCGCGCCGGCAGCTCACTCCCGCGTGCTGCGCTGTGGGAGGCCCAACCGTTCCAGGGTCCGCCGGGCGTCCCACGGCTCTCAGCTGATCTTGCGGCGGTAGATCGCGATCGCGACGGCATAGGCGACGGCGAGGATGCCGACGAGCCAGGCGAGTGCGACCCAGATCTCATTGCCGACGGGTTGCCCGGCGAACAGTGCCCGGATGGTGTTCACAATGGAAGTCACGGGCTGATTCTCTGCGAACCAGGCGACCGGGGCGGGCATCGAGTCGGTGGGCACGAACGCGGAACTGATGAACGGCAGGAAGATCAACGGGTAGCTGAACGCGCTCGCTCCGTCGACGGTCTTGGCCGAGAGTCCGGCGACCACGGCAATCCACGTCAGCGCCAGGGTGAACAGGAGCAGGATGCCGGCGACGGCGAGCCAGACCGCGACTGATGCTCCGGTTCGCAATCCCATGATCAGCGCGACACCGATGACGATCGCAATCGAGACCAGGTTCGCAACGAGCGAGGTGAGCACGTGCGCCCAGAGCACGCTCGACCTCGCGATCGGCATGGATTGGAACCGCTCGAAGATCCCACCCTGCAGGTCGAGGAACAGTCGGTACGCGGTGTACGCGACGCCTGATGCGATCGTGATGAGCAGGATGCCGGGGAGCATGTAGTTGATGTACGACTCGTCGGAGCCGGTGTTTATTGCGCCGCCGAGCACGTAGACGAAAAGCAGCATCAGCGCGATCGGTGTGATCGCGGTGGTGATGATCGTGTCGGGGCTGCGGAGGATGTGGCGCAGCGAGCGACCGGTGAGGACGCCGGTGTCGGCGAGCACGTGTGTGGTCATCGGGGTTCCTTTCGTGCGTGTTCTGCGGCGCGCTCATCATCGGCGGTGGCATCCGTCTCGCCGACGAGGGAGAGGAAGACCTCCTCGAGGGAGGGCTGCTTCTCGATGTACTCCACCTTCGCGGGAGGCAGGAGCCGCTTGAGCTCGGCGAGGGTGCCGTTCTGGATGATCGTGCCCTTGTGCAGAATCGCGATGCGGTCGGCGAGCTGCTCGGCCTCATCGAGGTACTGCGTCGTGAGCAGCACCGTGGTGCCGTTCGCTGCGAGACCCCTCACGGTCTTCCAGACTTCGAGGCGGGCCTCGGGGTCGAGGCCCGTGGTGGGCTCGTCGAGGAAGATGATCGGCGGATTGCCGATCAGGCTCATCGAGATATCCAATCGACGTCGCATGCCGCCTGAGTACGTCGAGGCCCTGCGGTCTCCTGCTTCGGTGAGTGAGAAGCGGTGGAGCAGGTCGTCGGCGATCGCACCCGGATCCTTCAGGTGACGCAACCTCGCGATGAGCACGAGGTTCTCACGACCCGTCAGCACTTCATCGACTGCGGCGAACTGCCCGGTCAGGCTGACCGACTGGCGGACCTTGCCGGGCTGCGCAGCTACGTCGTAGCCGTGTACGGTCGCAACGCCAGCGTCAGCCTTCAACAGCGTCGACAGGATCCGCACGAGCGTGGTCTTGCCGGCACCGTTCGATCCGAGCAGGGCGAAAATGCTGCCGGGCTTCACGTCGAAGTCGACGCCCTGAAGCACCCGCACATCTTTGAAGGATTTCTCTATGCCCTGAACCCGGATCTCGGGTTCGAGGGTCTGATCGATGGTCACTGCTGCTCCTCTCGCTCTGCGTCGTCGATCGCCTTGGTCAGGCGTGCGCGCTCCCGGTCGATCCACTGCTTCCCGCTGTATGCCTTCGCGAACGTCTCGGCGAAATCGACCGGATCGTCGCCGACGATCTCGCGCAGCGGTGTTCGATCGGCGGCAGCGCGCTCCCACATATCGGCCAAGTCGCCGAACATCGTGATGAGGGTGTCGCCATCGGTGACGCCGGCGTAGTACATGAAGTAGCGGTGCATCGCCTTCGCCGCGGCGCCGTAGGGTTCGGGCAGGGCCTCGATGCGGGCCTTGTCCTGCTTGTATTGCTTTTTCTGCTCGAGCGAGCCGGTGAGGGCTTCGATCCATTTTGCGGCCATGACTACACTCCTTCTTCGTGTGACTCGATGCGCTGGTGGAGCTGTTCTATTCGTTCTGCGAGGAAGCTCCATGAACTCCAGAACTCGGCGAGGTACTCGCGCCCCCGCGTGTTCAGCGAGTAGACCTTTCGTGGCGGTCCCTTCTCTGACGGGACTTTTTCCACGTCCACGAACCCGCGCTGCTCGATTCTGACCAGTAGCGCATAGACGGTGCCTTCGACGATGTCGGAGAAGCCCCGCTCGCGGAGGTGCGCCGTGATTTCGTAACCGTATGCCGGCTGCACCGTCAGGATCGCGAGCACGATGCCTTCGAGCGTGCCCTTGAGCATCTCGGTCATCTGTTTGCCCATTTGTCCCTCGTTTTCGCTACTCGGTGTTGCTGACTACCACTAGACGGTAACACTAAGTACCGGTAGCTGGCAACACTGAATAGCTCAGGTCGCACAAGGAAGTGCGTGAACGGTGCTCCGACCGGCCGGTGGTCGAGGCTGCCACGGAAGTGCAGCTACCGGGGATGAGGGTCAGTCCTCAGCGCCCGCTGAATGCTCTCCGGTGGTGAACCGGATCAACTTGTGAGTGCCGTCGCACCACGGTTTGATGGCGGATGCTCCGCAACGGCATAGTGCGACCGTTCGGCGGGGATTCTCGATGAGATCGCCGTCGTCGCCGACGACCTCAGCCGCACCGCGCACGAGCAGCGGACCATCCTTGCAAGCCGTGATCTGGACGGGGCCTCGGTCATTCACCCGACGGCCTCCTGCCTGCTGAGTTGCGCTGGCGCAGCAACGACAGCGGCGTGGCCGCGGAGAAGATGCGTCGATCGGCGTAGACGATGCCGCCGCGCGAGCGCATCGCAACGGCAATCCAGGCCGCTGCACCCCTCTCGAGCAGCCACAGCGGGGCCCACAGCGCGGCTCCCGTGCGAAACACGTGCGCGCCGCCCCCGACGCGGCGACCCACTTCCGCAATGGTGACGACAGCAATGCCCAGGGCGCCCAGCAGTCGCCACGCGCGCACTCCGACGCCGAGCGCCACGACGGGCACAATCGCGAGTTCGGCGACCAGGCGCGCAGGTTGCGCAAAGCCGTCGTACGCTTGGCGCACCCGTTGGTGGAAGAAGTGCACGGGGGTCGGTGGGATTCGCAGGACGTAAAGATCGCGAGCCACGTCAACGTGGCCGCCGTGGCAGCGAATCGTGCGCTCGAGCTCGAGATTCTCGAAGAGGACGTCGGTGCTGTATCCACCCGCAGCCAGGAATGCGGAGCGTCGAACCCCGATGGTGCCGCCGAAGTCACCGCCGAAGGCCCTGCCGATCAGCATTCGAGCGGTATCCCAGCGAGCCTGCCACGGGTAGGTGGCATAGACGTTCTGAGGGCGAACGAGATCCGCTCGATCAAGCCGCTCCAGGAGGGCGGTGAGAGAGGACTCGCCGTACCGCACGTCATCGTCAGCCAGGACGACTCGCTCCCAGCGTGACGCCTCGATTCCTGTCATCACGCCGCATGCTTTGCCGTTCAGTCCCGGATGCTGCGGGACGACGTGCTGAACTCCTGGTGGAAGCAGTTCGTGCAGGCCATCGAACAGACCACGTTCCGATCCGTCTACGACCGTGACGTCCATGCGCTCACTCGTCCACCACAGGTAGCGGAGGAGCTCCCGCTCACCCGTTCGGTCACGTCGGAGCAAAGGCAGGACGTACTCCGCCTCGCGATTACGCACCCGTCACCGCGGCGGCGTGAGGGTCGGCGCGCAGGGAACTTCGCCCCGCTTCGAATGCCGACCGAATGGTGTCTGCGGCACGGTCATCCAGTGCGAGACATGCGGCGGCCCCGAAGAAGATGTCGGGGATCAGGTCGGGACGCTCCTCCCCGAGAGCGCCGGCAAGGTCGCGCGCAGCGATCTGCTCGTGCACTGCGTCGGCTTCGACGTGCTCATCGAAGTACTCCGTCACCTCTTCACCGAAGCCGAGCCGACGGAACCCGTCCCCGTACAAGCGATTGGGCAGCGACGACGTCATCTCGAACGCCGCGAGGTGCCCGACGATCGCGCCCAGCAGCCGACGGTTGATGCCGAACATCGACATCGCATTCTGCGAAGCGAGAATCTCCGCCGGCACCATGTCGAGGTAGAAGCCGTAGCGGGAATCGAGGCCGAGTCCTCGCATCGTGCGAGCGAAAATCTCGGCATGCATGCGCTCGGTGCGCCCCGCACCGTACTCGTCGGACTGGATCTCGACCAGCGCCACCTTCGCCCGGCCTGTCAAGCGAGGAATCGCCCACGAATGCGGGTCCGCTTCCCGAAGCGTGTAAATGCTGCGCTGGATGACGAACTCCCGCGCCTGTTCGAGCGTGGCCCGCTTTGCCACGTACCGTGCCAGCGACGGACCCGGCGTGGGCGCCGTGAGACTGAACAGCGCGTCGGCGATCGCCCCGCCCTCGGCAGGCGGAAGCGACGGCAGGACGACCTCGCGCCGAAGCGCTCCCTCGAATCCTCGCTCAATCGCATGCCTGGCTCGCAACAGCTCGGGATCCCACTCCCACTCGGCATCGATCCAGGGCAGCGAACCGTATGCACAGGCGTACAGCAAGAACAGCGAAAGCTGCATATCCTCGTCGGACGTGACATCCGTGCTCGCTGCGATCGCGTGCTCGGCGGCGATCCCCAAGCTGGTGGAAGACGGCGCTCCCGGCTCGCCGTGCTGAAGTACATCCAGCAGCAGTTCGCTGACGCGCCCTCGTGCGAGGCCCGCAACGCCCGAGGGGACCTCGTGGTCGATGATCGTCATGGAGCCCCTTTCGCGCCGGGACGCCGCCGGACTATGGTGTCTGACCCCAAGATTCCCACTCGACCACCGCGACGAACCGGGGGTTGACTACGACGGCTGCGGAGGCTAGTTCCGCTCTCTTGGGACTACACCGCGGAAGGACCTGACGCAACCCCGCGCGTGCTTCCCGCGATGCTCTTACCGTGGGAGCACCCACCGAGAGGACAACGTGAGCACTCCGAAGGACAGCGTCGAGCGCATTGCGCGACGGGCACTTGCACGTGGCATCCGGATCGCCGCCGCCGAGTCTCTGACGTGTGGGATGCTCGCCAGCACGCTCGGCAAGGGCACGGACGCCTCGGAGTGGTTCGCGGGCGCTGTTGTGGCCTATCGCACTGATGCGAAAGAGCGTGTGTTGGGGCTGCGGCCCGGCGCCGATCCATGCTCAGCCGAATGTGCAGAGCAGCTGGCCCTCGCCGTGCGCGAGCTCTTGGCAGCCGATCTGTCGATCTCTACGACGGGGGTTGGTGGGCCCGAGGAGGAGGACGGCCATGAACCGGGCACCGTCTATCTCGGGTGGGCGACGCCCGTCACCACGGGCCACAGATTGCTGCGCCTGACGGGAGACCCGCGCGAGGTGTTGGAGCACACGGTCGAGCACGCCGTCGACGAACTCGCCGACCTGCTGGACGAGCGTGCATTCGGTTGAGCATTCGTCGGGGGTCGTAAGGAGGCCATGGTGCAAGTGGACTCGCTGCTCCTGAGCGTCGTCGTCGCGGTCTTCAACCCCGGACCGGACTTCGATGAGCTCATTGAGTCCTTGGATAGCCAGACTCTGGGTACCCAGAAGTTCGAGGTGATCCTCTGCGATGACGGGTCGGACGAGGCAACCCGAGACCGACTGGATCAGGTCGCGAGCGCGCGCTCGAATGTTCGCGTCCTGACCCTTGCGCACACGGGCTGGCCGGGCACACCCCGCAACCACGGCATCGATGCCGCACGCGGCGAATACGTGTTCTTCGCCGATCAAGACGATTGGCTTTTCGACGGCGCCCTGCAGCACCTCTACGACTACGCATCCCGCCATTCATCCGATGTCGTCGTCGGCAGAGTGGTGGGCATAGGTCGCAGCATTCCGCGCCAGATCTTCCGCAGCGATATCCCGCACGCACGGCTTGGAGAAGACCCGCTCCTTGAGCTCCTGACCCCGCACAAGTTGTTCCGGGTGTCGTTCCTCCGGGAGAACGACATCAGGTTCCCGGATGGGCGTGTGCGGCTGGAGGACCATCTCTTTGTGATGCGGGCGTACTTCAGTGCCCAGACGATCTCCATCCTGGCAACTCATCCCTGCTACGCCTGGGTCAAGCGGAAGGGCAGCGCAAGCTCCTCGCGAATCGATCCGGCCACTTATTTCCCGCACCTGGAGGCGCTGCTCGACCTGGTTGAGGCCAACACCGAACCGGGTGCCGTGCGCGACACCCTCCTGCGCCATTGGTATCGCGGCAAGATTCTGAAACGGCTCGACGCACCACGCCTGATCCGCTACCCCGACGAGTATCGTGCGCGCTTCCTGGCCGTTGTCACACCGATCGCCCGCGAGCGATTCGGTCAGGGCGTCGAGGACGGGCTCCCCTTCGCGCTGCGAGTACGCTCCGCGCTCCTACGGGCCGGTCGACACGACGCTCTTCTCCATCTCGCCGAATTCGAGACCAGCCTCGAATGCGACGCCGAGGCCACCTCGGCTCGGTGGTCCCGCACGGGAAAGCTCACTTTGACCCTCGACGTCCGAGTCCTCCGGAACGACGGGCAGGATGCTTTCGTCTTCTCCCACGACTCCGCTACTGCGGCCGGACCTGAACCAGAGGCTGCGGATGCGACGACCTACATCTGGCTGCCACCCGAGTCCATCGGCCGCGATGTGCTCCCACGCGAGGCGCTGGATGCGACCCGAGACCTTCGCGCAGACCGAGTCGAGTTGTTCCTCCAGGACGGGGAGCAGGACACCGAGCGGCGCGTCCCGGGCCGTGCGGCTCGGGACCTGGCCCCAGCGGTGCTCGCAATCGACCCGCTTCATGTCTTCAGTCGAAGGAACCCATCAGAAGGCGGCCCGCTCACGGTGCGAGTGCGTCACGCGGGCTGGACCTTTCGCACGGCACTTCGTGCCGACCCATTGGTCCTGCGCGAAGTGCGCCCGTCGCCCCTGCTCGCCGGTCGGCGATGCTCACTGGTGCTGCGCAGTGACGGCGCGCTCGAATTGCATCGCGACTGGCCGGGCGGAAAGTTCCGGGATCTTCTGGCACGTGCGACCCGCCGTGTCGCCCGACTCGTACGCAGAGCCGCTCCCCCGCGAACAGGGCGAGCTCATTCCTGAGGGCAGAAGGGCCGAATCACGCCGAGACGATTCGATCTCCGGACCGCGCGGCGACGATTCGCCGCGCGGCCGCTGCAACGATGACGACACACGCCGCGATCACCGCTGCGATGCCGACTGAGGTTGACCCAGGTTCCCCGGTCAGGCGAGCGACAGCGAGCCAGCACAGTCCCCACGCGAGCGCGAGCGCGGGGGTCAGTCGTCCGCGCCCTGCGATCGCGGTCGCGACGCCGAAGAGCGCTGCGACGATGACGACAGCCACGCCCCACACCTCCGGTTCGATGCCCAGCCCGGAGAACCCGGCATCGGTCAGCCAGGCCGCCACGTTCGCGGCCGTCGCGATCGTCACCCATCCCAGATACAACCCGACCGTTCCATCGAGAATGACGGACTCGACCACGACAGCGGGCGTGGAACCGGCGTTCCTCGGCGTTCGCTGTAGCAGCGCGAATGCGACACCCAGCACGGCCAGCAGAACGACGATCACGACAACCGACAACCAGACCTGGTCGAGCTGCACGGAGCCGATCCACGCGGCGTTGAGCAGCATCGAAAGCGCGATGAGATAGCCGACTCGGCGGTGCACCGTCCGGGCCGCCTGGCCGGGGAACAGCTGCCACACAGCGTAGGCGAAAAGCCCGAGATAGATGACCGACCAGATGCTGAACGCCGGACCGGCCGGTGCAATCAACGTCGAGTCGGCCGCTAACGCGCCACCAGCGGCATCCTGAATCGGAGTACCACCGAAAGCACCAGACCCGATCGCGGCCCCGGCGATCGCCAACAAGGCGAGCACGAAAACGACAGCCTGTCTGACGCGGTCAGCGGCCCGGGGAGATTCGCTCACGGCTTGGCTGCTCATCGTCACGGCGCGGGATACGGCTTGGCTGCCAGCAGCTGGGCCAGGTGCACCGCATTGCGCGCGAGCGTCTGCGTTGCGGAGGCCACCGCGTCGGGAGTCTCGCGGAGTTCGAGATAGTCCGTCGTGTGCATGGCCTCGCCGTTCCAATAGGTGCCGCCCTGTGACGGGATGCTGAACCCGACATCGGTCAGCGCCTGATAGAGGTCCGCCGTGATCTTGTGCGCCCCATCCTCGTTGCCCAGGACGGCAGTGACCGCGACCTTCCCCGCGAGAATCGGGCGTCCCTCCGCGTCGGTCTCCGAGAGCTCGGCGTCGAGGCGCTCCAGCACGCGTTGCGCCACGCTCGACATATGGCCGACCCACGTGGGCGAACAGAACACGAGTATGTCGGCATCCAGAACGCGGGACCGCAACTGCGGCCATTGATCACCCTCGCCCATGTCGGCCTCTACTCCGGGCTTGACATCGAAGTCGACAACTCGCACGATCCCCGTCTCCGCGCCCTGCTCCTCGAGCGCGGTCAGCACCTCCTTCGCCAGTCGTTCGGTACTGGACTGGTGGGGAGATGGTTTGAGTGTGCAGTTCAACGCCAGCGCAACGACCACGATGTTGCCTTTCTTCTGAGGGTTCCGCGTTCTCATGCGGTCCGGATGCTGCGACCGTACGCCGCGGCGCACGCACACGTCACCACCTTGACTTCGCTGCAGGTTTGACCCAAGCGCGGGCAGTGCGGACCGGACAAGACGGCCGGATCGTGCTGGGCCTTTACATGGAGTGGAGTCACATGACAAGCCCCTCTCTCATCCCTCACCCCGGCGGGAGGATGAAGAGCAAGAGATTGCGATATCGACGCCGCCGGCGCCGAACGACGAGAGGATCTGCCATGGCCAGCATCATCGAAACCATCGACGTCGATGTTCCCGTCACGACTGCCTACAACCAGTGGACGCAGTTCGAATCGTTTCCTCAGTTCTTGAGCTTCGTCGAGTCCATCACACAGATCGATGACACCACCAACCACTGGAAGGTGAAGATCGGCAATGCCGAGCGGGAATTCGACACTGTGATCACCGAGCAGCACCCGGACGAAAGGGTCGCGTGGCGCAGCGTCGGCGGCGAAGTCGAGCACGCCGGGGTGGTGACGTTCCACACCCTCAGCGACACCTCATCGCGCGTGGCGGTGCAATTGGACTGGGAGCCCTCGGGGTTTGTCGAGACGGTCGGAGCGGTGTTTGGCATCGATGACCGATCGGTGAAGAAGGATCTCGTCTCGTTCAAGGAGTTCATCGAGTCACGCGGAAGCGAGACAGGTGCGTGGCGCGGAGACGTCGACCAGTGAGGGCCGACTCCTGAGCTGAGAACGCTCTCGCCGAGCGATTCACGCCGCGAGGCTATGGTGCGGAGCCTCGGGTTTCGTCGTCACCCGGTGGTGTCCGTCCGCGGACATTCCGGTCCGAATGCGGCGCCTGCGGATCGGGCCGAGGGAGTTCGCGAACACCGTCGATCGTCTCAAGCAAGGCCGAAGGCACCGACCCTAACGAACTGAGCAGCTCTGACGCTCTGACGCTGAAACCGTGAGTGTCGAGGGGAAGGCGGTCCACGTTCGGGATGAGCCCCTTCTCGTTGAGCACCCACTGTCCGGCCGACGCGTGCCATCCGTGAGCCAGGAGCATCGTGGCGGTCGAGGCGCAAAGCGCGACGTAGCCGACGTCGCGCTGGGTGGCTCCTTTCTGCGCACCGTCCAGAAGGAAGTCAACTTGCCACAAGTTCTCGAGCATGGCGCGCCGGAGGGGGTCCGGGTACGGCCTGACGGCTTCCGTCAGTGATCGGAGGAATCCGCTCGGGTCGGACAGCGGCACGCATGTCGCTACTTCACCCGCGTAGGCCACATCGAGAAACCCGAGTGGGTGCCCAGGTTGCGTGTGGAACTGGAATTGACCAGCGACGGCCCTTTCGCACTGCTCGATGACACGCTGAACATCTCGGAGGATGAGATCGACCGCCACGCCCTGCACAGTGAGCCACGCGCCACTATCGACCCACTGGCCCCAACCTCCCGCGGGAGCAATCGTGGCCTGCCCGTCGGACCATCGCGAAGCGACCTCCGCAAGACTCACGCGATCGACGTCGCCATCGACATACAGCCCCAGATCGAAATCCGAATCCGGATGATGAGTCCCGCGCGCTCGACTTCCCCCGAGTGCGACAGCACGTACTCCCCGCACCGAACTCAGATCAGTCGCGAAGGGTCGCAGATCCAGATCGGCCAACACGACCCCGACCTTACCCCGATCACCGCACGAGCTGGTCGCGGCGGCGGGTGAGGTACGCCCGCTCGGCGGGGTTGCCGGCGAGTTGGATGGCTCGGTCGTACGCGGTCCGTGATTCGTCGCTTCGCCCGACTCGCCGGAGGAGGTCGGCGCGCGCGGCGTGGAACGCATGGTAACCATCGAGGGTCTCCCCGAGCCGATCGATCTCCGCGAGCGCCACGTCGGGACCGTCCACTTCGGCGACCGCGATCGCACGGTTGAGCCACACGATCGGGGAGGGATCGAGCCCGATCAGGCGGTCGTAGAGAACGACGATCTGGGACCAGTCGGTATCGCGTGCGGACGGGGCATCCGTGTGTACCGCGTTGATCGCGGCCAGGAGTTGATATCGCCCTGGGGGCCGCGCGCCCGCGGCGACAGAGGCGATACGTTCGCGCACCAGAGCGTGACCCTCCAGGACGAAGGCGCGATTCCACGCGCCACGGTCTTGCTCGTCCAGGGTGACCAACTCCCCCGTGTGGGACACGCGCGCGCTGCGTCGTGCGTCAGCGAGGAGCATCAGGGCGAGGAGACCGGTCACCTCGCCCTCATCCGGAAGGAGCGTACGCAGCAGGCGGCCCAGGCGTATCGCCTCGTCGATGAGGTCCGCGCGCAGCGGCTCGTTGCCGGCGGTGGGCAGATAGCCCTCGTTGAAGATGAGGTAGATCACGGCGAGCACGCCGCCGAGTCGTTCGGGGATATCGGCGGACGACGGCACCTGGTAGGGAACGTGCGTCGTTTTGATCTTCGCCTTCGCGCGGGTGATGCGCTGCGCCATCGTGGTCTCGGGCACCAGGAAGGCGTGTGCGATTTCTGCGACGGTGAGCCCGCCGAGCAGGCGCAAGGTCAGCGCGACCCGGGCCTGCATCGCGAGGGTGGGATGACAGCAGGTGAAGACCAGACGAAGCCGGTCGTCCTCGACCGGTCCGGTCGGCTCGGGAGGAGTGTCGTCGGACAGCATCTGGGCCGCGTGGTGTTTGTCGTCGCGCAGCGATTCGCGCCGCAGCCGATCGATCGCTTTGCGGGTCGCGGTTGTGGTGAGCCAGGCGCCGGGGTTGGGCGGGACGCCGTCGCGCGGCCACCGCTCCACAGCGACGACGTAGGCCTCGGCGGTTGCGTCCTCGGCGAGGTCGAGATCGCCGAACCGGCGCGCAAGACCGGCCACCACCCGCCCCCACTCCTCATGGTGGGCACGGGTGATCGCCTCCTCGACGGCGGCTTCGGTCACGACTCCAGCGGAGTTCGGGCGGATGCCGCGAACCG
>Ga0190265_10002156_pt1 | contig 13127 bp, 14 predicted proteins | sample Popmic124T_FD_133135 | JGI IMG/M metagenome (GOLD analysis project Ga0190265, IMG submission 133135) | Populus adjacent soil microbial communities from riparian zone of Indian Creek, Utah, USA - 124 T | ecosystem: Environmental > Terrestrial > Soil > Riparian zone | place: USA: Utah | collected... | reverse complement strand
CGCCGGGGAACGGCTCGTGCAAAGTCGGTCGAGTTCGAGACCGGGATCCTCCCGAACGGGGATATATTTCGGCCCCGCCACGTTTAGGCCCCTGTCTGCGCGGCGAGTCCGCGGGCGCAAGTGCTTAGGCGCGCCTTGAAGTCAGGCATTCAAGACGAGGAGAAAGCCCATGAAATCCCTTCTTTTTGCCGCCGCCCTGATGATCGGCGGAGCCGCCATCGCCCAGGAACCGGTCGCCCCCGGCAACGCCGCGCCCGAGCGCGATGCCCGCGGCATTCCGGTCGTCTCGGACCCGGCCACGGCCCCGGCCGGAACCAACCAGGCCCCGCCCGCGGGGACGACTGGCGCCGTCCCCAACCCGAACCAGGCGGCCGCCTTCGCCACCCAGCCCTCGACCGGCGAAAAGCCGCCCTGCTCGCGGACGATCACCGACAATTGCACCCAGACCTACGAGCGCCAGCCAAACTGAGCCGGAACGCCGCGGATCGATCGCGCCGGCCCCGAACAGGCGGGGCCGGCAGGGAGAAAAGCCGCGCGCGGATCGTTTGACCTCCATCGCCCGCGGCTGCCCCGCGACGAAGCTTAGCCGGCGCCGCGTACAGCGCGCCGAAGCAAGGAGAGAGGTCATGAAATCAGCAATTTTCACAGTCGCGCTCCTGATGAGCGGCGCGGCCATCGCGCAAGGCTATCCGCCGCCCGAGCCCGATCCGGCCGCGGTCAACACGTCCAGCTTGCCCGATGCCATCGCGGGCCAGACCGACATGCCCCTGCCAACAGGCCTGACCGTGCAGACGGACCCGGCCGTTCCCCCGGCCGGCCAGATCGTGCTGCCGGGCAACGCCGATCCCGAGCATGACGCGCGCGGCATCGCGGTCATCTCAGATCCGGCGGTCGCCCCCGCGGGCTTCAACCAGGCCCCGGGCATTCCCGCCGCCATGGGCGGCCCGTTCGTGGAGGCGCCTCTGAATGCGCTGGCGACGCAGCCGGCCACGGAGACCTATGCGGCCTGCACCGCGACGGTGACCGACAATTGCGTCCAGGCCTACGAGCGCGGCCGCAGCCCGCAATAGGCCTCACGGGCTTTCCGCCCGGCGCCGAATCCCCTACTCCGCGCCCCTGACGGGCATGGAGCGGGGGATTTGACGGCATGACGATTTCGTTCGAGGGCCGGGTCGCGATCGTGACCGGCGCCGGCGGCGGCCTGGGCCGCGCTTATGCGCTCGAGCTGGCGCTGCGCGGCGCCAGGGTAGTGGTCAACGATCTCGGCGCCTCGCGCGACGGGACCGGCCAGTCGGACGCGGCCCTGAAGGTCGTCGCCGAGATCGAGGCGGCCGGCGGCGAGGCCATGCCCGATGGCGGCAGCGTCACCGATCCCGGGCAGATGGCCGCGATGGTCGAGAAGGCCAAGGCGAAGTGGGGCGGAGTCCATATCCTGATCAACAATGCCGGCATCCTTCGCGACAAGAGCTTCGCCAAGATGGAGATGGCCGATTTCCGGGCGGTCGTCGACGTCCACCTGATCGGCTCGGCCAACGCTACCCACGCCGTCTGGGAGACGATGCGCGAGCAGAATTACGGCCGCGTGCTGATGACGAGCTCGTCGACCGGCCTCTACGGCAATTTTGGTCAGGCCAATTACGGCGCCGCCAAGATGGGGCTCGCCGGCTTCGCGAGGACGCTGGCGCTCGAGGGCGCGCGCAACAATATCAGGGTCAACACAATCGCCCCCACGGCGGCGACTCGGATGACGCAGGACCTGTTCCCGCCCGAACTTCTCGAGCGCTTCCGCCCCGATCTGGTCGCCCCCGCGGCGCTCTTCCTGGTCTCGGAGGACGCGCCGACGGGGATGATCCTGGGCGCCGGCGCGGGCGTCGTCCAGGCCGCCTATGTCACGCTGACGAGGGGCGCCGCGCTCGACGAAGCGACGCCCGAGGCGGTTGCTGCGAGTTGGGCCGCGATCACCGACCGGGAGGGCGAGATCGTCCCCCAGTCCGGCGCCGAGCAGGCCATGGCGATCATGCGGAGGTTGCAGGCCGCGGGGTCCTAAGCCCCGCTTCAGAATTCGCGAGAGAGGCCGATTTCGAGCCGCGTCTGGCGAAATGCGTACAGGTCCAGGGTCGAGCGGTTGACCGTGCGGCGCAGGCGAACCACCGGGGAAAGATCGGCGAAGCGCCAGCGGCCGAGCAGCAGCCCGAGCGTCACGTCGGAGCGCCAGTCGCGGCGGGTCTCGGGAAAAAGCGAGAGGCGTTCGTCGGCGACCAGCCGGCTCAGCGACGCCCCGACATAGACTGTCTGGCGGCCCAGCCGCCGCGCGACCAGCCCGCCCAGCGTCCCGCTCGACGTCGCCAGACCCGGATCGTGCGCGCCGATCCGCGTCGCGCGCGCCGTTGCCCGGAAGCTCAGGGTCTCGCCGACGGCGCGGTCGTAATTGACCGCGAGATCGTAGAGCATCCCGCTTTGCGCGACGCGGCGATGGCGGCCCTGAGCGGCGGTCGCCTCGACCTCGATCTGGCTCGCGGGCGTCAGGATCCGCAGCCAATTGAGCGTGCCGCCCCAATAGCGCGAATAGGGATCGCCCCCGAACCAGCGCCGCGTGTGCAGCGCGGCAGGCCGCCAGCGGCTGCTGCCGCGGCGCAGCTCCGGGCCGACGGCGAGTGAGACCGCGAGGTCGTTGAACCGGCCGCGGCCGTAAAAATCTCCCTGGCCCGAGAGCCGCGCCAGGATCGGCGTGCCCCCATTATCGCTGCGCCAGAAGCCCTGCGCACGGACGGAGGCCCCGATCCCGGACGTCGCCGTCGCGTCGCCGTCCGGGATCAGCGGCCCGAACACCGTATCGATGTCGTCCGCGCCGGTCGCCCGGTTGATATTGCTGTCCGGGGCCAGGCTCAGTTCGACGGAGCCGCCGATCCGTCGGCGCGAGCGGAGCGCAAGCGCGAACTGGTCGACGACGCGGGCGACATCCTCCGGCAGGCCCACCGCGCCGGCGCGGCGAAGCGCCCGGCGCGCCGCCTCTTCGTCGCCGGCAAGGGCGTGGGTCCGGGCGAGCTCGAGCTGGACGGCCGCCGAGTCCGGCTTCTCGTCGAGCAGGGCCCGGTACCAGCGGATCGCCCCGGCAAGGTCGCCCTGCCGGGCGCGAAGCCGGCCGAGCCGGAACCGGGCCTCGGACCGGAAATCGAGCGAAGCGTCGCGGGTCAGGCCGACCAGCAGCGTCTCGGCGTCGCCCAGCCGGCCCTGAGCGACGAGCGCCTCAGCCAGCGCGAACACCTCGGCCGCGGAAAGCTCGCTGGCCGCCGGCGCCGGATCGGGTGCCACGCCCTCCGGCGCGGGCTGGGCGGCGACGGCCGCGAGCAGCCCGGCCAGCAAGATCGTCATCTTTTCACCTGCCTCGCCGGCACAAAGCCGGTCAGCGGCGCCCGCCGCCGACCCCGGCGATCCGCTGGCCGGTCGCGTCCGACATGATGAAGCTGAACCCCATCTCCGCGGCCTGCGGACCGAAGAAGCCGCCGTCGAACGTGCCGGTGAAGCCGCTTCCGGCGAGGTTGCCGGCGAAGCGGGCCGAAGAGATGGTGCCGTTGCCGCCGACCAGCAGCGTGGAGAAGCCGGAGCGGTTGAGGGTCAGGTCGGCGCGCACGGTGCCGGCGCCGAAATCCGCGGCAAGCTGTGCCAGCCCGCTGACGTTGGCGAGCGTCGTTCCCTGAACGTAGATGCCGCGTAGCGGGCCGGAATAGGAGGCCGTGCCCGTGCGTGGCATGTCGGAGGCGAGCGTCGCGAAACCGCCGACGGCCCAGACCGCGTCGGTCTGCGCGGTCGACGTGGTGCCCGTGCTGCTGTGCGCGATACGGATCCATTGCGCGAGCGTCGTATAGGTCAGCGCGACGTCGCCGCCGCCGCCGGCCGGACGATAGATCGAGAGATAGTCTTCGGTGGCCGTGCCGACGCCCCTTGCATAATTTACGAAGGCGGGGCCGTTGAAGGTGAAATCTGAGCGTATGTCCGCCGGGACGAACGGCTGAGAATTGGCGCCGTCGCGGACGGTATAGCCGTTCGTCGACGCATTGTAGCTGATCGACAGGCTGTCGCCGCTGAACGGCCGCGCGTCGATCGTGGTCGCACCCGTCGTCGAGGTCGTCGCGGTCGTCGTGTCGGTCCGGCTCAGCGCGACCCCGGTCAACGGAACCAGCTGGTCCGAGGTGAGCGAGCCGAAGCTGGCATAGGTCACGGCGGGCGGCGCGGGCGGCGCGGGCGGCGTGCTGACGATCCTGGTTCCGCCGCCGCCACAGCCCACGACCAGCAGCGCGGCCGCAGCCGCGCATAAATTTCCAAGCAATTTCATGTAGTTTGATCCTCGATTCGGCCAGTCGCCTAGCCGAAGCACCGGCATAAGGAAAGCGATTTCGGTCTTCGCCGCGCGGGCGGCCTTCATCCATTAGGTGTATTGTTTTAATAAAACACCTGTGGTAGGGGCACTGCCAACAGGAGGGAGAATTCACATGTACAGCGAGAGCGATCTCGAAGCCGCGGTGGCCGGGGGCGCGTTGACGCCGGACCAGGCCGCGAGCTTCCGCAATTACGTCGCGGACACGCGCCACATGCCGGTCGTCGACGAGGAGCATTTCCGGCTTCTGACCGGCTTCAACGACATTTTCGTCGGCATCGCGGCGGCGATCCTGCTCGCCGCGGTCGGCATGATCGGCTATTATGTGCCGCCCAATATCGACGTCGACGGCCCCTCGCCGTTCATCGGCCTGTTCGTCGCCGCCGTCGCCTGGGGCCTCGCCGAATTCTTCACCCGCCGGCGGCGCATGGCCCTGCCCAGCATCATCCTCCTCATCGCCTTTGTCGGCGGCGTCTTCGCCACCGCCGCGTTCGGCCTGGTGACCATGATCGGCGAGCAGAATCTCGACAGCCCGCAAGCGGCGGCGCTGGTCTTCGCGACCGCGGCCGCGATCGCCTCGGGCGCCGCCTGGCTGCACTGGAGACGCTTTCGAGTGCCGATCACGATCGCGGTAGGCGCCGCGGCCGCGGTGGCGCTGGTGCTCGGCCTGATCGCCTCTTCGCTTGTCGGAGACCCCGACACGATGAGCGAGGCGCGGATGGAGCAGGTCAAGACGATCCTCGAAAGCGCCGCTTTGCTGCTCGGCATCGGCACCTTCCTGTTCGCCATGTGGTGGGACGGGTCGGATCCCAAGCGCGAGACGCGGCGCTCGGACGTCGCCTTCTGGCTGCATCTGCTGGCGGCGCCCTTGATGGTCCACCCGATCTTCTCCTTGCTCGGCCTGACCGAGGGCACGGCCTCGCCGCTCGACGGCGTCGCGGTGATCCTGCTCTACGTCGTGCTCGGCCTGGTCGCGCTTGCGATCGACCGGCGGGCGCTGCTCGTCTCGGCGCTCGCTTATGTGCTCTACGCGCTCAACAGCCTGTTCGAGACCTATGGCGCGGTCGAGCTGAGCGTCGCGCTCACCGCGCTCGTCATCGGCTCGGCCCTGCTCCTGCTCTCGGCCTTCTGGACGAGCGCCCGGCGGGCCGTTGTGAAGCCGCTGCCCGAGGGCCTGCGCGGCAGGCTGCCGGTGGTCGACCGGGCACCGGCGAGCGTCGCCGTCGCGGCCTGAACGCGAAGGGGGGACGGGCGTGCACCTGTCCCCCTTCCGTTCGCCGCCGATATCGTAACGGAAAATTCGGCTTCTTCGGGCATCTCCTTCTGACCGAAGGGAATGCGGCGCATGTATAGCGAATCCGAGCTCGACGCCGCCGTCCAGGCGCGGCTGATGACTCCGGCGACGGCCGCCCACTTCCGCACCTTCGTCGCGAAATCGCGCGAGGCCTCGGCGGCGGACGAGGAATATGTGCGGCTGCTGAGCAGCTTCAACGACGTCTTCGTCACCGCTGCCTTGTTGCTCGCTCTGGTCGGCACCGGCGCCTTGTTGCGCCAGCTTTTCGCGACTCCGCTGATCGCCTTCTTCGCCGTCGCCGCTTTGGCGTGGCTCGGCGCGGAATATTTCACGATCCGGCGCAAGCTCGCCTTGCCGAGCTTCGTCCTGTTCCTCGCCTTCGCGGCCGGAGTCCTTGGCGCGGTGTTCTGGGGGCTGGCCCCGGCCTTCGCGCCGGGAATGACCGATTTGGACCAGCTCCGGTCGCGCCCCACCGAGCCCCTCTGGATGCTCGCCACGGCGGCCGGGCTTTGGGCCGGATCGTCCGCTTACTGGTACCGCTTCCGGCTGCCGGTCGCGGTCGCGGCCGGGGCGATCGGCGCGGGCGCCGGCGTCCTGCTTCTGCTCCAGATGGCCGCGCCGATGGCCATGCTTCTTCATCCTTATGCCGGCCCGATGATCGTCGGCCTCGCCATGTTCGGCTTCGCCATGTGGTGGGACATGTCAGACGTCTATCGCCAGACCCGCCGCTCGGACGTCGCCTTCTGGCTGCATCTGCTCGCCGCGGCCCTGATCGTCCATTCGGCCTTCGGCATCCTCGGCGTCTCGCCGTCCAGCGACGACGTCGGCGGCGGCGGCGCCGCCGTCACCATCCTCCTCTATCTCTTCTTCTGCCTGGTCGCTTTGGCCATCGACCGGCGCGCCATCCTCGTCTCGAGCCTCGTCTACGTCCTCGCCGCGTTCAGCACGACTTTGTCCTGGGGCGTCGGCTCGGCGCCGCTGGCGATGACGGTGAGCGCGATCGTCCTCGGCTCGGGCCTGCTGACTCTGTCGGTCTGGTGGGGCCGGCTTCGCCGCGCGCTTCTGAACAGGCTGCCGGCCGGCCTTCGCGCGCAGCTGCCGCGGGCGGACCTCGAGATCGCCGCGGCGCGTCCAGTCGCCTGAACCATCGCGCGACGCTCACCTCGGGACGGGCGGCGGCCCGCCATCCGAATCCGGATCGGCGAGCCGGGCGATCAAATTGCCGACGAAGCTGATCGGGTCCCTGCCCTGACCGTAGCCGAACTCGGCCATTTCCGCTTCGCCGCAGGCGCGCTGCCCCTGGAATATCCCGCAGGGGCCGGACGCGGCCGGGTCCACCGAGGCCCGCGGCACCTCGCCCCGGAAATTGCCCGCGCCTGGGACCGCGCGGCTGTCGCCGAGCCGGGGCAGCCGGTAGCGGCTGGCCTCGCTCCGGCCGCACACGACGAGCTCGTCGGTGGAACGCGCGGCGCGGCACGGATCGAGGGCGTCGAGGATTCGGAAGCCCGCGACCGGGTCGGTCGGCGGCGCCTGGGCGAGCGCGGCGCCCGGCCATGAAAGCCCGGCCAAAGCGAGGATCGAGGCGCGCCTCATGTCGCTCCTAACCGGCGACCACCTTGAGCAGACGCCGCTCGATCGGCGCCAGCACCGGGCCGAGCTCGGGGCCCCGCCGAAGCACTTGGCCGCCCTCGCCGATCAGCGCCCAGGCGCCGTGGCGCGCGCCGGGCCGCTTCTCGATCCGATATTCGGGGCGCTCGGCGGTGCGGCGGAAGGCCCAGAAAGCGGCGGCGCCGGGCTCGAAGGCGATCGCATAATCCTTCCACAGGCCGGCCGCGACCATCCGGCCGTAAAGGTCGACCAGCCGGTAGAGTTCGAGCCTCGAAAATCCGGTCTGTCCTCCTTTTCCCTTGGCGGGGAATTGGAGGACGACGCCCATCAGGCGCGGTCCCCGTTGCCGACCTTGCGCGCCTTCGAGGCCCGCCCCTTATTCTGGTCGCGCTCCTCGACGAGATCGACGATCCGGGCGCGAAGCTGCTCGACCTCGTGCTGGAGCAGCTCAAGCTTCTGAGTGGCCGGATCGAAGGTCTCCGAGCAGGTGCCGTAGGGCAGGAAGGTCGCCGAGCTCTGCTCCGCGTCGACCAGGGTGGCCCGGGCCGGGATTCCGACCATGGTCGCGCCCGCCGGCACGTCGCGGGTCACCACCGAATTGGCGCCGATCCGGGCGCGCGGGCCGACGACGATCGGGCCCAGGACCTGGGCGCCCGAGCCGATGATGACTCCGTCCTCGATCGTCGGATGGCGCTTGCCGCCGACGCCGCTGGTCGGGTTGGTGCCGCCGAGCGTGACCTGCTGGTAGATGGTGACGTCGTCGCCGATCCGGGCGGTCTCGCCGATCACGACGAAGCCGTGATCGATGAAGAAGTTGCGCCCGATCTGAGCGCCCGGATGAATGTCGATCGCGGTCAGCATCCGCGAGATATGGTTGACCAGCCGGGCGAGGAAGTAAAGCTCGCCGTCGAACAGCCAGTGGGCGATGCGGTGATAGAAAAGCGCCCACACGCCGGGATAGAGCAATATCTCCCAGCGCGAGCGCGGCGCGGGATCGCGCGCCTTGATCGAATCGAGATAGGCCAAAAGGCCGGACGCCATATACGAGCCACTCTTTCCGTTACGCTTGGGAGATAATGGGATTGCGCTCGGATTACCAGTGAGCCGTTCCGGCCGGCTGGACAACCGGGTCGTTTCGGCTAGGCTCGAGCAGTTCTGAATTGTCCCGATGCGGTCGCGGCCGCCTTCGGGCAGGCTGCATGAGGAACCGCGATTGACGATTGCGCCGCTCAACCGGGCCTATGCCGTCTTCCTGTGGCTGTCGCTGGCCGTCGTGCTCGTGCCCGCGCTCGGCTGGTCCGGATCGCCCCTGACTCGGACCCAGGGATCGGCGTTCAACGCCTTCACCAGCGACGTCTCGCTCGGGCCGAGGCGCGCCGCCCCGCCCGAAAAGGCCGACCGGCGCCAAAGCCTGTCGGACGGCGGTTCCGACGGTTCGGGCGGCTATGCGCAGGTCGCGCTTGTCCCGGCGCCTTCGCCGACTCAGGTCCGGCGCCTCGCTGACGGAACCGCCTTCCCCGATGTCGCGGACATCGGTCCCGCACGCTTCTCCGCTCGCGGCTTCCAGGCCCGCGCCCCTCCTTCGCTCTGATCCTCCGAGGGGGCCGCATCATGTCCATGCGCGCCCCCGCGTCCGCGCCGGCTCTATCGAGCCGCGCGCGCGGAAAGGCGAAAGGGGAATGAGATGAAAGTCACGAGAAAACTGAGTCGGCGGTCCTTCCTGGGACGAGTGGCCGGCGGCGCGATCGCCGGGGGGGCCGTGCTGACCGTCCTCGGCGGCGAGGCCCAGGCGCTCCAGATCACCGATTCCGACACCGGGCCCAATTCCGATCCGGTCGGCCGCGGCCGCGGGCGGGGCCGCAACGCTATCACCGACAGCGACCGCGGACCCAACCAGGATCCGGCCGGCGGCGGCCGCGGCAACGGCAGGAGCGGCGTCACCGATTCCGACCGGGGCCAATATGCCGATCCGGTCGGCAACGGCCGCGGCCGGCGAACGTCCGGGATCACCGACAGGGATACGGGGCGCTATGCCGACCCGGTCGGCAACGGGCGGGGGCGGCGGCGCACGGGCCTCACCGACTCCGACCGTGGCAGCAACGCGGATCCGGCCGGGAACGGGCGCGGCCGCCGGCGCGGACGCTGCACCGGCCTCACCGACTCCGATTCCGGCGCCTGGGCCGATCCGGCGCGCTGCGGACGCGGCCGTCACAATTGATATTGCCCGCCGGCCGGGCGCGATGCCCGGCCGGCGGCATGCTGCTCAGACCCCGCGGTGAATCGACGGGTTCGGCGGCGCGGGCGCGGTCGCGACCCGCTCAGCGCCCGCTCAAGTTCCGCCGATGGGGCGGGAGCGGCGTCCGATCTATCGGCCGCCGGCCGCCTGGATTCCTGCCGCCGATCGCTCTTCGACGAGCGGGTGACGGCAAAGTTCAACCTGGATTAGGTCTTTGGAATTAAATGGCATAAGGTCTCCCAATCACCGGTCCCTTTAAGGGCGTCCTGGTGGCTGAGAGACTCGACAGCGCTCCCGCCTTGTGGAGCCTGCAATGTCTCGGGACGCCGACCCCATTCTCCAGCCGATGGTGAACAAGCTCCGGCTCTGGCAGGATCTCGACGGCGACGATGCCTCGGCCCTGCTCGCTTTGCCGCACGTCGTTCGGACGCTCAAGGCCGGGCAGCTCGTCGCCTGGGACGGGGACAAGCCGCAGCATTGCTGCCTGCTCCTCTCCGGCTTCGCCTTCCGCCACAAAATCGCGGGCAGCGGCGCCCGCCAGATCCTCTCGCTCCACCTGCGCGGCGACGTCCTCGATCTCCACAATGCGCTGCTTCGAATCGCCGATCACAACGTCCAGATGCTGACCGCGGGCGAGGTCGCCATGATCCCTTTCGAGGCGATCCACGAGCTCGCCGCCGCGCGACTGCGCGTCGCCGCCGCTTTCTGGTACGAGACCTTGGTCGACGGCTCGATCTTCCGCGAATGGATCGTCAATGTCGGGCGCCGCGACGCCCGCACCCGAATCGCCCATCTGCTGTGCGAGCTTGCGCTTCGCCAGGAGGTGGCCGGGCTCGGCGACCGCCTGTCCTACGAGATGCCGATGACCCAGGAGCAATTGTCCGACGCGGTCGGGCTCACCCCGGTCCACGTCAACCGCATGCTGATGAACCTGGGCAATGACGGCCTCATCCACCGCAGCCTGCGCTCGATCACGGTGATGGACTGGGACGCCCTCGCCAAGGTCGGCGATTTCGAGCCGCGCTACCTCCACCTCGACGGCCGCGGCGCCGCGACGGCGGATCTGGCGCGGGCGGCCGAGTGAGCTTGCCGCCGTCCCCCGATACATCGCTCCTCTCGATCACACTCACCGCTTTTAATCGTTTCCTTCGCTGACGCGGGGGGCCTAGCGTGCCCGCGCACACGCCATCGCATCGGAGAAGTAGACATGGACGCAAAGACCAGTGGCCCCCTCAGCGATCCCGCCAAGGAGCCCGCCGCGCTCCGGTCCCTGCTGGGTCGCGGCAACCGCGACTGGTGGCCGAACCAGCTGTCGCTGGAGATCCTCCACCAGCACGGCCTCCACGGCGACCCGATGGGCGATGGCTTCGACTATGCCGAAGAGTTCAAGTCGATCGACTATCCGGCGCTCAAGCGCGACCTCACCGCCTTGATGACCGACAGCCAGCCCTGGTGGCCCGCCGATTACGGCCATTACGGCCCCTTCTTCATCCGAATGGCCTGGCACAGCGCCGGCACCTACCGCACCGGCGACGGCCGCGGCGGCGCCTCCTCGGGCGGGCAGCGCTTCGCGCCGCTCAATTCCTGGCCGGACAATGCCAATCTCGACAAGGCGCGGCGCCTGCTCTGGCCGATCAAGCAGAAATACGGCCGCAAGCTTTCCTGGGCCGATCTGATGATCATCGCCGGCAACGTCGCGATCGAATCGATGGGCGGTCCGGTCTTCGGCTTCGGCGGCGGCCGCGAAGACACCTGGGAGCCGGAAAAATCGATCTACTGGGGCACCGAGGAGGAATGGCTCGGAACGACCCGGATCGAGGAGGAATCGGGCCGGGCGCTCGAAAACCCGCTGGCCGCGATCCAGATGGGCCTCATTTACGTCAATCCGCAGGGCCCGGGCGGCAACCCCGATCCGCTGCAATCGGCCCGCGACATCCGCGAGACCTTCGCCCGAATGGCGATGAACGACGAGGAGACGGTCGCGCTCACCGCCGGCGGCCACACTTTCGGCAAATGCCACGGCGCCGGCGACGCCTCGAAGATCGGCGCGGAGCCGGAAGGCGCGGACATCGCCCAGCAGGGTCTCGGCTGGACGAGCAGCCACGAAAGCGGCCTCGCCGACCACACCATCACCAGCGGCCTCGAGGGCGCCTGGACTCCGACCCCGATCCTATGGTCGCAAAATTATTTCCGGATGCTGCTCGACTATGAATATGAGCTGGTGAAGAGCCCTGCCGGCGCGCTTCAATGGCAGCCGATCGACCAGAAGCCCGAAGACATGGCGCCCGGCGCGCACAGCCCCGACCGCCGCCTCCCGACGATGATGACCACCGCCGACATGGCCTTCAAGATGGACCCGAAATATCGGGAAATCTCGGAGCGATTCCGCGCCAATCCGGACCAGTTCGCCGACGCCTTCGCCCGCGCCTGGTTCAAGCTCACCCATCGCGACATGGGGCCCAAGGCCCGCTACCTCGGCCCCGAAGTGCCGTCCGAGGATCTGATCTGGCAGGATCCGGGTCCCGCCGGCCCGGCGCTCGGCGAGGCCGACGTCGCCGCTCTCAAGGGCAAGATCGCCGCTTCGGGCCTCAGCGTCGGGCAGCTGGTCAAGACCGCCTGGGCCTCGGCCTCGACCTTCCGCGGCTCGGACAAGCGCGGCGGCGCCAACGGCGCTCGAATCCGCCTCGCCCCGCAGAAGGACTGGGAGGTCAACGAGCCCACCGAGCTCGACTTCGTGCTCAAAGTCTATGAGGGCATAAAGGCCGATTTCGGCGGCGGGGTCAGCATCGCCGACCTGATCGTGCTCGGCGGCTGCGTCGGCATCGAGAAAGCGGCCAGAGACGCCGGCCACGACGTGGTCGTGCCCTTCACCTCCGGCCGCGGCGATGCGACGCAGGAGCAGACCGACGCCCACAGCTTCGAGCCGCTCGAGCCCAAGGCGGAAGGCTTCCGCAACTATCTCTCGGTCCGCTTCAGCGTGCCGACCGAGGAGCTGCTGATCGACCGTTCGCAACTGCTCGGCCTCAGCGCGCCGGAGATGACCGTATTGGTCGGCGGCCTTCGAGTCCTCGGCGCCAATCATGGCGGCTCGCCGCACGGTGTGCTCACCGACCGGCCGGGCCAGCTCACCAACGACTATTTCGTGAACCTGCTCGACATGGGCACGGCCTGGAAGGAAGTGGACGATCGCGGCGACGAGGTCTTCCTGGGCACCTGCCGGCGGACGGACGAGGAGAAGTGGACGGCGACGCGCACCGACCTCGTCTTCGGCTCCAATTCGCAGCTTCGGGCGATCTCCGAAGTCTATGCGGCCGACGACGCGGGCGACAAGTTCGTGCGCGACTTCGTGGCAGCGTGGACCAAGGTGATGAACGCCGACCGCTTCGATCTTTAGGGGACAGTCACTTTCCCGCGCGAGGGTGCGGTGGCTCGCCGGACGGTGCGAAAAGTGACTGTCCCCATTCGAGGCGCCGCGCTACCCTCGTCCGATGACCGATCCCGACGCCTTCATCGCCGGCCTCCCCAAGGCCGAATTGCACATCCATATCGAGGGCAGCCTCGAGCCCGAGCTGATGTTCGCGCTGGCACAGCGCAACGGCGTCGCGATCCCGTAT
>Ga0190265_10002155_pt1 | contig 13130 bp, 11 predicted proteins | sample Popmic124T_FD_133135 | JGI IMG/M metagenome (GOLD analysis project Ga0190265, IMG submission 133135) | Populus adjacent soil microbial communities from riparian zone of Indian Creek, Utah, USA - 124 T | ecosystem: Environmental > Terrestrial > Soil > Riparian zone | place: USA: Utah | collected... | reverse complement strand
GCTGACCTCGTGGCTGGAGCCGTCCTGTCCGTTCCAGCCGTTCTCCTGGTTGTGGCGAGTCGCGTAGCTGGTCAGGTCGCGCAAGGTGAAGCCGTCGTGACAGGCGACGAAGTTCAGGCTGGCCTGCGGTGTGCGCCCCTGGTGCGCGAAGAACTGCGAGCTGCCCGCGAGCGCGGTCACGAGCTCGGATAGCTGGCCGCCGTCGCCGCGCCAGAACTTGCGCGTGCCGTCGCGATAGCGATCGTTCCACTCCGCGAAGCCAGGCGGGAAGTGTCCCAGCCGGTGACCGTCCATCGACGCGTCCCAGGGCTCGACGATCAACTTGACCGCCGACAGCACCGGGTCCTGCAGCAGCAACGGGAACAGCCCGCGCGCGAGCTCGACGCCGTGCGGACCGCGCGCGAGCGCGGGCGCGAGATCGAAGCGGAAGCCGTCGACGTGCATGTGCTCGACCCAGTAGCGCAAGCTGTCGGCCACCAGCCGCAGCGCCGGTGGCTGCGCCAGATCGAGCGTGTTCCCGCAGCCGGTGAAGTCGGTGTAGTGACGCGGATCGCTCTGCTCGAGCTTGTAGTACTGCGCGTTGCCCAGGCCGCGCAGGCACAAGGTCGGGCCGAGCGCGTCGGCTTCCCCGGTGTGGTTGTAGACCACGTCGAGGATCACCTCGATCCCGGCTGCGTGCAGCGCCTTGACCATCGCCTTGAACTCCGCGACCTGCGCGCCGGGACGGCGATCGGCGGCGAAGCGCACGTCGGGCGCGAAGAAGCCGAGCGTGTTGTAGCCCCAGTAGTTGATCAGCCCACGCTCGATCAGGTGCCGCTCGTGATAGCTGTGGTGCACGGGCAAGAGCTGCACGGCGCTGACGCCTAGCGCGCGCAGGTGCGCGATCACCGGCTCGCTCGCGAGGCCCAGGTACGTGCCGCGCTGTGACTCCGTGAGCTCGGGGTGCAGCGCGGTCAGGCCCTTGACGTGGCACTCGTAGATCACGGTCTCGGTCCACGGCGTGCGCGGCGGCGCGTCACCGGCCCAGTCGAAGCGCGGATCGATCACCAGCGAGCGCGGGGCTTCGGGCGCGCTGTCGCGCTGGTCGGGCTCGTCGCCGAACGGCTTGTGCGGGTCGTAGCCGAGCAGCGCGGGATGGAAGCGCACCGGCCGATCGATCGCGCGCGCATAGGGATCGAGCAGCAGCTTGTGCGGATTGAAGCGCTGGCCGTGCTCGGGCGCGTACGGGCCGTACGCGCGCAGGCCGTAGGCCTGACCCGGCCCGACGTTCGCGACGTAGCCGTGAAACACGCCGTGCTCCGCGGCGACCAGCGGCGCGCGCCGCTCGCCACCAGCACCGTCAGCATCGAACAAGCACAGCTCGACGTGCTCCGCGCTCGACCACACCGCGAACCGCGTGCCGGCGCCATCCCAGTGCGCGCCGAACACCGGCGCGCACTGGGATGGCGCCAATCGCTCGTGCTGAGAAGATCGTTCCAGGTTCTCGCCCGCTGCCGTAGTCTACACGAAACCCACGGAGCTACTGTGCCCGACTTGCGCTCCCGCTTGTACGCGCTGTCTCAGAACCTGTGGTGGAGCTGGAACATGGAGCTCGGCGAGCTGTTCCGCAGCATCGACGCGGAGCTGTGGCGCGAGGCCAATCACAACCCGATCGTGTTTCTGAAGCGCGTCGCGCCTGAAACCCTGGCGCGCAAGGCGCAAGACGCGGGCACCCTGGCGCAGACGATCCGCGCGGAGAAGCACCTCGAGACGTATCTACGCAGCGACGCGCACTGGAGCAGCTGGAACGCGCCCGCGCTGGCCTCGCGCCCGGTCGCGTACTTCAGCTTCGAGTTCTGCATCCACGAGTCGCTGCCGATCTACTCGGGCGGCCTCGGCGTGCTCGCGGGCGATCACATCAAGAGCGCGTCGGATCTGGGCGTACCGCTCTACGGCGTGACCTTGCTCTATCGCCAGGGCTACTTCCACCAACAGCTCGACGGCGACGGGCGCCAGCACGAGACCTACGCAGAGCTCGACACCTCGACCGTGCCGGTCGAGCCGGTGCGCGATGCGAACGGGCAGATCGTGACCGTGTCGATCCCGATCGCCGACAAGTCGATCACCGCGGAGATCTGGCTCGCCAAGGTGGGGCGCTGCGATCTCTTGCTGCTGAACCTGTGCGAGCCCCACGCCGACGGCGCGCCGGTGCGCGAGTTCCGGCTCTACGGTGGCGACAAGACCACGCGCATCGTGCAGGAGCTGGCGCTGGGGGTCGGCGGCTACCGCGCGCTGCAGAAGCTCGGCATCCGCCCGGGCGTGTTCCACCTGAACGAAGGCCACTGCGCGTTCGCGCTGCTCGAGGCCATCGCCGAGCGTATGGAGGCGACCGGGCTGGGCTTTCGCCAGTGCGCCGAGGATCTCGCCGAAGAGACCGTGTTCACCACGCACACCCCGGTGGCCGCCGGTCACGACTGGTTCGAGCCCGGGCTGCTGCTCCACCACCTGCGCCCGCTGCAGCGCAGGCTCGGGCTCTCCGACTACGAGCTGATGGCGCTCGGTCGCGTCAATCCCGACGACTCCTCCCACGAGTTCTGCATGACCGTGCTCGCGCTCAAGCTCGCCAACCGCGCCAACGCGGTCAGCTCGCTGCACGCGATCGTCTCGCGCCGGATGTGGCAGACGTTGTGGAGCGCGCGCCGCACCAACGAGGTGCCGATCGGTCACATCACCAACGGCGTGCACGTCGACACCTGGCTCGCGTACGAGCTGGCCGCGCTCTACGACGACTGCCTGGGCGCCGACTGGCGCAACCGCCTGTGCGACGTGCAGCGCTGGCGCCGGATCGATGCGCTGGACGCGTTCCAGCTGTGGAGCACCAAGGTCGCGCTCAAGCAGCGCATGATCAGCTTCATCGAGCGCCGCCTCGCCCAGCGCCAGACACGCCTCGCCCGCTCCGAGACCTTGCCCGCGCTGCGCTCGGACGTGCTGACGATCGGCTTTGCCCGGCGCATCGCCGCTTACAAGCGGGTGTGCCTGTTGTTCGAGGACTTCGAGCGCGCCAAGCGCCTGTTCACCGATCCGGCGCGGCCGGTCCAGATCATCTTCGCCGGCAAAGCCCACCCCGCCGACGAGCCGAGCAAGGGGTTGCTGCGCCAGCTCTACGAGTTCGCGCAGAGCCCCGAGCTGCGCGATCACGTGGTCTTCATCGAGGACTACGACAAGAACGTGAGCCGGCATCTGCTCGAGGGCTGCGACCTGTGGCTCAACGGCCCGCGCCGTCCGCTCGAGGCCTGCGGCACGAGCGGGATGAAGGCGGTGTTCAACGCCACGCTCAACTGCTCGACCCTGGATGGCTGGTGGGACGAGGCCTACGACACCCGCAATGGCTTCGCGTTCGGCGACGGCCTCGTGCACCAGGACCTGCTCGAGCAGGACCGCCACGACGCCGCTTCGCTGCTCGCGTTGCTCGAAGAGAAGGTCGTGCCGTTGTTCTACGACCGCGACGAGCAGCAGGTCCCCCTCGGCTGGCTGCGCATGGTCAAGCACGCGCTCAAGACGTTGGCGTGGCAATACAACGCCGATCGTATGGTGATGGACTACACGCGGAACATGTACCTGCCCGCCTCGCGCACCCGCACGACCAGCTTCGAGGATTGAAGGCACGCAGCCGGAGGCACGGGAGCTCGTCCCCATCACCGCAGCACGACTGTCAGGGTCTTACGAAGCTTTGTAGGGCACTTCGAGTTGCCGACGAAAAATGGGTGTCTACTGTGTGCGCCACAGCAAAGCCCGACGGGCTGCAAACGCGCGCGCCAAAAGCGCGTTCACGGCGTCGAGGCCTTACCGGTTAGTTACCCGCCCGACATTTTTGATCGCTAGGATTGTGCCGGCCGTGACGAGAAAAGCACTGGATTTGGTGAGCGGGGCGCGCGCGTTGGAGATCGAAGCCGCGCTTCCCAGACAGGGCAGCAACGGCGCCGAGCCGCTCTCGATCGGCGACTTCAAGCGGGCGCGCCAGCGATCCATGGCTGAGACCGAGGAGCCGTCCGAACCGCCGCTGCCCGCGCTCGGCATCCCGCACGGCGTGCAGTTCCACGTGCTGTCGTTCGAGGGGCCGGACGCGTACTCGAGGATCGGCGGGCTCGAAACCCGGGTCGCCGGAATTTGCGAGGCGCTGACCAGCGCGGGTCACGACGCGCACCTGTGGTTCGTCGGCGATCCCGGAGCGCCGGGCAGCGAGTCGCGCGGGCGGCTGCACCTGCACCGCTGGTGTCAGTGGCTGAGCGAGCACCATCACAATGGCGTCTACGACGGTCAAGAGTTCAAGGTGCCGGACTACGCGCGCTCGCTGCCGCCGCTGCTCGTGCGCGAGCACTTGGCCGAGCACGTCCGCGCCGGCGGCCACGCGGTCGTGCTGGCGGAGGAATGGCAGACGGTCGACGCCGTGCTGCACCTCGATCACCTGCTGCGCAGCGAAGGTCTGCGCCGGCGCGTGCGCATCCTGTGGAACGCGAACAACGTGTTCGGCTTCGAGCGCATCGACTGGGCCCGGCTGCGCGCGGCGGCGGAGATCACCACCGTCAGCCGCTACATGAAGCAAGCGATGAAGGCGCAGGGCATCGACACCGTGGCGATCCCCAACGGCTTGTCCTCGGACGCGTACCTGCCGGCGGATCGCTCCGCGGTGGCGCTGCTGCACCGCGCGTTCGCCGGCCGCACGGCGCTGTTGAAGATGGCGCGCTGGGACCCGGACAAGAGCTGGCTGCGCACGGTCGAGATCGTCGCGCGCTTGCGCTCGCAGGGCCAGAAGCCGCTGCTGGTCGCGCGCGGCGGGCGCGAGCCGTATGGCGTGGAGGTGCTGACAGCGATGCGCGCGGCGGGCCTGCAGGTGATCGATCGCCGCCACTCACCCGGCGACTTGCGCAGCTTGGTGCACGCGCTCTCTCACTACGGCGATGCCGACGTCATCAATCTGCAGAGCCACGTCGAGCCGAACGCGCGGCGGGCGCTGTTGCGCGCGACCGACGTGGTGATGGCCAACAGCACGCACGAGCCGTTCGGGCTGGTCGGCCTCGAGACCATGGCGGTCGGCGGGATCGCCTGCACCGGTTGCTCGGGCGAGGACTACGCGCTGCCGGGCCACAACGCGCTGGTGCTGCAGACCGACGACCCGACCGAGTTCCTCGGGCTGTACCGCCAGCTGGCCGCCGACCAGCACTTCGAAGCCTCGCTGCGCCGCGCCGGCCGGGCGACCGCCAAGCACTTTTCCTGGCCCGAAGTGATTCGGACGAACCTCGTTCCCCGCCTGGACTTGCCGTTGCCCAGTCCTCCGGACTGACGGGGAGGGCACGCGCCCTCCCCGCCCCGCCGGCAAAGCCGTCGGGGTCCCCACCCCACCGCGGGGTCGCGTCGCTCCTCGTCACTGTCACGGTCAAAGCAGACTCTTGAATTCCGCTCAAGCCCCGGCTATGGCCATGGTGCAGCGGCCTGCGCGGCCGCCGTTCAGCCCTGGGGTAGCCGCATGAGTGAGCTCGACGACTTCCGCACCGAAACCCGCGCGTTCCTCGAGACGCGCACACCCAAGTCCCTGCGCGGACGCATGCTCATGATGATGGAGGGCGGCGAGGAAGAGCCCGCCGAGGTGCGAGCGGACCGCGCGCGCTACCTCGAGCTGATGGCGGAGCGCGGCTTGACCGCGCCGATGTGGCCCAAGATGTACGGCGGCGCCGGGCTCACCGCGCCGCAAGCCAAGGTGCTGCAGGACGAGCTCAACGCGCTGAAGCTGCAGCCCGCGCTGTTCGGCATGGGCCTGTCGATGATCGGCCCGACCTTGCTGGTGCACGGCAACGAAGCCCAGAAGCAGAAGTACCTGCCCAAGATCGTCTCCGGCGAGCACCGCTGGTGCCAGGGCTTCTCCGAGCCCGGCGCGGGCAGCGATCTGGCCTCGCTGCGCACCGCCGCGAAGCTCGATCCCACCGGGCAGCACTACATCATCAACGGCTCGAAGACCTGGACCAGCGGCGCGCAGTTCGCCAACTGGATCTTCATGCTGGTGCGGACCGACCCGAGCACCAAGCACAACGGCATCACGTTCATCCTGATCGACATGACCACGCCGGGCATCGAGGTGAAGCCGATCCGGCTGATCAGCGGCAACTCGCCGTTCTGCGAGACCTTCTTCTCCGACGTGAAGGGCGAGCTCGAGAACGTGGTCGGCAACGTGAACAACGGCTGGACCGTGGCCAAGACCCTGCTCAACTTCGAGCGCTCCGGCATGGGCACGGGCGGGCTCGGCGGCGGTCCGCGGCGCAACGTCGCCAGCGGCGGGCGCTTGGTGCAAATGGCCAAGGAGAACGCGGGCGAGCGCGACGGGAAGGTCGCCGACTCGATGCTGCGCGATCAGATCACGTCGCTGCTGCTCGACGAGATGGCGCTGTCGCTGACGGTGCAGCGCTCGCTGGAGAGCCGCAAGGCCACCGGCACGCCCGGCCCCGAGATCTCGATGTTCAAGCTGTACACGAGCGAGCTCGGCCATCGTCGCGACGAGCTGATGATGGCGCTGCGCGGCAGCGACTCGCTCGGCTGGGACGGCGACAGCACCTCGAGCGAGGACGCGCAGATGACGCGCGGCTGGCTCGCGGCCAAGGCGACCACGATCTACGGCGGCACCTCCGAGATCCAGCGCAACATCATCTCCAAGCGCGTGCTGAAGCTGCCCAGCTCCAGCTGAACCATGTCGTCGAGTCGGACGCTCACGCTCGCGCTCGCAATCGCCGCCGTTCTGGCCGCGCTCGGCTGCGGCGACGACGACTACGGGCCGTACAACGTGGTCGGCTCGGCCTGCAGGACGGACCTCGACTGCGCTCCCGGCGCCGACTGCCGGCGCGGCGGCGACTTCCCCGACGGCACTTGCACGCTGCCGTGCAACAGCGATCTCGACTGTCCGCGCTACAGCGCGTGCATCGAGAACGCCGGCAGCCTGTGCTTGATCTCGTGCTCGAGCGACGCGCACTGCCGCGACAAGTACAAGTGCAAGGACAAGAACAACCGCGACAACACCGGCAAGTCGCTCGTCTGCATCAAGTAAGGCGCTTCGACGATCAACGGACGTGCTCTCGTAGGGGCGGGGTTTAAACCCGCCCTCTCCCTCTCACCTCTCTCATCTCTCACCGCCCCCGCCGCCCGCGCCCGAAGCCTGGACCGCGTTCCGCCAGCGCCCGCCTGCTCGGCGCATCGAGCTTGTCCGCCAGCTCGACCAGCGCGTCGTGCGCCGCTTCGCCCGCGGCCGCCTGCTTCGCGCGCAACGCTTGCAGCGCGGCCTGCAGCGCCGCGCGATCGAACGGCTCCGCGCCGAGCGCCGCGGTCACCGCGCGCTGGGCCTCCACGATCGCCTGGCGATGACCGCGCACGGCCGTCCTGCGCGCTTCGCTGAGCTCCGCCGCGTAGGGTCCGAACCCGTGCGCGCCGTGCGAATCACGCCCGCGGCGCATGCGCTGCTCTTCGGCGCCATGAGCCCGTCCCTCCTGCCCGCGCGATCCGTGGAACCCGCGCGCGGCCAGGAAGCCGAGCGTGAACAGGTTGACCGCGACCGACACGGCCAACGCGATGCCGAGCTTGCGCACGATCGGGGTCACGGCGTCTGCTCCTCGTCGAGCACATCGTTGAAAGCCAGCTCGACCAGCGCGTCGAGCGAATCCTCGTCCGCGGCGCCATCGACCTGCTGCCCATCGACGGTGACAGTGGCGACCGCCGTCCCGGCCGCCGGCTCGTCCGCCGCCGTGGCCGCGCCCGCGACCACGCCGAGCGCCAGCACCAGCGCGGCGGCCAGCGCCCCGCGCGCGAACGACGCGAGCAGCCAGGGCATGGCCACCACCCTGGGCGCGCGCAACGGGATCTCGGCCACCGCCCGCCGCAGCGCGGCCGACGGCTCGAGCGCGACGCTGCCGTCATCGAGCAGTCGGTCGAACGAAGCCGCCTCGCGCAGCGCGCGCTGCGCGTCGGCATCGCTCGCGAGCAGCGCCTGCGCCGGCCCGCGCTCGGACTCCGGCCAGCGCGCGGGCTCGGCGCCGTAGGCGTCGAGCAGCTCCTGGAAGCGCGCGCGACTGATCGGCGGCGGATTCTTCGGCTCGCTCATGGTCCTTCTCCCTCGGCATGGTGCTGGGCGTGCACGCCCGTCAGCTTCTCGCGCAGCGCGCGGCGGCCGCGCGACAAGAGCGACTCGACCGCCTCCACGCTCACCTCGAGCACGGCCGCAATTTCCGGGTTGCCGAGCCCTTCGTAGTGGCAGAGCGCGATCGCCGCGCGCTGGCGTTCGGGCAGCGCGAGCAGCGCGCTCTCGACCGCGGACGCGACCTGCTTGCGTTGCAACAGGCCGCTCGGTCGATCCTCGGCCACCGCGTGCTCGAGTGCGGCGCTGCCGACGTCGCGCCGCGCGCGCAAGCGATCGACCGCGAGGTTGTGCGCGACGCGAAACAGCCAGGTCGCGAGCCGCGCGTCGGGCGACCAGCGCGCGGCCTGCTGCCACAAGCGCAGGAAGGTCTCCTGCGCGACGTCCTCGGCCTCGGCCGCGCGCCCGAGCAAGCGCTGCGCGTACGCCACGATCTTGGGCAAGAAATGATCGCTCAAGCTGCGAAACGCCCGTGCGTCGCCGCTGCCCGCGAGGCGCATCAGCTCGATCTCGTCCGCCCGCTCCATCGTCGTTCGCTGCGCGAACAGTACCGCGGGTGAAGAGCTCGGGGGGCAAACGCCCGTGGGGCGAGGATCTCGCGACCCCCACCCCACGGGCAAGCTACCTGTGATGCTGGCGTTCACGCGCTCTACTTTCAGGTGCGGTTCGCGCCGGGGCGGGCGCCGCCCTCGTGCTTGCCCTGCTTGCCTTCGTGGTCGCAGCTGCCCTTGCCACCCTTGCCATGCTTGCCGCGCGTGGCGAGCTCGTCCTTGGACAGCGTGCCGTTCTTGTCGGCGTCGAGGCGCTCGAAGCGCTGCTTGGCGTGCGCGGCGATCTCGGCCTGGTCGACCGCGCCGTTCTTGTCGCTGTCGAGCTTGTCGAAGCGCTTCTCACCGTGCTTGCCGCCGCGCTTGCCGAAGCGATCCTTCATCGCGGCATGGGCTTCCTTCATCTCGTCCGCAGTCACGAAGCCGTCGCCGTTGATGTCGAGCCGCTCGAACCAGTCGCCGGGCAACCCCGACATCTCCTGCTTGCTGAGCTTGCCGTCCTTGTTGGCGTCCTTCTGCGCGAAGCGCTCCTTGGCGTGCTCCGCGTGCTTGCTCTCGTGCTCGGCGCGCTTGCTGGCGAAGAACGCCTCGGACTCCTGCTTGGTCACGCGGCCGTCCTTGTTCTGATCGGCCTGCGTGAAGTGGCGCGCGACTTCGGCCTGCAGCTCCGCGGGGCTGACGCTGCCGTTCTTGTCGGTGTCGAGCTGTTCGAGGCCGGGCTTGCCCCACTTTCCGTGGCCGGCGCCGGGCTGCGCACCCGCGAGCAGCGGCAATCCACACAACGCGGTCAGAATTCCGAGGATCAAAGTCTTCTTGGTCATGGGGCGGTCTCCTTGTCTACCGTCTGCTTCTCCAACGGGCCGTGACCCGGATTCCGTCGCGCCCATGCACAGAACGCCGATCGCCCGAGAATCTCGGGGTTTGCTCGGCGACTGGCTCTGGCAAGGATGCGTGAATGCAAATGAGCAGGGCTCGCGGGGTGTTGGCGGCGGGGGCCATGTGCGTGCTGGCGGCATGCACCGGCAAAGGAGGCGCCGCTGAGCCCGAGCCCAGCGCGGGCGCGGCCGCCAGCGCCGCAGGCAGTGGCGGTGAGAGCGGAACGACCGGCGGCAGCGGGCCGGGGCCGAGCGGAAGCGGCGGCGCGGCGGCGGGCTCGAACGGCGCGGCGGGCGTGGGCGGCGGCAGCGCTGGAGCAGGCGGCAGCGCGGGATCGCGAGCCGGCGGAACGGGCGGCACGGGCGGCACCGGCGGCACGAGCTCGCCCGGCGCCGGCACTGGCGGCACCGGCGGTCAGCCCGACGGCGGGAGCATGGCGAACGAACCGCTCGCCCAGCGCGTGTGCCCGCAGGGCATGGCCTTCGGCAATCCACTGCCGAGCGCCAATCCGATGGCGCAGCCGATCCAGAGCGGCTTCGTGTTCCTGGAAGGACCGGTGTGGATCGCGGACAAGGGCTGGCTGCTGTTCTCCGACATGGACATGAACACGGGCGGGCCCAACGGCCCACCGTCGCGCATCCGTCGGCTCGAGCCGCCGAGCACGTTCGACGTGTTCGCCGAGAACGGCAACAGCAACGGCCTCGCCTTCGATCTCGAGGGCCGCGTCCTCGCCTGCACGCACGACATGCGCACCCTGTCGCGCTTCGCGCTGGAGACCGGCGCGCGCGAGCCGCTGGCGCTCACGTACATGGGCAAGCACTTCAACTCGCCCAACGATCTGACCGTGCGCAGCGACGGCACGGTGTACTTCAGCGACCCGGATTGGCAGAGCGCCGGCCGTCCCAACGAGACGATGATGACCGGCGTGTACCGCGTCACGCCCGACGACGTCGTCGAGCTGGTCGACGGTAGCCTGCAGAAACCGAACGGGATCACGCTCTCGCTCGACGAGAAGACGCTGTACGTGGGCTCGGCCGGCTCTGAGATCTGGAAGTATCCCGTCAACGCCGACGGCAGCGTGGGCCAGAAGAGCGTGTTCGCGCGGCCCGGCGGCTCGGACGGCCTGGGCATCGACTGCGCCGGCAACCTGTACGTCACCGGCGGCAACAGCGTGAAGGTGTACGCGCCGAATCACGACCCCAATGCCCAACCGCTGGGCACGATCATGGTCAGCACCACGACCAGCAACGTCGCGTTCGGCGGCAGCGACCGCAAGACGCTGTTCATCACCGCAGGCAACACGCTCCACTCCATCGTCCTGCAGGTCCCCGGCCTGCCCTACTGACCCCCAGCGAATCCCCTGCTCCACTCCTCCACACCCCGGTCAGCTTTGACCGTGGAGGAGGGACACCCACGCCCCGACTTCCGGTTGTGTTAGCCTCGCGCCGTACCGCGCATCGCGGTGCGGGCGGGGGCCATGGCGGAGAGTTCGACAGGTCATGCGTCTCACGGTCCGAGCTGGAGCTCCGCGCACGAAGCCGAGGAGGCCAAGTTCCGCGGTCTGCTCGAAGCGGCGCCCGATGCGCTGGTGATCGTGGGACACGACGGCAAGATCCAGCTCGTCAACGGCCAGGCGGAGCGCCTGTTCGGCTACCGCCGTGAAGAGCTGCTCGGCCAGCCGATCGAGATCCTGGTGCCACCGCGCTATCACTCCCTACATCCACGCCACCGCGAGGGTTACTTCGCGACCGACCCACACACTCGGCCGATGGGCGCAGGATTGGATCTGCACGCGGTGCGCAAAGATGGCAGCGAGTTCCCGGCAGAGATCAGCCTGTCACCGATGACGACCAACGACGGCGTGCTGGTCACCGCCGCGATCCGCGACGTCAGCGATCGCAAGCGCCTCGAAGTGCGAATGCAGGAGGCGAGCCGGCTCAAGAGCGAGTTTCTCGCCAACATGTCGCACGAGCTGCGCACTCCGCTCAATGCCATCATCGGTTTCGCGCAGCTGATGTACAACGGTCGGGTCGGCCCCGTGTCGCCGCAGCATCAGGAGTATCTGGGCGACATCCTGACCAGCTCCCGGCACCTGCTTCAGCTGATCAACGACGTGCTCGACCTCGCCAAGGTCGAGTCCGGCAAGATGGAGCTGCGACCCGAGACGATCGACCTGCAGCAACTGGTCGGCGAAGTGCGCGACATCGTGCGGGGCCTGGCCGCAGCCAAGCGTTTGATGATCGACATCCAGGTCGATCCGCAAGTCGCCGTGGCCTACCTCGATCCCGCGCGGCTGAAGCAGATCCTCTACAATTACCTGTCCAACGCCATCAAATTCACGTCCGGGGGCGGTCACATCACGATCGCGATCGTGCCCGAGGGCCCTGACGCGTTGCGCTTGGACGTCACCGATACCGGCATCGGCATCGACGAAGAAAACTTCGCCAAACTGTTCGTCGAGTTCCAGCAAGTCGACGCCAGCGCCGCCAAGAAGTATCAGGGCACAGGGCTCGGTCTGGCGCTGACCAAGCGCATCGCCCAAGCGCTCGGTGGCCGAGTGGAGGTGCGCAGCACGCTCGGAAAGGGCAGCGTGTTCTCCGCGATCCTTCCACGCAAGATCGATGCAAGCGATGCGCTGGAGACCGGCGATGACGGCTGAGCCCATCCTGATCGTCGACGACAACACGCAGAACTTGAAGCTGGTGCGGCTGCTGCTGGTCAGCGAGGGCTACATCGTGCAGACCGCGACCGATGCGGAGATCGCGCTGCGCGTCCTCGAGAGCTTCAGGCCGCGCTTGATCCTGATGGACATCCAGCTGCCGGGCATGGACGGCCTCGAGCTCACACGCAAGCTGAAGGCCGACCCCGCCCATCGCGGCATCGTGATCATCGCGCTGACCGCCTACGCGATGAAGGGCGACAAGGAAAAGACGCTGGCGGCAGGCTGCGACGGCTACGTGACCAAGCCGATCGACACCGATGCGCTCGCAGCGCTGGTCCGCGAGCAACTCGACGCCGCGCCGAACGACTGAAGCCGCTCAGGCCTCGTCGCGCACGAACTCTCGCGCTCGAACGCCGAGCAACTTCATCTTCGTGTGCAACGTCTTGTAGTCGGTGCGCAGGATGCGCGCGGCTTCGCTCTTGTTGCCCCCGGTCGCGTACAACGTCTCGCAGATCGCCTTGCGCTCCGCAGCCCGAGCAGCCTCGTCGGCGAGCTCCTTGAGCGATCGCCCCGAGGCGCCGGTCGTCTCGGCGGTCGCGGGTGGCACGGTGGCCTCCTGACCGAGCAGCTCGCGCACCAGCTCGCGACCTACCACCAGCTCCTGCGTCCGCAGCACGGCCTGCCTCACCACGTTGCGCAGCTCGCGCACGTTGCCCGGCCAGCGATGTCGCTGCAGCAACTTCAGCGCGTCCGCATCGAAGCCGTGCACCGGCTTGCGTAGCTCGACGCTGGTCTGGAGCACGAATCGCTTCGCGAGCGGCGAAATGTCGTCGAGACGGTCGCGCAACGGCGGAAGCGTGATCGTGAACTGCGCCAGACGGAAATACAGATCGGC
>Ga0190265_10002154_pt1 | contig 13132 bp, 11 predicted proteins | sample Popmic124T_FD_133135 | JGI IMG/M metagenome (GOLD analysis project Ga0190265, IMG submission 133135) | Populus adjacent soil microbial communities from riparian zone of Indian Creek, Utah, USA - 124 T | ecosystem: Environmental > Terrestrial > Soil > Riparian zone | place: USA: Utah | collected... | reverse complement strand
TGACGGACGTTGGCGAAGAGCGAAAGGTGTTGGCGCGGGTGGCATCGGGCTCCGGTCTGACGCAGTCCTTCCTTCTGAAACTCGCCGACGCCGCCATGGCGGCCGGAATCATCAAATAGCGGTGCAGCGCCGCGCGCTCGGCGTCGACGTCAGTTTTTGCGTCGCGGCGGCACGTCGCGCTTCGGCGAGGGCGCCGGTAGCAGCGGGGGTCTGCCGTTCTGCGATCCGTGTCGCCGGATGACGTCGAGCAGCCCGTCGAAGGTGTCGCGCATGGCCCACGCTTGCTCGCTCGGATCGGCGAGCCGGGCCGCGCGTTTTCGACCGTCGGCGAGAGTCTTGGCAGGTCGCTGACAGCTCGTTCCGAGCTTGCGTTCCAGATCCGACGCGGCGCCTTCGTAGATGTGATAGCAGCCGGCGAAGTTGCCGTCGTCGTAGAGCGCTGCACCGATGTCGATGGCGTCGGCCAACGCCTTCAGCATGAGCTCGATGCTGCCGCGGCTGCAGCCGTCGAGGATTCGAATGGAGAGCGCGGGGACGTTCCGCCGGCCGTCCGCCTTTGCGCTTCGTTCAGCGGTGGCGGCAGCAAAAGTCTCGAGATTGACGGCGGCCGGTTTTTTCAGCAGCTCTTTGAGGTACGAGATGGGGACACCGAAGTTGATGTTCTGGCCACCCAACATGATGGCGGTGGCAACGCCGATCACCTCGCCATGGTCGTTGAAGATGGGCCCCCCCGACGAACCGGGGGCGATGGGGGCGGAGATCTGCAGGACGGTGAGACCCTTGTCGAGCTTACGTACGGCGCTCACGAGTCCATTGGAGACAGTGTCTTCCAGACCGAGCGGATGACCGATGGCGACGATGGAGTCGCCGGCGCGGATGTCGTCGCTGTTACCGAGCGGGATGACGGGCAGCTTTTTGGCCTGGATGCGCATGATCACGAGATCGCGCTGCCGATCGCCGTTCCAAATTTCGACGACCTGAAATTCGCGATGATCGGAGAGCGTGACCGTAATCTGGGAGTTGCCGGCGATCACGTGCAGGTTGGTGGCGATGAGTCCGTCCGGGCTCACCACGAATCCGGTGCCCAGCGATTGCTCGGTGCGCACGGAGACGACCGACGGCGTCGAACGGGCGGCGATCTCGGCCGGCGTTCGCACGGCAGCGCGTGCGATCTCGGCGCGCGTCGGTTGGCTGGGCGTGCCGGAGGGCTGCCGCGCGCCGCACGAGAGGGCGCCGAGTAAGGACAAGCAGATCCACGGCGAAGCAACGATACGCACAGCGGTTCCGTAGCTTACGACATCCGCGTCACTTGATCACGCGCGGGCGCCGCGGCTGCTGCACGTTGAATCAGCGCCTTTGGCCTTCCGTCATCTGTTTGAGGGTGTCGAGCAACCGGTCGGTGGCGACGGGCTTATGGAATACGCGCACATCGAGGGTGTTCAAAAATTCTGCGACCGAGGGGGTCGAGGCGGCACCCGTAATGAATACGAAGCGATTCGCCCAGCGCGGATCGAGAAGTACCGCCCGACGATAAATGTCGGCGCCTGATAAACCTGGCATCACGACGTCACAAACGATGATTTGCGGCGGCGAGTCGGAAAGAATCCGGCTGAAGGCGTCGTCACTGCTCGAGACGAACTCGGCGTCCAGGGCACCCGCCACCATGGTTCGATAGGAGCTCAACATTTTCCAATCGTCGTCGACGAAAAGCACCTTGGGTCGATCGCCCCCCGAGACGGCTTTCGCGGCGCGCATGTTGCGCGACGTGGGAGTCCCCGAACTGGACGGGGACGTCGTTTCGGTGACAATCGGAGCCGAGCGGAGGGGGCCCGAGCTCGCCGCCGTGCGCGCGGCGGAGGAGGAGCCGCTTGCGCCGGGAGTCTGAGACGTCGCGGCGGCCGGGGCCGCGGCGACCCAGCGGCCGGCGCTCGGGCCTGCGCTCGAACGCTCCCCGGTCGGGAACGCGCGCGCGGCTGCAAGCTTACTCGAGCTCGAGGCCGACGCGGAGCCGGTGGCAGGAGGGCCCACGGGTGGCGCGGCCGCGAGCCGGCCGGAACTCGATGCCCCACTGCTCGGCGTGCTGGCGCCGGCCGCGGGGGCTGCTTCGAGCTTGCTCGAGCTCGCCGCGTGCCGGGCGCGGGTGAGCCAATATTCGATGCGCCGCACCAGCTCGGTGGGGCTTTCGGTTTTCTGGATATACCCGTGCGCCCCCGTTGCGAGCGCCTTCAAGCGAAGGTTGTCGATGGACAGGCTCGAATGCAGGAGCACCAGCGTTTCCGGGTTCTGGCTGACGCGGGCCAGGATCTTGGCAATCGTGTCGCCCGATAGGGTCGGCATGTTGACGTCGAGCAGGACGACGTCGGGCTTGTCGCGCAGGATGGCGGCCACCGAGCCAGAGGGCTTGTTGCGCGTGATGACGTGATATCCCGCATTTTCGAGGTTTTTCTTGACGACCTCGAGAACGACGTCACTGTCGTCGACGACGAGTACGGTCTTCATCGGATGACTGCCTTCATGGTCTCAGGTTGATGAATCGAGAAATGGTGTCGAGCAGCTTGTTGCCTTCGAAATCGGACTTGATGAGGTAGGCGTCGGCCCCGAGCTCGGCGGCCGTCTTGCGATCGGCGGACGATCCGCGCGTGGTCAGCATCACCACGGGCAACCGCTGGTCTTGCATGCGAATGCGACGAAGAAGCTCGAGCCCGCCCATGCGCGGCATTTCGACGTCGGAAAGCACGAGATCGGGCTTCACCGATTCCAGCGTGCGGAGCGCGGCGAGCCCATCGTCCGCCACCTCGACGACGAGCCCCGCGCTGACGAGCATTTCCGTGAGAAGCTCGCGCACGATGGGCGAGTCGTCGACGATGAGCACGCGCCGCCGGCGTTGCTCGGTGGAAGCTCCGCGCTCCCGGCTCGGCCTTTCGCGCACGCGCACTCGCCCTGCGAGCGCTTCCGGCCGTACCAGCAGCACGAGCCGACCGTCATCGAGGGTGGCGCTTCCGCCAATGGTCCCCATGGCCAAGAGCACATCGTCGACGGGTCGGCGAACGACTTCGTGCTCGCCACAGAGCTTGGCGAGCGTGTAGGCACGCCGCTCACCGAAGACCTCCAGCAGGACGACGTGACCCTCGTCCCTATCCTGGGGAAACCCGAGCGTGAGCGCGAGCGATTGAAGTGGATAGCTCGCGCCGGCGTGGCGAAACATGCGACCGCCCGCGACTTCGCCGAGCGCGCTCGGGTCGAGGGCCATCACGGCCGTGGCCTGGCGTGACGGTACGCCGAACAGTGCGTCGCCCAGCGCGAACACGAGGATTCTCTCGCGCGTAATGGAGGCGGGCACCGCCAGGGCGAAGGTCGTGCCGCGGCCTGTCTCGCTCTCCACCATCACGTTGCCGCCGAGCACGTCGATCTTGCGACGAACGACGTCGAGCCCTACGCCGCGCCCGGAGACCTCGGTCACATCGCGGCGCGTGCTGAAACCATGAGAAAAAAGGAGATCGAGCACTTCGCTTTCCGAAAGGGCCGCGGCGACGGCGTCATTCATGAGACCGCGCGCGACCGCGGCGGCACGGACCTCGTCACGGTCGATGCCGCGGCCGTCGTCCACGATGGTGACGAGTACGTTGGGGCCGTCGGAACGCGCCGAGATGACGATGCTGGCTTGGGGCGGTTTGTCGCCGCGTTCGTCGGGCGTTTCGATGCCGTGATCGACGGCGTTGCGAACCAGGTGCAAGAGAGGATCCCAGAGTTGGTCGAGGATGCCTCGCTCGAGCTGGGTGCCCCCCGCGTCGACGGTGACGCGCACGCGTTTGCCTTGGATGAGCGCGAGATCGCGCGCGTGTTCGACCAATTGACCGAGCGAAGGTTCGACCGGTACGAGGCGCAGCGCCCAGGCCGAGCTCACCAGGTCGTGCAGTTGGGTCTGACACTTCTCGAATTGATCGGAGATCTGGCGAAGCGCCGGAGACGTCGCGCCGAGCGTGGCTCGCACCTCCGCGCGCAGAAGGCCGAAGCTGGCCGTTAGCTCGTGTACCTGTTCGCAGACCTGGTCCACCTGGTTCGCTTTCACCTGCGTCCAGCGCTCACGCACGCGCTCGGAGGTGCGCCGGATAGGCGCGTCCACCGCATCGGGCGCAGGCTGATGGGGGGCATGGGCCAGCGCTTCGCCGAGCACCGTGAGATCGTCGAGAGCGAGATTCAGCGTTTCCAGTGCGGCGTCCTCCGCTCCCAGCTCGCCGCGCAGCGATCGCGCGATCGTCTCCAGCGCTTCGCGCGACCCCTCGACGACTTCGGGGGGCACCGGCGTTCCCTTGAGGGCAGGGGCCAGGCACTCCTCGACGGCATGCGCGATTTGGCTGATCAAGGTGAGGCCGAGCATCCGCGATTCGCCTTTCAGCGTATGCAGCTCGCCGAGAACGCGTTTGAGCGCCACCACATCGGTCTGCCCCTCTTCGAGATCGGCAATGGTGAGCTTGGCGGCGCGAATACGCTCCAGCGTCCCCGCTCGGAACCGATCGAAAAGAGGAGTGCTCACGGCTGAGTGTGCTCCGCAGCCAGAGCCAAAAGGACGATGGGATCGAGGATGACGAGAGGCAAGGTTCCTTCGACGAAGGCGACGCCAGACACCGGTTGTCGCTGGGTCGGATTGCGAGCGAGATGGGGTACCGGCCAAACGCTCGAGACGTCGAGCTGTCGCATGACCACCGCGCCCAGGGCACGAATCGGCGTCGGCTTTTCTTTGATGCCAACCAGCAGGATAGGGTGCGGGGAGTCCGCGGCAGGACCGGTGATGCCGAGCGCCTGCGACATCTCGAAAGGGTCCGCGCCCGACCATTCGCGATCGGCGACCACGGCCTGCACGATCTGGGCATGAATGCCGAAAAGGGCGCGCCCTCGCTCCATGGTGACGAAGGTGGAGGTGATCAAGAGCCCCTCGTGATGCCGCCCGTCGCGCGGTCGGGGGACAGCTCGCCTGCCGCGGCGGCCGCGGCAACGGACTTGACGAAGGCCGCGAAGTCGAAAACGGGCATGACGACACCGTCGATCTCGACCTCCGCGGTGGCGAACTTCTGCGATGTCAGCCGGGGAGGAAGCAGTGAATCGGCCGCTATCTCCCGTACCTCGCGTACCGAGTCGACCGGAGCAGCAAGTGTGCTCCCTTCCACCTGGACCACGAGGACGCGGGGTCTTTGGGAAATATCCCTCGCCGGCACGAGACCGTCCGCCACGGCGGCAAAATCGAAAAGACCAACGGCCCGTCCCCGATAAGCCATGACGCCGGGAATCTCGGCTCGCGTCCCGGGCAACAAGACAGCGGGGCCGGGACCGACGATCTCGTGTACATGGCGGGCGTCGATGGCGATCGACACCGACTGGACCTGCACTGGAAGCAGGTGAGGCATGTTCCCCCCGTTCCCCCGCGATAGGAAGGTATCGCTCTTATAAGATAAGCAGCTTTGCGGCCCCGGGACAACTCGGCCGGCGCTCACTACCGCTCACGGACTCGCACTCGGCGTCCGCCTGGAGAGGGGGCTCGAAGGGCGGGTCGGTCGCCATGGGACGAGCGCAGTGTACCTAGCACCATGCGGGCAGTTCTTCGCCATGCCCGATCACCAGTGGCTGATTCGGCCATGCCGCCACGATTGCGGCGAGGCCGTCGGGATGCGTGTGCGAGGAGCGTGGCAGAGGGGTGCCCGTGACCCCAGGGCACGAATGCCCCGTTGCATCGCCGGGTGGACGAAGACTCACCCTGTTGTGCGCGCCGCAGCGTCGCGCGCCGCGCCGCGCTTTGCCCACATGTTGTGTCTTAAGAATAATGGCACGCATCCGAATAATGATTCATCTCTAAAGAGAGCGCTGATCGTTCTTTCACAGCACGATGCGGCGTCGCCGAAAAGTTCATTCGGCTGTTGGGGGGCGAACATAAGAACTGACCTGACGTTCTTCGGAACGGGACAAGGAACAGCATCATCATGTCGGACAACAGAGCGCGCGTCGTCGAAGTCGGCACGCGTCGAGTCGAATCAAAGCACAACAACGAGTCCGGAACGAGGATCCGGGCCGCCGGCCGCGAATCCTTGGCGGTCAACCATGAAGTCGTGATCACCGGAATCGGAGTCATTCTCCCGGGCTGCGATACTCGCGAGACGTTCTGGCAGCAGCTCAGCGACGGCGAGTCGCAATTGGCGATCGAGCCGGATCCCGCCGACAATATGGATTGCGCCATCGGTCGCGTGCGCGGTTTCGACAGCGAGAAATATTTCGAAGGCATCGAGGCACGCAAGTATTCCAGTTGCCATCGGGAGCAGCAGTTTTACCTGGCGTCGCTCATCCAGGCCTGTCGCGATGCAGCCATCGACGTGACCGAGCTGGCATCGGATCGCGTCGGTCTTTTCGACGGAACGTCGCGAGGCAGCTTCGCCTTTTGGTACGAGCAAATCAAAGCCAAGATCGAGCAGCCCACCCAACGCTTCACCGCCCGCGAGCTTCATCTCGGCATGCCCGGTCAGGCGGTGGGCGTCGCGGCGGCGATCCTCGGCGTCAAGGGTCCCACCTACACGTTCAACGGCACGTGCGCCTCCGGCGCCATCGCGCTCGGTCACGCCTACCGCGAGCTACGGGCGGGAAATATCGACCTCGCGTTGGGAACGGGTCACGACGCCGCGCTCGTGCCACCGCTTTTTCAAATGTACCGCGACGCGGGCCTCATCAGCCGCGAAACCGGCGCCGCGAGCCGTGCCGTGCGGCCCTACACCGATCACTCCGCCAATGCCTTCGGAGAAGGCGCCGTGACGCTGGTGCTCGAGACGCGCCAGCGCGCCGAAGCGCGGGGCGCCGACATCCTCGCGACGGTCGCCGGCTATCGCTATGGCAACGGCGGTGATCACCCGACCGACGTCGACTTTACCGGCGGTCGCCCCGCCGAGCTCATCACGCACGTGCTGGAAGAGGGAGATATGTCGGCCTACGACGTCGGCTTCGTGCTCGGACATGGCAACGCCGTGCAGGTGAGCGATCTCTCCGAGCTCAACTACATGAAGCGCGTGTTCGGGCGCCGCACCCGCGACGTGCCGCTGATTTCGACGAAGCCGATCTACGGACACACCCTGGGCGCTTCCAGCGCGCTCAACGTCGCGGCGGCAGCTCTCATGCTCAAGAACGAATACGTCATTCCCACCATCAACGTCGACGAGAGTCGTGTGGTGCATGGTTTCAATCATCAAGCCAATCGCGGCGAGGCCCGCGCGCTCGAAGGCGGTGTGATCATCGCCTACGGCATGGGTGGCCAGAACGTGGCGCTCGCGCTGCGAAAGGGCAATCGATGAGCTCTGCGGGGGGGCAGTGGGGCGTCACGGCGCGGCGCGGCGCCAACTTCGCAAGTGAGATCATCGGCGCCGGGTACTCTTATCCGCAAGAGCGCGTCGACAACGAGACGTACTTCCGGCGTTGCCGTTTTCCGGTGGCTCCCGATCATGCCGAGCTCGAGCGGGAGACGCGCATGAAGACACGACGTTGGTGTCTGCCCGAGGAAGACACGGCGACCATGACGCGCGCCGCCGTCGAGAATCTGCTCGCTGGGCACCCCGGACTCGAGAAAGAGATCGATGTCGTGGTCGTCGCGTCGGGAACGACGATGACGATGGCGCATCCTTCCGACCGAACGAACCGCGCTTTCGCCGACCTTTCTCCCTTGGTGCTCCAGCAACTCGGGCGTTCCGACGGCCTCGGCCTCGACATCAAGGCCTGCTATTGCACGGGCTTTCTGCGCGGCGTTCAGGTAGTCGACGGGCTCCTCGCCAATCCGAACTACCGCGCGGCGCTGCTCGTCGCCGCCGAGCAAGGCAGCCGCTTCGCATTGGCCGAAACCAACCGCTCGTCTTTCTGTTTCATCGTGTCCGACGCCGCCGGCGCGGTCGCCTTTCGGCGCAGCGAGCCGCGCGCGAGGACCGGTATTGTCGACTATTGCGGATACAGCGACGTCGACAAACTGTCCTGGGTCGGCATCGGGCCCGACGCGGCGTCGATCATCATGATGGGGTCACGCGCCGGCGAAGCTACGCTCGACATGCTGACGAATTGCGCCCGCACCCTCCTTCATCGCAACGCCATGACGAGCAGAACCATCGATTGGCTGTTGCCGATCCAGACGCACGCGGGGCTGATCGACGAGCTTTGCCGCCGATTGGAATGGCCGCGGGAAAAAGTGCTGTGGTTCGGCGACGTGACGGGCTTCTCGGGGAGCGCGAGCATTCCGGCTTGTCTCGCTCAGCAGATCCAAAGCGGGACCATTGCCAAAGGTCAGTCGATTCTTTCTTTGGCCGTCGGGGCGGGGATGAACTGCGCCGGCGCGCTCTATTTCTATTGAAAGGTAGGGGGATTGTCGTCGTCATCGAAAAGGATTTCGCTTGCCTCCGCCGTGCGTCGTCACGTGCGGCCGGGCATGCATTTACACTTTGCGTCGAGCCCGAGCAGGCCGAATGCATCCATTCGCGAGATTGCGCGTTGTTTTCGAGGCACCGACCCCCGCTTCACCTTGAGCGCGACGGGCTTTCATTCGACGGCGCACCTCCTGGCGCTCTTGCGCTTGGGTACCCGCTACATCTCGTGTTTCTTCGGCGATAATTACCCGACACCCAGGTCCAATCCGCTTTATGCGGCGGTGGCGGCGGAGGGGGCGAGTCTGGAGCACTGGTCGCTCGGTTCGTACGTGACCGCGCTGCGCGCGGGCGCGCTCGGGCAAGCGTATGCGACGACGAGCTCACTCGTTGGAACATCGCTCGGCGCCGAGCTCGGCGAAGTCGGGCGATTTTTCGAGCTGCCCGCTCCCGCTGCCGGGGAGCGCACCTTGGGCGTGGTGCGTGCGATGCACCCGGACGTGGCCTTTCTGCACGCCGCGGCGGGCGATATGAACGGGACCTTCGTGGCTTCCCCCCCCTATGGGGAAGGCTTTTGGAGCGCCTTCGCGGCGAAGGAGGGCGTCATCGTCACCGTCGATCGTCTCTGCGACGCTGACCTCCTCGAACGATGCGCGGATTGGATCAAGGTGCCGGCCTATCGCGTCCTTGCGGTTTGCGAAGAGCCCTTCGGCGCGCACCCCCAGCCGCTCTACGTCGCACCGCGCGACGTCAGGCTTTCCGGTTATGTCGATGACTTCGATCACTACGAGCTGTGGAGACGGATATCGACGGACCCCGCCTGCTTCGCGGACTTTTCGCAGCGGGTCCTCGCGGCCTCCGATGGTAGGGCCGCTTATCGCGCGTTCGTAGGCGAGCCGCGCCTGGCGGAGCTCCGCGCCGCGGCCGAAAGGTTTCTCGACGGGCGCGCTCGGATAGCGGGATACGCAAGCTCGGCGGCGAGTGAGACCATGCGTACCGCTGGACCGGCGCACCGGCGCAGTCCCATGCCTCCGTCGCCGCATGCTTCGCGTGGGGCGGCGGGCCGGTCGACGTCCATCCGTCCGGCGGGCACATTGTCGGCCAAGACAACCGGTGCGGCGCTCTCGCCCAGCGAGCGGCTGGTGCTCCTGGCAGCCCGCACCATCGTGCGGCGTGTCACGGAGCAGGGCCACGAGGTCGTCCTGGCGGGGATAGGCGCGTCATTCGCCGCCGCGCGCGTCGCCAAGCTCGTTCTCCAGAACCACGGCCGCCACGTGCAAGTCATGGTCGAGACGGGCCTCGTGGATCTCGAGTGCGGCGAACGCGCTCACCCATTTCTTCTCGCGTGGATGAACATCGCACAAGCGGCGCGGCTCTCGTCGGTGGAAGAGGTCCTGCAGACGCTCACCTGCGGAGCTCAAAACCGCTGCCTGGGAGTCATCGGTGCCGCCGAGGTCGATGCCCGAGGGGACATCAACAGCACGCGGCTGGCATCGGGTGAGCTCTTGGTCGGCTCCGGAGGCGCGAACGACATCGCGGCGTCCGCTAGCGACGTCATCGTCGTGGTGCGATGCGATGGGCAGCGACTGGTCCCTCGCGTCCACCATGTGACGAGCTCCGGTCGTGCCGTCCAAAACATCGCGACCGACCGCTGTGTCTTGTCTCGGAGCGGCGCAGACCGATGGTCCATCGAAGACGTCTATCCCGATCAATTGCCGCTGGCCGAGGAAGTCGCCGCCCTTCGCACGCGCTGCCGGTTCCCCGAGCTCGACACCATGAGCTCCGAATGGGCCGAACCGCCGAGCGCCCTCGAGCTCGATGCGCTCGCCGCCGTCAGGGAGCGGCAGGAATCGAAGGCGCGCCCGTCGAGTCGGGCGGGAGGGGCGTGAAGATGCACGAAATACGCATTACAGGGCTAGGCACCTACCTGCCGAGGCAGATGCACACCAACGAGACCCTGCCGGCGCTGGAGCCGCCCCTGGCCAAAGCGGACATGGATCGCATCGGTGTCTTGCGACGCGGATGGGCAAGTGACGAAGAAGGCGTGGCCGAGATGGGCGTCATCGCGGCGCGGCGTGCCCTCGAGCAGGCTCGCGTCGAGCCGGCGGGTCTCGACTTCATCGTGCTCGCCAACTGGAGCGAACGCCGCTACGTGCCGGATTTCGCACCCGTCATTCAAGCGGCGCTCGGCGCCCGCCGCGCGTTTGCTTTCGACGTGTGCTGCGCATGCGCGGGCTTCGTCTACGGCCTTGCGATGGCGCACGGCTTCCTGCAAAACCCGCGCTATCGGCGCGGCATCGTTCTCGCCTCGGACCACTCGACGCGCCGCATCCGCCCTCGCTCGCGCGGGACGCTCGTCTTCGGAGACGGGGCGGGGTGTATGGTGCTGGAGCGCCGCGCCGAGGGCGGCGGCCGGCTCATCGACTACGAGCTCACGAGCGACGGCTCCCATAACGGGATCATGGACGTCGGAGCCGACGGCTACCTGCGGACCCATATCAGGCAGGCCGACCTCAACGCGCTGGCGGGACGCTCGATCGGCGCGGTGAGCCGCGCTTTGCTCGAGCGCAATGGTCTCGGCTTCGACGACTTGAGCTGGGTCGTTCCCCACTCGGGCACGGCGGGGGTGCAGGCGATGGTGGCGGAAAACCTCGGCGTACCCACCGCCAAGATCCTCACCAACCTGCCGCTTATCGGCAATGTCACCACGGCGTCGATACCCGCTGCCCTCAGCCACTTCCTCGAGCAAGGAAAGATCAAGCCGGGGCAGCTGATCCTGTCGGCATCGGTGGGGCTCGGTTGGCAGGCGGTGGCGGCGCTTTATACGTTATGAACACGACGCTCGAAAACAAGACGGCTGTCGTTACCGGCGTGACGTCGGGCATCGGTGAAGCCACCGTCGAGCGATTGCTGCAGGCCGGCGCGCGCGTGGTGGGTATCGCACGCAGTCGCGACAAGCTCGATGCGCTGGCGGCGCGTTGGGGCGAGCGGTTCGAGCCTCGCGTCATCGATCTCGCCGATGGCGAGCGGCGAGCTCGCGCCATCGAGGAACTTTCGTCGGCGCACCCACGCGTCGACGTGGTGGTGAGCAACGCCGCGGAATGCCTTTATGAGGGGCCCCTCGGCACGCGCATCGAAACGTATCGCCGTCTGCTCGAGGTCAATGTGCTGGCTGGAATCGAGCTCGTGCAGTCGCTCGTGCCTCGCATGGAGACCGGCGGCCACATCGTGCAGTTGTCCTCCGTGACCGCGCGCCATCTGCCGGCCCCTCGGTTCGCGCCCTATGCCATGAGTAAGGTGCTGTGCGAGAGGTTCGTCGAAGCCCTGCGGCTCGAGCTCCACCCGCGCCAGATCAAGGTCTCGGTGGTGGTGCCGGGGCTCGTCGCGACGCCCATTTACGACAAGGTCGAAGGATTTTCCGCCACCGGCGCGAAGCTCCGCGAGCACGTCAAAAGGTGGCTCGATGCCGACGATGTGGCGGAAACGGTGCTGTGGATGCTCACCCGACCGGCGCACGTTGCGATCAGCGAGGTGGTCATCATGCCGCGCGAGCAAGCGCGCTGAGGGAGGTGCTGATGGGGTCGAAAGAGGGGGAACCAATGGCCAATCGAGACGACGCCGCGCCCGTCGACGTCATCGCCACCACCATTCGCTACGTCGACGGCATCTTCGGCGCGGGGACAGGCGAGCGTCACGTCGCGTTTCTCGACCGGATTCAGAACGAGGCGCTGCGCGACGCCGTGCATCGCTGTCATGCGATGGAGGCCGAGACGGTCCACGTCTCGCTGGAGGAAAACTATTTGCTCGGCATGTGCGTGCTGGCAGCGCTGCGCTCGTACGCGACGGCCGCGATGTTTGCGAAGGTTCTTCGTCACCTCGGCACGCCGCCTCCGAAGATCTTGGAGGCGATCGGCCGCCTCGGCATGTGGGTGGGACCGCTGCCCGCCGCCGAAGCAGCGCTGGTCGTCCAAAAGGCGATCGCCGAATACGAGAGCGAGGGTTTCGAGTCGCTCGCGGTCTGGTTCCCGGCGGTGCAAGGCGTCAGTCGCCACGCGTCCACGATGCCTCCTCGTGCGTCGCCACCGGGCACCCTCGAACATCCCGCGCCGGCACGGGGGTACAAATGAAGTCGGGCGGCATCTTGGCCGGCCGGCGCGGGCTCATTTTGGGTGTCTCCAGCGAAAACAGCGCCGGCTACGCTTGCGCTGCGGCCGCGATCGAGCAAGGCGCTTCGGTTGCCATCACCCACCGCCCGAGCCGTCGCGGGACGGTTTCAGCTTTGGCGGCGCGCCTCGGCGCAGAGCGCGTCGAACTCGAGGCCACCTCCGAGTCGTCGGTGCGCGAAGCGTTCGCCCAAGTGGGCGTGCTCCTCGGAGGCCTGGATTTTCTGGTGCACACGCTGGTGCACGTGCCGGACGGGATCCTCACGCGACCGGCCACTGCGATCACGGCGGCGGAGTTTCAGACGACGATGGAGGTGGGTGTCCGCTCGCTGCTCGTAGCGTGCCGGTTTGCCCAGCCTCTACTCGAGCATTCGACGGCACCGCGCGTGGTGGCGCTCTCCTCGGGCGGCGGCGAATCGGCCATGCCGAGCTACCACGCCGTGGGCATCGCCAAAGCGGCGCTGGCAGCTGCCGTGCGCTACCTCGCGCTCGAGCTCGGGCCGCGAGGGACGCTGTGCAACGTGGTGAGCTTTTCGCTGGTGGATACGGACGCCGCTCTCTCCGCGGTGGGGCGGGACGCCGCGGAGGCGACGC
>Ga0190265_10002153_pt1 | contig 13132 bp, 15 predicted proteins | sample Popmic124T_FD_133135 | JGI IMG/M metagenome (GOLD analysis project Ga0190265, IMG submission 133135) | Populus adjacent soil microbial communities from riparian zone of Indian Creek, Utah, USA - 124 T | ecosystem: Environmental > Terrestrial > Soil > Riparian zone | place: USA: Utah | collected... | reverse complement strand
TGAAATATCCGACCGGCGCGCTCGCCGAGCTCAGCTTCGACGCGGCGCGGTGGAGCGCGGTCGGGGAAGGCGCCGGTACGCTGACCCGCTTCATCCGGCCGCGCGACCTCGATCCCGAATTGGGGCCGGACGAAGACAGCGACTGACGGCCGGTGCCAGGAGGCGGATGCGGGCGCCTCGATCAGGCGCCGACCGAGGGGGCTATCGCAGCCGCGCCTGGAACTCGGCGAGGCGTGCGTCGATCCGGGACTGCTCGTCGCCGGCCAAGACCCCCTGGATGATCTCGTAGCGAAAGCGGCCGTCGCGCGTGCCGAGCTCGCCGATCCGAGGGTCCGCAGTCGCGTCTTCGACGATGAACAGCGGGACTCGAAGCGCCAGCACGACCTCCTCATCGTGCGGCCCCGGAACGATGCTGTCGCGCCAGCATTGCACCCCCTGGACCGCGTCGGGACGGACCGGGGCGAACGCGCCGTCCGCGGCGGTCTGGGCGAGGACGTGCAAGTTCGGATCCGGAGTCACCTGGAGCTGGCCGGCGGCGTCGCGTGTGATGAAAACGCACTGCGTTTCGGTCACCGCCTCCTGTGCCCGGGCGAGTCCCGGCAGCGCGGCGGCGAGAAGGGCGGCGGCAAGGCGCGATGTCCGGATCTCAGTCCTCCGCGAGCGCGTCGACCAAGGTCCGGCGGATGGCGCGGAGTTGCTCGACGGGGAGGGAATCGTTCTGGCTGGCCGGGGTCGGCGCGGCCGGGGCGGCGGCGCGACCGCTCCCGGATGCGCTGCCCTTGCCCAGCAGTTGCTGGACGCCGCGGATGGTATAGCCGTCCTGGTTCAACAGCCCGTGGATTCGGCGCGCCAAAGCGACGTCGTCGGGCCGGTAATAGCGGCGATTGCCCGCGCGCTGCAGCGGCTTCAACTGCGGGAAGCGCGTCTCCCAATAGCGCAATATATGCTGCGGCACGCCAAGCTCGGATGCGAGCTCGCCGATCGTTCGGAAGGCCTGGTCGCTCTTGGCGCGGTGCTCGGCCATTACGGCGTCAGCCGCGGGCGATCCGCTCGCGCATGATCTGACTGGCGCGGAAGGTCAGTACGCGACGCGGGGCGATCGGAACCTCGACGCCGGTCTTCGGATTGCGGCCGACCCGCTCGCCCTTGTCGCGAAGGATGAAGCTGCCGAATCCGGAAATCTTCACGTTCCGGCCGTCGGCGAGCGACGCGCACATATGGTGGAGGATGCGCTCGACGATGCCGGCCGATTCGGCCCGCGACAGGCCGATCTCGCCATGGACCTTGTCGGCAAGGTCCGCGCGGGTCAGCGTGCCGACCGACGGTTTCCTGATCGTCCCTGCGTCGGCCATTGGCCAATCCCCCCGAATTCGAGAATGTAGAAGTATAAGCGCGCTTTAGCATAAGCGCAATCGCTCACTATGGCACCTTTGTTACGGCAGCGTAAAAATAATTCTCACCCGGCGCCGGTCAATAGCGGACGACCGCCGCGCCCCAGGTGAAGCCGCCGCCCATCGCTTCGAGAACGATCAGGTCGCCCGGCTTGATGCGGCCGTCGCGGACCGCCGTGTCGAGCGCCAGCGGCACCGAGGCCGCCGAGGTGTTGGCGTGCTGATCGACGGTCACGATCACCTTGGCGGGATCGATGCCCAGCTTCTTGGCGGTGGCGTCGAGAATGCGCTTATTGGCCTGATGGGGCACGACCCAGTCGACCTCGTGGGCCCGGTGGCCGGCCGCGGCGAGCGATTCGTCGAGAACCTCGGCAAGTTTGGTCACCGCATGGCGGAACACTTCCCTGCCCTTCATCCGCAATTTGCCGACCGTGCCGGTGGTCGACACGCCGCCGTCGACATAGAGCAATTGGTTGTGCCGCCCGTCGGCATGGAGCCGGGTCGCCAATATGCCCTTGTCGCCGCCTTGCCTGGCCGTCAGCACCACCGCTCCGGCGCCGTCGCCGAACAGCACGCAGGTCGCGCGATCGTCCCAGTCGAGGATGCGGCTGAACGTCTCCGCGCCGATGACCAGCGCATGATCGGCCATTCCGCCCTTGAGCATATTGTCGGCGACGGACAGCGCGTAGAGGAAGCCCGTGCAGACGGCGGCAACGTCGAAGGCGATGCAATCGTCGATGCCGAGCGCGGTCTGGACGAGGGTCGCGCTCGCCGGGAAGGTCTGGTCGGGTGTCGCGGTCGCAAGCACGATCAGGCCGATCTTGCCGGCCTCGATCCCCGCCGCATCCAGCGCCTTTCTCGCCGCCTCGGTCGCCAGCGTCGCGGTGGTTTCGCCGTCGCCGGCGATGTGGCGGGCCTCTATGCCGGTGCGCTCCACGATCCATTCGTGGGTGGTGTCGACCCGTTGCGCCAGCTCGGCGTTGGTGACGCGGCGGGGCGGCAGCGCCGAGCCGGTGCCGGCGATGACGGTGCGCCTGGTCACTTGGCCTCCGCGAGCTCGGCGGTTTTGGCCGACACGTTGGCGAGATCCTCGGCGATCTTCCGGGTCAGATCCTCGCGCACCATTCGCGCCGCGACCCTGATCGCATTGGCGACGCCCTTGTCGGTGGCGCTGCCATGGCTCTTCACGACGAGGCCGTTCAGACCGAGAAAGACCGCGCCATTATGGTTGTTCGGATCGAGATGGTGGCGGAGCAATTCGGTTGCCGGGCGCGAGATCAGGAAGCCGATCTTCGAGCGCACCGAGGAGGTGAAGGCGCGCTTCAGGAGGTCGGTGACGAAGCGCGCCGTCCCCTCGAGCGATTTCAGCGCGATATTGCCGGAAAAGCCGTCGGTCACGACCACGTCGACATCGCCCCGCGAGATCTTGTCGCCCTCGATGAAGCCGTCGAACCGCATGTGGAGATGCTCGGAGCCGCGCAGGATCGCGGCGGCGTCCTTCAGTTCGTCAGTGCCCTTCATCTCCTCCGTGCCGATGTTGAGCAATTGTACCCGCGGCCGGTCTAACTCGAGCACGACCCGGGCATAGGCCGCGCCCATCACCGCGAACTGGACCAGATTGTCGGTATCGCATTCGGTATTGGCGCCGAGATCGAGCATGACGAGGTCGTTTTCGCCAAGCGTCGGCAGCAAGGCGGCGAGGGCCGGCCGGTCGATCCCGGGCATCGTCCTCAGCGCAAGCTTCGACATCGCCATCAGCGCGCCGGTATTGCCTCCCGACACGGCCGCCTGGGCGGCGCCGTCCTTGAGCGCGGCGATGGCGAGTCCCATGGATGAGGACTTGGCGCGACGGATCGCCTGGCTCGGCTTCTCGTCGGAGGAGATGGAGTCGGCGCAATGGACGACCTCGCTGACCGCCGCCAGCGCGCGATGGCGCGCCAGCTCGGCCCGGATCGCCCCTTCGTCGCCGAACAATAGAAAGCTCAGGTCGCCGCGGCGCTCGAAGGCCAAAGCGGCTCCGGCCAGCATCACCGCCGGGCCGGCATCGCCGCCCATCGCGTCGATTGCGATCCGCGGTGCGTTTGCCACTCTTGCCGTCTCCCGTCGCGAGGCCGGCTCGTCCTTAAGCCTCGGTCTTCAGGATTTCACGCCCCTTATACTGCCCGCAGCTCGGACAGATGTTGTGGGGCAGCTTGAGCTCCCCGCAATGCGGGCATTCCTGATATTGGGTCGCCTTCAGCGAATCGTGGCTGCGGCGCATATTGCGCTTGGAGGGCGAGGTTTTTCTCTTGGGGACGGCCATTTGGCACCTGTCTAGAAGTTCGAATGATGCATGCGAGCGCGGGTCTTGGCGGTCAACGGCCGGTGCGGCCGCTGGCCTCGCGGCCTGATGCTCTCGCAGAAGGTTGCCGCCTATAGCGATTTGGCTCGCGGTTGCAAGCGCGCGCGCACCGTGCGAATCTTCGTGCAAAGGGAGACCTCGTCATGATCCTGCCGATCACGCTCACCATCGCCGGCGCCGCCGCGATCCTGCACGTCTGGCTCAGCCTCCGGGTCAGCCGCCTCCGGCGCCCGCTCAAGATCGGCGTCGGCGACGGCGGCAATGACGTGCTGATGCGGCGGATGCGCGCACATGGCAATTTCGCCGAGAACGTGCCGATCTTCCTCATCCTGCTCGGCTTCCTCGAACTGGCGACGGGGGGCAATCTGTGGCTGTGGGGCGCGGCGATCGCCTTCATCCTCGCCCGAATCCTGCACGCCTTCGGTATGGACCGGCCCGGCGCCAACCTGCCGCGCCTGATCGGCATTTCAGCGAGCTGGCTCGTCCTGCTCGGCCTCGGCGCCTATGCGATCTTCGTCGCCTATCAGAGCCCGCCCATCCACCGCGGCTTCCAGGTGGGCCCGGGGCGGACCGTGGAGGCGCCCGCGGCACCGCGCACCTAGGCGCGCTGCTACCCTCGCTCCAGCACCCGGTCGCCGACGAAGGGATTGGTGCGGCGCTCCTGGCCGAAGGTGCTCATCGGGCCGTGGCCCGGCACGAAGGCGGTGTCGTCGCCGAGCGGCCACAGCCGTCCCGTGATCGCGTCGATCAGATCCTGATGATTGCCCATCGGAAAGTCCGTTCGGCCGATCGAGCCCTGGAACAGCACGTCCCCGACGATGGCGAGCTTCGATTCGGGATGGTGGAAGACGACATGGCCGGGCGTGTGGCCGGGGCAGTGATAGACGTCGAAGCTGAGCTCGCCGACCGTCACTTTGTCGCCGTTGACCAGCCAGCGATCCGATTCGAAGACCTTGCCGGTAATGCCGTAGGCGCGGCCGTCATCCTCCAGCCGGGCGATCCAGAAGCGGTCGTCCTCGTGCGGCCCTTCGATCTTCACGCCCAGCTCGTCGGCGAGGATCTTGGCCGATCCGCAATGGTCGATATGGCCGTGGGTGAGCAGGATCTTCTCGATCGTCACCCCCTGCGCCTTGGCGGCCGCCTTGAGCCGGTCGAGATCGCCGCCGGGGTCGGTGAACGTCCCGCGCATCGTCTTGGTGCACCAGATCAGGCAGCAATTCTGCTGCAGCGGCGTCACCGGGATGATCGCGGCTTGAAGCGGGGGTTTGCGGGGCGGCTCGGTCATTGCGGGCAAATGGCCTTGGCGGCGCGGCGATGCAAGCTATGGTCGCGAGGATGGAGCTCAGCCGACGCGAATTGCTTGCCGCCGCGATGCTGCCGATGCTCGCCGGCTTCGTCGAGCCCGAGCTCGAAGTGCCCTTCGTGCCGACCCCGCATTCGCTGGTCCGGCGGATGCTCGATCTCGCCGAGGTCGGCGCCGGCGATTATCTGATCGACCTCGGCTGCGGCGACGGCCGGATCGCGGTTGCAGCGGCGCTGCGCGGCGCCCGCGCGCTCGGCGTCGATCTCAGCCCGCTGCGCATTCAGGAGGCGTCGGCGGCGGCCCGCATCGCCGGAGTCGAGGCCCGCGCCGCCTTCCGCCGCCAGGACCTGTTCCGGACGCCGATCTTCGAAGCGAGCGTGATCGCGCTCTATCTTCTGCCGGAGGTCAATCTGCGGCTGCGCCCGCGCCTGCTGACCGAGCTCAGGCCGGGCAGCCGGATCGTCAGTCACGCCTTCGACATGGGCGATTGGCGGCCGGAAACCGAGGAAACGCTCGACGCCCGCCGCATCTTCCTGTGGATCGTGCCGGCCGTGGCCGGCGGAATTTGGACCCTGAGCGACGGCGGCGGCGAGCCCTTCGTCCTGGAGATCGAGCAGCGCTTCCAGGATGTCGCCGGCACCCTGACCGGCGGCGGGCGGGTGGCGGCATTGCGTGAGGCCACGCTGCGCGGCACGCGGATCGTCTTCACCGTCGACGGGCCGGGCGGCGAGCGCGCCTATCGCGGCACGATCGACGGCGCCGTTATCGCCGGCGAAGGCTGGACGGCGCACCGGCTAGGATAAGGTCTGGATGAGGCGGGAATGGTCCTGCATCGCCTGGATCCGGCCGATGATCGCGGCGAATAGCAGGGCCGCCGGGATCGCGATGAGATTGGAGGCCAGATAGAAGGTTTCCATCGCCTCGCCCGCTTCCTTGGCGAATTCGATCTGCAGGCGGAAGGCGATCAGGCCGGTGATGCCGGCGGCGAGCCAGCAGATCCACCACAGGATGATCGTGGCGGGCGCGGAGGCCGCCTGCCAGTCCTTCGGGTTCGCGCTCGCCCGCCACATGTCGCGCACGGTCGCATAAGGCATGACCAGATTGGCGAGCGGAATGAAGAACCAGCCGACCGCGAGGCCGGGCGAGCCCATCAGGTCGGTCGCGCCGAGCGCCCGCGCATTGGCATTGGCCAGATAGAGCCAGCGCAGGGCGATGACCGCGCCGGCGAGATAGACGATCAGCTGGCCGATCCCGAGCATGAGCTCGGCCTGGCTCGCGCGCCACGGATCGAGGCCGCGCCGCAGCGCCAGGGCCGCAGCCACCGCCGACAAGGCGGCGTCGGCCCATAGCAGCCGCCGTGCCCAGCCGGCGGCGGCGCTCGCATCGGTGAACGTCCAGGCCCGCGCCTCGGCCATCACGCCGCCGGCGGCCGGAAGCCGGCATCCGCCTGATATTGCCGCTCGGCCTGAACCCGCGTGTGCCGATAGGCGAAATACATCGGCAGGCCGAGGACCATCAGGATCGAGGCGAGGATCTGGATGTGGCCCAAAACGGTCACCGACAGGATGTTGGTGATCGTCGTCACCGCCGTGATGACGAGCGCGATGATCTCGTTCTGCTTGCCGAAGCCGTAGACGTCGGCGCCGTCGGCCGTCCGGACGCCGTGGACGCCGCGATGGTCGATCGCGGTGTAGAGGTAGAAGCGGCCGCTTTGCCCCGGCTTCAGATGGTCGGCGACGTCATTGGACACGATCGCCTTGGCCCAGGTCTTGGTGCCGCCGTCGGCAAGCCGGAAGGTGAGCCGGTCGTAGATGCTGGCGAGCTTGCGGCGGCGGCGCAGGACGACTTCCTCGAGCCGGCCGTCGATGATCGAAACCGCCATGTCAGTTCGCTTCCGCAAGCAGATGCTGCTGCCAGAACATCAGGCCGGCGAGGAACTGATAGTCCTGATTCTCCTTCTTGGCGAAGCCGTGGCCTTCGTTCTGGCCGAGCAGATGCCAGGCCGGACGGCCGGCGGCGCGGACCGCGGCGACCATCTGGTCGGCCTCGGACGCCGGCACCCGCGGATCGTTGGCGCCGGTCACCACCATCAGCGGGATGCGAAGCTCGCTCACCCGGGTCATCGGACTTATCGCAAGCAACTCGGCGCGCTGGGTGCGCTCGTCGCCATATTCGACGCGCCTCAGGTCCCGCCGATAGCTCTGCGTGTTTTCGAGGAAGGTGACGAAATTGGAGATGGCGACGACGCAATTGGCCGCCCGCAGCCGCTCTCCGTATCGGATCGCCGAAGCGTAGCACATATAGCCGCCATAAGAGCCGCCGGTGACCGCGATCCGCGCCGGATCGAGCCGCGGATCGGCGCCGAGCCGATCGAGGAAGGCGCCGATGTCCTTCACCGAATTTTCGCGGAGCGCCGGGCCGTTGTCGAGGCCGACAAAGCGCTTGCCGAAGCCGGTCGAGCCGCGGACATTGGGGTAGAAGATGGCGATGCCGAGCTCGTTGATCAGATAATTGTTGCGCCCCAAAAAGCCCGGCCGCGACTGCGCCTCGGGTCCGCCATGGATGTTGACGATGAGCGGCCGGCGGCCCGGAAAACGCTCGGCGTCGGGCCGGTAGAGGAAGCCCGAAACCCGCTCGCCGTCGAAGCTGCGCACCTCGACGAGCTCGGGCTCCGCGTTGCGCTCGGTATCGAGCCCGCCCGTCTCGCTTCGGGTCCAGCGAGTGGCGGCGAGCGTGCGCGGATCGACCGAATAGGCGTCGGCGGCGCTGCGCGCGGAGGTGAGGCTGAAGCCGATCGCGCCCCAGGGGGCGATCTCGACCCCGCCGATCACGCCCGCGGGAAGCGCCTCGACCAGCCGGGTGCGGCGCGTGCGCGTGTCGAGCAGGCGCAGCCGGCTCGCACCGGCCTCGTTGGTGACGAAGGCGATGAAGCTGCCGTCCTCCGCGATGTCGAAGCTGTCGACGTCCCATTGGATGTCGGTCACCACCGCCGTGAAGCGGCCGCTGGCGGGGTCGAGCGTGCCGAGCCGCTGAAAGTCCGAGCCTTCGTCCGAGGTCACCCAAAGCGTGCCGTCGGGCGCGAACTGGGCGCCGCCAAAAGCGATCTCGCGGGCGTGATCGCCGACCGGCGTCAGCCCGCCATTCACCACGTCGAGCATGTGCAGGTTCGACTTGGTGATCTGGAGATATTCAATGACCACCGCGCGACGATTGTCGGGCGCGAAATCGGCGATCCCCCAGCCGCCGCCGGAAACCTGGGCCACCATCCGGTCGGTCGAGGGATTGCGCGGGTCGATGACGTAGAGATCGGCATCGGCGCCGGTGCGCCGGGTCGAGCTGTAGCCGAGCAGGCTTCCGTCATGGCTCCAGGCGCCGAACCCGTTGCGGCTTCGCCCGTCGGTGAGCAACCGCAGCTGGCCGCCGGCGAGCGTATAGAGCTGGAAGAACTCGTTGCCGCCAATGTCCTTCTGGACGCCGAGTATGTCCCCGTTGGGCGACCAGGAGCCGCCGACCGGCTCGGCCTCGAAGCTCAACTGCTCGCGCGCGCCCATCGGCATGGCGACGCGATGAAGCTGGTTGGTGTTGCCGAAACGGGTGGTGATCAGCATTGATCGGTCGCGCGCGTTCCAGCCGGAAAAGCCGGCGGTGCGGAATTCCATATAGGGCCGGGTGCTGGCGGCCAGCCCGACCGGAATGGATGGGATGCCGTCGGCGACCAGGGCTGCGGGCTTTTCGACCGCGGCCGGTGCGGGATCGGACTGGGCCGATGCCGCGGTCAGCGGCAGGACGAGCAAGGCGGCGGCAAGCTGGAAACGCATTCATTCCCCCGTGATTGATTTCAGCGCCAAGCCTAGCGCGGCCCCGATCAGCCGTCGAGCGCTGCGTAGCTGAACAGTCGGTAGCGGTAGCGCTGCCGGGCGCGCATGTTCGCCGCGATCCGGCCGTGCAGAGCCTCGTCCCAGCGCGTCCAGCGGGCGATGAAGGCATCGGCGGCGGCCTCGTCGCCGCGGTCCTGCAGTGCCAGCACCTCGCGCAGAAGCTCGGTCACGGCGCGATGGTAGCGGTCATAATCGATCTGCAGCCTTTGGCTCGCGGCATCGAAGCGCAGCACCTCCTTGTCGAGGAACCAGTTGAACTGCATCAGCTGCATGGTCTGATAGGGCTGGTCGCGGCGCGGGCGGACGTTCTGCAGCGTTCGGTTGATGCCGCTGGCATAATGGGAGCGCAGGCTCTGATCGGTGAAATAGCCACGTCGGCGCAATTCCTGGCCGGCGAAGAGCGAAACCAAATCGGCCTTCATCTCCTCGAGCAGATTGCCGTTGGCGCCCAGAGCCGCGTCGAGATCGCGGCCGTCGGCGGTCCGGTCGACGCCGAGATAGTGGCCGACCTCGTGCCAGAGAGTGCGGTGGAAGGTCGAATCGGCGGTGAGCTGGTCGGCGTGGCGCGGCGCCACCGCCGCCTGCCAGGCGGCGCTTCCGCCCGAGAAGATTTCCGGCGAGCGCATGATATTGGCGCGGAGCAGGATCGTCCGCCCGTAGCGGCGCGCATGGAGCGCTTCGTTGGGCAGGATGCTCGCCGTATTGCCTCCGCGCGACTGGCCGAAATCGGCGATCACGTCGTAGACGCCAACCGGGATGTCCTCGCGGACGCGCTTGCGCCTTTCATAGGGCAAGGCGTCCTCGACCGCCTGCAGCCCCTGCATTCCGCGCCGCAGCGACGCCGTCTCTTCGCCGCGCACGCTGAGCAGGCTCAGCGAGTAGAAGGCCCGGGTGCCGAGCAGTTCGTCGTCATAGGTTTCATAGGCGCCGATCTGGGCGTTGAGATTTTTGAACCGCCCGGTCACCCAGGCGGCGTCTCCCGATTCGTAATCGTCGGAGAGGAGGTCGCGGGCGCGGTTGCGCAAATAGCCCGCGAATTCCGCGTCGCTCGGCTCGACGAGGTCGGCCGCCTCGTTGATGAGGCCGTGGGCGCGCACCATGCGGTCGGCATAAGCGACCGAATAAGGCAGGCCGTAGAGCGTCGCCGCCGCCGGCCGCCGGGCCAGCCCTTCGAGCCGGGCGCGCAGGCCCGGATGGAGCGTGTCGAGCACGGGATGGCGGCGCAGGGCCGCAAGATCCGCGCGCAGGCTGGCGGCGTCGGCGCGGCGAACGACCGAGCGGGCCTGGGTCAACTCGGCGCGGCGTTCCGGATGGACGGCCAGAAAGGCGTCGAGCTCGGCCCGGCTCAAACCCCAGGGATAGACGTTCTTGCCCGGCGGCGCCGGCTCGACCGCGACGAACGGCTCGCGGCGATTGTCGAGATTGGTCGCGATCGGCCCCTGGAACAGCCGGTAGAGAACGTGGCGGGCCGCGTTCTCCGGGCGGGCGCCCCGCGCCCGGTCGCCGCGCTCGAGCGCCGCACGGACGGTCAGCGCGCTACGGTGCCTTTGCTCCTCATAGACGTCCTGGAAGATCCGCCCGACCTCGACCAGCCGCCCCACCGCCTGGCGCTCGTTCGGACTGAGCCCGGAGAGGTCGGGCGCCAGCCGGATCTCCTGCATCTTGCCCAATATCTCTTCGGCCTGGGCAAGCGTGTAGGCGCGGCCCGGCGCGGGCGCCTGCGCCGCGAGCGGCGCCACGGCGAAAGCGAAAGCGGCGAGCGGGAGAACGAGCTTCATGGATGGCCTCCTGTCGCGCCCGCTGTGGCCTTTGCGCGTCCGATGCGTCAACAAGCGATGATGCGAGCCGGAACCGATCGATGATCACCCAATATGGCGTGCTCCCCTACCGCACGGGCGTCGGCGGATTGGAGATCCTCCTCATCACCTCGCGCGAGCGTGGCCGCTGGGTGATCCCGAAGGGCAATCCGATCCCGATCATGCTCAATTACGAATCGGCGGCACGCGAAGCTTATGAGGAAGCCGGAGTCGAGGGCCGGATCGCCACCGCGCCGTTCGGCGATTATCGCTACGACAAGCGGCGCCGATCGGGCGACGCGGCGGCGATCGTCACGGTCTATCCGCTGCTGGTCGGCCGCGAGGCCGGCGACTGGCCCGAGAAGGCCGAGCGCGAACGCCGCTGGTTCGCCGCCGCCGAGGCCGCCGAGGCGGTGGAGGAGCCGGAGCTCAAGGATCTGATCCTCGCCTTTGCGGCGGCCGGGGAGTGCGTCTATCCACGCGCCTCGCTCGTCGTTATGGGCGTGAACCGATTCTTCTGGGGGTACCGGATGCTGAAGATTATCCGCGCGATCATGCCGAAGGAGGATCGTTTCTTCGACATGTTCGAGCGCCACGCCCAGATTCTGGTCGCCGGCGCCGATGCGATGGGCCGCATGCTCTCGGGCGAGGAGGGCATCGCCCGATCCTGCAAGCTTATCCACGACCATGAAAATGCCGCCGACGACGTCACTCGCGACGTGCTGGTCGCGGTGCGCCGCTCGTTCATCACTCCGTTCGACCGAAGCGCGATCACCGCCCTCACCTCGGCGATGGACGATGCGCTCGACGAGATGTGGCAGACCGCCAAGGCGGTGACCCTCTATGAGGTCGAGCGCTTCGAACCGCAGATGGTCGAGATGGGCAAGCTCGCCGGCGAGGCCGCCCGGCTGACCCTGGAGGCGGTGCCGCTGCTGCGCAATATCGGCCGCAATTCCGGCCGCCTGCACGAGATCACCGAGCAAATCGTCCATCTCGAGGGCCGGGCGGACGAGCTGCACGCCGCCGGACTCAAGGCGCTCTACACCGAGCATGCCGCCAAGAAGCCGATGGCCTTCTTCGTCGGCCGCGAGGTCTATTCGCATATCGAGCGGGTGCTCGACCGGCTCGAGGACGTCGCCGACGAGATCCAGGGCATCGTGATCGATCACGCCTGATGGACGGCTACACCTTCACCATCGTCGCCCTGATCGGGGTCGCCTTGCTGTTCGATTTCCTGAACGGCCTGCACGACGCCGCCAATTCGATCGCGACGGTGGTGTCGACACGCGTCCTGAGCCCGCAAATGGCGGTGGTCTGGGCCGCTTTCTTCAACTTCATCGCCTTCCTCTTCTTCAGCCATGCGGTGGCGGCCACGATCGGCAAGGGGATCATCGACCCGGACATCGTCACTCCCGCGGTGATCTTCGGCGCCTTGATGGGCGCGATCAGCTGGAACGTGCTGACCTGGCTGCTCGGTATCCCGTCGAGCAGCAGCCACGCGCTGGTCGGCGGCCTGGTCGGCGCCGGTGTCGCGGCGGGCGGGTTCAGCGCCGTCGTCGCCTGGGGCGTGATCAAGACCGCGCTCTTCATCTTCCTCGCGCCGATCCTCGGCATGGCGATGGCGATCCTGCTGGTGGTCGTCAGCTCATGGCTGTTCAAGCCGGTCTCGGCGAGCACCTCCGACCGCGTCTTCCGGCGACTCCAGCTCGCCTCCGCCGCGGCCTATTCGCTCGGCCACGGCGCCAACGACGCGCAAAAGACGATGGGGATCATCACCGTATTGCTGTTCTCGCAGGGCTTGCTTCAGGGCGAATTCCACGTACCCTTCTGGGTGGTGATCAGCTGCCAGGCGGCGATGGGCCTCGGCACGTTGATGGGCGGCTGGCGGATCGTCCACACCATGGGGTCGAAGATCACCCGGCTCACGCCGCATCAGGGCTTCTGCGCGGAGACGGGCGGTGCGATCATGCTGTTCGGCGCGACATCCTTCGGAATCCCGGTTTCGACGACGCACACGATCACCGGCGCGATCATGGGGGTCGGCGCCGCGCGCCGCGCCTCGGCGGTGCGCTGGGGCGTCGCCGGCAACATCGTCATCGCCTGGTTCCTGACGATCCCCGCCTCGGCGCTGGTCGCCTGGCTCTTCTACGAGCTGACTTTGTTGTTCTAAGCGCAGGACGCCGGCGCGATCAGCATTCCACCACATTCACCGCCAGCCCGCCGAGCGAGGTTTCCTTGTAGCGCTCGTTCATGTCGAGGCCGGTCTTGCGCATCGTCTCGATCACCTGGTCGAGGCTGACCCGGTGCGAGCCGTCGCCGACCAGAGCGAGGCGCGAGGCCTCGATCGCCTTGATCGCGCCGACCGCGTTCCTTTCGATGCACGGCACCTGGACGAGGCCGCCGACCGGGTCGCAGGTGAGGCC
>Ga0190265_10002152_pt1 | contig 13133 bp, 11 predicted proteins | sample Popmic124T_FD_133135 | JGI IMG/M metagenome (GOLD analysis project Ga0190265, IMG submission 133135) | Populus adjacent soil microbial communities from riparian zone of Indian Creek, Utah, USA - 124 T | ecosystem: Environmental > Terrestrial > Soil > Riparian zone | place: USA: Utah | collected... | reverse complement strand
TCGGGCGCGCTCTCCACAGGCGTCAGTTCAGGCGGTCTTCGCCCCTGTGGATGACGGTGTTGCGGTGGCCGCGGCCGGCTGCTTGCTACCCGACCCGGCGTCGTTCTTCTTGCCGCCGGAACCGCCGCCGTCCGAGCTGCCGTTCGAGCCCCCGTCGGCCTTGGTCTCGGTCTTGGTCGTGGTCTCGGTCTTGGTGTCGGAGTCGGTCTCGGTATCTGCGGAGGTGCTCGGGGTCGTCCGGCCGTCGGAGTCGGAATCCTCGTCCGAGTCCGCTCGCGCCGTGTCTGCGGTGCCGGCGGACACCTGGTTCCGGCTGGTCGCCGCCGCGGCCACAGAGCCGCCGGCCGGCGTGTGCCCGCTGCCCACCGCGCTGGACGGGGTGTCGGATCGGGGCGTCGACGAGGCCGGGAAGGCCCGCCCCGCCCAGTCCTCGGAAGGTGCGCTGCCCGCGTCGAGAACGCCCGGTGCCGCCGCCACGGCGTCGACGACGGCGGCCCGGCCGCCGTCGGCCAGCAGTCCGTCGGCCGGGGCGGGGCCGATCTCGGGCTGCTCGGGCAGCGCGGTCGACGAGTCGTCCGGCGCGTCTAGCAGCACTGCCGCCCCGACCACGGCGCCGGCGGCCAGCAGCGTGCCCACCACGACCGCGGTCGGCATCCACCGCGGATCGGCGTGGCGGTCCGGTTGCGGCGGGGTCCACCCCTCGCGCCGCAGCAACGCGGCGACGGAGATCGTCAGCGGGGCGACCGGCGGCCGGGACCGGGGCGGCGACGGCCGGATGCGGTTCAGCAGTTCGGGCACCGTCACCACGTCGGGCAGGATGACCGACCCACTCGCCACGTCCACATCCTCCTACTGCATTCGTATCGGATTTCGCGACAGCGAAATGGGGATGGCGAATGTGTACCGGAAGACGGCAAGCGTTGCCAGGTGTCATTCGACCATTGGTCGTTGTTCACCCCATCGGCCACGGCGCGGCCACAAGCAGTATGCGAACCATATTTCGATCTTCACCCGGACGCGCGCCAGCGGCCCATTCCGAACGATCGGATCAGGCCCGGGAGGGACGACGTCAGTGGTGCGGGAACTGCTGACGGGTGGAGTCGAGTGCTTTCTTCGCGGCGAGCCCGGCGCCGCCACCCAGGAGCAGCCCGAGCAGGTCCGGGGCCACCCCACCAGAGGTGAGCAGCAGCCCCAGCAGGGCCACCACTGCGGTGCCGCCGGCCACCTTCCAGCGGCCGTTCACGTAGTCGAGCGTGGCCCCGCCGGAGACGCCGCGCTCCTTGGCCGCCCGGCTGAGCATGGCCAGGTAGCCGACGTGGCCGAGCGCGACGAGCACGCCCACCAGCGCGATCACCGCCGCGACGATCCCGAACACCGCACCCATGTCACCAGAGTGCCACGGCCGACGACCGGGGAGTGTGAAGTGGCGGTCAGCGCCCGCCGAGGCGCCCGCGTCCCAGCCGCAGCAGGATCATGCCGAGCTCACGGCCTTCCGCGCCCAGGTCGTCGAACCGGGCCAGCACGGCCATCTCCCGGTTGTAGACGATGCGCGGCCCGCCCGCGGCCATCCGCGCCTTGCCGATGCGCTGGGAGACCTCGCTGCGGCGCTTGACCAGTCGCAGGATCTCCGCGTCCAGCTGGTCGATCTCGATCCGCAACCTCCCGATCTCCTCGTCGGACGGCAGCTCGCCGGCCGGGCCGCCGGTGGTGGCGTTGTTGCTGGTCACGGTGTTCACGATCTCCTCCTGTTGCCCGAGCCCCCGGTCGGGACGCGAAAACGCCCCGGGTCCAGTGGACTCCGGGGCGCGTCGTGGGGGCTGGTCAGCAGGCCACGGGCACCGGTGTCCGGTACCCGTAGAAAAATCGCCCACTGATCGATGGCACGGCAGCAGTGTGCCACACCGGTGCCCGCAGCAACAGCAACTGCCCGGCCGGCCCCGTCGGGCGCGGAGTTGTCGGTCCGCGCCGGTAGCGTGTTCTCTCACGATGAGCGCGCTGTTCGAACTGCCCCACACCGCCCCGGTGACGCCGAGCACCGCCCGGGGAGCGGCCCTGCTGGAGGGGCTCAACCCCCGGCAGCGGGAAGCCGTCACCCACTCCGGATCCCCGCTGCTCATCGTGGCCGGGGCGGGCTCGGGCAAGACCAGGGTGCTCACCCACCGAATCGGCTGGCTGCTGGCCGAGCGCGGCGTACACCCCGGCGAGATCATGTCGATCACCTTCACCAACAAGGCCGCGGCGGAGATGAAGGAGCGGGTCGACGCGCTGGTGGGCCGGCGCGCCAACGCGATGTGGGTCTCGACGTTCCACTCGATGTGCGTGCGCATCCTGCGCCGGGAGGCCAAGCAGCTCGGGGTGCGCTCCGCGTTCTCGGTCTACGACGCCGACGACACCCGCCGGCTGGTCGGGCTGGTCGCCCGCGACCTGGAGCTGGATCCGAAGAAGTTCGCGGCCCGCGCGATCGCCGCGCAGATCTCCAACCTGAAGAACGAGCTGCTGTCCGCGGACGACGCCGCCGCCCGGGCCACCAACGACTACGAGCGCAAGGTCGCCGAGGTCTACGGCGTGTACCAGTCCCGGCTGCGCACGGCCAACGCGTTCGACTTCGACGATCTGATCATGGAGACGGTGGCGCTGCTGCAGCGGCTGCCCGCGGTTGCCGAGTACTACCGGCGGCGGTTCCGGCACGTGCTCGTCGACGAGTACCAGGACACCAACCACGCGCAGTACGTGCTGGTCCGCGAGCTCGTCGAGCCGGCGACCGAACGGGACGAGCCGGGTGAGCTGTGTGTGGTCGGCGACTCCGACCAGTCCATCTACGCGTTCCGCGGCGCCAGCATCCGCAACATCATCGAGTTCGAGCAGGACTTCCCGAACGCCCGCACGATCCTGCTGGAGCAGAACTACCGCTCGACCCAGACCATCCTCTCGGTGGCCAACGCCGTGATCGCGCGCAACCCCGGCCGCCGGGACAAGCGGCTGTGGTCCGAGCAGGGCGACGGCGAGAAGATCGTCGGCTACGTCGCGGACAACGAGCACGACGAGGCCGCGTTCGTGGCCCAGGAGATCGACCGGCTGGTCGACACCGGGGACCACCGCAATTCCGACATCGCCGTGTTCTACCGGACCAACTCCCAGTCCCGGGTGTTCGAGGACGTGTTCCTGCGGGTCGGGCTGCCGTACAAGGTGGTCGGCGGGGTGCGCTTCTACGAGCGCCGGGAGATCCGCGACGCGCTGGCCTACCTGCGGGTGCTGTCCAACCCCGAGGACACGGTCAGCCTGCGGCGCATCCTCAACGTGCCCAAGCGCGGCATCGGCGACCGGGCCGAGGAGCTGGTGGCCACGTTCGCCGACCAGCAGCGGATCCCGTTCGTCGCCGGGCTGCGGATCGCGGCCGAGCAGCCCGAACGCATTCCCGGGCTCGTCACCCGCTCGCAGCGGTGCATCGCGGCGTTCGTGCGGATCCTCGACGATCTCGGCGAGCTGGTCGAGCAGGGCGAGCCGGCCGCCGAGCTGCTCGAGGCGATCTACGCGAGGACCGGCTACACCGCCGAGCTGGAGGCCAGCGAGGACCCGCAGGACGCCTCCCGGCTGGAGAACCTGGCCGAGCTGGTCACGGTGGCCCGCGAGTTCGCCGGCGACGCGGCGGTGGCCGACGCGGCGGTGGCCCCGGAGTTCGACCCTGCTGATCTCGACGGGGGCGAACCGGAGCCCGGCGTGCCCGAGCCCGGCTCGCTCGCGGCGTTCCTGGAGCGGGTGGCCCTGGTCGCCGACGCCGACTCCATCCCCGACAACGACGCCGGCATGGTCACCCTGATGACCCTGCACACGGCGAAGGGGCTGGAGTTCCCGGTGGTTTTCCTGACCGGCTGGGAGGACGGCGTGTTCCCGCACATGCGGGCCATGGGTGACCCGAAGGAGCTGGCCGAGGAGCGCCGGCTGGCCTACGTGGGCATCACCCGAGCCCGGCAGCGGCTCTACCTGTCGCGGGCCATCGTGCGCTCCTCGTTCGGGCAGCCCAACGTGAACCCGGCGTCGAGGTTCCTGGCCGAGATCCCCGACGAGCTGGTCGACTGGCGTCGCTCCGAGCCGGAGCGCTCGGCCCCGGTGGGCCGGTTCGGCTTCGGGCGCCGACCGACCGCCACCGATCGAGGCAACTGGAACGTTCCGCAGCGCTCCCTGCAGCCCACGATCAGCCTGGATGTGGGCGACCGGGTCAGCCACGACAAGTACGGGCTGGGCACGGTGATCGCCTCCGACGGCGCCGGGGTGCGGGCCACGGTGACGATCGATTTCGGCAGCGCGGGCACGGTCCGGTTGATGCTGATCGGTGGAGTCCCGCTGCAGAAGCTCTGATCCGGATGGAACCGGGCCGGGTCCGATTCCGTCCGTGTCCGTGACACTGGCCAGTGGAGGTTCGCGATGTCCACCGATGCCACGTACGAGGCCGTTTTCGCCCACGCCGGGCCGTGGACGGAGGACGACTACTTCGCACTACCCGACGTGCCGGCCAGGGTCGAGCTCGTCGACGGGGCGCTGCTGGTGCCCCCGCTCTCGTCGCTCGCGCATCAGCGGCTCATTCTCGGGGTGACGAACCTGCTCGTCACGACCTGTACCGATCCGCGATGGGAGGCGCTGCCCGGGGCCAACGTCCGGCTCTGGCAGGACCACATTCGGGCCCCCGACGCGCTGGTCGTGCGGTCCGGATTGCAGGAGCTCAAGGTCGGAGTGCCCGACGTGCTGTTACTGGTGGAGATCACTTCGCCGGGCAACTTCCGCCAAGACATGATCATCAAGCACGGCGACTACGCGGAGGCCGGCGTCCCGTTCTACCTGCGGGTCGACCTGCACAAGGGAGTCGATGCACTCACCGCGTCGGCGTTCGAGCTGGTCGACGGGAGCTACCGGGAGTACGCGACAGCTCCCGACGGCGTGCTGACGCTGGATCGGCCGTGGCCGCTGCGGGCCGACCTGCGCGCGCTGGCCCGGGGCCGCGCCTGAGCGGGGTCGAGCGAATCAGTAGGAGATCCCGTGCTTGCGCAGCCACGGGATCGGGTTGAGCTTGATCCCGTCGGCGTCCCAGATCTCCAGGTGCAGGTGCGGACCGGTGCTGTGCCCGCGGTTGCCCACCTCGGCGATCTCGTCGCCGGCCTTCACCGCCTGCCCCTCGTGCACGAACATCCGGTTCACGTGCCCGTACACGCTCTGCGTGCCGTCCGGGTGCCGCAGCACCACCCACAGCCCGAAGCCGCTGGCCGCGCCGGCCTTCTCGACCACGCCGTCGGTGAAGGCGTAGATCGGGGTGCCGATGTGGCTGGCGATGTCGATGCCCTGGTGCGCGGCGCCCCAGCGGGTACCGAACACGGAGGTCAACCGGCCGCTGGTGGGCCGGACGAAGGCGCTGTCGCCGAACAGGTGGGCCTCGTCGGCGCCGTCCGCCAGCGCCGAGTCGAGGATGGAGGCCTGCCGGGTCAGTTCCTGGCCGATGTCCACGGCCTTGGCCAGGTTCTTCACGTCCACCGACGCCGGTGCGTCGAAGGCCAGGTCGGCGGGGTCGGGCAGCAGCTGGTCGCCGCCGATCGCGTTCATGGCCAGGCGGGCCTGCGCGATCTGGGCCGGTGAGCTGGTCACCGGGGTCAGCGCGCTGGCCTCGGTGACGCCACCCAGCGGTGGCAGCAGGGCCGAGGCCACGGTCTGGCCGGCCGCGACGGCAGCACCGGCGGCCGCGGCGGCCACCGTCACATGGCCGCGCCGGACGAGCGACGGCGTCGTCGGCAGCCGGTGACTCCCGGCGGGACGGACCGCGCGCAGCCGCACCGTGCGATCGGCGGTACTCGGGCGGTCGGCGGTACTCGTGCGGTCGGCGTGATCCGGACGGTCGGGGTGTTCCGGCCGGGCGCCGCTGGGGGAGCGGTGGCGCGCCAAAGAGCTGCCCTTCGACGTGGTGGCGCCGGGCTGATCACGTGCGGCCCCGGGGTGGGGGGACCCGGCGGGGTTGGCCGACGTGACCGGTTCGTGACCCGGACCGGGTGGAACTTAGTGGTCCTTGTGCGTGCAAGGCAAACCGCGGGTGCGGCGTGTCTCGATCAGGATGCCGGCGGTCCCCGCAGGCGCCGAACGGACTCCCGGACGCTCCCGATCCGGCCGGCCGAGCGGCACCGCCACCCAGGGCACGCCCGCGCCGATCGGGAGCGGCGGGTGCCCGACGTCGCGAATCTCGAGCTCGGACGCGTGCCCGTGTCCGGCCGCCCTCCGACCAGGCTCGCGGGTGCGCCGGGTAGGCGTGACAACGGTCACCGGGGCAGCTCAGGGTGCGTGCCGGATGCGTCGCTAGGGTCGGGCGCAACACGCGACTGCCGTCGTACGCCGTCGGGGCTGATGACACCTCAAGGGAGAGCCGAGTGGACCTCTACGAGTACCAGGCGAAGGACCTGTTCGCCGCGCACGGAGTGCCGGTGCTGCCGGGTCGGACGGTCGAGACCCCCGATGATGCGGCCGCCGCCGCTGCGGAGCTGGGCACCGAGGTGGTGGTGAAGGCCCAGGTCAAGACGGGTGGCCGCGGCAAGGCGGGCGGGGTGAAGTTGGCCGCGACGCCGGCGGAGGCGCGGGAGAAGGCGCAGGCCATTCTCGGGCTGGACATCAAGGGCCACACCGTGCACCGGGTGCTGGTGACCGAGGCGAGCGACATCGCCGAGGAGTACTACTTCTCGTTCCTGCTCGACCGTTCGAACCGGACATTCCTGGCCATGGCCTCGGCCGAGGGTGGGATGGAGATCGAGCAGCTGGCGGTGGAGCGGCCGGACGCGCTGGCCCGGGTGCCGATCGACCCCATCGCCGGGGTGGACCGGGCCAAGGCGGCCGAGATCGTGGCCCAGGCGAAGATCCCCGCGGCGGTGGCCGACGAGGCGACCGAGGTGATCGTCAAACTCTGGGAGACGTTCGTCGGTGAGGACGCCACGTTGGTCGAGGTGAACCCGCTGGTCCGCGATCCGCAGGACCGGGTCGTCGCGCTGGACGGAAAGGTCACGTTGGACGACAACGCCGACTTCCGGCATCCCGGGCACGCCGCGCTGGTGGACAAGCGGACCGAGGACCCGCTGGAGGCCAAGGCCAAGGCGAAGGACCTGAACTACGTCAAGCTGGACGGTGAGGTCGGCATCATCGGCAACGGCGCCGGCCTGGTCATGTCCACCCTGGACGTGGTGGCGTACGCGGGGGAGCGGCACGGCGGGGTGAAGCCGGCGAACTTCCTGGACATCGGGGGTGGCGCGTCGGCCGAGGTGATGGCGGCCGGGCTGGACGTGATCCTGGGCGATCCGGCGGTGAAGTCGGTGTTCGTCAACGTGTTCGGCGGGATCACCGCGTGCGACGCGGTGGCCAACGGCATCGTCGAGGCGCTGCGCATGCTCGGCGACGGCGCGACCAAGCCGCTGGTGGTGCGGTTGGACGGGAACAACGTGGTCGAGGGCCGGCGGATACTCGACGAGGCCAACCATCCGCTGGTCACGCAGGTGGACACCATGGACAACGCGGCCGACAAGGCCGCCGAGCTTGCCGCGGCGGGAGCTGCGGGTTCGGCCGGAGTGGCGGGAGCCTGAGATGTCGATCTTTCTGAACGAGCAGAGCAAGGTCATCGTCCAGGGCATCACCGGCGGCGAGGGCACCAAGCACTCGACGAAGATGCTGGCCGCCGGCACCAACATCGTGGGTGGGGTGAACGCCCGCAAGGCCGGCACCTCGGTGAGCATCGGCGGCCGCGACCTCACGGTGTTCGGCACCGTGGAGGAGGCGATGAAGGAGACCGGCGCCGACGTGTCGGTGGTCTTCGTGCCCCCGCCGTTCGCCAAGGCCGCGGTGATGGAGGCGATCGACGCCGAGATCGGCCTGTGCGTGGTGATCACCGAAGGCATCCCGGTGCACGACTCGGCCTACTTCTGGGCGCACGCCTGCGCCAAGGGCAACCGGACCCGGATCATCGGCCCGAACTGCCCCGGGGTCATCTCCCCGGGCCGGTCCAACGCCGGGATCATCCCGGCCGACATCACCAGCGCGGGCCCGATCGGGCTGGTGTCGAAGTCCGGGACGCTGACCTACCAGATGATGTACGAGCTGCGGGAGATCGGCTTCTCCACCGCGATCGGCATCGGCGGGGACCCGGTCATCGGGAGCACCCACATCGACGCGCTGGAGGCGTTCGAGGCCGACCCGGACACCGCCGCGATCGTGATGATCGGTGAGATCGGCGGCGACGCCGAGGAACGGGCCGCGGAGTTCGTGCAGGCCAACGTGACCAAGCCGGTCGTGGGCTACGTCGCGGGGTTCACCGCCCCGGAGGGCAAGACGATGGGACACGCCGGGGCCATCGTGTCCGGCTCCGCGGGCACCGCGCAGGCCAAGAAGGAGGCCCTGGAGGCCGCCGGGGTCCAGGTCGGCAAGACACCCAGCGAAACCGCCGCGCTGATGCGGGAGATCATCGCGGCCCGGTGACCGCCGCGTGGAATCGCGGCACACTGGATTCGCGCGGTGAGCCGAGTCGGTGCATCGCGACGCGGACGGGGTGATCGCGATGAGTGAACAGCCAGCAGCGTCCGGTCCGGGCGGTGCGCCGGACGGGGTGGTGGCCGGACCGGCACGAGCACTGGCCCTGGTCGGGGCCGGTCTGGGCCTCCTGATCTACCTGCTGGGATTCTTCGGCGAGGTGAGTGTCACCAGCTCCTTCGGTGGCCCGCTGCTGCTCGCCGGCGGGTTGCTCGCCGGGACCGCGGCGCTGCCCCGGGCGGGTCGGGTACTGGCCCCGGCGGCGGTGCTGACCGTGACCGGAACCCTGCTGTTGCTGCAGCTGGCCACCGGCATCGGCGGCCCGGCCGTGGTGGTCGTCGCGCTGGTGCTGGCCTGCGCCGAGGCCGGCGTCATCGTGACCGCCGCGGTGCTCGACGCCGGTCCGGGCACGCGGTCGGTGCACCGGCCGCCGGCGCCGCCGTATCCGTCCGGCTACGGCGGTTACCCGCCGGCGGTCGGTCCGGCGGGCTACGCAGCCGGTGCGTACCCGAGGACGTCGGCGGCCATCGGCCCGGGCCAGGATCCGTCCGGACCGGCCGCCGGCGCCTACGCGGCGCCCGGTGATCCGGCGACCGGCCCGTCGGGCTTCGCCCGGCCGGGGCAGCGAGCCGAACCCGACGCGCCACCGGAGGCCGGACATCCGCCGTTCTCGGATGCGGCGGGATCCGCGGACACGACCACGTTCCGCGCCGTCGACCAGCAGACCCCGGTGAGCGCTCCCGTCCAGCCGACGACACGGGACGCGGAGCCGGGCGAGCCCGGGCAGCCGGCTCGGCCACCGGGCCCGGCCGAGGGCACCGAACGCATCCCCATCGTTCGACCCGACGGACAGCCACCGGCCTGACCGGCGCGCCTGTCCGCCTGCGGCGCGATCCGCTGCAACGCTGGACAGGTGACCCGCACCCTCGTCGGCCACGACCTCGACCACGACGATCCGCCGCCGGAGGACCGGTCGCCCCGGGTACCGGTGGAGGGTCTGGACCGGCTGCGGTTGCTGATGGCCTGCGCCATGGGCACGGTCCTGCTCAGCTACGCGCTGCTGGTGCCGCCCGTGGTCGCCATCGTGTTGCCGGTCGGCATGCCGCTGGACGCCGCGTTCGCCGCGACGATCCCGCTCTGGCTGGCCGCACACCAGATTCCGCTGGTCGTCGAGGGTCAGCCGATCAGCGTGCTGCCGCTGCTGCCGACGATCGTGCTGGTCTGCGTGGTCGGTCTCGGCGCGCGCTGGGCCGCCCGCCGGCTGGGGGGCCGGTTCCGGGCCGACGCCGGTGCCGTGGTCGCCGGAGTCGCCGGAGCGCACGCTGCGGTGGCCGTGTTGGGTAGCGCGCTCCTGCCGGGTGCCGCTGCGGTGGCGGTGACCCCGTGGGCCGCGATGGTGGGCGGCGGAGTGGCCGCCGGCGCCGCCGCGGCGCTCGGCGTGGTGTCGGCATGCGGGATGCCGGGCGAGTGGGTGGACCGACTGCCGCCCTGGTTGCCCGCCGCCGTGCGAGGCGCGGCGGTCGCGCTCAGCGGGCTGCTCGTGACGGGCGCGGCGGTGCTGACGACCGGACTGGTCCTCGGCGCCGACCAGGTCGCCGAGGGCTACCGGGTGCTGGGCTCCGACCTGACGGCCGGAACGGGGCTGACGCTGCTCGCCCTCGGTTACCTGCCCAATGCCGTGATCGCCGCGACGAGCTGGGCGCTCGGGCCCGGGCTGGCGATGGGTACCGCCACCGCGTCGCCGTTCGTCACCTACGGCGGCGACCGCTCGCACTTTCCGCTGCTCGCGGCGTTTCCCCAGACCTCGGCGCCGGTGTGGGCGATCGCGGTGCTGTTGCTGCCCGTCGGGGTCGGGGTGCTGACCGGGCTGCGGTGCGGTCGAGTCGGCCACGGGCTGCGGGTCCCGGCCGCGCTCGGTGCTTCCGTGATCACTGCGGTGCTGATCGGGGTGCTGGGTGGGCTGGCCGGCGGGCGACTGGCGGCGGGTCCGTTCGACCCGATCCGGCTGCCGGTGGAGCTGCTGGTGCCGTCGGCGCTGCTGCTGGTCGGGGCGCCCGCGGTGCTGGTGGCGTGGTGGCGCCGGAACCGGGGCCTGGAGTCGGAGGGACTGCCGAGCGACCGGACGGTAGCCGGCGAGACCGTGCGCAACCCGACGGCACGCGACACGGCGGTCGGTGACCAGGTGGCCGGTGACGAGATGGTCGGGGACCGGGCCAGCGGCGCTGCGGCCGACGATCACGAGCTGACCAGCGACGAGGCGTCGAGCGTCGAGTCCGACAGTGACGCGACCTCGAGCGTCGAGTCCGACAGTGACGCGACCTCGAGCGTCGAACCCGACGGTGACGCGACCACCAGCGTCGAGTCCGGCACCGGCCAGGCCGGCGACGTCGAGTCCGAGATCGACCTGGCAGCACCGGCCGCCGACGACCCCGCCGACGACCCCGCCGACGCCCCGACGGCCGACGATGCTTCTGAGCGCTCCAGCCCCGTAGCCGCAGCCGAGTCGCCCGGCCTTGCGATCGAACCGGGCGGGTCGACGGATGCCCCGCTCGTCGCCGAGCCCGCGCCGTTACCGACCGGCACCGACACCCCGGGCGAGGAGCACGTGGCCCCGGTCTCCACGGCTCAGGTCCCCGGCAGCGACGGCGCCGGCGAGCAGCCGGCCGACATCGACCCGGCCGACAGGACCGAGGCACCCGTCGCGGCAGCGGGGCACGACGGCGCGCAGCACGTCGAGGACGACAGCGACGCGGGCAGCGCCGTTCCGGCCGAGAGCGCCGGCGTCGCCACGCCAGCAGCCCGGGACGAGCCATCCCGTCGATCACGATCCCGCCGGGTCACGCCTGCGCCGTCCAGCCGTCGACGGTTCGGCTGGTCCCGCCGCCGCGGGAGTTCCGCCGCACCGCCGACCGACCAGCCGGTCGAGGAGCCGGTCGACGAGCCGGGGACGGGCCCACCCCGCACGGTCGCGGAGCTGGTCGCGCAGCGCGCCCGGATCGCGGCTGCGCAGCAGGCGGAGATCGAGACCTGGGTGCGGCGGGCGGCCGACGACGACACCGCTCGGTGATGTGAGCCGCCCGGCCGTCCGGCAGCAGCGGTGGGCGGAGGTGCGCGGACTCCGCCGGTGGTGACCCTGTCGCCGCGGCCTAGGCTGGGCCGTACCGCAGCCCACGATCGTGCACAGGAGCTCCCGTTTGGCCACGCCGCCGAGCCCCACCTACCGGGTGCAGATTCCGGACCCGGCGCGGGTCGTGGTGCTGGTCTCCGGCTCCGGCACGCTGCTGCAGGCGCTCCTCGACGCGACGAGCGAGCCCGGCTACCCGGCGCAGGTGGTCGCGGTCGGCGCCGACCGCGCCGGCATCGAGGGGCTGGAGCGAGCCCGCCGGCGCGACATCCCCGCCTTCAGCCTGCGCGTCGCCGATCACCTCGATCGGGCGGCCTGGGACGCCGCACTGGCCAAGGCCGTCGCCGAACACCGCCCCGACCTGGTGATCAGCGCCGGGTTCATGAAGATCCTCGGGCCCGGCTTCCGCGAGGCCGTGGGCTGCCCGATGATCAACACTCACCCGGCGCTGCTGCCGGCCTTTCCCGGTGTCCGACCCGTCGCCGACGCGCTCGCCTACGGGGTCAAGGTCACCGGCGCGACCGTGCACCTGGTCGACGACGGCGTCGACACCGGGCCGGTGCTCGCGCAGCTGCCCGTGGCCGTGCAGGTGGGGGACACGGTCGACGCCCTGCACGAGCGGATCAAGATTTCGGAGCGGCAGTTGCTGGTCAGCACGGTGGCCACGCTGGCCCACCGGGGTGCCACCGTAATCGGACGAGAGGTGACGATGCCGTGAGCGAGACCACGACCCGCCGGCCGGTCCGACGCGCCCTGATCAGCGTGTACGACAAGACCGGGCTGAGCGGGCTGGCGGCCGGCCTGCACGCCCTCGGCGTCGAGCTGGTGTCGACCGGATCGACCGCGCGGCTCATCGCCGATGCCGGGATCCCGGTGACCCCGGTGGAGAAGCTGACCGGCTTCCCGGAGTGCCTCGACGGCCGGGTGAAGACCCTGCACCCCGGGGTGCACGCCGGGCTGCTCGCCGACACCGCGCGTCCCGACCACGTCACCCAGCTCGCCGATCTCGGCATCGCCCCGTTCGAGCTGCTGGTCTCCAACCTCTACCCGTTCACCGAGACGGTGGCCTCCGGCGCCACCCCGGCCGAGTGCGTGGAGCAGATCGACATCGGCGGGCCGGCGATGGTGCGGGCGGCGGCGAAGAACCACGGCAGCGTGGCCGTCGTCGTCGACCCCGGGCGCTACCAGTGGGTGCTGGAGCGGGTCGCGAACGGCGGCTTCGACCTGGCGGACCGGCGGCTGCTCGCCGTCGAGGCGTTCCGGCACACCGCCACCTACGACATCGCGGTGGCGTCGTGGATGGGCAGCGTGCTGGCTCCCGAACCCGATGCGGGGCCCTTCCCGAGCTGGGTGGGCGGCAGCTGGGACCGGTCGGCGACGCTGCGCTACGGCGAGAACCCGCACCAGGCCGCCGCGCTGTACGGCTCCGGTGCACCCGGAGTGGCCGCCGCCGAGCAACTGCACGGCAAGG